>ERZ773003.149-NODE-149-length-57499-cov-18.398492_pt1 | contig 57499 bp, 45 predicted proteins | sample MGYA00580668_ERZ773003 | MGnify/ENA primary metagenome ERZ773003 (study PRJEB29015, sample SAMEA2738002) | human oral metagenome | biome: human oral; feature: human-associated habitat; material: dental | place: China | collected 2126 ...
CTGGACGTCGCCTCCGCGACGAGTTTGTCGATGGCCCTGCGGGCCTCGTCCGGCAGGTCTGCCTCCGCGTCCGAGCCGGCCGAGGGCCCTCCAGCCCTTTCGGAGCCGCCGACGCCCCTCGTCGCCTCGGCGTCCTTCTCCGGCTCGTCGGCGCTCTCTCCGTCGACGAGCCGATCGTCGGGAGTCGTGGACATGTGCTGTTCCTCTTCTCGTCTTCTTCTCTTGCCGTTCGATGGACACGGCCTGGGGTACGGCGCAGCGCAGGGAGGTCCGCGAAAATGGAGAACGACGTCCGATCGCCGCGCATTCGGGAGTCCGCCTCAGGCGAACGCCGATGCCCACCGGGAATGCTCGACCGGTCTAGCGACAGCACGCGCCGCCCGCGAAGAGCGGACGCATTCGGGACATCGCACGGGAGGTCATGGGGGCGACTGTAACACCGCGCAGGACGCGCGCATCCGGCGTCTCAGGGATTGGAACGCCCCGGTTTCGCCCGCCGAAGCGTCTTCGGAGGAGGCCGGGTTCCCCGAGCCCAGCGCCCACAATGTGAAAACGGCTGGTTTCCCCCGCTCGAGCCACTAGAGTGTCACTTACGTGCCCTGCGCCACGCAGCACCGGCCGGCCACGGAGTCCACGGTCCGGCCCAGCATTGAACAATCCCCCCTCGAGAGGAGTCTCGATGTCGAGCATTCCCGCATCTTCTCAACGTTCGCGCATCACGCCGCTCGTCATTCGCAGCGCGGTCGTCGCCGCGATCGGCGGCCTGATCTTCGGATTCGACACCGCTGTCATCTCCGGCGCCACCGACACCCTGAAGGACGTCTTCCACCTCAGCGAATTCGGCAAGGGCTTCCTGGTCGCCATCGCGACGATCGGAACGATCTTCGGCGCGATCATCGGCGGTCGGCTCGCGGACGTCTACGGCCGCCGTAAGGTCCTCTTCGCGATCGGCATACTCTACGTCCTGGGTTCCCTGGGCACGGCGTTCGCCCCCACTCATCTCTTCCTCCTCGTCTTCCGCATGATCGGAGGCATCGGAGTGGGCATGTCCAGCGTATGCGCGCCGATCTACACGGCGGAGATAGCCCCCGCGGCGGTTCGGGGCCGCCTGGTCGGCCTCGTCCAGTTCAACATCGTCCTGGGCATCCTCCTGGCGTATCTGAGCAACTTCATCATCCGCATCACGCTCGGAGGCCACGAATGGCGGTGGATGCTCGGCGTCATGGTCATCCCCTCGGCGGTCTTCCTCCTCTTGCTGTTCACCGTCCCCGAGACGCCTCGCTGGCTCATGGCGCACGGCAAACCCGACGAAGCCGTCGGGATAAGCCGCCAACTCTGCTCGACCGAAGAGGAGTCCAAGTCTCAGATCGCCGAGATCAAGGCGCAGATAGCCGCGGATTCGCAGTCCCGGGCGTCCCTGGTCGAATTCTTCTCGAAGCGCTATCGCAAGGTCATCCTCCTGGCGTTCGCCATCGCCGCATTCAACCAGCTCTCCGGCATCAACGCGATCCTCTACTACGCCCCCGAGGTGATGAAGCAGGCCGGGGCGTCGGGGAACGCCGCCTCGCTGATGAGCGTGGCGGTCGGCTTCATGAACCTCATCGCCACCATGACCGCTCTGACGGTCATCGACAAGATCGGGCGCCGCTCGCTCATGATCGTCGGCTCGATCGGGTATCTCGTCAGCCTGGGGTTCATCTCCGGAGTCATGTTCAAGTACGAGGGCCACTTCGACAGCACCTCGTCGGTTCTCGTGCTCGTCGGCCTTCTCGTGTTCATCGCGGCGCACGCGTTCGGCCAGGGGTCGGTCATCTGGGTCTTCATCTCCGAGATCTTCCCCAACAAGGTGCGCGGCCTCGGCCAGTCTCTGGGAAGCCTGACCCACTGGTCGTTCGCCGCCTTGACGACTTACGCCTTCCCGCCGCTGATCGACGCCTGGGGCGGCGGAACCGCCTTCAGCTTCTTCTTCGTCTGCATGTGCGGACAGCTGTTCTGGGTCCTGAAGATCATGCCTGAAACGAAGGGAATCCCACTCGAAGACATGGAAGCCAAGCTAGGATTGGATAAGTAATGACGGCCACACCTGAGGAGACGCCCATGGAATTGGCGAGCACCCCACCCGTTCTCTGTCTCGGCGAAGCCCTGATCGACGTCGTGCTCCGGGAGGGGGAGGAACCCCAAGAACACGTCGGAGGCAGTCCGCTCAACGTGGCCTGCGTGCTCACCGAGCTGGAACGCCCCGCCCTCATCGGCGCCTGGTGGGGAAGGGATCGCCACGGGCGGATGATCGAAGAGTTCGCCGAGGAGCACAGCGTCGGCATCGTCTCCGGCAGCGAAGGCGCCGACCGCACGTCCCTCGCCTATGCCAAGCTCGACGAGATGGGCCGGGCGGAGTACGAATTCGACCTCCTGTGGGAGGTTCCAGAGCTTCCTCCGGCGTCCTCGCTGGCGCATCTGCACACCGGCAGCCTGGCCGCCACCCTGGAGCCGGGAGGCACGGACGTGCTTCGCGCGGTCAAGGCGATGGCCATTCTCGGCACGGTGTCCTACGATCCCAATGCCCGGCCCGCCATCATGGGGTCGCCGGAAGACGTCCTCCCCCGCATCGAGGAGCTCGTCTCGCTGGCCGACGTCGTCAAGGCGAGCGACGAGGACATCGCCTGGCTCTTCGGCGAGGACACCCCGGTCGAGGAGGTCATGAGGCGGTGGTCGTCCCAAGGGCCCGGCTTGGTCGTGGTCACACGGGGGCCGTGGGGCGCCTATGCGAGGCTGTCGGCAGAACGCGACATGCTCGTGATCGACCCGCTCAACGTGGAAGTCACCGACACCGTCGGCGCAGGCGACTCCTTCATGGGGGGCCTTCTCTCGGGCCTTCTGGACGCCGGGTTGCTCGGCAGCGCGGACGCGAAGAAACGGCTGCGGGAGGCGACGTGGAACGACGTCCGCACCGCCCTCCACCGCGCGACCATCACATCGGGTCTGACGGTGAGCCACGCGGGCGCCTACGCGCCTTCCCTGCAAGAAGTCAATGAGGTATTGATAGCCGATCCGCGTCTGGCGTAAATCCGTCGATCACGGCACCTCGATCTTCGGCTCCGCATGTACGATTCATGCGGAGCCGAAGCATTCAAGGAGTATCATGGAAGATAACGCCCCGATCATTGGAATCACCGGCGCAACCGGAAACATCGGTAGGATGGTTGCCTCCCTCCTGTCCGATACGGGCAGGCTGCGCCTTCTCGTGCGCACCCCGGCCAAACTCGATCCGGAGCTCGCCGACGTCGCGCAAGTTCGAGCCACGCAGTACGCGGACGATCCGTCAACCGTCGAAGCCCTGGAGGGCGTCGACGTCCTCTTCATGGTGTCGGCCACGGAATCGCCCGATCGCGTCGAAGTGCACCGGGCGTTCGTGGACGCCGCGAAGAAGGCCGGCGTCGAGCACATCGTCTACACGTCCTTCCTCGAGGCCTCCCCCGACGCGGTGTTCACCTACGCCCGCGATCACTGGCACACCGAAGAGCACATCAAGGCATCCGGGATGGACTGGACCTTCCTCCGCGATTCCCTCTACCTGGAATTCTTCGCCGAGCTCGGCGATTCGGGGGAGATCCGCGGCCCCGCCGCCGGGGGGCGATGCGCGGCCATCGCGAAAACGGACGTGGCAAGGTCGGCCGCAGCGGTTCTCGCCGATCCCGCAGCCCATGCCTCCCAGACGTACAACCTCACGGGCCCCGAGGCCTTGACGATGAACGACTTCGCGCGGGTCTACGAGGAGGAGACCGGCCGGAAGGTCCGGTACGTCGACGAAACCGTCGAAGAAGCGTACGAATCGCGCGCTTCGTACGGCGCCCCCGAATGGGAGGTCGACGCCTGGGTCAGCACTTACACGGCGATCGCCGCCGGCGAGCTCGACATCGTCTCCGATTCCGTGGAATTCCTCACGGGACGCAAACCCGTGGATTTCCATGACCTCTTAGTCGGACGCAGATGATGGCGACCGGTCCGCGTACCGACGAAGGCTTTCGCGCCGTCCGAACGGACGGCGGCTTCGACGGCACCGGCCCCTCCGAGCGCCGTAAGCGTGTGGACATACGTCGTTTCGCCTCTCTCCGGCTGCGCCGTTCGAGATCCGAAACACCTGACGGCGCACGCGCCGGGAAGCGCCCCCTGCCCCTGCGGATCCTCCGAGGGCTGGCGGGCTTCGCGGCGGCCGTCACCGTCGCGAGCCTCCTGGGCAATGCGGCGACGACGCCCGACGAGCGCCTCGAGCCGGAGTCGGGGAAGACGGTGCGCGTCGGCGATGCGAACGTCCATTACGAGACATGGGGAACGTCGGGCTCTCCCGTCGTCCTCCTGCCCGGCTTCGCCGAGACCACGGTGGCCTTCTCGACGACGGCTCCCCGTCTGGCGGCCAAAGGCCATGTCGTCTACGCGCTTGACTTGTCGAGTGTGGGATACACCCGAGGCGGACGCCCCGCCGACCTGGCCGATCAGACGCGGCTCGTACACGACTGGGCGGCCAAGCTCGGCATCGAGAAACCCATCGTCGTAGGGCATTCGATGGGAGCGGCCGTGGCCGGCAACCTCGGACTCGTCTACCCGGATTCCGTCGGGGGCGTCGTCTTCGCCGGCGGCGACGCGCTCAACATGGACTTCGGCGACGGCCTGCCGCAATGGCTCGCCACTTCGACGTGGATGCGCAGCTTCTACCGCATCGCGACGCGGTGGACGTGGATCGACCAGCGTTTCCTCGCCAAGTCCTGCGGCTCGGACTGCACGGCGTTCGACGGGAAGGCGGGAGCCGAGCTCACTCGCAAATGGATGCGGCCCTTAACGGAGGGTCGGACCGAGGAGGAGATGACCAGACTCATCCACGACCCGTGGATCTTGCATTTGACGGCGGCCCAGATCCGGAGCATCAAGGTGCCGAAGGGGATCATCTGGGGCGAGGAGGACTCCGCCGAGGGGCTGCGGAATTCCCGCACGAACCTGGGCAACCCGCCGGAGCGGATCATCCGGGGCGCCGGGCACCAGATGATGATGGCCGCCCCCGAGCGCTTCGCCGCGTCCGTTCACGAGCTCTCGGCCGCGATGTGCCGGTGACTCCGAGCCATCCGCACAGGAAGCCGTTTCATCCGTCGCTTTGCGAGCCGTGCCCCACGGCGTCGGCGACGGCCGCCGTCCGGGCCGCCTCGCGCTCCCCGTCGCGCAGTCCCGGCAGTGCCATCAGGTTGGCCGCAACGGCGACGAGGACGAGGACTGCCCCGAATCCGACGCCGGAATCCTCGCCGGCCAGCCCGACCAGCGGACTGGCGAGCCCTCCCATGACGAACTGGACGAAGCCGAGCAGGGCCGACCCGGTGCCGGCCCTGCTCCCTGCGCGCCCGAGTGCTATGGCCGGGATGTTGCCGATCGAGAACCCCAGACAGGCCACGTGGAGGAAGAGCAGCCCTGTGACGGCGTAGCGCATGGAAGGCGAATCGACGGGGGCTCGCAAACCTAGGAAGCAGACGGCTGCTAGGACGGAGTCGACTGCGAGCGAGGCCAGCAGCGCGCCCCGGACTTGACGGTCGAGGGGGATGCTGCGGGCCAGAGCGCTCGATGCCATCGTGGCGCCGGTCACCATAGCCGCACAGCATCCGAAGATGACCGTGTAGAGGCCGGTGCCCATGCCGAGCACGGTCTGCAGGACGAACGGGGTGGCCGACAGATAGGCCATGAGCAGGGCGAACACCAAGCCGTTGATCAGGGTCATGCGCACGAAGAATCCGTCGCGGCCCAGTGACCGGCAACCGTCGACGAGGGTGCGCAGGCCCCCCGAGCTGCGCCGATCGGAGGAAAGGGTCTCGGGCACGCATGCGAGGACGAGGACGAGGAGGACGGCGGTGAATCCCGCGACGAGCCCGAGGATGCCGCGCCAGCCGATCGTGCCTACGAGCGCGCCTCCGAAGATGGGGGCCAGTACGGGGGCTATGCCCTGGATGGCCATGACGAGGTTGAGGGCCCGGGCCGCGGCGACGCCTCGCGCCCGGTCCGCGATGACCGCTCTGCCCAGCACCATGCCGGACGCTCCCCCCAGTCCCTGGAAGAACCGGGCGATGAGCAGGACCGCGATGTCGGGGGCCGCAGCCGCGGCGATACCGGCCGCAAGTGCGAGGATCGTCCCCCACACGAGGAGCGGCCGCCGCCCCAGCCTGTCGGACAGGATTCCGATCCCCAGCTGCCCGATGGCTATGCCGACGAGGAATGCGGTCATGGTCAGCTGCACCGTTGACGCTCCCACTCCCATGTCCTTCGCCATCGCGGTGAACGCGGGGAGGTACATATCCGTCGCAAGGGGGGCGACGGCCGCGAGTGCGGCGAGGGACAGGAGGAGCGAGGCCGGAAACAACCGGTGGAAAGCGGTCTTCTCGAACGTCTGCTGAGGCTGAGTGGTCACCCATTCACTCTGCCATCCCAGCCGTCGGGCCGGTAAGCTGACGGCAGATCGGTGTGCGGCTTCTCTCAGGCGGGGCTGTTCGGCGAACGGGTCGGCGGGCAGTCGGGCGCGTCCGAGCGACGGGAGTCCGCAGCCGGAGGCGCTGTGGGTCTGAGCCTGGAGGCTGCCCGCTCCCGCCTTCGCCGCGTGGCGATCAGGACCGCCGTGAAGGCCAGAGCGTAGTATGAGGCTCCCGCCGCCGCATCGAGGACGAAGTGATTCGCCGTGGCCATGATGACCACAACCGTCACGACGGGCAGAGAGCAGGCCAGAACCCGTATCCACCATCGCCCCGCCACGAAGCAGACGGAGACCGCGACCCAGATCGACCATCCCGTGTGCATCGACGGCATGGCCGCGTACTGGTTGGAGACGTCCTCGTTGGCGGGTGTGTGGAGCCTCCCCCACGTCCTGTATTTGATGAATGTGTCCACGAAGCCCCCGTCGGGGACGAGGCGAGGGGGCGCCAAAGGGTACAGCCAATAGGTGACCATCGCCGCTCCCGTCATGACGACGAGCACCGTCCGGTGGAATCTGAACACCCGCCAGTCGATGCGCCATAGGACGACGAGCGTGACGATGGTGGTCAGCGAGAAGCCGATGGCGTAGAAGTAGTTCGCGAAGACGGCCAGGGGGACGTGTTCGTCGAAATAGTGGTTGATCGACGACTCGACGTTCAGACCCAGCCTTTCCTGCAGGGCGATGACGTCGTGGGCGTGGGCGACTGCCAGGCCTTTGCGATCGGGTGCCGCGTTCCTCACGAAGGAGTAGAGGGTGTAGCCGGCGATGAGGAGGAGCACCTCGCGCCACATGCGAGCCGCCATGACACGCCGGACAACGGATTCGCGTCTCTGCGAAGTTCCCTCGCGGGCGTCGTGGACGGCGAGCGGCGTATCGCGTTCCGCCGTCAACGGCGGAGTGGATGGCACTGGATTACCCGTCATTCACGGTGCCTACGACGATGTTCCCAGACGATGACAACCCTTCCACGAGCATGATGCGGTTGTCGCCCAGCGCCCGACTGAACCGTCCAGTCGCCTTCCAGAGCATGGAGCCGTCTTTCAACGAGTAGGCGGCGACGACGCCACCCTTGTCGTAGTAGACGGACTTGTCGGAGTCGGTGCGTGAACCGACCAGAATGGCGCTGTCGTCGCCGGTTAGTCCGAAAACCGATATGCTGCACGAATCCTCGCTGGCCGGGGCTGGGACTTCCATGGTCTTTCCTCCCACACGGACTTTGCATTGGGAATTGCTGATCGAAGCTTTGATCGTCTTCTCCTTGCCTCGGATGATGTTAACTGAGTCCGTGTCGACCTTCTTGAAGATTCCCGCCAGCTCTTTGGGGCTGACGGACGTGGAGGCGACCCAGTTGCTCGAACTGGCCTTCGTCGTCCCGGTCTCCTTCCTCCTGCCTTCGACGTCCCATATCGTGTACTTGCCGTCTTGAATCTGGTAGAAGGCCTTGTTTCCGGCGTCCACGCCGAAGCCGGCAGGATGCGGGTCCTCCTCCAAGGTTTTGTCGGACCCGCCGAAGGACGAGCTGGCGAGCTTCTTCCCGGTCGACGTCGAGAACACCTGGACCGTATCCGCGTCTTTGTCGACGGCCAGTACGAAACTCTCGGTGACGATGACGTCACTCGAGAACTTGCCGTAAGCCCGCCACACTTCCTTGCCGTTCCTGTCGAGGGCGAGGAGGTCGCCCGTATATGCGGCCGTCAAGACGGTGCGATCGGCCGTCGCGCCCTTCAACCGCGAGTCGGAGGGGCCCGGCGGCGTGGAAATCGCGCCGTTGGGCGATATGAGCTCTCGCTTGTCGCTGTTCGCGCACAGAAAATGCGAATTGTCCCAGAATCCGCTCATATGAGCGTAGCAGTCTCCTTTCCAGACCGGTTCGCTTTTGGTGTCGTCAAGCCTGTAGACCGCCCATTTACCCGATTCGACCGCCAGCATGCCCCCATCGGGAGAGACGTACTGCCTGTAGCCGTTCGGCAGGCGCAACCGTTCGCTGAAGCCTTTGCCTGCGGGCAGGGCCGCCACCGCGTCGCCGGGAACGTCGGGGCCGTTGAAGAGGAAGTGCCGCACGGCCAGTACTCCCGTGCCCGTCAAGGCCACGGCCAGCACGGCCGCCACGGCGATCTTCCAGCCTCTGCGCCGGCGGCGCGGAGGCGGATATCCTCCCGAGGGTTGGATGAGTCGGTACTGGCCTGACTGGCTGGAGGCGGCTGTGGCCGGCGTGTAGGCAGGATACTGATGGGAGGTGTTCGAGGGCGGGGCCGCCGGAGTAGCCATGCCCCCCGACGAGGCAGGGGCGAAAGCCGGCGAATACCCCTGTGCGGGTCGGGGCCCCGCTGCCGTGGCGGGAGGGACTCCCCCGCCGAAGGCGAGGGAGTCCGACGACGGCGCCGATGCGGGCGGGGTTGCGATCCGCGGGGCCGGGAGGAGGCCTTCTAGGGAAGGCCGCACCTTCTCGAGATCGTGAGCGACCTGCTGGGCGGTTGGACGCTGCTCGGGGCGTTTGGCCAAGAGGAGGCTCAGAATCCCCCAGAGGGAGTCGGGGATCCCCTCGGGGCGTCCGGGAAGCCGGCCCACGTGCTGGCCGAGCAGCTGCCCCGGGTCGCCGACGAAGGGTGTGACGCCGCAGCAGCTCTGGTAGAGCACGATGCCCAGGGAGTACAGGTCGGAGGCAGGCCTGGGGACCTCGCCGAGGAGGATCTCCGGCGCCATGTAGAGAGGCGTTCCCAGGATCCCGGTGAGGTGGTCGGTGCCGACGGCGTTGTGGATCCGGGCTATTCCGAAGTCCACGACTCGGGGAGTCGCGGGGTCGGTGCTCGAATCGAGGAGGATGTTGGCGGGTTTGACGTCGCGGTGAACGACGCCCGCAGCGTGGACGGCCATCAGCCCCCGCGCCACGTGCGCTCCGATGCGGGCGACCTCCGCCGGGGGCAGAGGACCGTCGGACGCCAGCTTCCCACGCAGATCTCCGCCCGGCACGTAGTCCATGACGATGGCGAAGGTCGTTCCCTCGATGACGAAGTCGCGGATGTTCACGACGTAGGGAGAGCGAATCCTCGTCAGCGTCGTCCGTTCCTTGACGAAGCGCCCGACGAGGCCTTCGTCCTCGACGAGGTCCGCCCGGAGGACCTTGAAGGCCAGCACGTCCTGCTGGGTCCTCTCCGGGCCGAGGCCGTCCTCCTGATGGTCCGAGACGGATCTCCCACGCCACACCTCCCCCTGGGCTCCACGCCCGATGCGCTGATCGAGCACATAGTTGCTACCGAGGCGACGCATGCGTTCTCCGATGGGGGGCGGACAGGGACATTCCAAATTTACCTGGTCGAACGGTCCCGATGCACGGCCGCATGCACATAGGAGAGCACTCCCACCGTCCGGTCTCCGGCCCCGGTATGCAGTTGCGCTCACTACAAGTCAGCAGTTAGTCATCTACCGTGAATCAGATGGCGCAGCGCAAATGGCTCCATGGGTTCCTCGAACTCTGCCTGCTGAGCATGCTGGCTGAACGCCGCGATTACGGCCGTGGCCTGTCCGAACGCCTGGTCGTCGCGGGATTCGACGAAATCCCCGGCGGCACGCTCTACCCGGCGCTCATACGTTTGGAGAAACAAGGGCTCGTCGAAGCCGAACGCGAAGTGTCGGCAGCCGGGCCGCCGCGCAGATATTTCCGTCTGACGGACCGGGGAACGCACGTCCTCGCCGAACAGCAGCTGGCCTGGCGTCGTTTCAGGAAGTCGGTCGACTCAACCGTCTTTCCGCGACGTGCGGGGAAAGCGGCGCCGGAGGCGCGATGGGCACCCGGGCGGTCAGCGCCAGACGTTCTCGTCTCGCTTGCGACCGCCCCTCGGGCAGAGGGGATGCGGCGTCATGAGAGGCGACGGCGAATGGGACGCCGCATTGATCCGGTGCCTCGCCGACTGCGGAGTCGATGGGACCGAGGCGGCCGCGTTGGCCAGGGACGCTCTGGCTGAAGCCGAAGGCGCCGGGTGCGGCCCGCGCGAGATGTACGGGCCGGCCGCCACCTACGCGCAGGAGCTTGCTCGCGCCTTCCGTGCGGCTCCCCCATCGGATACACACCTCGGGATCGGCCCCGTCGTGCTCCGCTTGAGCTCGGTGACGAAACGCTACGGCCGCAAGCCAGCCCTGCGCAGCGTCGGCTTGTGCTTGCGAGCCGGCCAGATCGCCGCCGTCGTGGGGGCCAATGGCTCGGGGAAGTCCACCCTGCTGGACATCTGCGCGGGTCTCATCCGGCCTACACGGCTCGCACGTACGTCATCCGGATCCTGCCCGTCACCTGTTCGCCGAGAGTGCCGAGCGCATAGGTTTGGTATCCGGACAACGCCGCGGACGTCGTCAGCAAGGCGAGGAGAAGGAGAACCGAGGGGAGAATCCCGGTCGAGTTCTCCAACGCAGTGATCATGCTGGCGATGAGGGCGGGCTGCAGCAGACTGAGCGTGGACGCGGCGACTCCCAGCAGAATCGCCACGAGGAACCGCCTCCAATACGGACGGATCTGCCTGACCAGCAGGGAGAACTGGCCTCGATCGTCGCGCGCGCGGCCGCGCGGTTCAAAGTCCACGGTTCTTCCCACCCGCCACGACGGTCATAAGCGGCTTGAAGTTGTCCCTCAGCCCCTCCGGCTCGCCGTCGACCGTGACCCAGGCATGCGCCCGGAAAGGCAGGAGGCAAACTCCCGTGTGCCATTCGGGCCAGGCGCCTGACATGCGCAGAAGCAGGGCGATCGCGATGGAGCGGTCGAGGCACCACCTGCCGGAGCAGCGGGTGCTGACGCTGACGACCGCACGGTGTGCGGCTATGGCTTCCTCGGCCCGAGCCGGGCGGGCCGCTCGGCTGATTCGGCGCAGCCGCCTCTCCAGCACGTCCGGTTTCCTCCGGGCGAGACGTCGTGCGTAGCCGACGGCTGCCAGCGCCAGGAGTCTGCGCCGAATGCCCAGGCGGGAGTCCGACCGGGGGAGGACGACGAAGTCACTCATGGTCGATCGCCCCGATCCCCATGAGCTGGTCGAGAAGCCTGCGGACGTCGCCGTCGACGCGGTCAGCCGAATCGGGGTAGGCTGCAGCGAGCTCCTCGACGACGTCTCGGGGCAGGCCGCCGCCGGAGAGGCGATCGACCAGGAGGGCGCCGAGTTCGTTGAGCTGCCAGTATTCCCCCTTCGTCAGATCGAGGAGCACGCCTCCCCCTTCCGTCTGTGTGAATTTAAACTGTTGGCCCAACTTGTACGGCATTGTCATCCTTCTACGTTGTGAACGTTTCGCAGCCACATCTCCGCTCCAAGCGTGGCGTCGAGGAAGCGAAACGGCTGAGTGCTCGGGTGTACGGCGGTGAGGAATTCACGGAATGCCTCCGCGTCGATGAGTCCCTCTTCCTGGAGAAGAGACCCTTCCGCGAACTCCTTCACCATGGATCCGCGATTGCGGGCGAGCCCCGAATACGCTTCGGCGCTGTAGTCTCCCTTGGATCTGCGGGAGAGGAGCTCACGGGGGAAATTCTCCGGAACGGCTGCCTGAAGCACGGGTTTGAACACTCCGTGCGACACGCGATCCTCCAACCGGGTCCTGAAGGCGAGGTCCACGACCGCATCGTCCAGGTAAGGGGCGTCGAAGGCGACGCCGTGCCGTTCGGCCACCTGTGACATGCGTCGGGTCAGGCGTCCGTCGGCGTTGACCAGCCGCAGCATCTCGAAGTCCACGGGGAGAACATCCGGCGATTGCTCGCCGAGGAGGTCAGCCGCCTCGCGTATGAGTTCGCCCGACTGGCTCACAGCCGCAGCCGTGGCCCAGGAAGGCGCCCGGGCTTCAGGCTCCCAGTACTGTTCGGGGCCGTTCGAATCCGGCTGGCGGAGTTGGCCGGCCATGTCCCTCAACCACACGGAGTGCGGCATCCTCCGGATCAGTGCGCGGACGGTCCGGGCGGTCTTCCAACGGGCGATCGCCTGCATGCCGCGCATCGGCCGGAATGCCCGAAGAGGATGCCTCCGGACGAGGGAGTACAGGTGAGTGAACGACGGCGAGAAGAGTTCGTCGCCGCCGAGCCCGGTGAGATGGATCGTCGCACCTCGGTCATGGAGCCGTTCTGCCAGTGCCCGGGTGAATCCGAGCGTTCTGAGGGCGGGATACGGCGAACTCGGGTCGCCGTCCGAGATCGAATTCCATTCCGCGTACCAGGGGCGGCGTCCGGCTCCATCCGGATGTGGTCGCCGGTGCCCATCCTGCTCCGGGCGAGAGCAGCCCACTTCACGTCGTCATTCGTCGCATCGTAGGCGTCCTGCCGTACGGTGACCAGCTGTCGGGCATATCGATCCGCATAGAACGCGAGGGTCGTCGAGTCCAGTCCACCCGACAGATCGGAGCCGAGCACAGGAGTCGCCTCCGCACGCGCTCGGACGCCGGCTTCGAGAGCGGCCCGCAATCGGGGGCGATATCCGTCAGCGGCTCTCGGTGCAACGGATAGCTCCATCGGAGTACGAGGGCTCCGCACCCGTCGGAATGCAACTCCAGGGCATCCGTGACCGGCACATGCTCCACGCCTTTCCACAGCGGCCGATCGGAGAGCGGCCAGGGGGCTCGAGGCGCCAGCAGGGTCGTCGCCAGCATTTCCCTTCGAATCGCGCGCTCTGCGATGCGCGCGAGGATCGACGCCTTGTTCGCCGCGACGACGATGCCGTCGACATCCGCGTAGAAGATCTCGTGAGTTGCCGCCAGCGTGCCGTGGACCCTGGTGGAGCCGTTAAACGCGACCACTGTGATGTACGAGCCGGGAATTCTGTCGTAGAGGGCGTCGACGTCCCGAAATGACCGGATGGAGCGGACCGCACGGTCTAGAGCGTCGTCGCGGTTGCGACGGTCAGCGTCTTGCGGACGCTTGTCTCCAGAGAATAGAAATCGACAAGAGTGGCGTACATCAACCCCTGGTTGGCAGTTCCGCGGAGGCGGCGTCCCTATGGTTGGACTGGTACCACCGAGGAGGGCGGATGAAATCGCAGGAACGAATGGCGTTCACGGGAGAGGTAGGCGTCGTCGACCTCTGGAAATCGTTCGGCAAACGCACGATCCTCGCCGGAGCGACGCTGAGCGTTCGAGCAGGCGAGTCCTTGGCGATAATGGGGCACAGCGGCTCCGGCAAGTCGACCCTTCTCCATCTCATCTCGGGAATCGACGTTCCGGATTCGGGGAGCGTCGTCTACGGATCCGACCGCGGCGACGTCGAGGTCTCGGCTCTGTCCGCACGGGAGCGGACCGGGATTCGCCGGCGTCACCTCGGTTTCGTCTTCCAAAGGGACATGCTTCTCCCCGACCTGACGGCGGGCGAGAACGTCGCCCTCTCATGCCTCCTCGACGGAATGACCAAGAAGGAGGCTTTGAAGGTCGCCATGGATCGGCTGACGAGCGTCGGTCTGTCCGCCTACAGCGGCCAGAGGCCGGGAGAGCTCTCCGGAGGGGAGGCCCAGCGCGTGGCCATCGCACGTGCCACGGCGACCGACCCGCAGATCATATTCGCCGACGAGCCGACGGCCTCCCTCGATTCCCTCACCGCTGAAGCCGTCGTGGAGGAACTGTTGCAGGCGACGACCGAACAGGGGCGGACGCTCATCATGGTCACTCACGATCCGGCTGTTGCCTCACGCTGCAACCACGTCGCCGAAATCCACGACGCCAGAATCCAGGGAAGGCCGAGCCAACGATGAACCCCCGCGCATTCGCCTGGCTTCTACGTCCGTCGAGGCAGAGCGCCGTGGCCTCGGCGACTCCGGCTGCCACGTCCGCCGTCGCAGGATTCGTCAGCTTCACCATCGCGGGACTCGCATGGAAGCTTTGGCATTTGGGCGACCGGCACGAGGCCTACATGGTCCTCGCCGCCATGGGCCTGGCCTGCCTGCTCGTCCCAGTGACGGCCGTGAGCGCGGCCTCAGCGCGAATGCAGTCGAGGCAGCAGGAGGGCAAAGTCTCCACGCTGCGACTGCTCGGCATGTCTGCGGCCACATCCCGTCTGCTGGTGGTTTGCGAAGTCGCCATCCCCTCGTGCATCGGAGTCGCGATCGGCTGGTGCGGCTCCCTCCTCGTCGCACCGATCATGGACCTCATCTCCTTCGGAGAAGACGAGGGGACACCCCATCCAATCGATGTCCGACCCTCCTGGGAGGGAACGGCGGTCGTAGCGTCGGGTCTGGTCCTCGCGGCCATTCTCAGCGGGATACACCGCCTCAACCGCGCAGTGAACGCGCCGATGAGCGTCAGCGCGAGGGACAGGCCTCCGATCGTGAGGGGAACGCGAGTAGTTGTGGCGATCGTGGCGCTCACGGCATGCCTGAGCGCCATGCATCTGGCGAGCGCGAGCTGGGGAGTGGTGGTGATCGTACTGGTCCTTATCCTCGCCATGCTCGTTCTCATGTCCATATGGAATCTACTGGGCCCGTACCTCGTCCGACGAAGGGGGAACCGCCTCCTGCTCAAAGACTACTCTCCCGCGGAACTCGTCACGGCGCGGGCGCTCTTGGAAGACCCCGCCGCCGCATGGCGCCAGGTCTCGCCGCTGGCGCTGATGAGCTTCCTCGTCGTCCCGGCATGTTCGATACTGGGATTTCTCAACGCTGTGACCCGAGGACCGACACAGTTGACCCACAGAGAGCTGATCCTGTTCGACGACGTACGATGGGTTGTGCTTCTGGTGACCATTTCAGCCTTCATCCTCGTTGCGTGTTCAAGTGTCGTTTACCAGATAGCCGGGATCGCCGAACGACGCGACCTGTACCTCGCTCTCACCTACATGGGGGCGCCCGTTCGCCTCCTCAAGGATGCACACCTGAGACGCGTGATGGCGCCATTGGCCGTCTCCGTGGTAGGGCCGGCGGCGCTCGCCGTCGTCGCCCTGTTCCCGCTGGTGGCGATCTCAGTGGTGACGTCGCCTTGGTCCTTCGGGATCGCCCTTGCCTGTCTGGGAACGGGAACAGCCCTCGTCCGCTTGGGCGCCATCGTCACGGGACGCTATCTGCAGGCCATCGTCGCGAAGTGAAGCTCGCCGCACACGCAGCCGATTCCGCATCAAGGTAAAATCATTCCGTCGAGGATGCGACACTATCGCCTCACTATGATTACATCAACTGTTTCCCGTCTCCGGCGTCTTGCTTAAATTTGAGGAGGAAGCCATGTCACGGACGGGACGTACGAGTCAGATGCTTCATAGCTCACCACACAATTAAAGCAACCGATAGTCATATGTCAATATACTATAAAATATGGCGATCATAGCTTTCGGATTCTCAAATAGAGAAACTAGCAAACGTTTTCCAAACAATTGAGGACACTATGTCAGGCAAAACTATCGAAGACGAAGAGAGCTGGCGGGACATCGCTCGTCGGATCTGGCCCGTCCGAGAATGGATGTCCCGGCACCCGAGGTCGGCTGACTGGCTCGCGGTCGTCACCTGCGTCTCAATCCAAGTCCTGTCCGTCAAGCTCTCAGGGAGGGAATTGAGCCTTCCGGCTCTTGGGATCAGCGCCGTGCTCTTCTGGAGGCGGAGACTCCCATTTGGAACGCTCATCGCCGCAGTCGCATTCAGCAGCGTCGTCTCATCCATCGACTTCACCGGTTTCCGCGATTTCCCGTTCGCTTTCGCGCTTTACGCCGTCGCCAGCCTTCAAGGGTATCGCCGGGGACTGTTCGGCTACGCCGTAGGGGTGCTTCTACCCGTGGGTACGGCGCTCATGCAGTGCACGATCACGCAGGCGAGATACTCGCCCACGGTCTTCTCTCCCTTCGCTTTAGCCGCCTTGGCCACCGGAACGGCCATCCGCGGCCATCGGCAGCGACATGCACTACTGGCTGAACTGTGGAAAGAGCGCATAGAGCACGCCAAGACCGCCGAACGCGCCAGGATCGCCGCCGACATGCACGATGTCGTGGCGCACTCACTTTCGACCATGATCGCCTTAGCCAATGGAGCAGCGTCGGCATGGTCGAAATATCCCGAGCGATCGACGCGAGCCCTCCACAGCCTCTCGCAAGTCGGACGCACCGCCCTAGTGGACATGGGGCACATCCTTCGCCTCCTTCCCTGCGATGATCACGTCGGCAGCGGTGACGCCGAAAAGAATGCAGGCAGAGAATCCCTGGAAGGCCTCGTGGAGGTCTTCCGCTCAGCCGGCCTCCCAGTGCAATTGACGGAACGCGGAAAACTACCGGCAAATAGACCCGAGCTGCAAACGACCGTCTTTCGGATCGTGCAGGAAGGTTTGACGAACGCCTTGCGCTACGCTCACGGCGCCCAGTACGTGGAAGTCGAGATCACAATCGAGAAGGGCCGGATCGACATCGCAATCACCGACGACGCACCCATTCATGACGTGACAAGGGTCGGCTCGGGTCGAGGCCTTCGCGGAATCTCCGCCCGCGCAGCGAAGTACAACGGCGGCAGCACGGCCGGCCCACGACCGGACGGAGGATGGCGGACGCACGCCTTCCTGGTCGTCGACGATAACGGAGGTACGGCAACGCACCGATGAAAGAAGCCATCCGTGTCGTCCTCGTCGACGACCAAGAACTATACCGCGAAGGCAATGCGCTCCTGCTCGACGCGACAGACGACATCGTGGTCGTCGGCGAGGCCGACACGGGCGAAGAAGCCCTTCACGCGATTGCGGAAGCCAAACCCGACATCGTGCTCATGGATATCCGTATGCCCGGAATGGGAGGAATCGACGCCACTCGACGCATAGTGTCCGCCCACCCCGATATCAGGGTGATCGCCCTGACGATTTTCGACCTCGACGAATACGCCTTCGGCGCTTTGGACGCGGGCGCTAGTGCTTTCATTCTGAAAAGCAGCTCACCGGAAGCGCTCATCCGTACGGTGCGGATCGTCGCCAGCGGCGAAGCCGTGGTCGAGCCGCGCATCACCAGACAGCTGATCGACATGTATACCCGACGCATCATTCCAATGCCCGAAACGGATTCGGAAAAGGAGGAGCCCCGCCGAGACATCGACTCACTCAGCCCGCGTGAACGGGAGGTCTTCTACGCCATAGCCCAGGGACTGTCGAATCCCGAAATCTCTGATCGGTTCTTCCTCTCTCCGGCGACGGTCAAAACCTACGTCAATCGTATCTTCTCCAAGCTCAGTTTCCGCGATAGGGCACAGGCTATTATTTATGCTTATAGGAACGGTTTGCATCATATCGATTCGTAATTCCATCGCTTTGCCGCTCCGAATTGCTTCTTCGATGCGAGAATACTCGCTTTCCGAATAGCGTCGAGACCGCTCCCTCCCGTAACGGTGAAAGTGCCCTTCGCCCTATTCGCCTCCCCGTTTCATCGTATAGCGGTGGGTGCGATCATCGTCGATGACGCCTCCGAAGCTCATGCCGTAGCCGAAGTCGTAGGCGTTGCCTTCCGTGTCGGCGTATGGCTCGTAGTCGAAGGGGAGATCCTCGCAGTGGGCCTCAACAGCCTCCATGTCTGTGGGAAGGGCCAACGGCAGCAGTCCCGACGGTGCGAACGCGCCTGTCAGGAGTTCCCATACGGCATCCTGCTCCACGCCGAAATCCACGATGATGGCATCGACGTACGGTTCGAACTCGGCGAGCACGGCGGGGTTGTGCATGCGAACCACCACGATGACGGGCTTCTCTTCCATGTCCGCCCGCGCCTGCAGAACCGCGTTGAGATCGGAGGCGTTGACGGCCCGATTGGTCTTGTCCCTGTAACCCCGGTCGGCGCTCTCGCGGAAATCCCCGGAGGCGATGGACCGTTGGCGAGCGGTCCGCGCCGTGTAGGGTCGGTACTGAAGGGTCAACGGCAGGTAGCCGTTGCCGCCCTTCTCCCGGTCGTCCACGGAGTAGGGGTTGGACAGAGGGCTCTCGATGAAGACGACGGCGACGTCGGCCTTCCGCGGATCGTGCGTCCGCCGCAGGGGACAGGAGTCGACACGGAGAGGGTCGACGTCATGCGCCGCCACCGGCGTGCGGAAAAAGGACAGCGAGTCCTCACGGTGAAGGGTCGGTACATACACCGTGGCGTCTGAGGTGAGCGGCAACGTCGGGTGCACGGCCGATTCCGAAACGTTCGCAGCACTGTCAGCGGATGGCGCTCTCGACCCCGCTACCCCGCTGACGCCGACCGGTCTGTTCTTCAGCAGGACGAGAGAGTCGCGCTGCGCGGCCTTCCCCGTGGAGATGAAGTCGGCCCTGCCCACCGTGGCCGTCGAGCTCTCAGGGTCCAAGTAGGGGTTTTCGAACAGGCCGCACCGGAAGGACGTGCGCAGCAGTCTTGTGGCGCTCGCCTCGAATCGATCGCGGGCCATCCGCTGTCCGTCCCGCCGTGCCATGAGTCGGTAGGCCTCTAGGATCGGGCCGATGTCACTGTTGCCGCCGAATTGGTCTACCCCGTTGTCGATGGCGAGCAGGTGGCGTTCGGCGACGCTCATGTCCTCGACCCCGTAACAGCGTTTGCCGAACTCGCCGATCTCCGGGTCGGGGTCGGCGGTGACACCCCAGTCGGTGCACACGACGCCGTCATAGCCGCAATGGCCGCGCAGCAACCCGTGTATGAGGTAGCGGTTGTACGAGTTGCCTCGCGGAGTCTGGCCGTCCCGGCCGTCATTGCCGCCTTCGTACCCCCACGCGATCGAGTAGTAGGGCATGACGGCGGCCGCGCATCCTGTGGGACCGGGCAGGCGAAAGGCCCCTTCGGTGAAAGGCTGCAGGTGTTCGGCTTCGTTTCCCGCGGGGTAGACGGCGAATTTGCCGAAACCATAGTGAGCGTCTCGTCCGGCCTCCCCGCTGCCGCCGCCCGGCCAGTGTTTGACCATGACCGCTACCGAATGCCGACCCCAGCCAGGGTCGGTGCGCGAAACAGTTCCGGCCTCGCCGACGCATTCGCCACACGGGATTTGGCTCGTCTGCATGCCATCGCAGTAGGCGGCCGCATAGTCGGTGACGAGCCTGGAATGCGGACCCCAGGTGTCCTCCAGGCGCATCCAGCGCGGTTCGGTTCCCAAGTCGATTTGGGGCCCTAGAGCGGTGACGATGCCCAACGCCCTGTACTCGCGGGAGATTATAGAAGCGCATTCGCGCATGCGTTCCGGGTCGAACAGCGCCGCCATGCCCAGTCCCTCGGGCCAGCGGGAGACGCCACCGGCTCCGCCCTTGAACTCGGCCGACGCCTCGGCTGCACCGTTGCGCGGATCGGAGGATGCGTTGACTGGGATTCCGAGGGGAAGGGCCTCGCAGAACGCCTGCATCGCATTGTTCCAGCGGGCGGCGGTCGCCGCGTCCTGCAGATTCATGACAAGGACGTGGCGGACGCCGTCGGCGAGCATACGACGCTGTTGGTCGGTCAGATCCCAGGGGCGAGCGCCTGAGGCGTCGTAATCCTTGCCACCGTAGGTTCCGGGGAAGGGACCGTCCGGCAGGGCGGGAACCGTCTGGTGGGGAGAGTAGAGCATGAGTCCGGCTATCTGCTCGACGCTCAGCCGGCCGGCCAAGTCGGCGGCGCGAGTTGAGGCGTCCAATCGCCAGTCTTCATAGGGCAATAGTTCACCGGTACGGGCCAAGTCCTTGAAAATCCGACCCTCCACTTCGATGAGAGGGGCGCAGACCGTGACGATCTCCGGCCCCTCGCCGCCCGGCTGTGGTTGGCGGAGAAGAGCCGGCTCCCCCGACTGCTGGCATTCGTCTTCCCGTCGGGAACCGTGCATGGTCATCGCCTCGCTTCAGCCTCACTCCCTGCCGGGCGGACAACCGGCATCTGTCGTTCCCTATCCTCGCAAATTCGACGAAGGAGTGCGCCAGATCGCCACCTTGAGCCCGAAAACAGGTGAACGCATCGATGAGTTCCCCACCGGGAGGCACTCCCCTCCAGAATAGCCTTCACCGACGGGCCACATCCACCCTTGGGGTGGCTGACGGGACTCGAACCCGCGACCGCCTGGACCACAACCAGGAGCTCTACCAGCTGAGCTACAGCCACCGCGTGCACCGCCTTGTGAGCGGCAACGAGACGAGTTTAACGTCGCCGCGAGCGCGCCGCCGAATCGGTGTCCCGTGATGCCGGACACCTGCCCGGCGTTCTCGTGAGACTGCGTCGCGGTTCCGGCATCGCTGTATTTTCGGTCACAGTCAGTCGATTCGCCGTCGGCTCTCTGCGGCGGCGTCCGCGTGGATCCGCCGGAACGCAGCAAACGTCAGGACTCGCCCTCCTCCGCGCGGCGCGCTTCGCCGGAAGAGGACATTCGCGTGTTTTACAGCCAATGCGCATGTCCCGCGGTTAGTCTCGTGTCGCTTGCCTAAGTCGACGCATCCTGTGCAGTCGACGCATCTACGCATCATGAGGAGGAATTCATGAAAGCCCTACTGCTCGATGCCCCCGGTCCTCCCGAGACCCTCCGGCTCGGCGAGGCGCAGGCCCCTCACGCCGGCCCCGGGGAAATCGTCGTCCGCGTCAAAGCGTGTGGTTTGAACCCCGTCGACTATCGCGTCGCCCAGTCCGGCAACCCGGCGTGGACGTGGCCGCACATCCTCGGCCTGGATGTGGCCGGGGTCGTCGAAGAAGTGGGCCAGGACGTCAGCGGTTTCGTTCCCGGAGACAAGGTGGCCTATCACGGGGATCTCCGTAGGAACGGCGGGTACGCCGAGTTCGCCGTCACAGCAGCGGACACGGTCGCCCCGATGCCTCAGGGACTCAGCTTCGAGAGGGCCGCCGCACTTCCGTGTGCGGGCATGACCGCCTACCAGGCGATCAATCGTCGACTTCACCTGCACGCCGGAGACACCATACTCGTCACGGGGGGAGCGGGTGGCGTCGGAGGATTCGCCATTCAGCTCGCCCGCTCGCGCCAGGCGCGCGTCTTCACCACGGCCTCGCCCGCCAATCTCATGTACGTCGGCAGACTCGGAGCCGACATCGTCTTCGACTACCACACCGACGACGTCCCGACCAGCGTCCGCGAACTCACGAACGGCTACGGCGTGGACGGCGTGATCGACACCATCGGCCCGGATTCAGCTCGCGACAACCTTGAGCTCGTCGCCTACGGAGGAGGGCTCGTCGCCGTGGCCGGACGCCCGGAGACGAACCCCGTCCGGCCTTTCACGACGTCTCCGTCCGTGCACGAGATCTCGCTCGGGGCCGTACACGCCTATGGCAACCCGGCCGCCCGGAAAGACCTGGTCACCATGCTCACCGCCATCATGAGGCGTGTGGCCAACGGAACCCTCGACGCCATGCTCACCGAGACCGTGAGCCTCGCCCACGTCCCAGCGGCCCTGGCTCACCTGGCGACGCGGCACGCCCGCGGCAAGACTGTCTACGTGGCCGACTGACCGTCTCCCTTCGACGGTCCTCGCCAATGGCGGACGGTCGACCGCGTCACCAGCCGACCCTCATGGCTATGGCGTCGGCGAACTTGGCGAGATGGCCGGGATCGGAAGAGAGGTAGAGCGAACCGTCGATCAGCGAGATCTCCATGACGTAGAACTCGTGCTGGTCTGCCGGTCCGCCGCGTACGATGTCGACTCGGTTGAACAAGGCGAGCTCGTCGCGCCCGTGTGTGTCGATGGTGAAGGAGTGGACGGCCTTGCGGATCTCCTCGCCCCAACGCCATTCGTTTTCGTTGGCGTCGGCCGAGCGCACCACCTCTTCGTGAAGCTCGTCTTCCGACCGGAAGCGCGGGTGGAGCATAGCCTCTTTCTCCACCCTGTATGCGGGCAGCCCATTGAGGTAGATGAGGGATATTTCACCTGAGCGATCGATTTCCTCAAGGTATCGCTGCACCATGACGGAACGGCCGCGCGAGAGCTCGTGCATCGCGTGGCGGATGGCCGCCCCGCGCGATGCCGGGTCCGTGGCAGTGTAGCGTCCGGTCCCCCGCCCTCCCGACGACACGGCGGGTTTGACGACGAAATCGCCGAAGGCCGGAAAGCGTGTGTGCACCTGATGCTTCGAATACTTGTGGTCGGGTTCGAGCCACGTCGTCGGAATGGTCGACAGACCGCGCCTGGCCAGCTCGGCCAGATAGTGCTTGTCCGAATTCCACGACATGAGACCCGCCTGGTTGAGCAGCCGGGGAACGGAACGCGCCCACGCCAGGAAAGCTTCGCGGTTGACCGCATAGTCGCGCACTGACCGCACGACGACGACCCCCGCCGCATTCCAGTCCACGGAAGGGTCGTTCCACACGGCGATACGGGGTTCGAGGCCTCTTTCCCGCAGCGCGTCGGGCAGTCCAGCCTCGTCGGGGTCGAGATCGGGCAGATCGGCGCAGGTGGCCAGAGTCACGAGTGGTGCAGACACGTCTTCAACTGTACCGGAACGGACCGAGGCGAGGCGGGCCTACGGCGGACCAGAGCGCTTCCCGCTTCGCCCGCGTTCGTCCACCCGCCAAGGCATCGCCTCGGCGAAACCCTACAGCTCGTCGTCCGGGCTGGGTGCGGCCGGGGCCGAGGCGTCGGGGTCCCTCCCGGTCTGGACATCCAGAAAGCGGTGGACTTCGTCGACGATGCGCTGAGTTCTCCTCTCGATCACCGTCTGCGGATCCGATCCGAATAGCCTGACGTCGTCCGGAGTGAAGAAATGAGAGGCGAGCACTTCATCGATCTCGCGGTCGCGAATCGAGTCGTACACCATGGCCATCCAGTCTGCGATGTCGGGATCCTCGAAACCGAGGATCACACGGTTGCCCGTGGAATTGCGGTGTCGCTCATCGCAGTCATTCGAGGAGACGACCCGTCGAACGACGTCGTTGAGCGAGCCGATCTCTTCGACGCTCGCAGCTAGGTCGTTGAACTCAAGCCGCTTCCGCGTCTCGAGCGAACGAGGATGGCGCGCCCACATCGTGCAGAGGGCTATTCTGCTCGCCCCCTGATTGGTTCTGAAAACTTCCAGATCGGGAGTGGTGAAAGTGTTCTCGACTTTAACCGCATCCAGAAGCCTTTGAATCGACCCGTGCTCATCGCCTTTGACAATGAGTTTGGTGAGCTTACGCACAGACGTACTGCTGGAGAGAGACAGCAGCACCGCATTCGCGGCGGCTCTCCAAAACCATCGGACGAGAAGCCTGCGAGTGCGTCTGTCCGGGTCGGGGAAAAGGGAAAAATACCTGTTGAGGATGAGTAGAAGGAACTGCTGCGGCAGGAACGTCATATGGGGAACCCCCACCCGATCCTGAAGGAACTTGACAGTGGCGTGAAGGGAATCCTCCGTCCGGCGAAAACTCGTAGCCTCGTCCTCGTCCGGAAAGTCCGACAGTTTTCTCCTGTCGGGCGTGAACTCGTCGTTGGGGCTGCGAGTGAGGTCGGGATGCCTGCGCACGAGGAGCGCGGAATAGACCATGTCATCGGGCATCCGTCCGAACGTGGTGCTGGAGGCGAGGCTGTCGGCGATCGTGGTGACGTTGACGATCTCGGCGCCCGATCCGCTGGCGCCGTTGATGGCGTTGAAGACTTCGGACTTCTTCAAACGTTTGCCCGCATTGTTGATCCTGTCGAAGATCCGCCGGAGCTCGTCCTCGTCCGCCCGTTCGAGGACGGTGGTCGGCAATGCGAAGTCCCGCAACGCGGTCGTGACCGTTTGCAGGTGCTCCGCATACTGCTGTCCGTCAGGGTTCTCCTGGAACCACATGAAAAGCCGAGGGATGCTGAACAGAGTCGGAACCGGAACGGCCACCTGCCCGCGCGCATTGCGCAGGCTCGTGAAACGCTCGTGTTTGGGCAGGTAGACGACCGCGAACTGCGAATTCGCGTCGATCTCCTCGGCCACGGCGTTGACGAGGCTCGTGATGCGCTGTTGCCCGTCGACGACCCAAAGGGCGTCGTGCCTTTCGGGGGCGACGATGCCGAGTTCGCCGAAGCGCACGTTCCCCGCGGGCGCCTCGCGCCTCCACAGAAGCGCGTTGCCCACCGGATAGCCGCGCCGGATACTGTCGAAGAGATCGAAGATGTCCTTCTGCCCCCACCGGAAAGAACGCTGAAACTCAGGGATGCGGAGCGCGCCTTCCCTCGCATAGTCGACGAGGTCGCTGATCGTAAAGGTCTGTGCACGCGACTTGGCCTTGGCAACTGTCATGAGCCCAGAATACCCACCGGACTTCGACTCGATACAGACCATCCACGCGAAGAGGCCTCCGATACCTCGGAGGCCTCAGCCAGTACACCGCCTGGGACTCGAACCCAGAACCCACTGATTAAGAGTCAGTTGCTCTACCAATTGAGCTAGCGATGCGAACGCATTGAGCTTACCGCCGTCGACGCCTCCGTGCAAGTCGGAGCCGTCGGCCCCGGATGTGCCTTCACGCACAGGGAATGACGAGCACGACGGAGACCCCGGATCGCCGTCCTCGGCGGGCTTCGCGATCGTTGCGGACCAGCACGGCGTCCCTCGCCTCGCCGACGCCGGCAACGCGTGACCCCACGGATATGGCACCCTTGTTGAGTGACTTCCTCCGTGCCCGCTGAGGCTTCCGCCGCACCCTCGCCTCTGAACGCCGCCCTCGACCGCATCGAGGACGCACACGGCCTGATTCCACCGGATGAAGCGATCTATGAGGAATTCGTCTCCTGGGCCGAATCGACCGGTCGACCTCTCTACCCTCATCAGGAAGAAGCCCTCCTCGCCGCCGTCGAAGGCGAGCATCTCATAGTCTCCACTCCCACGGGCTCGGGCAAGTCGATGGTGGCCCTGGCGGCGATCTTCACCGCACTGGCGGAAGGCCGCACCGCCTATTACACGGCCCCGCTCAAAGCGCTCGTCTCGGAGAAGTTCTTCGAACTCATCGCGACCTTCGGAGCGCACAATGTCGGAATGATCACCGGCGACACATCGATCAACGCATCGGCACCCATCGTCTGCGCGACGGCGGAAATCGTCGCGAACATGGCGTTGCGCCAGGGCGAGGACGCCGACATCGGCGTCCTCGTCGCCGACGAGTTCCACTTCTACGGCGATCCCCAGCGCGGCTGGGCGTGGCAGGTACCGCTTCTCGAACTCACCTCGACCCAGCATGTACTCCTCTCCGCAACCCTCGGCGACACGGCATTCCTCGCCGAGGACATGAAGCGCCGCACCGGCCGCAGCGTGACCACCGTCGACGACGCCGAACGCCCCGTCCCCTTGAACTTCTCCTACTCACGCGAGCCTCTGGGCGAAGTCGTCAACGAACTCGTCCACACACACCGGGCACCCGTCTACGTCGTCCACTTCTCCCAACGCGAAGCGGTGGCCCAGGCCCAGGCGCTCCTGCCGATCAATCTCCTCGCGAAAGAGCAGAGGAATAAGATCGCGGCGGCGATCGGCGACTTCCGATTCGGCCCCGGATTCGGCAGGACCCTCTCCAAACTCCTGCGCGCCGGAATCGGCGTGCACCACGCAGGGCTCCTCCCCCGCTATCGACGGCTCGTCGAACGACTCACCCAGATGGGGCTCCTACAGGTCGTCTGCGGAACGGACACACTGGGCGTCGGCATCAACGTGCCGATCCGCACGGTACTCCTCACCTCCCTGTCGAAATTCGACGGCGCGCGCTCGCGGCATCTGTCCGCCCGGGAATTCCACCAGATCGCGGGGCGCGCGGGACGCGCCGGTTTCGACACCCGAGGCGACGTCATCGTTCAGGCGCCCGAGTACGAGATCGAAAACGCGAAGGCCCTCGAGAAGGCCGCGAATGACCCGAAGAAACTGAAGAAGATCGTCAAGAAGAAGGCGCCCGAGGGCGTCGTGCTGTGGTCGGACAAGACCTTCGCGCATCTTCAGAGAGCCCAGCCGGAGACGTTGGTCTCGCACATGCGGGTGAGCCATGCGATGCTTCTCAACGTCCTTCAGAGGCCGGGCGACGCCGTCGCAGCCGCCATCCGCCTCCTGACCGACAACCACGAGCCCGCCACGCCGTCCAATCCGCTCCTTCGCAGGGCGGTGGAGATATACGAGACCCTTCGGTCCGCGGGCATCCTCGTCCACCACGACCGTCGGTGGCAGGACGCTCACCCGGGAGAGTCCGCCATTGCATTCGCCCGCGAAGTCCCCGGCGATTTCGCGCTCAACTCGCCGCTCGCGCCCTTCGCGCTGGCGGGTCTCGATCTGTTGGACCGCGAATCGCAGGACTATGCGCTGGACGTCGTCAGCGTCGTCGAATCCGTCCAGGAGAATCCCATGCAGGTCCTCTATGCACAGGAGCGGGAGGCCCGCGGCGAGGCCATCGGGAAGATGAAGGCCGCGGGGATCGGGTATGAGGAGCGAATGGCCGAGGCCGACCGGATCACATGGCCTCAGCCTCTCGGCGAACTGTTGCACGGAGCGCTGGACGTCTACCGGCAGACGAATCCCTGGGTCGACGGCTACGAGCTCACTGCGAAGTCCGTCGTACGGGAGATGATCGAGCATGCGGAGACTTTCTCCGAGTTCGTCTCGCGTCTCGACCTCGCTCGCAGTGAGGGGGTCCTGTTGCGCTATCTCACCGACGTCTACAAGGCGCTCCGGCAGACAGTTCCCCTCGAGGCGCGCACAGACGAAGTCGACGACATCACAGTCTGGCTCGGCTCGCTCATCCGTTCCGTCGATTCCTCGCTGATCGACGAATGGGAGGCCCTCGCGGAGGGGAGAGCCACGGCCCAGCAAGCCGAAGGCCCCGCTACGGGTGCGGAGTCCGGATTCGACGAAGTCGCCTATGGCGTCGCAGAAGGCGGCACGGCGGCTTTGACCCGCAATCGACATGCCTTCAGGGTTGCGGTCCGCAACGCGGCCTTCCGACGAGTCGAAGCCGTCCAGTTCGAGGACGGCGAGGCCCTCGACCGTCTGGACGGCGACCCATCGTGGTCTCCGGGAACAGCACCGGACGGCACCGTTTACCCGCAGGGGCCGACCTGGGACGGCGAGGCCTGGCTAGAAGCGACCGACCCGTTTTACGACGAATACGAGGCGATCGGCATCGGCTCCCAGGCGCGTGGAGCGGATTTCTTCCGTATCCGGGAACGGGCCGAAGCGGCGGATCTCATCGAAGTGGGCGTTCCCGGCGACGTGGCGGAAGCGCTCATGGACGGAAGAGAACCCGGCCGCCTATGGGTCGTCACACAGGTCTTCGATGACGGCGTAGGCGACGGCGACTGGGGTTTCCACGCTTTCGTGGACCTCGACGAATGCGACGAGGCGGGCGCGGTGCGTCTGCGGGTCGTTCGCGTCGGGAAACTCTGGAGTTGACCTGACGCGGCTACACTGCAATTGTCACTGCCGGCATACGAGGTCGAGATGAGCAACGAACCAGACAACCCAAAGGGAATGGCACAGCGCGGACGAATCGAGACGAACGGCGTCAACTGGTCGGGGCAGGAAACCAGCTTCGACGGCGTGCTCCGCCCGGATGTGACCGAGATCGCCACGCGCTTCACTCGAATTCGCGAGAGAGTGGCGGCCGCTTCGATCGCCTCGGGGCGTGCCGAGGACGCCGTCGCCATTCTCTTGGCCGCGAAGTTCCAAGAGCCGGAACGCGTGGCAGCGGCGCTGCGAGCCGGTGCGTCCAGGATCGGCCACAACTACATCCAACAGCTCACACAGAGTGAGTCCGAATTGAGATCCTCGGGGGCGCCGTCCCACCGAGTGCACGTGATCGGCCACGTCCAGGCCAACAAGGCCGGCAAGGCGCTGCGCGCGGCCGATTGCGTGGAGACGGTCGACTCCTTCGAGCTGGCTTCTCGTCTCAACCGCATTCAGGAGAGGCGCATCTCGTCGGGCGAATGCGACCGGTGGGGGGATCCGGTCGGTCGTTTCGATGTCATGATCCAGGTCAACTCCGCCGGATCGGAATCCCAGTATGGAGCCCCGCCGGAGGCGGTCGTGGACTTGGCGGGGGAGATCGCAGAGCTGCCCAATCTGCGTCTGACGGGGCTCATGCTCATCGGCGCGAATACGGATGACGTCACGGCTGTCGCAGCTTCGCATGCGCGCGTGCGCGAGCTGCGCGACGCCATTAGGGCGGCCGGGGTGAGTTCTTGCGCAGAATTGTCGATGGGCATGACGAACGACATGGAGATAGCCGTCAAGGAGGGCTCCACCCAGGTGCGAGTGGGCACGGCGGTGTTCGGCCCTCGCCCATTCCTTCGGACATCTACGCGATAAACCTCCGGGTCCGACGGCGCGCCGCACGGCCTCCTGTGAAGGACGCCCTGTGAAGGACGTCTAGCGCGCCGACCATAGCCTCGCCGTTCTGCCGGGTCCGGCCCCCAAGGCGCCGGCGTCTGCGCACGTCGTTGCCATCGCCGCCTCGCACCAAGAACGCTGACCGCTCCGGCTCCAAGAAGCTCGGATAACTCCAACCAGCGCTGAGTCCCGAGACTCCCCTGAGGCCCTCAGGGGTTCTCAGTTCCTCGGCATTCCCCTTCGCGCACGATGCTCCGCTCCCGCTGCGAGTTCGCCATCGCCGCGGCCAAGTGCGTCGGCGTATGCGCGAACTCCCACGATTCTCCTCTGGGCACTCCTCACTCCGCGAGCTCCGGTGTCAAGCCGGAACAGCTGCGACCGCCATGAGCTCGTCTCGACCGTCATCCCAGCTCAAGACGGCGCAGTGGGCCTCCCGGCAAGACCGGCCGCAACCTTCCGAACGCGGCGATGCCACCGGCAAAGGCGGGAACCGATCGAAGCCCGGCTGCCCGAATCCACAGGTTCCTCTGCGTATCCGAGGCCGCCTCATGCCAAGCGGTACAGCCAACCGTGCGTGTCTTCAACCGTTCCGAGCTGAATACCCGTCAAGTGGTCGTATATCGCTTTGGTCGTTTCGTGTCCCGGAAGATCGACGTGGAAATCCCGACTCGAAAGCGACCCGATGGATGTGACGACGGCGGCAGTCCCGCATGCGAACATCTCGGTCACCGCACCGCTGTCGATTCCCGCTAGAACGTCCGCAATGGGCAGAGTCTCCTCCCTGACGTCGCGTCCTTCGTCCCGCAAGAGCTGAAGGATGGAGGAACGGGTGCATCCCGCGAGGATGTTGCCCGTCAACCGAGGCGTGCGGATCGATCCATCCGACATGACCACGAAGACGTTCATGCCGCCGAGTTCGTCGATATCGGTCCCCATCGTCGCGTCGAGGAACATGACTTCGTCATACCCCGCGTCGTGAGCGACCGTCTTCGGCAGCAACGAGGATGCATAGTTGCCGCCGGTCTTGGCGTCGCCCATGCCTCCCGTTCCGGCACGGTGGAACTCCCGTTCGACCCACACGTCGATAGGCTGGAATCCATTCGCGAAATAGGCTCCGGATGGGGAGGCGACGACCATGTATTCGTAGCGATGCGAGGCCCGCACACCCAGAAAGGCTTCGGATGCGAATATGAAGGGACGGAGGTAGAGGGACGACCCCGGCGCATCGGGCACCCATGCGGCGTCCTGACGGACGAGATTGACGATCGATCCGATGAAGGCTTCATGCTCGAACTCGGGAATGGCCAGGCGGCGGCTCGAATGGTTGAGTCGCGCTGCGTTGTAGGTGGGCCGGAACGTCCAGATGGAGCCGTCGGCGTGCCGATAGGCCTTCAGACCTTCGAAGACCTCTTGCCCGTAATGGAGAACCGCGCCAGCCGGACTCATGGCAATAGCTTCGTACGGTTCGATCCTGAAATCATGCCATCCCCGCTCGGCGGTCCATGTCGCATGGGCCATGTGGTCGGAGAACCGTTTGCCGAAGCCGAGATCGACGAGAGCCGCGCTGCGCTCTGCCTGGCTCGTCGAATGCGGATTGGGAACGATTTCCCAGGAGCCGAGCAATTCGTCGGCGAGTGGAACCTTTCCCATGGAAGCGAGTTCTAAATTCGTATACGTCATTGTGTCACTTCTTTTCTTTCTTGACGATAGACCGATTGTAGCCGGAGGACGTGCCGAGGCATCGCCCGCCCAAGGGTTGAAGACCGCCTGCTTCCCGGTCGGGTAGTCAGCCTCGGAGACGGGCTGCGATGTCGTCGCCTATCTGCGGAGTTGAACGCACAAGAGGGTTTCCTGAAGCCGCTGCCTCCGCCCGCACCGCCATATCGGCCTCGACTGCTGTCTCGATGGCACGTGCGGGGCCGGGATGCCCCAAATGGTCGAGAAGCAAAGCCGCGGAGGATATCGCTGCGGTGGGATCGGCCTTATGCCGCCCGGCGATGTCCGGAGCCGACCCGTGGACAGGCTCGAACATCGACGGGTAGGAGCCTTCGGGATTGATGTTGCCCGAAGCCGCCAGGCCGATGCCGCCCGTCACTGCGCCGGCTTCGTCGGTGAGAATGTCACCGAAAAGGTTGTCGGTTACAAGCACGTCGAATCGTCCGGGATCGGTGAGCAGGAATATCGTGGCGGCGTCCACGTGGAGATAGTCGACCGCAACATCGGGGTATTCGGCGCCCACTTCTTGGACGATCCTTCGCCACAAGCCTCCCGCATTGACAAGGACGTTGTGTTTGTGAACGTACGTCAGCTTTTTGCGAGAACGTGACACAGCTTTCGAAAAAGCGTAGCGGACCACTCGTTCCACTCCGTAAGCGGTGTTGACGGAAACCTCTGTGGCGACTTCGTGAGGGGTTCCCTGCCGCATGACCCCGCCGTTGCCGCAGTACAACCCTTCGGTCCCCTCTCTCACGACGAGGAAGTCGATCGCGCCAGGGGCTGCGAGCGGAGTCGGAACACCCGGATAGTGCCTGCTGGGTCTGAGATTGACATAGTGGTCCAAGGCGAAGCGGAGTTTGAGGAGCAGACCTCTTTCCAACAGTCCGGAGGGAACTGACGGATCGCCTACCGCTCCGAGGAGGATTGCGTGATGTCGCTTGATCTCTTCGAGCTCGGCGTCAGGGAGGATCTCGCCCGTCCTGTGGTAGCGTTCAGCACCAAGTTCGTAGCGGGTAAACTGAATATGTAATCTTTCATTTCCGATTGTGTCGCATAATGCTACAGCAGACTCTAAGACTTTACAAGCCTCGCGGACGACTTCAGGACCGATGCCGTCACCCGGAATCACCGCGATATCGATGGTGCGAGTCATGGATTCCATGATAGCGAGTACCGGAAACCCGTGACTGTCGTCTCGGCATTTGGTCATTTTCGTCGCACGCAAAAGAAAACGAAAAGATTATTCAATACATACTAAGTGTTTTGTCGTGTTATATCATTAAATATTTAAATACAGTATCGTGAATCGACTTTAAACATTTAAACGTAATGTACAATATATAAAATAAATCCTTTCAATAAAATTAAACTGCGTTAGTCAATATAGTTTTCCACATATTTCATTTCATGAGTGATATTCATTCCTAGGGACTCATCGTTCTTATCGTCCAAAAGACTCTTGACCGCGAAAAATCCCCCGACAATAAGCCCTGTGACGATGAGAAGGATGAGGATCACGCCTATCGGCCTTGTAAAGAAGCCTTTTTTCTTAGGCCTCTGATCCGACTGCCCCGATCCCGCATCCGCGAAGGGTTGCCCGCCGAGCACCGGCGGAAGAGCGGCCGACGCCGGCATAGCCTGGTATTGGGGCATGGCCTGGTACTGCGGCATCGCCGCCGAGGGGGCCGACGGTGCAGTGCCGTCAATCGCTGGTCCGAGAATACCGGTTTCTCCAACAGGCCTTGGATTCGCGCCGATCGGACCGGGAACGTCGCCGACCGGATACCCTCCCGGACTACCGGCATTCCACGACTGACCATGCCCGGCGTCTGACAGCCCGTCGGGCGGCTGTTCATTGAAATAGGCCGAGTAGGACGAGAAGACTTCGGCTGCTCTCGAGGCGGAGAAGACCGTCTCGTCGGACGATGCGGCATTTCCGGACTCGGCAGCCTGCAAATGCCGCTCATCCTCATCGTCAAGCCAGAAATTCCATCCCTCCGGAGCCGGCCCCCAGGCGGGGTCCGGTCGCCACGACGGGTCGGGAACCCATCCTTCGGGCGGAGCCGGCCAATTGGGCGGCGGATTGAAGCGCCTGACCATGTGCAACTCTCCTTACAGTATAGTGCATGTTGCGACAGCACTGGCATTCTATCTCTGCACAACCGCCTTGCCACAAATACAACACCGCTCCGCAGTAGATCCACCGGCGAGGAGTGAGAAGAAGAGATCGGCTCAGGACTGCCCGAGGAAGATGGCCAGCCATCCTAAGGCCAGAGTTGAGGCGATTGCCGTGGCCAGCATAAGGATTCCGCCCGGCCTCATGAGGAACTCGCGTCTTCGCGCCGGCCAAAGGGTACGCGGATGCGTGGAGACCTGCGCTATGCGCTGACCACTCGCGTGAGAGCGACGTCGAGAAGTATGCCGTATATCATATTCAGACTGCCGTGATGCAGGATAACCGGCCGACACGGTGTCGATAGGCCTGGCTGGAGCGGGGTATGCGTTGGCAGCGCGATACGTCGATGCCCCTGAATACCAGGAGGCGGCAATCCTGGCATCGTCCCGAGAACCGGCGGACGGCGAAAGCCGAGCCTCCCGAGGCTCCGGTTTGGAAGCCCTCTCATGGACGGCATCGGCTCGCCGCGAATCCCCACCTCCTTCGGAGGAAGAGGGACTGTACGTCATTCCTCGCCAATAAGCGGTTTCATCCGACCAAATCCCTGCAGAGCTGTCCCGATGACGGGACACATCGGAACGTTGGGGCATGTCTCGATTCTCCTTCGCGTTCGCTATATGTACTGTGATCCGATTTGCTGGTCCAATTCTGACACCGGCTCGACGGAAAATTAACCATCGGATGACGGGTAATGGTCCACAGGGGAACCGGTACCCGTCCTACGTCGACAATCCAAGGCAGGGAGTGTGAATGCAACGGTCCTGTGTCCGTCTCAGGCCCGGAGATCAAACCTCGGATCGGCTGACCATCGTTCACGGCTGTCTGTCTCGTCCCCGGAGGTCAGTCTCGCCGGAGCGCCCTCTCAGCGGAGTTCCGATAACGGCGCCGGCGAGCGGCGATCGACCAGGATTCCTTCGGAGGCGGCACCGCTCCGGGAAGCCTTTCCACTCCTGCGGAGGGAACAGATGGAGCCTGCATGACCAAAAGCCCTTCGACATCTACGGGAACGCGTTCATGGCCGAGAGACAGGATTGCGAATCTCTGTTCGGACTTGACCGGGTAGACGAGCAACGCCCTTCCCTGCCCGATGTTGGCCTGGATCAATTCCCAGACCTGCTCTCGCACCCGCGTGGAGAGATGCCCGACGTACACCCCTGCGGATATCTCGAGCATCCATCGTGTGAGGGCCCCGCGCAGTCCTGCGGGTGCCGCCGACAGGACGATGACTACCACGGGGGATCCCCTCCCTCGGAGGCCTCCATGGCGAAGGCGTGATTGGTCCCTCCAGCGACGATCTTGCGTTGATAGTCCCACAGAGAGACGACGTTGACGCTCAGGTCCTCCGACTCATCGATTTCCAGGAGTCTTTGGATGTCGCGCACGCAGCGTTCGATGACTTTGAATTCGAACACCCTGTCGCGGACGCGCCGTCGCGTCGTTCCGGTTATGTCCTCCATGCCCTCACTGATCACGTCGAAGGCCACGGGTATGGTCACATCGGCTTTGTACAGATCGGCCATGTCGTAGACGAAAGACCTCTCATGGCCGGTGTGGACGAAACCCAGCCCCGGCGAGCACCCCAGTGAGACGATGACGGCGTGAACGACGCCATACAGCGCGGCGTGCGCGGCGGACAGAGCCTGGTTGACGGGATCTGACGAGTCGAAGTCGTCCGGCTGGTATTCGCGCCTCTGCCATGGCACTCCGGTACGGCGGGAATTCTCACGGTATACGGCTCGGACTCTCGCGCCCTCTCTGCCACGGAGTTGCTGCATGGTGAGTCCGGTCACGTCCTCGCCCGCGAAACGCATGAGGTACATTTGGCGTGCCACACCCAAACGCTTCTGGGGCGAAGAGACACGAGCGGCTTGTTCGACCAGCAGCCGGGTCGACGTGGCCAGAGAGCGTCCATGGGCGTAGTAGCGCACCCCGCGTTCGCCCACCCACACAGCGGTGGTGCCGCACTCTCCGAGCAGCATCATAGCCTGGTGGCTTATGGACGTCCCCGGCCCTAAGAAGACAGCGAGCAGGGACGCCGCGGGAACGCGCATCATCCCCTGTTCGTTGCGCGCCGTCAACGCACCGTCCTCGCGATGGACGACGCAGTGCTCGAGATACAGGAAGGACATGCGGTCCGCGGCTCTGGGAAGCGCAGTCACAGGGACGGGAAGCAGGCGCGCCATCGAAGTTACGCACCTTCAGGATCGCTTGGGCCGGGCCAGGGTCATGAGACCACAGCCATACGCTTTCGAGGGCCCCAGTCCGCCGACGAGCATTCTCTTGAACGGCTCGGCGTCGTCGATACGGAGCACGCCTTCGTATACGACTCGGCTGATGGTCACTCTGTCCCGACGCTGCCTATCGCGACGGTTGCGATAGAAGACGGGTCTGTCCCTTCGGACGATCAGCACAGAGGAAGCGTCCAGCGGGGAAGAGCCATCGGAGTCTTCTGCCGTCCCGTCACGCTCGGCATCGGCGCCCGCAATCGAGAACCCGTATTTGCCGGTCCTCTCGAGAAGCCACTTCCTTTGGTGCTCGACAGTGACGTGTCCGTATCTTTTACCGCGGGTACCGGGCTTACCAGGAACCGAATGAATGGGATTGGCCGACAAACGGAATGCCCAGTGCTGGCCGTTCGACAGCTTGTCGAGGAACCCCTCATAGTCCAATGTGCGGGCCGTGTCGCCGAGGCCTGCCTCGGATTCCAGCTGTATCAGTTCCGGGGGTCTCGGGGAGAGGATGTACAGGGACACGCCAAAGCTCCCCGAATCCACGCGCCACAGCACGCGCCCAGGGGGAAAGCCGTCAGTGGCATCTGACTGCCCCGATTCGCCGCCGGGCTGGCACGCTTTCATCACGACAGCGTGCATAACCTGGGGCGAGCTCAGGAGTTTTCGAGCAAAACTTCTGTGCAGGTCGAGTTCGATTTTCGTCAAGTGCATCGGTCACCTCGTCAATCTTCCAGTTCGGCCATCGGATCGTGGTGATCGACCCCGCGCATACCGCCCAGGTAAATCCTATGACGTTCGATGTCGCGGAAGGAGTACTCGCGATGTCGAGGGTCGAAGGAAAGGGGCACGTCCCGGCTTCCGCGCACGTCATCGGAATGCTCTCCGTCCTGCACCGCTTCCTTGTCGATGAGGATCTCTGCATGGAAATCCCAGCCGTTACGACGTTGAAACCGCTCCGAAGCCAGCCAAGGCTCCTCTTTCAGGGCCTCAAGCAACGGTGCCTCACGCAATCCCAGAGACACCGGAAGCGCAGGCGGACACGATCGCCGTCCGAGATAAAGCGGAAACGCCGGATAGCGCACCGCGCGATCGAGCGTCTCGAGCATCGATCTCTCCCCTCCGATTCCGGCCAAGAAGACGGCATCGGACAGGTAGTACCGGTCAGACAGCGGCATCGACTTCTTCCCGTCCAGCGTATGAGCAGTGTGGAAATCGCGGATGACCGTACCCGGCTGGTCTTTGCGCACTCCGAAACGCAGAGTCAGCAAGTCCTCGACGGGGTCGGTTCGGCGTCGGCCGACAGCCGCCGCCAGCATTCCGAGGATGCCGCTCTTGGTCGGTGCCAATTCGGTGGCGCGAATGGAGAATTTCGATTTGACGCCCCAGGCCTGCAGGGGACCTGCCAGGCGCAGAAGCAGGACGGTCATCACTCGGACTCCGCGCCGGGCAAGCGGCGGGCGACGACCTCGCGCACTCTGCCGTCCAAATCGGCGAAGGAGATGCGTTCGCCTAGCGATTCGACGGCTTCGGGGCTCTCCATGCTCACAGCGAATCCGTGCAGAGGCTTGAATCCATATGTCTCTTCGAGCTTTCTCTCGTGGTCGGCCAGCTGTCTAACCGACCGCGTGACATAGCCTTCAGTGAGATCTTGGGCGACGGGCTTCTCGAAAGCGCCGACAAACGAGACCGGTTGATCCTCACGGATGTGAATGACGACGGTGTCTGGCAGCGTGCGGTTGGCGAATGTATTCTGCTTGCCTGTCGGCATAGATCTAATGAAACTTCTAATAAAAGCAGTCAAAGCGCGCAATGTCGCCTCATTATTTCCTAAATTCTCCAAAAGCATACCTATATTTATCGTTGCGTATCGATAAATCGTCGCCGATGAGAATTCAACGGTGCCCATCATTCCCGCCCCTGCGTCTTCCTTTTCCTCGGATCGGGCTTTCTCGTCATCCACGGCGGTGTAGAAATCGAATTCGTTTTCGGCGGCGTGGGTGGAGATGGCGTGGGCGACCTGGCATGCGGCATCGACGTTGAGATCGGCGTCGTCGGCGACCATCCTGCCGAAGAGGGCGACGTCGATGGAATTGCCGGACTTGAAAATCGCCTTGACGGCTTTCTTGTCGAGCGCCTTGCCCGAACGGTCACTGGCTATGGCCAATTCCGCGAGCATAGCGATCTGTCTGTGCGAGAGGAAGATCAGATAACTGGATTCCTGAGACTTAGGGAACTCTTCCCCCTTCTTCGCCCGCGGGGCGACGAGCGTGATCTTGGCGGCTTGGAAGACTTGCTCCGCCAAGCTCTGAGCCTGATCGGAGAGGTCTTCTGCCTGCCTGGCGATCTCTTTCGCGAGGACCTCGACCACCCGCTTGGTGCGTGTGCCCAGCTCGGAGGCATCCAAATAATCGGTGAAGTCATGACGGGTCGCACGCTTCCATGATTGGCTGGATATGCGTAAACGCTGTACACCTCCGTAGATGGCCGACTTAGGGGAGCCGGAATCATCTCTGTTGACACAGCTGGGCGGAAGATCTTGAACAATGTGAATGTCAACATATGTATTCATTATTTTATTCCTTTGTATTTCTCAAACTGTTGTGTAGTGAATTTTCCGAGCAGATGTCTTCTGCTGTGGAATCGGTCTCGCTGGACTCGCCATCTGTCGAAGAAAAATCGTAGTACTGGCGTGACCAATGCCGTCGCACCGCCTTCGCCCCTCCAGGACGCTGGAAGCAAACGATGTCGTCAACCAGCATGCCATAGTCCAAGGGTATTTCCTTGGCGCGCAACAGCGAAACGAACGATCGAAGATGACGACGCAATTCCCTCGGAGTCGAGGACATTACCAGAGCATCGAAACGGGCACGAGCCGATGGGTTTTCATCGTCACCGTATCCTACAACGCTGTGAGCCGCATGCCCGAGTCCTTCCGCCGGTCGATGCATAGGCTTGGTTCGAGATTGCTGATGGGCCGCATAGAGAGTCATGGAGACGTGGACTGCGAATTCCTCACGTGTGGGCTCGTCCGGCGCATTGTCGGAAACGTCCACCTGAGTGAGATGCCAGATCTCCACACGCTCGCCGGGCCCTGCGGTGAGGCCGCGGCGCAGGTTGGCCAAGTCCGCCCGCGCCCGAGCCTGTTTCCGAGAATCCTCGGACAGATATCCTTTCTGCAAACATGAAATCTTACAATCGATCTTCTGTCCGATCGGACTTAGATTACGTCGTTTTCTTTTACGTAAAGGCTTTTCATCTTTTATTATTTCATTAACTGTGGTCACTATTGATCTTTCTCTTTCGCTTGTTGGGAAATGATAGATATAGGAAGGGCTCTGCTTAGGGCGGTGTCGAACCATTTCATCGCGAGGCCGACATCGATGCGGCTCCTCCCTTCACCGCGTCCGGCATAAGCTGCCGGCGGAGCCGAATCCACCAGATTCTCCTTCTGCCTGCGCGCCTCACTTCGAAGCCGGTTCCGCCAGTCGTCTCGGGCCGCCTCGGGCTCAATGCCGTCCAAGGAGGCCAACCACCGAGGGAACCCCTCGTCGATGGCCAAATAGAAGGCGACTCCGGCTTTCTCCCTGGCGGAGGACACGTCATCGGGATCGCCCCCTCGGGCGCGAATGAGGTCACCGCCCAGTTGCCGCACCACTTTGGCGACTTCCTCCGTCTTCTCCATCGCATCACGGACAAGCGTCACAAGCCGCTTATTGTCCGGCGCCAACAAACCAGCTGGAAGGTTGAGGACATCGTCGAAATGTTCGCTGACCACTGCCTCTTGAGCCCCGTACTCGATGCCGACGGCATGAACCGGAATGACACCTCGGTGGGAGACGATCTCTTGTGCGAGAAGCTTTTCGTAAAAAGAAATGACTCCTGGAATTCTATATCGGGTGAATTCTCCTTTGCCCTTGATCTTTAACTTCGGAATGAGTTGAGGGATGAGGCTGGATAACCCCCTCCACATGGCACGATCTTTGTCATGTTTACGCGGCATGAAAACGATCTCTTTGAATTTTTTAGTTTGAGGCTCCGAATAACGCCATGCACTCATGGGCTCCACGAGATAGCGATTCCGCGGCGTCGCTTTGTCGCCATTGCCGAGGAACAGCCCCGTAACGCCCTTTTCGTCTCCGTGAAGCAAGGCGCGGCGAGTCTGCCACGTGTAGCATGAGACGGGTCCGATCGGTTCGAGGTCCATGGAACCCGCCGGGCCATCGGGCTTCTTCTCCCATGGCGGTAGGTCGGCTTCGTGTTCGACTTCGGCAAGGTCGGCAAGGCTCTCGGTGACTACCGTATTGAGCAGGATCGTCTCAGCCAGATTCCTCCCTTCGACGGCCACGACGCCGATCTGGCCGGTCCACCCCGGACCGATGGGGTATACTTTTCCGCCTTTGACCCTGGGGTCGCCGACCGCGCCCGATCGAATTCCCGAGGGGTCGAAGGCGTGCACATGAACGAGCCAGCGGGCGGCCTCCGCCCACCCCATGCGGTCGAGCCCGGGGCCGATCCGCGTCGTGAAGAAAGGCTCTCCGTTGGGAACGTCCGCGATCAGTGACTCTAGGTCCGAGATCTTTCCCGATTTGGCGTGGATTCCGGCAACTTGAAAGAAGGGTGCCTCAGGATCGCGCAGATCGAAACGATCGCGATATCGTTCGAGGTAGCCGCCGGCATCGGCTCCGAGCTTCTCCGGATTCGCCCAGTAGGCCCTCCAGTCGTCCAGGTCTTCAGGACCACCGGTGGCTCGGTGTGCGATGGCTAGCAGAAGCCGTAGGAGCGCCATATCCTGACTCGCGATTTCGCCGTGAATTCCCGAGATTCGGACGGCGTCTCGAAATGCGGTCAGGAGAGAGACTTCACCGGGTTCCCCATCGAGCCAGGTCACGCGAATCCAGGGCTCGTCAAGCAGATTGAAGCTCTGTGTCATTTTCATTTACTTCCATAAGGCCGGTTGTAGAAGTGTACTCAACGGTTACGCCGGCCAGTTGAGCGCGTCCGTCGGTGAGTGGAAGGAAGAGTCGGCCGCGCAGATCAGGGCAGGCCTGCCAGGCGGGAACGAAACAACTCTCTTCGAGTTCGTCGAGAACTCTATCAATCATACTTGAGTTCGTGAATCGGGGAGGAAGCCTGACCTCAGACATCGCCATCGCACGCACAACATTCCGATCGGGTACCCGATCGACGGGTATAACCGAAGAAGAAGCTCCTGGTGCAGTGGAAAGAGTGCGCAATTCCTCCTGCCCTCCTTCATCACGTCGCCCAAGGAGGATGACTTCCAAGGAATCCTCGCCGTCGCGGACTTGGGCCTTGCCTTCTTCGGAGTCATCGGCGATCGTTTCAAGCCAGCCGATAAGCGATGCGGTCTTCCCTCGCATGGCAGGCTCATTCAATAGAAAACCCCTCGATGCCTTCGTGCTGTCCTTCTGCTTTTTACACGCCTTGCCCCGTGCTCGTTCGAGGGCCTCGGCCCACGATGCGGGGGCTTCAGATCCCGCACCGTACACTGCTTCGACAAGGTCGCGGACGTCGTCGGGGACCGTGACTAAGGCGTCGTCCGCAAGCACTCTGTTCAAGGCCGCAGCGGTGAGGAGCATGTCGTGTTCTCCATAGATCGTCTCGGACCCGGGCTCCACTCGGGGATCGGGGTTCGAAGCGCTCGGCAACCAGTCGACATAGCACACAGGAGCGCTTAAGGCTTTCGGCCGGGTTCGTCGATGACGGTGCAGGCGTCCCATCCGCTGGAGGATCAAGTCGATGGGAGCGAGATCGGTGACGAGCAGGTCGAAGTCGACGTCGAGGGACTGCTCGACCACTTGAGTGGCCACGACGATCGCCCGATGAGGACGCTCCGGCCGCCGTCGCGGCGATCCGAAACGGCGAAGAAGATCGGCGTCCCTGGCGAGACGATCGGAAATGGTGAAACGGGCATGGTTGAGACTCACGTCCTCGCCGAAGGTCTCCCGCAACTGCTCGTAGGTTTCTTGTGCCCGGCGCACAGTGTTCCGCACGACGAGGGCACAACCGCCGTTGACCAGAGCATTGCCCAAAAGCGCCGTGAGACTGTCGTCTTTGGCCAGACGCTCAATGCGTACACGGCTGCTGCGACCGGTCGCCTCAACGGGCGTCACGTCCATACCATCCCGGCCGACAGCGGCCAGGGAGGGGAAGGGCATGCTGGCAACATTCGGTGACGGCTTCTTCGGCACCTTCTCTCCGGTCATGAGCCGCAAGCCGCGACGGTAGGCGTCGGCAAAGCTCGCGCAACGCGCTTCCGAGAGCGTTGCGGAAAGTAAAATCACCGGCACCCCGTAGGATGCCAACCAGGTGAGAGCGCGTTCCAGATAGTTGTTCATGTAGGTGGAATAAGAGTGCACTTCGTCAACGATTACTATCTTTCTGCTGAGACCGAGATGCCGCAAGGCAAGATGAGGAGCGCGCATGGATGAGAAAAGAACGTGGTCGACGGTAGTCACAACGAAATCGGATAGCATGGACTTCTTGCGGCCTGTGAACCACGTCATGATCGCAAGATCTCTCTGCGCTCTATCATAATTTTTTATGGAGTCATGATGTTGTTTAGCGGTTTGTAAATTATCTTCATCCCGTCCGATGTCATATGGACGCGACGGCCTGTGTTTCTCCGGGTCTTCTTGAGCTTCTCCCAAACTGCCGAGGAGCCGGTCTCGTATCTCGTACCCCCTCTTTCGCAAGCTACCCGCTTCTTTGTTCAGACGAGCCCGGCCATGCTGGAGCTGGATTGCGAAAGTCGAGGCAGCCCCATCCGCACGATAGGAAGATTCGATTTTGCCCAACCAATCCAATTCACGAGAGAACATAGCGTCCGTGGTCGCCTGAGTCGGCAGCGCGAACAGAACTCCAGACCGTCCGGTACGCGCCGCCATGATCTCGGCGGCCATAAGCGCGGCCTCGGTTTTGCCCGATCCAGTGGTCTCTTGGACGATGAGCATCCCAGGCAAACTCATGTCCCTGGCTCTCTTGACGGCAGTGCGCTGAGCAGCAGTCGCCGAAGTGCCGTCAGGCAGGTCGAATCGAGCGTTCAACAGGAAGTCGGCGCTTTCTCCGCCATCGCGGGGATGCCATGGGGAAGGCAACTCCACGCGGGACCAGCCCGTTTCGACGCGCCTTTCATGCACGTCGCAATCGAAAAGAGACATGCCGTCATCGTCAATGGATAGAAGAGGAAAATATGTTTCAGAGGACGCCAGCCAATCAGCTAAAATAACCAGACCTGATAATTCAACTAAAAAAGGTTGAGACCACGACTTGGACTCTGATCTATGCGCCCAAAATTGCAAATTGTCCTTAGCGCCGGTACGTTCTGCCACGAGATCGAGAAGTTCAGCGCGAACAGTTTGCCACGCATAATCTCCTAGTAGAGGTTCACGGCCCCAAGCATCATTTAGATGGCCTTCCAGCGCCGGGATTCCATGGTGAGCGCCGACTATCGATGCCAAAGCCCGCGCCGTCGAGATACCCCAGCCCAGTTCCTTAAGCCATCGTTCAAGAACCAACTGGCCGGCAAGCGCGTGAGGGACTCTGCGGCGTTCCTCAGGATCAATGGGAGTATGATCAAGGCCGCCTTCGCGCATGCGATCGTCCAAATAGGGGACCTGGGAGCTGAAAGCGGGAGTGGCCTTGCCTATGTCATGAGCGCCCGCGATCCAAGACGCGAGCAAGGCGAACTCATCTTCTGGATTTAATCCAGATTCGGATTCGGCGAACTCGGCTTGAATCAGATTCGAAATCGTCGGCGTAAGCCAATTCCTCGCCAAAAGCCGAGCGACGCCTGCCGTGTCTAAAAGATGAAGCCAGAGCGGCGACCAACATCGCCGCTCCGGGTCGTACCCCGATTTGGCCCATGCTCGGCGTGAACCAGTGGACAGCATCTCCGTACCCCTTTCAGGACAATGTTAGCAAAACCATACTACGATCCGCCTCCTCCTGAGGGGTGGGTGACGGGTAAAGGAAAACTGGTATAATCACGGCGGCGATCCTTGGTATTGCAGGGATTTCCAAGTGTGCTCCCCGCGTATGCGGGGATGATCCTGCCGGGATCGCCGCCCTGGCATCACAGGCGCAGTGCTCCCCGCGTATGCGGGGATGATCCCTGGGCGACACGATGGGCGGCGCCAGAGTTGAGGTGCTCCCCGCGTATGCGGGGATGATCCGGATATCCATGTCCGTCTTCGAAATCACATCACCGTGCTCCCCGCGTATGCGGGGATGATCCCGGTTGCGGTATTTGCCGAGGACAGGCTCGGACGTGCTCCCCGCGTATGCGGGGATGATCCGGGCGGCCGACCGGCAGGCGCTCGCCCGCCATGGTGCTCCCCGCGTATGCGGGGATGATCCGGTCCCGTGGCCACTGGCGCTCTGCGCGACGGTGGTGCTCCCCGCGTATGCGGGGATGATCCGAGCGAGCTGAAGGGCATCGACATCCTCGGCCGGTGCTCCCCGCGTATGCGGGGATGATCCCTCTCCGAGCTCGGTGACGACGGTGCATGCGTAGTGCTCCCCGCGTATGCGGGGATGATCCGCCTCCGCGCCGCTCATACTCGGTGAAAAGTCTGTGCTCCCCGCGTATGCGGGGATGATCCGCGGGGGCTCGTCGAGTATGGAAACGGTATCGAGTGCTCCCCGCGTATGCGGGGATGATCCTGAGAGATTCGTCTTAAATTCGGCATGATTTTCGTGCTCCCCGCGTATGCGGGGATGATCCGCTCCGCTCCCCCAGTCGAATGCCGGCGCACTGGTGCTCCCCGCGTATGCGGGGATGATCCTTTCCAGGATCCGACGGAGCCGAGTCAGGAAAAGTGCTCCCCGCGTATGCGGGGATGATCCTTTCGCCCTGTCGAATATGTCACGCCGGGACCAGTGCTCCCCGCGTATGCGGGGATGATCCGCCGATCTTGCCGCCTATCAGGTCGCCTACACGGTGCTCCCCGCGTATGCGGGGATGATCCTGCGAGGGAGCTCACAGGTAGGATAGCTTGACAGTGCTCCCCGCGTATGCGGGGATGATCCGGGGCCGGTCGCCCACCCCATGCAAATGACGTCGTGCTCCCCGCGTATGCGGGGATGATCCTGAGCCCCGTCTGGTACTCTTCGATGCCGTTACGTGCTCCCCGCGTATGCGGGGATGATCCGTTTCCGCTCCAGCCCTTCCAGGTCTGCAGGTGGTGCTCCCCGCGTATGCGGGGATGATCCGTGCCCGGCCCCCACAAGAATTCGCTGTCGAAAGTGCTCCCCGCGTATGCGGGGATGATCCGGCCCCCTCCCGAGGGAGGGGGCCGATGGCCGGGTGCTCCCCGCGTATGCGGGGATGATCCCCTCAAGGTGCCCGAACAGAGCTTCGGCTACCCAGTGCTCCCCGCGTATGCGGGGATGATCCTCGTCGTTTTCAGCGTCGTGTGGGCGTGGAGCAGTGCTCCCCGCGTATGCGGGGATGATCCCGTCGTCGAGGGAAAGTGGCCGACACTCATGTGGTGCTCCCCGCGTATGCGGGGATGATCCGGAGTTGTCGCGTGGCGAGTCGGAGTCGGAGATGTGCTCCCCGCGTATGCGGGGATGATCCCTCGGCCTCCCACGAAGCCCGCACGATCCGATCGTGCTCCCCGCGTATGCGGGGATGATCCGGCTCTGTCGAAGGCGCCGGGCGTGTCGGTGGAGTGCTCCCCGCGTATGCGGGGATGATCCTCGGTGCCGCGGGACGTGACCCGGGGCCGGGCGGTGCTCCCCGCGTATGCGGGGATGATCCGGCAGGCATCCTCCATGACCGACCCGATCGACGCGTGCTCCCCGCGTATGCGGGGATGATCCAACACCGAGCCGACGGCGGCCAGCACACGATCAGTGCTCCCCGCGTATGCGGGGATGATCCCATGCCGGTAGAAAATGTGCCGTTTTTCACAATGTGCTCCCCGCGTATGCGGGGATGATCCGCGCCCCCGTGCGGTCACCATGTCGTAGACGTCGTGCTCCCCGCGTATGCGGGGATGATCCGAGCTTGCTGACTTGGTCGGCGAAGCGATCGACGTGCTCCCCGCGTATGCGGGGATGATCCGAGTTTTTTCGCATCCGTTCGCTTCGAGGGGACGTGCTCCCCGCGTATGCGGGGATGATCCCGAGAAGGGCCCCAGACGCGTACGTCCGGGGCCGTGCTCCCCGCGTATGCGGGGATGATCCGGCCGGAGAGAGTGATGTGGGGCACATTCCTCGGTGCTCCCCGCGTATGCGGGGATGATCCCCAATGGCGGCGAATCCATCGCTGAGAAGGTCGTGTGCTCCCCGCGTATGCGGGGATGATCCCAGGATGCTCTCTTGTTCCATGTTGGCGTAGGTGTGCTCCCCGCGTATGCGGGGATGATCCGTGTGATGTACCCCACATTGTGATGTTTCTCACGTGCTCCCCGCGTATGCGGGGATGATCCGGCGGCCTCCGGATCGTAGCAGTAGTCCGCCTCGTGCTCCCCGCGTATGCGGGGATGATCCGTCGCCCGAGCAGATGCCCGGAGGCACTGGGGCGTGCTCCCCGCGTATGCGGGGATGATCCCTACCTCTACAGCCAGGCCCTGGCGACGTCGCTGTGCTCCCCGCGTATGCGGGGATGATCCTGTTCACCGAGAAGGAAACCAGGAGGGGGAGGGGTGCTCCCCGCGTATGCGGGGATGATCCAACCACGAGGCCGTTCTTGTGGAGGGTCATCTCGTGCTCCCCGCGTATGCGGGGATGATCCCTAGATTTCTCGCGCGTCCAAATGGGGGAGAACGTGCTCCCCGCGTATGCGGGGATGATCCTGGCGCAAACAGGAGATGGTGAGCTTACCGCCCGTGCTCCCCGCGTATGCGGGGATGATCCGGACATCGGGCCGCCATGACGGCTCAGCCCGGAGTGCTCCCCGCGTATGCGGGGATGATCCGAATTTCGCCAAAGGCGGCACAGGCATAGCGCAGTGCTCCCCGCGTATGCGGGGATGATCCTTTCGCCCTGTGGAATACATCGCGCCGGGACCAGTGCTCCCCGCGTATGCGGGGATGATCCGACCTGGAGGCCTACGTACAGGTCGCCGGCCGCGTGCTCCCCGCGTATGCGGGGATGATCCGGATGAGGAGCCGACGGCGCCGAGAGGGCGTGAGTGCTCCCCGCGTATGCGGGGATGATCCGGGCTGGCGGCACTCTTCAACGTAAGCTACGCCGTGCTCCCCGCGTATGCGGGGATGATCCCACGGGCCTCGGCGTCGTCGGGAACCTCCTGAGGTGCTCCCCGCGTATGCGGGGATGATCCTGGACGAGATGGGGTATACGCGTGCGCGCCTGCGTGCTCCCCGCGTATGCGGGGATGATCCGCGAGTCGCCGGCCGGCGTCGGGTAGGGGATCGGTGCTCCCCGCGTATGCGGGGATGATCCGGCTTCAGTATGCCGTCGGTATGGATGAGGCTCGTGCTCCCCGCGTATGCGGGGATGATCCCTTAGTCGATTCGTAGAGTTGGTTGTAGTAGGGGTGCTCCCCGCGTATGCGGGGATGATCCGCGTACGGCGAGGGCGCGAAAGAAGTTCAGGGGGTGCTCCCCGCGTATGCGGGGATGATCCTGGCGACCTGCAGGAGCTCACCGTTGCTGACGCGTGCTCCCCGCGTATGCGGGGATGATCCCTGGAACACCGCGAAATCCATCAGCGCCGCCCAGTGCTCCCCGCGTATGCGGGGATGATCCCGACTGGCGGCGCAGAGACCCCGAGCGCTACGGGTGCTCCCCGCGTATGCGGGGATGATCCCAAGGGAGCAGCGCCGGGACGCTCTCCAGGATAGTGCTCCCCGCGTATGCGGGGATGATCCCGTCGTCTGTGAAGGGCGCCTAGGCTGGGGTGTGTGCTCCCCGCGTATGCGGGGATGATCCCTCCACCGGCGACATCAGATTTGCCACACTCGCGTGCTCCCCGCGTATGCGGGGATGATCCCGTAGTTTTCGCCGTCGAGGTCCATGAGGTGGAGTGCTCCCCGCGTATGCGGGGATGATCCGGACTTCCACGCCTTGTCCTGCTGGTATTTGCGGTGCTCCCCGCGTATGCGGGGATGATCCTGCACGCCGACGGCCGCCAACCCCATGATCAGGGTGCTCCCCGCGTATGCGGGGATGATCCGTGGGCGCGGGCGGGGGTGGGCAGAGGAGCTCGGCGTGCTCCCCGCGTATGCGGGGATGATCCTTGCTTTTTGGCCGTTTTTGCCGGCGGTGCGCCGTGCTCCCCGCGTATGCGGGGATGATCCCTCGTGGACCAATCCTCTCGCTCGCTTTAAGCGGTGCTCCCCGCGTATGCGGGGATGATCCGGGCTTGAGTATTCCGTCGGTGTGGACAAGACTGTGCTCCCCGCGTATGCGGGGATGATCCCCTCGCCAACACGCGCAACCCCCTCATCCTCGCGTGCTCCCCGCGTATGCGGGGATGATCCTTTCCCGTAAACGGTGTTCAGGGCCTGCTTGGCGGTGCTCCCCGCGTATGCGGGGATGATCCCGGATGGTCGCGGCTCGGCATCCACCGGGCCCCGTGCTCCCCGCGTATGCGGGGATGATCCCAACCTGAGGATGGACCTGGTTTGGGATGGTGAGTGCTCCCCGCGTATGCGGGGATGATCCTGACTGAGTCCGTATCGTAGTAGAGCAGGCGGTGTGCTCCCCGCGTATGCGGGGATGATCCGACGGAGGCCCTCGGGCTGTCGCAGTTCCTCGAGTGCTCCCCGCGTATGCGGGGATGATCCCACGGCGAAAAGCATCAGTGCACAACAGCTGGCGTGCTCCCCGCGTATGCGGGGATGATCCTGAGCTCTACCGACAAGACGGAGGCCCTCGGGCGTGCTCCCCGCGTATGCGGGGATGATCCTCGCCCACTCTCCTACTACCTCAACGCCAACAGGTGCTCCCCGCGTATGCGGGGATGATCCTCCCAGCGATCGTGTTCGCATAGTCGCCCCTGGGTGCTCCCCGCGTATGCGGGGATGATCCGGTGACGCCGATGGCGAAGACCGAGCACCCGGCGTGCTCCCCGCGTATGCGGGGATGATCCGGCGTACCCGTAGAGGCTCGCGGTGATGATCAGGTGCTCCCCGCGTATGCGGGGATGATCCCCCCCCCCAGCCGCGCTGGGCGTGGGAGCGGGTGTGCTCCCCGCGTATGCGGGGATGATCCGGATTCCAGGCCACTCCCATGCGGAACGATGATGTGCTCCCCGCGTATGCGGGGATGATCCCCCCGTCACCTTGGTTACGATGGGCAGCAACATGTGCTCCCCGCGTATGCGGGGATGATCCTACCGCCATTGCAAGCCCCCGCCGGTGGTAGGGGTGCTCCCCGCGTATGCGGGGATGATCCGCCGTCGCCCTCGTCGCGGCCGTCGGCCTCTTGGTGCTCCCCGCGTATGCGGGGATGATCCGGTCAGGTGTCGGGCTAGTTCGGTGGCGACGGCGTGCTCCCCGCGTATGCGGGGATGATCCCCGAGTGATCGCATCGAACCGATCAACCATCCCGTGCTCCCCGCGTATGCGGGGATGATCCGGGATCAAGATCAGTGTCGTGATCGGTCTGGTCGTGCTCCCCGCGTATGCGGGGATGATCCGGCGGAGGGCGTCCAGGGCGTGACGTTGTTGGCGTGCTCCCCGCGTATGCGGGGATGATCCGTAGTAGAAGACTGTTGGCCGCTCCTTATCGGGGTGCTCCCCGCGTATGCGGGGATGATCCCGCGCTGGGCGACCTGCAGAAGACCGTGCAGGGGTGCTCCCCGCGTATGCGGGGATGATCCCCAGATAGGGCCGGCGACGCTGGACCGTTGGCATGTGCTCCCCGCGTATGCGGGGATGATCCCATCACCGTCCAGACCCTCACCGCCGACGCCCGGTGCTCCCCGCGTATGCGGGGATGATCCGGCTGAGAAGACGCCACCGGGGCTCAACATGCGGTGCTCCCCGCGTATGCGGGGATGATCCCGGGGCCGTCGCCTCGATCGCAGCGGCGTGTGTGTGCTCCCCGCGTATGCGGGGATGATCCTCCATCCATATCACACCCCCTTGAAGGTTTGGAGTGCTCCCCGCGTATGCGGGGATGATCCCGGACTGGTAGTCTTCAGCCTCGATCCGCATTTGTGCTCCCCGCGTATGCGGGGATGATCCGTGAATTCGAGACGTACCACGACGGATTCATCGGTGCTCTCCGCGTATGCGGGGATGATCCTCCGCCTACGACGACCTCGGGCTGAAGGTTGCCGTGCTCCCCGCGTATGCGGGGATGATCCTCGGCACAGTCGAGTCCGGCATGCGCTACGACGGTGCTCCCCGCGTATGCGGGGATGATCCGCCTGATCGTAGGCGACCTGGTTGCCGGCGAGTGTGCTCCCCGCGTATGCGGGGATGATCCATTCATCCGCGACACGCGAGGGATCGGATGGTGGTGCTCCCCGCGTATGCGGGGATGATCCGTGCTGGTTGGGGTGGATCTGGAACGGGATGTCGTGCTCCCCGCGTATGCGGGGATGATCCGTCGCCAACCGCTACACGAAGGAAGAGTCCGACGTGCTCCCCGCGTATGCGGGGATGATCCCCGGGTTCCAGGGTTGCTGTGGATCATCCAAGAGTGCTCCCCGCGTATGCGGGGATGATCCCTACTTGTAGTATGGTAATGAGCCGGTCCCTGTGTGCTCCCCGCGTATGCGGGGATGATCCGCTCGAACGCGTCGCTAGGAATTGTCAAAATCTGTGCTCCCCGCGTATGCGGGGATGATCCTTGCCGGCGAGCGTGGCGAATCGAATGTCCCCGGTGCTCCCCGCGTATGCGGGGATGATCCGTACCCGGGCCGCACAAGAACTCGCTGTCGAAAGTGCTCCCCGCGTATGCGGGGATGATCCCGCAGCCTCCATTACTAACCCGTATTTCATCAAGTGCTCCCCGCGTATGCGGGGATGATCCTTTCGTGGTGTCCTCGGCCGCGCGCAGGTCGATGTGCTCCCCGCGTATGCGGGGATGATCCCGCGCCCCAACAGCAAGGTTCCAGCGCCGGGACGTGCTCCCCGCGTATGCGGGGATGATCCCAGTACCGGCGACATTCGATTCGCCACGCTCGCGTGCTCCCCGCGTATGCGGGGATGATCCGCGGGGCCCCCGGCCGGGACCGCCGTGCCCCCAGTGCTCCCCGCGTATGCGGGGATGATCCTGTCGATCGTCTCGAAGCCTATCTCGCGGTAACGTGCTCCCCGCGTATGCGGGGATGATCCGCCATTGTCTGCCCGTCCAGGCTGTTGGCTTCGGTGCTCCCCGCGTATGCGGGGATGATCCGCCGGGAAATCGGCCATTACGGGACGATTTGAGGGTGCTCCCCGCGTATGCGGGGATGATCCCTCGGGGACCATGCCGAGGTCGGCGCCGGTCGCGTGCTCCCCGCGTATGCGGGGATGATCCGACTACCAAACCGTTCTTGTGGAGGGTCATCTCGTGCTCCCCGCGTATGCGGGGATGATCCCCACTGGCCGATCCCGATCGTGATCGGGTCCACGTGCTCCCCGCGTATGCGGGGATGATCCAGCTGCTTTCCAGACGTTCATGGCCGACATCGCGTGCTCCCCGCGTATGCGGGGATGATCCCATGGCATCGACGATCGCCTCTAGGTCGAAATCGTGCTCCCCGCGTATGCGGGGATGATCCCTGATCGGGATGGACGGGCATTCCTTGGAGTCTGTGCTCCCCGCGTATGCGGGGATGATCCGTGCTCGGCGAGAGCGCCGGGGCGGGTGAGGCGGTGCTCCCCGCGTATGCGGGGATGATCCCATCTGCTGCAGCGACATGCCGCTCGACGGGTCGTGCTCCCCGCGTATGCGGGGATGATCCGTGCGAGGGAGCTCACAGGTAGGATAGCTTGACGTGCTCCCCGCGTATGCGGGGATGATCCCTATTGGGACGGCCAGGTCAAGCCCGTGTTGCGGTGCTCCCCGCGTATGCGGGGATGATCCTGCGCACCGAACGGCCAAGGGCAATACATCGCCGTGCTCCCCGCGTATGCGGGGATGATCCTGCCAGCTTGACGTCGCGCTCGGTGACGTCCTGGTGCTCCCCGCGTATGCGGGGATGATCCTGCGCGCTTGGCGTCGGAGATGCAGGTAACCAGGTGCTCCCCGCGTATGCGGGGATGATCCCGAGTCGCGCGGAGAGCAATACATTGTACGCTCGTGCTCCCCGCGTATGCGGGGATGATCCTGCCCCACCGTCACTGGCGCCACGGCCCGTATCGTGCTCCCCGCGTATGCGGGGATGATCCCACAGTGTACGGTAAATTTGCGACGCGGACGCTGTGCTCCCCGCGTATGCGGGGATGATCCGGCGAGGTCCGTCACCCACTGGGGATGGAGGGTGTGCTCCCCGCGTATGCGGGGATGATCCGCCATCTTCTCGCCGAAGCTCCGGTTCGGGTCGGTGCTCCCCGCGTATGCGGGGATGATCCCTTCCAGGTGCAGATGAACCGCGCCATCGCCGACGTGCTCCCCGCGTATGCGGGGATGATCCGGCGAGGTGAAGAGCTTCGAATAGTTTTGCTGCGTGCTCCCCGCGTATGCGGGGATGATCCGCCGGCGACACCCAGAACCTGCCCTACGCCCAAGTGCTCCCCGCGTATGCGGGGATGATCCCCGGCGATGGCGGGTCCGATGAGGGCGGCGGTTGTGCTCCCCGCGTATGCGGGGATGATCCGTCATGGTGGACGTCGCCGGTGCCGGTGATCGCGTGCTCCCCGCGTATGCGGGGATGATCCGACCAGGTCGCCGGGTTTCATGAGCGCGAGTTGGTGCTCCCCGCGTATGCGGGGATGATCCGCGAGGTGCGCAGCTCGGGCGCCATTTTCACGGGGTGCTCCCCGCGTATGCGGGGATGATCCCCTGAGGGTGCACTTGGTTCGGGATGGTGACGAGTGCTCCCCGCGTATGCGGGGATGATCCGCTCATGGATTTAGCCTGGCGCGCTTGGGTGAGGTGCTCCCCGCGTATGCGGGGATGATCCCAATTTCTGGTCTGCGGCTTGTCGAAATAGAGTGTGCTCCCCGCGTATGCGGGGATGATCCCCAATCCCCGCACCGAAAGGAGACATAATGTTCGTGCTCCCCGCGTATGCGGGGATGATCCGGGCGCGGCGTAATCCGCGGCGGTGTTTGTGCCGTGCTCCCCGCGTATGCGGGGATGATCCCGCCCCGACCCAGACTCTGCGCCCCGATCTGGCGTGCTCCCCGCGTATGCGGGGATGATCCGTCCTAGAGTGCTCCACCGCGGCGATCGGCTTGGTGCTCCCCGCGTATGCGGGGATGATCCCGGCACCGAGAAATACGCCCAGATACTGCCGTCGTGCTCCCCGCGTATGCGGGGATGATCCCAGCTGCGGGCACTCGGAAACGGGGTCGTCCCCGTGCTCCCCGCGTATGCGGGGATGATCCCGACCAGGGCGTTGGCCCGGCCCGGAGCCGCGGCGTGCTCCCCGCGTATGCGGGGATGATCCGCCGGCGAGCGTCTGCGGGGTGATCCGCGCCGCGTGCTCCCCGCGTATGCGGGGATGATCCGACCCTCATGCACGCGAGGAGCAGGCTGCAGCTGTGCTCCCCGCGTATGCGGGGATGATCCCCGGCTGGTCGGCCCGTCGGGGGCGAACCACACGTGCTCCCCGCGTATGCGGGGATGATCCCCGCGGCGTCGATTTCGACGCCGCCAAATCTGAGTGCTCCCCGCGTATGCGGGGATGATCCGTTGATGTTGATCCCGTCGGGAGACGCGTTGATGTGCTCCCCGCGTATGCGGGGATGATCCTGGTGACGACTTTCTCGGCGATGCTTTCGCCGCGTGCTCCCCGCGTATGCGGGGATGATCCGGGGCAGACAAGACGATGCGGGCCCTCGCCCGAGTGCTCCCCGCGTATGCGGGGATGATCCGGCCAGAGCGACGGCGAAGGCGCAGTCGGCTACGTGCTCCCCGCGTATGCGGGGATGATCCGGCGTTGGTTGCGCCAGATGATGCTGGAGCGTGGTGCTCCCCGCGTATGCGGGGATGATCCGGCCTCCACCGGCGCCGCCAACGACGACCGACCGTGCTCCCCGCGTATGCGGGGATGATCCCACACCCACGGACAAGCCGCCCACGAACACGGCGTGCTCCCCGCGTATGCGGGGATGATCCCAGTGTTCCGTGGGCCCAGATGTAGGGCAGTGGGTGCTCCCCGCGTATGCGGGGATGATCCGCCGCCTCCGGAGGATGGCTGGACCAGGAAATAGTGCTCCCCGCGTATGCGGGGATGATCCGCACCCCGCAAATCCATACCCCTGCCACAGGCAGTGCTCCCCGCGTATGCGGGGATGATCCTAGCGGCATTTTCCCGATCCTCTCGTTTTTTGGGTGCTCCCCGCGTATGCGGGGATGATCCCGCGCCCCAACAGCAGGGGTCCACCGCCGGAACGTGCTCCCCGCGTATGCGGGGATGATCCCAGCACCGGAGACATCCGTTTCGCCACACTCGCGTGCTCCCCGCGTATGCGGGGATGATCCGACCTTCTCCCCGCCGCGGGCGGCGAGTTTCCTGTGCTCCCCGCGTATGCGGGGATGATCCGACGACCAGCCCGTTTTTGTGGAGAGTCATCTCGTGCTCCCCGCGTATGCGGGGATGATCCCGGAGGGGGGGAGGAACCCCATAAGGAACCGCGTGCTCCCCGCGTATGCGGGGATGATCCGCCCGCACGACCCGAGCCGCCATCTCGCCCTCGGTGCTCCCCGCGTATGCGGGGATGATCCGACGCTCGGGAACGCCCGGTATTGCGAGATTTCGTGCTCCCCGCGTATGCGGGGATGATCCCCATCTGCGGGTGCCGGACAGGCCACTGCCGGTGTGCTCCCCGCGTATGCGGGGATGATCCGGATCATGAGCGGCCGTACAATGCCGCGTTCGAGTGCTCCCCGCGTATGCGGGGATGATCCGCGGCCCCAGTCGAAGCAGGGGGAGATCCTGGCGGTGCTCCCCGCGTATGCGGGGATGATCCGCCGATGGCGCCGGCGGCGAGGCCTTTCATGCCGTGCTCCCCGCGTATGCGGGGATGATCCCACGAAAGACGCCGTAGACGCACTCAGCGCGGCGTGCTCCCCGCGTATGCGGGGATGATCCGTAAGCCTGCCACGGCATAAGCTCCCTGCCGCGGTGCTCCCCGCGTATGCGGGGATGATCCGCCGGCGAAACCCAGAGCCTGCCGTACGCCCAAGTGCTCCCCGCGTATGCGGGGATGATCCGGACAATGTGCCTTTCACGCTCGCCCCGCACGCGTGCTCCCCGCGTATGCGGGGATGATCCTGGGATGCGCCCCCAGAGAGGCCGATCCTGTAGGTGCTCCCCGCGTATGCGGGGATGATCCGCCGGTGTGCACGTCGGCGGACAGCCGACGGATGTGCTCCCCGCGTATGCGGGGATGATCCGGTCTTCGGCCATTTGTTTCTGCTGCACTTTATGTGCTCCCCGCGTATGCGGGGATGATCCCCGTGGAGAGCTCTATTTCGACAAGCCGCAGACCGTGCTCCCCGCGTATGCGGGGATGATCCGTAGGGGTTGGTGATGGAGGCCGCGTTGGCGAGGTGCTCCCCGCGTATGCGGGGATGATCCCACATGGGCGGCCCGCACCGTCGGCACGCTGACGTGCTCCCCGCGTATGCGGGGATGATCCGACCACGGTGTATGAGAGGACGATCGAGCAGGAGTGCTCCCCGCGTATGCGGGGATGATCCTCCAGGGAGGGTCTGGTCGGGCGGCAGGATCCGGTGCTCCCCGCGTATGCGGGGATGATCCTCGACAACACCGACTACGCCGCCGAGATTAGCGGTGCTCCCCGCGTATGCGGGGATGATCCCGGCACTTCCATCCAAGGGTCCGCGCAGGCCGCGTGCTCCCCGCGTATGCGGGGATGATCCGTCGCCTGGTTCGCCTCCTGCAGCTGGGACGAAGGTGCTCCCCGCGTATGCGGGGATGATCCCGACCCCTCCGTCGCGCACCCCTACCGGGTCCAGTGCTCCCCGCGTATGCGGGGATGATCCCCGTGCTCGAACTGCAAAAGCCAATCCCCTACGGTGCTCCCCGCGTATGCGGGGATGATCCCCAGCCGATCACCATCCCTATGGACCCTATGATGTGCTCCCCGCGTATGCGGGGATGATCCCTCTCCGAGTTTGGTGACGACGGTGCAGGCGTAGTGCTCCCCGCGTATGCGGGGATGATCCGTGAAAGAAACCCCCCGGAGATTTACTCCGGGGGTGCTCCCCGCGTATGCGGGGATGATCCCACACGCCCCTCCGGCCGACAATCCACCCGGAAGTGCTCCCCGCGTATGCGGGGATGATCCCCCCGCCGAAAGGCGCCAGCCCCGGGACAACCAGTGCTCCCCGCGTATGCGGGGATGATCCGCCTGGCCCACCCTTCGGAGCGCCGTCGCAGACGTGCTCCCCGCGTATGCGGGGATGATCCCGAAACTGTGGAGAGCCGCCCGGCCGGCCCGTCGTGCTCCCCGCGTATGCGGGGATGATCCTACCCCGACACCTACACCCCCGCCGCATGGCAGGTGCTCCCCGCGTATGCGGGGATGATCCCTGTCGACGTCAGGGTGCGCCAAGGCGCGGAACGTGCTCCCCGCGTATGCGGGGATGATCCGGCCGAGCTTGGTGCATATCTCGCCGATGCCTTGTGCTCCCCGCGTATGCGGGGATGATCCCGGCACGACGGAGACTTCGTAGAGGGTGGCGCGGTGCTCCCCGCGTATGCGGGGATGATCCGGCAAAGTAACGACATGGCTATTCAGCGCCTCCGTGCTCCCCGCGTATGCGGGGATGATCCCTCAACACGCGCATGCTGTCCCCCGGCGGCGTGGTGCTCCCCGCGTATGCGGGGATGATCCCGCCCCCGCCGGTTTGGATTTCCGTGACGTCACGTGCTCCCCGCGTATGCGGGGATGATCCGCCGGTCTCGATCGCGACCTTGTGGGCGGCGTAGTGCTCCCCGCGTATGCGGGGATGATCCGGATGTGACAAAACTGAACAGACGCAGAACACGGTGCTCCCCGCGTATGCGGGGATGATCCGCCGCCGCCCTCGGCTACAAAAAGGTCAACGGGGTGCTCCCCGCGTATGCGGGGATGATCCGTCCAGCTCGGACACTTTCGTGCCAGGTGGGTTGTGCTCCCCGCGTATGCGGGGATGATCCGCGCTCCGAGGCCGCCAGGGCTGAGGCCAAGGCGTGCTCCCCGCGTATGCGGGGATGATCCCTCCATCGCGGAGTTGAAGGAGGTGGCGGCCAAGTGCTCCCCGCGTATGCGGGGATGATCCCTTATCCCTGACCTTCGTGCACAGGATAGCGTGGTGCTCCCCGCGTATGCGGGGATGATCCGAGCTCGGCGGCTACTACACCGCAGACCTGGCCGTGCTCCCCGCGTATGCGGGGATGATCCGGCCTCTACGACCCGGACGCGCTGATCGAACTCGTGCTCCCCGCGTATGCGGGGATGATCCCCCGTCGATGAAACCGTCCATATCACACTCCCTGTGCTCCCCGCGTATGCGGGGATGATCCAGCGGAGAATACCCCGCCGGGGTTCAACGCGCGGTGCTCCCCGCGTATGCGGGGATGATCCCGACCGAAATCGGAATCGCATTTTTTCCAACGGGTGCTCCCCGCGTATGCGGGGATGATCCCTCGCTCGATGGCACAATGCCGTATTTGATGAAGTGCTCCCCGCGTATGCGGGGATGATCCGACCACTGCGAGTACACGTGCGACCTGACACTCGTGCTCCCCGCGTATGCGGGGATGATCCCTCGAAATCCCCGCCGGCGCCCTGGCTGCGACCGTGCTCCCCGCGTATGCGGGGATGATCCCCACGACGTCCTCCGCGAGGTCGAAGGGTTGGAGTGCTCCCCGCGTATGCGGGGATGATCCGGCGGCGTCGGCAAGCTCAAGCAGTCCATGTCCGTGCTCCCCGCGTATGCGGGGATGATCCGGCTCAGCCTCCGGGCCGAGATTGCACAGGCCAGTGCTCCCCGCGTATGCGGGGATGATCCGTCCCTCACCGAGAAGCTCGGGGGCCTCGCCTAGTGCTCCCCGCGTATGCGGGGATCTCCAGCCATAACACGGCGCCATCGCCTCGAACCCTGCGTTCGCCCTCGCTAACGCGGAGGGCGAGCGGAATTTGTCGGATTCCCCCGTAAATCCGGCCTTGACAGGAAAATCGGGTATGGATTGTACCCTTGTTTCGTCCTGTTGGTCATGGCCTTGGGACGGCTCCGCACAATATCGGGACATAAATTATATAGTTGATATTAAACTTATCGGGCGTCTGGCCGTGACGCGGACCGAAGCCGCCCAGCTTCTGGGGATCGATCCGCGAACGCTGGCCAAGGCGATCGATGCGGGTCAGGTGCCGGCCATCATGATCGGACAGTTCGTGTGAGTGCCCACGTCTGGCTCCGCGACCAACTGAGATAATAGTCAGCATCGGCAACATCGATGACGCATCCGCCGCCAGTGGCCCGACCCCGCCCACAAGCCCCCCATCGGCTTCCACCTGTCCCACGTTCCCGTTTCCCTTGACCAGCACACCCCCGCGCCCGCGCCCGGGCTCGACGCCGGGCTTGACGCCGGGTGCGTCGAGCCGGCCTTGGAAGAACTCAGCCGGCGCGTCGAGTCGGCCCCCACCG
>ERZ773003.150-NODE-150-length-57207-cov-3.114817_pt1 | contig 57207 bp, 55 predicted proteins | sample MGYA00580668_ERZ773003 | MGnify/ENA primary metagenome ERZ773003 (study PRJEB29015, sample SAMEA2738002) | human oral metagenome | biome: human oral; feature: human-associated habitat; material: dental | place: China | collected 2126 ...
TTTGCGCGTACAGCGCCTGATTTTTAAATGGCGTCCGCGGGGCGAAATTTTAAAATTCCACCACGCGTAGGGATTTAAAATTTCATAACAGACACAGAATTTTAAAATCTCAAAATTCTAAAATTCCGAAATTCCGCGGCGCGGGCAAATTTAAAATTTCAAACTCAAGCCAAATTTTAAATCTAAATTTTAATGATGATGCCCCAAATGCCCGTCACTGCCATTTGATTTTACTTCGCAGATGAGCTCGCCGCCACACTCGTTTTCGCTGCTTTCAAGCTGTAGCGTTGTGTGCGTGATGCCCAGATGCTCCATTTCGTGCGATATTTCGTGCAAGATCCGCTCCGCCTCGCGCACGCTTAGCTCGCCGCTAACTACGATGTGAGCCGTGAGCGCGTTTGCGCCGCTCGTGATACTCCAGACGTGCAGGTCGTGCACCGAAAGCACGCCGTCCACGCCCCTGATCTGCGCGACGAGCCCGTCCAGGCACACGCCCTTTGGCGAGCCCTCCATCAGGATGTTTAGGCTGTCTTTTAGCACGCCCCAGCCGCTTTTTACGATGAGCACGGCCACGAGCACGCTAGCTGCCGCATCCGCCCAGCCCCAGCCAAAACACATCATCAGCAGTGCCGCCGTGATCGCGCCCACCGAGCCCAGAGCGTCGCCCAGCACGTGCGCATAAGCGCCGCGCATATTGACGTTTTCTCTCACGTCGCCGCCGCGTAGCATGTAAATCGCCACGATGATGTTTATGGCAAGACCCAGCGTGCTGATGGCAAGCATACCTGCGGTGGCTACTTCGGGCGGGTTTTTTAGGCGCCTGGCCGCCTCGATGACGATCAAAACGGCGATCGCGACGAGGGCGAGGGCGTTTATCGTCGCGGCTAAAATTTCGATCCGCCTGTAGCCGAAGGTCTTTTGCAGATTGCCTTTGCGTTCGCCGAATTTAAACGCAAACAGCGAAAGCCCGAGCGCCGCGGCGTCCGAGAGCATGTGTCCGGCGTCCGAGAGCAGGGCGAGCGAATTCGTCGCCATGCCGCCCGCGACCTCGATCAGCATAAAAGCGGATATCATAAGGAAAGAATTTCTCAAAACGGTTTTATTTGACGCGTGCGAATGCGCGCAATGGGCGTGGTTTTCGTGCATTTTAAACCTCGTTTTTCGGCAAATTTTAGATACATTATACCCCAAAAAAGCGCTTAAATTTTATCCATATCGCCTTCTGGCTCGGCGATTGTGCGCTTGCCGATGTCTTTAACTTGCTAAACTCTTCCACTAGCCTCGGCGCGTCATCAAGCGCGATTGCAAACGCCTTAAATGCGCTATTTTGCATAAAAATCCTTCGGTTAAAATCGCGCGGATTTTAGCTGATTTTAAATTTTGCGTCAAATTTTGGAATTTTTGCTGTAACTCTTGACATTACAACAAAATTTTATTATACTTCGCTCATAGGTTGTAAGTTATAGCATTACAACAAAAAATTTCTAATGAGAAAAAGATGTCAAACTACAAGATCGTTTCAACGAAAAATGAGCCGAGAGTCGAGCTGAAAGACGCTCTAAATTTAAGCGGATGCGAGCTTTCTATCAATGAGCTTCCCGCAAACGCGAGCGTGCCGTTCGTGCATTCGCACAAGCAAAATGAGGAGCTTTATTTGGTGCTAAAAGGCGGCGACGCGCTTTTTATAGACGGCGAGGAGAAGGCGGTCAGCGAGGGCGACGCGATCCGCATCGATCCGGCGGGCAAGAGATGCTTCAAGGCGGGCGCGCAGGGGATGAAGTTTATCTGTATCCAGACCAAACGCGGCAGCCTGGAGCAGTATACGATGAGTGACGGCGTGATAAGCGAGGACGTAAAGCCAAGCTGGCTGTAAATTTACGCAGAAATAAAAACAAATCAAATTTAAAGGAGAAACAATGAAAGTAGCAATCATCGGAGCAAATGGAAAATCAGGTTTAAATTTGGTGCAAGAGGCCCTAAAACAGGGGCATGACGTAACGGCTATCGTGCGAAACAAAGAGTATAAAAACGGCGACGTAAAAGTCGTTTATAAAGACGTTTTTGAGCTTAGCAAAGCCGATTTGGAGGGCTTTGACGCCGTTATCAGCGCATTTGCGGCTTGGACGCCAGAAACGTTCCCCCTTCATAAAAAGGTAGCAAAACACCTTGCAGACGCGCTTAGCGGTACGAAAACGAGGTTACTAGTCATCGGCGGCGCGGGTACGCTATACGTGGACGATAAAGGCACTATGGCTATGGATACGCCTGACTTCTCGCCTGAGTATATGGGCGTGGCAAGGGCGGCTGCGGAGTCGTTTTTTGAGCTAAAAACCAAATCTGACGTGCTTTGGACCTACGTCTCGCCTGCCGGAGACTACGACGCAAACGGCGTTCGCACCGGCAAATACGTCCTTGGCAACGATCACGTCATACTAAACTCGCAAAACGAGAGCTACATCAGCTACGCCGATCTTGCGATCGCGATCATTGACGAGCTAAAAAATAGAAATTTCGTGCAAAAGCGCTTTACCGCAGTCGGCGAGAGGGCGTGAGTTTAAAATTTTGCGTAATTTAGCTAAAATAATGCCGTATGGAACTAACGTGCGGTTTTAAATTTAAATCAAGGCCGGTTATGCAGGTAGGTATCAAATTTTCACTCGCGGTTCACATCATGCTTTGCGTCGCGTATTTTCGCGAGGAGAAGGTCACGGGCGATTTCGTCGCCGCAAGCTCGGGGATAAACCCCGCCATCGCGCGCAAGCTGATCTCGCAGCTAAAAAACGCGGCCTTGGTGCTCACGACCGCGGGCGTGGGTGGCATCACACTGGCTCGCGACGCGCGCGCGATCACGCTTTTAGACATTTACGAGGCGGTGAGCGAGGAGGACGCGATGTTTCGCCTACACAAAGGCTCGCCTAGCGCCTGCCCCGTGGGTGGCAAGATCGAGGCGGTACTCGCGCCGCGCTTTGCCCGCATTCAGAATGATTTTAAAAAATCCCTATCGAGCGTGAGCTTAGCGGATCTTTTGAGCGATCTAGAATAAAGCTAATTAAAATTCTAAATACGCATTTATCTTCTAAACTTTAAAATTTCAAGGCTTGCGGGCTAAATTTATATAAAATTTTACCCGCCCGCCATGTAAAATTTCGATTTAATTTGATTTAAGATATAATCCTCCTAATTAATTCTAAGGGGAAATTTTGAAATATTTAAAAGCCATATTGCAATTCATTGCAGTTTTTGCTTGCCTTATTTTGTATCTATTCGTAAGCGGAAGAGTAGGACTTCATAAATCTCAATCTCACTACACTATTACGATAGGCTCCGATACTACTAAAGAAGCGGGACTTGATAAGTATGTAAGCGAAGCGGAGATGCAAAGTTTTGCATTTAGACATTGGGATATAGATTATAATTCAAATCCAAAAAACGTATTCAAAGAACCCGCCATCGACGTAGAGCTAAAAAGGCTTTTAAAAAGCAAGCAAACTGATAAAATTTTAAAATTTATGAAAGATAACAATCTATCTGTCGATCATATTATGCACGGAGGGGTAACGCCAGTGATGTATTCTAGCTTTTGGGATGATACAAATACCACTCAAGAGCTTATAAAGCTAGGTGCGGATATACATAAAAAAGACGAATACAAGCTATCCGCTATGGCTTATGCGATAGAAAATAATGCTACCAAAGCAGTAAGACTACTTTTGGATAACGGAGTTAAATTTGAGGAGGTGAAGGCTATACAATGGTATCTGGACTGCCCTATCTATAAAATTATAAATCTAAATATAATAGTAGATGAAAATGGGATACATAAAACTCATAATTTTGCAGATTGCATCGTGAGAAGAGACGGTCCAAAGGGTGACGTAGATAGTATCCTTTATTATGCTATAAGTAATGGTTTGACGGAGATTGCAGAAATAGCTTTTAAACAAGGGATGAAACCTGATCCAAAATATATACATACTTATTATATAAACTATAAGATGGCTAAAGATATATCGTTCCAGCATTCTGTTTATACAGAGCTAGTGGACTTGCTATATTATAAGCCGATGCTAGATTTATTAGTCAAATACAATATTGCGGGTATACCAACGCAAGAAGAATTTATAATGGTTCAGGAACAATGTTTAAATTCTTTACTCGGGACCATAAAAAAGAAAATATCTTACATAAATCATATGAACGATTACTGCTATGGAGAAAAGATTTTAGAATCATATGATTGGGCTCTTCGAGGCAGATGGGAAGTTAAAAATAATGAAGAGAGGGAAAAAGGAACCGATAGATACTGGAAAGAAAAAGATTTTATAAAATTTTTCGGTTATATGCCAAACGATAAAAAATGTACTAAGCTAGAACCGGACATCAAAATATTAAATTTCTATAATATGAAAATCGATAGATATAAAGCTCTTTGCGGCAATGGGCTAAGCGATGAAGAGATTTTGCAAAAAAGCAGCCTCAAAGATAAAAATAGTACTGAGGCATTCGATATTGAGACATTTTTTAAATATTTAAATTTTGAGGAAATGCTAGAAGAAGCGAAAGTGGAAATTCTACATAACGGCGAGAAAATAGATATAAAAGATTATGCCGAAATTCTAAGACAAGAAGCAGCTAAAAAACTAGATAGTAATCAATAAATTTGAAGGAGTAAAACTATATAGCATCAGAAATTAAGCGATATAGTTGGACAAAGCTTTTCTAAATTCTCATTAAAATTTCTTTCTGCCAGGCCGTAAAGCCTTAAATTAATCCAAATTTCACTATAATTAATCACTTAAATTTTAAAGGCCGAGAATGCTAAGCTTAGACGAAATTCGAAAAAATATCATCCTAAAACAAGGCGTGCACTATTTTGATTTCGCGGCTTCGGGGCTTGCTTACGAGCCCGTAGAGCGCGAGATAGGCGAAATTTTAAAAACCTACGCCAACACCCACTCCGACAGTAGCTCAAGCGCGATCATCACGCAGAAGCGCTACGAGGGCGCGCGCGAGAGCCTAAAAAAGCTACTTGGGCTTGACGAGCGGTTTTGCCTCATTGCCTGCGGGCAGGGCGCGACGGCCGCGATCAAAAAATTTCAGGAGCTGCTTGGCATCTATCTGCCGCCTGCGACCAGAAGCGCGATCGGCGAGGCAAATTTACGCACCGCGCAGCTTCCGCTCGTGCTTGTTTCGCCATACGAACACCACTCAAACGAGCTTAGCTTCCGCGAGGGGCTTTGCGACTACCTGCGCGTGCCGCTTAGCGAGGGCGGCGAGATCGATCTGATTGCGCTTGAGCGCATCCTAAAGCTTAACGCAACACGCCGCATCATCGGCTCGTTTAGCGCCGCCTCAAACGTCACGGGCGTCATTAGCGATTATAAAAAGATTAGCGAGCTAATCAGAGCCGCAGGCGGTATCGTCGCTTTTGACTGCGCAGCGCTGAGCTCTCACGCAAATTTAGACTGCGATCATTTCGACGCGATTTTTCTCTCGCCGCATAAGTTACTTGGCGGACCTGCTAGCTGCGGGCTTTTGGCGATCAAAAAGGAGCTGCTTAACAGCGATGTACCGACGTTTGCCGCGGGCGGGACGGTCGCCTACGCTAGCCGCGAAGGGCACGTATTTTTGAAAAACCCCGAGCAGCTAGAGGAGGGCGGCACGCCGCCTATTATCGGGCTCATGCGGGCAAATTTAGCCTACGCGCTGCGAAACGAGGTGGGCTTTGAGAGGATAAAAAGCGCCGAAGACGAGCTCGCGCGGCTTTTTGAGAGCGAGCTAGCGGGCATTGACGAGGTCATAAACTACGCTCCAAAGGGCGCGCCGCGGTTGCCGATAATTTCTTTTAACGTGCGCGGCGTCTCGGCGTATGATTTCGCCGCGAGCCTTAGCAACGACTTCGGTATCCAGACGCGCGCGGGCGTGATGTGCGCGGGGCCGTACGCTCACGATCTGCTGGGTATCAAGGAGGGGCGCATGCCCGAGAGCAAGCCCGGCTTCGTGCGCGTGAGCCTGCACTATACGCACACCGAGCGCGACGTGCTCTATTTAGTTGGCGCGATAAAATCCTGCATCAAAAAGCACCGCGAGCTTTGGGGCGAAGAAAAGGCGATGTATGAGATGTTCGGCGGGAAAATTTAAGTAGCGTGAGGTTGGAACTTTGCCGCTTTTTTTGAGCTTGTAAAATTTTGTAAAATTCTGCGCTGTTTTTAAAATTTATCGAAATTCCATGCCGTCTTTTTAGAATTTTGCGCGAGTTTTATGCCATAGAATTCTTACTATCGTTCCGCTTTTGCACTGTAGACAAACGGCGTGTTCCTCGGAGGAACATATAATTTCGTTCGTAAATTTGCGGGCAAATTCCGCGGAGTTAAAATTTAGAATTTGAAATTCCGCGCCTAGAAATTGTGGAATTTCAAAATCCCGTTAGCTGTATTCGCGGCTAAGCTTTAAAATTTCTTAGCAATGGAATTTCAAAATTTCACACTGCGCCGCCAGGTAAAGCCCTGCCTGTAAATTTTAAAATTTAAAGATGCAAATTTTATGCGCTCTGTTTCGCCGGGCACGCCGCGCTAGATGGTTCGCAGTAAAAATTTGAGGCAGAAATAAAATTTATTAGTGCCGCGCAAATAAAAATTATAAAAGTAAAATTAAGCTTATCCGCACTTCGCGCAGAACTACTCCAGCCCTAAAAACGCGCCGTCTTCAAATCCAAAATAGATCCTCTCGCCTGCGCTCCAGCGACGCTCATCCTGCGCCGTGACGCATTTTAGCAACACGTCGCCCGCCTTGATCTTGATGAGCAGCGAGGAGCCGTACTGAAGCGAAACCGAGTGCAAAATCCCCGCGAAGCAGCGCTCAAACGGGCTTTGGGATAATAAAATTTTACTCGGATTTATCGCGATTTTGCGAGCGCGTGCGAGCCCCTTTTCAAGGCGCAGCGAAATTTCATCAGAAAATTTTAAAATCCCGTTTTGTACGTCAAAGATATTTTTGTATTCGAACTCGCATATCTTGCCGCGATGCAGAAATACGCTTCTTTGCGCGATCGCGCTGAGCCATTTCTCGTCGTGGCTGGCGATGATAAAACCGCAGCCGTAGCGACTTCGCATAAATAAAATCGCGCGCGCAAAGAGCTTGGAAGCGGCAAGATCGAGGCTGTTGGTCGGCTCGTCGAGCAGATAGAGCTTCGCGCGCTGCGCCAGAGCGAGCGCAAACGCGATGCGCTGCGTCTGCCCCGAGCTAAGCTCGAAATGCTTCTTTGATAAAAAACTTCTATCAAGTCCCGTTAGGCTGAGCGCCTCATCCACTCGCTCGTCAAATTCCGCAAGCGCGCCGCGACTTTTGAGCGCAAATTTAAAATTTTGCTCCACGCCGCGTTTTAAAAGCACGGGTTCGGGCAGCAGCAAGCAGGTCTGCCGCAGCGTCTGCAAAGATGGCGCACGCTGCCCCCAAAGTTCCACGCTACCGCTGCTTGGATGCTGCAAAAAGGACAAAATTCGCAGTAGCGTGGATTTGCCGCTGCCGTTGGAACCCAAAAGCGCTGTGATGCCGCTCGTATTTAGATCGAGGCTAGGGATATTTAGAATTTCGCTCCGTCCGTAGCGCAGCACTAGATCCCGCACCGAGATCAGCTCGCTATCGGGTACAGATCGCGCGGCGGTAGAATTCTCACTCGCGAAATTCTCGGTCGCAGAATTCTCATTTACGAAATTTTCATTCGTAGAATTTTCACTCGCAGAATTTGTGCTAATGGAATTCTCGGTCGCAGAATTTTTACTCTTATAATTTGCCGCAGTGGAATTTTTATTCGCAGAATTCTCGGCGGCGAAATTTACGTGCGTAGAATTTATGTCCGTAGAATTCTCAGAGGCGGAATTTGCGTCCGTGAAATTTTCGCTTATAAAATTTTCGCGCTCCCGCTCCGCGCGGTTTTTGTCCGTGAAATTTTTGCTCGGACGCTTTAGTTTATCTGCTCTCATCGATCTAACCTTTTTAGCGCGTGGATTGCTAAATTTACCGCAAACGCTATCAAAATCAGCACCAGCGCGAGCGCTATACCCATCGCAAACTCGCCCTTGTTGGTCTCAAGCGAGATCGCCGTGGTGATCGTGCGGGTGAAATATTTGATATTGCCGCCGATCATCATCGCTACGCCCACTTCCGCGACGATCCGCCCGTAAGCGGTGGCGATGACGACCAGCAGGGCGTAGCGCAGCTCGTAAAGCACGCAAAGGATTAAATTTAGCGGGCTTAGTCGGTAGTTCATAATGTTTAGATAGTGTTTTTTGTCCATATTTTCGATGACGCTGGCGCTTAGCGAGACGATGATGGGAAGTGCCAGCACAAACTGCCCGAGCATCACGGCCTTGAGCGTAAAAAGCAGCCCCAGCTCGCCAAAAGGGCCGTTTCTGGAGATGAAAGCGTAAAGGATCAGTCCTATCGCTACAGTGGGCATCGCAAGCGCTACGTCGCTTAAAAGCCTAAGCGTTCTGCGAGCGCGAAATTCGTAAAATCCGAGGATAAATCCTATCGGAAAGCCGGTTATAATCGCAAAAAGTATCGAGATGCTCGAAGTATAAAGCGTCGCCTTAATCGCCGAAAAGGTCTCCGCATCGCCGTTAAAAAGCAGCCCGAATGCACTTAAAATTCCTTCTAAAATAAAGTCCAAGATTGTGTCCTAAATGTTCTATTCTGACAAATTTATATGCTATAATAGCATATTTTTTAAAGGAGATAACATGAAAAAAATATTTTTTGTTTCGCTCGCTCTTAGTGCGAGCCTTTTTGCCGCCGATAACGATTTGGTGATGGCAACTACAACGAGCACCGATAATACGGGCTTGCTAGACGCTATCTATCCTGCGTATAAGGCGGAAACCGGCGTCGATATCAAATGGACGGCGGTAGGCACAGGTGCTGCTCTAAAGCTTGGCGAGAACTGCGATGCGGACATACTTTTCGTGCATTCGCCGAAGGTCGAGAAAGAATTTGTAGAAAAAGGCTTCGGCGTTGATCGCACGCCCGTTATGTATAACGATTTTATCCTCATCGCCGATAAATCCATCGCGCCTAAATTTAAAGGCAAGGACCTTAAGGGCTCGTTTGAGCTAATCAAGGCGGAGAAGATTAAATTTTTCTCTCGCGGCGATAAATCGGGCACCGATAACAAAGAGAAAGGTATTTGGAAAAAGGTAGAGGGCGCCGTTCCTGAAAACGAAGCGTGGTATAACCAAACCGGTCAGGGCATGATCGCTACGATCAACGCAGCCGCCGAGCAAAAGGGCGTGACCTTCACCGATCGCGGCACCTACATCAAATACGAGGACAATAAAAAGGGCAATCCCGATATGGTTATCATCAACGAAGGCGATAACGATCTGAAGAATTTTTACTCCGTAATCGCGGTCAATCCGAAGCACTGCCCAAAAGCCGACTACGAAAACGCGCAGCGCTTCATTAAATGGATCACTAGCGAGAAGGGGCAGAAGTTCGTGGGCGATTTCAAGCTGCTAAATAAGCCGCTTTTCACCCCTGATGCGAATACTCGCAAGAATTAGCTCTAGCTAAATAAGGCTAAATTTAAAGCCCAAAGGCGAATCGCCGCCTTTGGGCTTTTGCTTTTTCATAAATCAATCTGCGCGCCTTTAAATTTAGCTCTTTTGCCTCTAAAATTTAGCGGGCGCTTTTTACCGCGTCTTTTTATGATACATTTTTTACTTTCTAGCCATACGTTTAAATTTATCGCAGCTTCGTTTGTAGGCGATAGGCTTAAAATTTCAGCTATATTTGAGATCGGCACGGAGAAATTTCAGTCGCATTCGGATATACTTTAATGTCTAGCGGTATTTATACAGCGCAAAATTTAGTAGTATTTATGTGTGACTCAAAATTTTAGTTTGTTGGGAATTTAATTTGAAGTAGCAGTTAAGCTCGGGCGTATGAAAAACGCCCGAGTCTGTGAAGCTATGAAATTTTATGTGCGGTTTATGGGGTCGCTTCTGCCGCGCGCCGGTAAAATTACTTTTCAAGCGCAGGCAAAACTACCGAGCGCGCGGCTATAAAATTTCACTTTGCGCGAGCGAGCTATTCGACTTCGGCGTCGATGACGTCGTCGTCTTTTTTGCCGCCGTTTGCACCGCTGCTTTGCGATCCGCCTTGCGCACCTTGATTTGCGCTGGCAGCCTTGTATAGATCCTCGGCGACCTTGCTTAGGGCTTCTACTTTAGAGTTTATCGCTTCCTTGCTCGCGTTTTCATCCTTTAGCACGGCTTTTAGATCATTTAGTGCGCCCTCGATCTTAGCGCGTAGATCACCCGGTACCTTCTCGCCCATCTCGCTTAGGCTCTTTTCGGTTTGATGTGCAATGCCATCGGCTTGGTTGCGTGCCTCGACGGTTTCTTTGCGCTTGTTGTCTTCCTCTTTGTGAAGCTCGGCGTCCTTTACCATCTTATCGATCTCGGCGTCGCTTAAGCCGCTTGAGCCGGTGATGCGGATATCGGTTGCTTTGCCGGTGGCTTTGTCTTTTGCCGAAACGGTTAAAATTCCGTTCGCATCGATATTAAATTCCACCTCGATCTGCGGCACGCCGCGAGGAGCTGGCATGATGCCTTCAAGATTGAAATTTCCTAGCGATTTGTTGTCCTTCGCAAACTCGCGCTCGCCCTGCAAGACGTTGATCGTAACGGCGCTTTGGTTATCCTCTGCTGTCGAGAAGGTTTGAGATTTTTTCGTAGGTATCGTAGTTCCCTTCTCGATGATCTTGGTCATCACGCCACCTAGGGTTTCAATGCCGAGGCTTAGCGGAGTGACGTCGAGTAGTAGCACGTCTTTTACGTCGCCTTTGATGACGGCGCCTTGGATCGCCGCGCCGATCGCTACGACTTCGTCAGGGTTCACACTCTTATTTAGCTCCTTGCCGAAAGCCTTTTTGACCTCCTCTTGCACGAGTGGCACGCGCGTCGAGCCGCCAACCATGACGACCTCTTTTATGTCGTTCATGCTAAGACCTGCATCGCTTACGACCTTTTTGAGAGTGCTTATGGTCTCATCTACCAAAGAATCGATCATACTTTCAAATTTAGCTCTAGTGATGGTTTTCATTAGGTGCTTTGGACCGGTGGCATCAGCAGTGATGAAAGGTAAATTTACCGTCGTTTCCATCGCGCTGCTTAGCTCTTTTTTGGCGTTTTCCGCAGCCTCTTTTAGACGCTGCATGGCCATGACGTCGCCGCGCAAGTCGATGCCTGTTTCAGATTGAAATTCTGAGGTTAAAAAGTCGATCAGTTTGTTATCGAAATCATCGCCGCCCAAAAATGCATTACCGCCGGTAGCTAAAACTTCTACAACGCTATCGCCGGTTTCTAGCACGGTTACGTCGAATGTACCGCCGCCCAGATCGTAAACTACGATCTTTTCGGATTCTTTTTTATCCAGTCCATACGCAAGCGCCGCTGCGGTCGGCTCGTTGATGATACGAAGCACGTTTAAGCCCGCGATTGTTCCTGCTTCTTTCGTCGCCTTTCTTTGGCTGTCGTTGAAATATGCAGGCACGGTGATGACCGCATCTACGACGGGCTCGCCCAAAAACGCCTCAGCGTCCTCTTTTAGCTTGATTAGCACCTTGGCTGAAATTTCTTGCGGCGTATAAACCTTGCCCGCGATCTCTACCGCGCACGCGCCATTTCGGTCGATGATTTTATACGGTAGGCGCTTTTTGGCCTCCTGCGCATTTTTCTCATTCATCATAAGACCCATGATGCGCTTGATCGAGTAGATCGTTTTTTCTGGGTTGGTGACTGCTTGGCGCTTGGCGCTGTCGCCTACTAAAACCTCGCCTTTGTCAGTGAAAGCGACTACCGACGGAGTGGTGTTTTTACCCTCTTTGTTCGGTATGATCTTGCTCTCGCCACGCTCAAATATGCTTACGCACGAGTTTGTTGTTCCTAGGTCGATGCCTATGACTTTTGCCATTTGTTATCCTTTGTGTTGAATTTAAAATTTTAAAATTTGGACGATTATTTCGCCACCACTACCATAGCGGCACGCAAAACGCGCTGCTTATACATATAGCCTTTTTGATAGACCTGAACTATATCGCCCGAGTTTGCACCCTCCGCCTCGATCATCGAGATGGCGTTATGCACGCTAGGATCAAATCCCCCGTCCGTCGCTATCGGAACGATACCGTATTTTTCAAAAGTCTTTGTAAAAAGGCTTAGACATTGTTTTACACCAACTTCGATTTTATCCGCAAGCTCATTACCTTCCACATCAATTTTGGCGGCTTCCTCAAGCGCGTCGATAATAGGCAGCAGATCTTTTGCAAAGCTCTCGCTAGCGTAAGCAACAGCGCTATCTTTTTCTTTTTCCAAACGTTTTTTGAGATTTTCAAAATCCGCATTGGCGCGGTAAAATTTATCGGTGATCTCACTCAGCTCGTTTTGAAGCTTTTGTATCTGCGCATCGGTATCGTCGCATGTCTGCGCCTCTTGCGGCTCGCTCGCCTCTGACGCGCACTGCTCGCAAACCTCTTTTTCTTCACTATCGCACGCTGCGTTTTTATCGCCGTGCTCTTTAAATTTATGGCTCATGCTACTCCTTTAGCGTAGTTAAAAAATTTCTCGTAATTCTCGTAAACGCTGCCTGCGCAGATCATCGTAGCGTCCTCACCTTCGAATTTTACGGGGCGTTTGATCCCCATAAATCCGTGCTCGAAGTAGGGCGCGAAGATCAAATTTTTCGTAAAATTTACGGCGATCGAGGGGTTGAGTAAAATTTTAAACCGCTCGTCTTTGAAAATTTTATACGCCACGACCTCGTTACAAAGAAATTCGATTTTAGAATTTTTTAGCTCCCTGATCTTGGTGCTAAGCTCGCGCAGACCGATCTGCATCGAAGCTAGCTCCAAATCTCCGAGTGAAATTCCTATTAAATTTGATAGGAATTTAAAAACTCTAAAATCGTATTTTAAGATAATCTCATCCGTTCTAAATGTAAGGATTATGAAACGATCATCGTGATTGATGACTTCACTTAGGGCTTCGTTTTCGGCGTTGAAAATCATACAGTAAATTTCAAAATCCTCAAGCACCGCTTCTAGCTCGCGAGCATCGTCTATTTTTAACTCATCGTCGAAGCTAAGTCTAGCGCGCCAGTAATCCTGCATCGTCGCAACTGTGGGGATTCTACCACCGCTTACATGAAGCTGCGTCAAAGCCCCCTCATCGCTTAAGCGCTTAAAATAAATTCGAATGCTAGACGCGGACATCGCTACGCCCATACGCTCACCCAGCTCGGAAGATCCGATCGGGGTGTTGCTATCGAGATAGGCGGAAATGATGGATTCCAGGATCATATCACGTTTATTCGTTTTCACTTTTAGCACTCTTTCTATAAGATTGCTAGTATTATACAACATTGAGTGGCGGGATGTCAAGGTTTTTATATAAATTTTATAAAATTTTAGCAATCAAGTCCTGAGTTTGCTAAATTTTAACTATGATTTTTTTGAGCTGAGTGGAATTCTTGGAATTCTTGGAATTCTTGGAATTCTTGGAATTCTTGGAATTCTTGGAATTTATCGCGGTGCCATCGCGGTAAATTTTATCGTGCTTTTCGTATCTTTAAACACAAATTTTACCGCCAGCCGGCTTAGAGCTTCGCCGTATGTGCCAGATAAATTCTATTTTGCAAAAATAGTATTAACAGTATAGCTGCAAATTCCGTAGTTACCAGCTAAAATTTTGTCATTTGCTGAAATGCTGAAAATGTGAAGTTAAATGCTAAAAAAACGCAAAATTCCCGCATAAATGGCGCGTAAGCTAGACGAAAGTGCTAGGCAAGTAAGCGGTGTGAGAACTCGCAAAGCTCAAAATTTTACTCGCTGACGCAAATTTAAATATACTTTAACGAATAGAAGTGTAAAATACGCCTCAAATTTTAACGATCAAGGGTTTTTATGCTAAAAGACATTTTCCTTTTCGGCGGTTTAATTTCTTACGACCACACTTTTATCTACCTTTTTTACTTCTTTTTGGTCGTCGCTATCATCGTAGCCGTCGCGCTTTGCTCCACTCGCTCGCTTCAGCTTGTACCACACGGCATGCAAAATATCGCCGAAGCCTACCTAAGCGGCGTACTAACGATCGGTAAGGACGCTATGGGCAGCGAGGAACAAGCCAAAAAATATCTTCCGCTAATCGCAACATTGGGATTTGTGATATTTTTTAGTAACGTTATCGGCTTGGTGCCGGGCTTTGAGTCGCCGAGCGCGAGTTTAAATTTAACCCTTTCGCTTACGCTTTGCGTTTGGTTGTATTACCATTTTGAGGGCGTTCGCGAGCATGGCGTGATCAACTACCTAAAGCACTTTATGGGCCCGGTGAAAATCCTAGCGCCGTTTATGTTCGTCATAGAGATCGTCTCGCATTTTTCGCGCGTCGTATCGCTTTCTTTCCGACTTTTCGGTAATATCAAAGGCGACGATACCTTCCTGCTCGTTATGCTTACTCTCGCTCCTGCGCTAGTGCCGATGGTGCCGTTTGCGCTGCTTACTTTTATGGCGATTTTGCAGACTTTTATTTTCATGGTTTTAAGCTACGTTTATCTAGCGGGCGCCGTGATCGTCGATGAGCATTAATTTTAAGCGAAATTTCTTATACTTCCTCGTGGGTGCGTCGTTCGGATTGATCTTCGTCGGCGCATTCGTCTTTTTTGCCTATCCGTCATTTTATTTTTTGGGGTTAAAATTCCTCTTCATCTGCACCGCGCCGGGCGTGATATGCGTCATCATCACCTGCTTAATGGTCGATGTTTTCGATCTGAAAGAAAAGCTCCTTAGCGGCGGCGAGTAAAATCTATCCGATTAAATTTTAAAATTTAGCCACGCCGTGTGCCGCTACAAGCGAGTATTAAAGCAAAAAATTGTAAAATTACGCGAAATTTTTATTCTAAAAGGTTAAATTAATGTTTGAAACCGTGATCGGCCTAGAGGTACACTGCCAGCTAAATACCAAAACCAAAATTTTCTGCTCCTGCCCCACGAGCTTCGGCGACGAGGCGAATTCGCACGTCTGCCCGACCTGCCTAGCGCTTCCGGGCGCTCTTCCCGTGCTAAACGAGGAAGCGGTTAAAAAAGCTATCAGCTTCGGCACCGCCGTCAATGCGACGATCAATCGCAAGTCGGTATTCGACCGCAAAAACTACTTCTATCCCGACCTCCCCAAGGCGTATCAAATTTCGCAGTGGACGATCCCGATCGTCGAGCACGGCGAGCTTTTCATAGCCGCGGACGGACAGAGCAAGCGCATCGGCATTACGCGCGCGCACCTAGAGGAGGATGCGGGCAAGAATAACCACGAAAGCTCGCGCAGCCTGGTCGATCTAAACCGCGCCGGCACGCCGCTTTTGGAGATCGTAAGCGAGCCCGATATGCGCTCTGCGGACGAGGCGGTCGCGTATCTAAAAAAACTCCACAGCATTTTGCGCTTTTTAAATATCAGCGACGCAAATATGCAAGAAGGCTCGTTTCGCTGCGACGTAAACGTCAGTATCCGTCCGCAAGGCGAGCAAAAGCTCTACACGCGCGTGGAGATTAAAAATTTAAACTCCTTTAAATTTATCCAAAAGGCGATCGAGTTCGAGATTGAGCGTCAGATCGAAGCGTGGCAGGACGGCAAATATGATCAAGAGGTCGTGCAAGAAACCCGCCTTTTCGACACCGCTAAGTTTATCACCAAACCGATGCGTAGTAAAGAAGACAGCGCCGAGTACCGCTACTTCCCCGATCCTGACCTGCTAACCGTGATCGTGGATGACGAGATGCTGGCTGCTGCGCAGCATATCCCCGAGCTGCCGGATCAGAAAAAGGCCCGCTACGTCTGCGAGCTGGGCGTTAAAGAGAAGGATGCCGAGATCATAATCTCGACCTACGAAAACGCGCGATTTTTTGAGGATCTGATCGCGGCGGGGCACGAGCCCAAACTCTGCGTCAGCTGGCTTACCGTCGAGCTTGCGGGCAGGCTCAAAAACGGCGTTACGATTGAGGATTCGCCCGTAGGTAGCGCGAAGATGAGCGAGCTTTTAAGCGCGATCGAAGGCGGCGCCGTATCTCAAAAGGCCGCCAAAGAGGTGCTTGATTATCTAATGGAGCACGACGAGGCCGTAAGCTCGGTCATCGATAAGCTTGGCTTGAGGCAGGTAAGCGACGACGGCGCGATTTTGCAGATCATAGCGCGCGTGATGGGCGCGAACGAAGACAAGGTCGCGGACTATCGCGGCGGCAAGGACAAGCTATTCGGCTTCTTCGTAGGCCAAGTGATGAAAGAGGGCAAGGGCGCGTTTAACCCCGCGAAAGTAAACGAGCTTCTGAAACAGAAGCTAGGCTGATTTCGCAGCTTCTGCGGCGGCGAATTAAAGGCGGCGGGGAGCATGCGATAGATAAAGCCTCTGGGGTAAAATTTTAAATCCGCTCGCGGCGTTTTGCTTCGAGCTAAAGCTTTCACGCGCCAATGGCGAAGGCTTTTGCGTGTTATAATTTCATTCGGCGCGATCTCGGCGGCTATCCGCTCTGCCTCGCACACGTTTTGTTCTTTTGAGTTCGTTTTTTCTCGTGCGGGCCGTTTGCATCAAGTGTCGGTCTGCGACGGAGGGATTTAAGAAGGCACCCGTTAGGAATTTTACTTACGGCTATCGTCAAAGCGCGGCAAAGCTCTCAGGGAATGCGTAAAATTGCTCTGTTTGCGAGAGCGAGAACGGAAGCTCGGGGTGCGCGGATAGGATCGAATACGCAGGGTCGAATTTTAGTGGCAAGCCAATGTGTAGGCTAAATTTAATCAATCGCTGCGTCGGATGCGCGTGCCCCAAACCGTGCGCCAAACGATAACGTGGCGAGCGACCGCAAGATCATCTAGGCTCAAAGCACGCCTTGATAGATTTAAGCGGATTTAAAAGCGCGATTTGCGCTTAAGCGTCTGAGTAAAATTTTTAAAAATTTGATTTGCCTCGGCGATGCGTGAGTGAAATTTAAAACGTATAATGGAGTTTCAAAATCCTCATTCGTTCACTGCCGTGCCTTTTGTGAAAGTGTTTTTTGGCGGAAGAGCAAAACCTTAAAAGTATGAAATTTTAGCGAGGTAAATTTTAAAAAGCGAAGTTTTTGCTGAGTAAATTTCAAAAGCGCAGAATTTTAACGAGACGAAATTTTAACGAGATAAAATTTCAAAAAGTGAATTTTAAAGCGTGGCTTCGGCTAGCGTTTGCACAGGCTCATGTAGGCGCTTTTGGGCTAAATTTTCAAAGAGCGGGAATTTCAATAGAATGAAATTTGAAAAACCGCAAATTTGTGAATAAATTTTTAAAAAGGAACATAATGAAAATCGCGGTTATCGGCGCGGGCAAATGGGGTAGCGCGCTTTTTGACGCGCTTAGCGCGAAAAACGAATGTGTCATCACTTCGCGCACGCCAAGGCAAATTCCGCATTTTGTAAGCGTGAGCGAGGCTCTGGAGTGCGAAGCGCTCGTTTTTGCGCTCGCGGCACAACAAACCGCGCAGTGGCTGGATCAAAATTTCACCTACAAAAATCAAAAAATTCTAGTCGCCTCCAAGGGTATCGACGCGGCAAGCGGTAGGTTTTTAAACGAAATTTTTGAATCGTATGTCGCGCGCGGCAATCTCGTTTATCTATCAGGTCCGTCGTTTGCCACTGAAGTCATGCAGAAGCTGCCTTGCGCGCTCGTCGTAAGCTCGTGTAACGAAAATCTAGCCGAACTTTTCGCAAGTGCCTTCCCTGCCTACATCAAGACCTATACGAGTGGCGATATCATCGGCGCAGAGGTGTGTGGCGCGTATAAAAATGTCATCGCCATCGCTAGCGGCGTTTGCGATGGGCTCGAGCTCGGCAATAACGCTAGAGCGAGCTTGATCGCGCGCGGCATCGTAGAGATCGCGCGCTTCGGCAAGTTTTTCGGTGCGCGGGACGAGACCTTTTTGGGCTTAAGTGGCGTGGGCGATCTGTTTTTGACTGCCTCGAGTGCGCTATCGCGAAACTACCGCGTGGGACTAGGGCTTGCGCGCGGCAAAGGGCTCGAAGAAATTCTGCGCGAGTTGGGCGAGGTCGCCGAGGGTGTGGCTACGACCGAAGCGGTCGTAAATATCGCGGCAAAGCACAAGATCTACGCTCCGATCGCTACCGAGGTCGCGCAAATTCTGCGTGGCAAGGATGTAAGGGCGAGCCTAAAGGACCTGCTGCGCAAAAAATAGCCGTACGACGGAATTCTCTCGCTAAATTTTAGTGGCGGATTCGGCTTGCATAGGTTTTGATTTATCCGCTATGTTTGTGAAATTTAGTTGCTGGTTTGCGAATTTTGGTCGTTGTTTGTTTGGATCTGTTTACGCGGCTTTGATTTGAAATTTAGTTTTAAGCTTGAGCGCGAAATTTTAAAGCAAGGTCGTAAAATTTTAAAAAGAGGCTAAAATTTTAAAATATTAAGGTGGATCGCAGGTAGTTTGGAAGCGCTACTGCTTCGTTCTGCTTGCAGCCGTCGGTGGTTGGCAGCGGAGAGTGGAGCGGACTGCTCGTCTGCAACCGGGTAGGTCAAAATTTTTGATGTGTCAGATTTAAAAATTAAGGCGTGGTATTTTTTCTTTAGACGAGGCGGAAAGGCATAAATTTTGAAAATATTCAATACAGATGATGTGTAGTTTCGATAAATTTTCAGTGCTTGCAAAGGAGCGGGTTATTCGTCCGCGACTGCAGCAAGTTAAATTTTACAGAATGTCGGTGTATTATAAATTTTAATACAGGAGCCAAGGCGAAGGATCGCGAGATGGATTTAAGGGTTGCGACGTAAAAATTTAGCGAAGATAAGGCATATAGCCTATCAAGCTAAATTTTTGCTAGCTCCGTTAAAGACGCTCGCGAGATGAGCCGCAAAGATAAAAGAGGAGAAGATGGAAAAATACGAAGGCTACAATCTCAGGCTACGCGACGCTCTCGTCGGCGTGCAGTTTCTATTCGTCGCGTTCGGCGCACTCGTGCTGGTGCCGATTTTGACGGGGCTTGATACGTCCGTGGCGCTGTTTACGGCGGGTATCGGCACGCTTTTGTTTCAGCTCATCACGCGTAAACACGTCCCGCCGATCTTTCTCGCGTCTAGTTTCGCGTTCATCGCGCCGCTTAGCTTTGGTGTGAAAGAGTGGGGCATTGCCGCGACTATGAGCGGGGTGATCGCGGCGGGACTTTTTTATGTGGTTCTAAGCCTGCTTATTAGGCTAAAAGGCGAGGGCTTTTTGCATAAAATTTTACCGCCCGTGGTCGTGGGACCAGTCATCATGACGATCGGCCTCATCCTCTCGCCCGCAGCCGTAAATATGGTCATGGGCAAGGGCAAAGAGGCGCTATATACGCAGGGGCAGTCGCTTACTATCGCGCTCATCTCGCTCTCAGCGGTTATCGTCGTTATGATGTTTGGCCGCGGCATGCTGCGCCTCGTGCCGATACTTTGCGGCATCGCGGCGGGATACTGCGCGTCGCTGTTTGTCGGGATCGTGGATTTTACGCCGATTTTAAACGCGCCGTGGTTTGCAGTTCCGAGCTTCACCGCGCCAGTTTTTAAGCTAGAAGCGGTAATTTACATGGTGCCTATCGCTATCGCGCCCGCGATCGAGCACATCGGCGATATGCTTGCGATCAGCAACGTCACGAAGGAAAATTTCCTAAAAAATCCGGGGCTTAAAAGCACTCTTCTGGGCGACGGACTCGCGACGTCGCTAGCAGGCTGCTTCGGCGGTCCGCCGAACACCACCTACTCCGAAGTCACGGGCGCGGTCAGCATCACGAAGGCCTATAATCCCGCTATCATGACCTTTGCCGCGCTTACTGCGATACTGCTAGCCTTCGTGGGCAAGCTCGGCGCCGCGCTCTCCACGATCCCAGCTCCCGTCATCGGCGGCATTATGCTGCTGCTTTTCGGTATCATCGCCAGCGTGGGCATGGAGACTCTGATCAAAAACGGCGTGGATCTAGCCGAGCCGCGCAATATGATCATCGTCGCGCTCATCTTCGTCTGCGCGATCGGCGGCATGGTGCTGGATTTTGGCGCGATGAGCTTTAGCGGCGTGGGACTTGGTGCGCTCATCGGCATTACGCTAAATTTGGTGCTGCCAAAGACCAAGCATTTTGAGGGGTACTAAGTTAAATTTGCGCGGAGCTTGCGTAGTTCCGCGGGTGCGGGTAAATTTGAGCTGAGGTTTTGGCGTCAAATTTGATGGGGCTTTGTAAATTTACCTGCGGCTTTTCGCCGCCAAATTTACCGCACCTAAATTTTAAAATTTCCCTGCAAACGCTTTTAAATTTCTAACGTTTTAAACTGGCAAGATATATAATTGCCTTATGAAAAAGGCGAATAATTTAAGCAAATTTGATAAAAAGGCGCTAAAGCTACTCTTTGCGGTACTTTTCGTGCCGCTCTTCGTCTCGCTCGTTTTCATCTATGAGCTATCGGTGTATGACCGCTCGCGCGAGCTGCCCGCGGACGCGCAAAGGATCGGCAGCAGTGATTACTACAACATCGGCGGTAAAATTTATCTACGCTCTTGGAATCTCGCTCCTTACGAGCTGGAGGGCGGCGCGGACGCGGCGAGCTTTCGCGCGCTTGATACCGGCAGATACTCCTACACAAACGTCGGTATGGACGCTAGTAGCGTATTTTGCGGCGCTCGCAAGATGTCGGGACTGGATCCCGCGCGCACGCAAAAGATCGGCTCCCGCTACTACAGCGACGGACGCGTGAGCTACTTCTGCTCGGACGTCACGCAGCGCACGGGCGGCGCAATAAGCTACATTTATAAAGTGTTTTTACATGCGTTCGGGCTCTCAAAATGGCCGCAGGAGTACAACTACCCATACGCTAGACTTGATACTAGCGCGCCTATCTCGCCACTGACCGAGAGCCCTTATGTGGCCACAGACGGCGAGCGAGTATTTTACGAGGGTAAAATTTTAGAGGGCGCGGACGTAAAAAATCTAAAACAGATAAGGCGAAAAATCATATACGAAGACGGCTCCGAGCTGCCCGCGCACTTTCGCCCGGCCGATCGGTGGCTGAGCGACGGACGCAGCGTTTATAAGGGCGGCGAGAGGCTAAATTTCACGCCTAGCGAGCAGATGTATCTCGCGGAGCCAAACGCCGGCATAGAGTTTCTTTATGATCCCGCTACGGGCGCGGTGTTTATGGATGGCGAGAGGTTTGAAGCTGCAAACGAGCCCTATACGCCGCTAAATTTTCAGAGCGGGCATCAGGAATACATGCTGTTTGCGAGCAAAAACGGCATATTTTATCTAAGCAAGGATAAAATTTTAAATCGCCCGCGCGCTAGCGGTACCGAAGGCTGGCTCAAGGACGCATTTTGGTACGTTTATTATAAATTTGGCGCAGATGGCAGTAGGCTAAGCGCGCTAAAAAGGGCGGGCGACAATCCGTTTAAGGGCGCCGTGCGGCAGATCTCGGAAAAGCTTTTTAAAGACGACGCGGGATTTTACTATCTAAATTTCTATTCGCATAGCGTTTACGTCACGGGTCGCAGCGGCAGGCATCTGGATAAGCGGACGAATTTCATCGAGCTGCGAAAGATCACGCTTGGCGTGCATGATGATAAGGTGATGGCTCAGATCGCGGACGAGGCGGCGCGAAACCCCGAAATGTCGCAGCAGGTCTTTACCGCGCAGGATGTGGAGTATGAAAACGGCGCTGCATTTTATATGTATTGCCTTGGGGCGGTTTTGGTGCTTGGAGCTTGGATTTACAGCTATCTTAGAAAGCGCAGCTTGCGGCGCGGCTAAATTTAGCGGTGCTACGGAAGGTAAATTTAGAGCAAGACAAAAATACCGACGTCGTGTTATCCAGCACACCCTTGGCTACAGAAGGTAAATTTTAAGCGAGACGGCACGGCGGAGCGGTAAATTTAGATAGTATTGCAGTTGCCAGCACGGCAATGCGGCAAATTTATGGGTGCTGCGATTGCGAGTACGGCAGTATGGCGGCGGGATGCGATTGAGCGTGTGCCAAAGCTTGCCGGTACCGAGTGCCGGTTTGTCGGCGCGCAGTAAACCAGCTAGATGGTGCGAGGCGGAATGATTGCACGCCGAAACGGCGGCGGCTTTTGTGCCGTTAAATCGTGCTACCTGGTTTTAGTCGGAATTTTATAAATACGCAGATGAAGCTTTGGCTAAGATTTGCAAAACACCGCAAATACGGCGTTTTATTTTAAACTGCTTTTGCCATTTATCTAAATTTAAGGAGCAGGAATATAAACTTCAATATTCATAGCCTGGAAAAATAGAATTTCTAACGCTGTGTAAATTTCTCCGTTGGAGTTTGAAACAAATTTCTGCTTCGCTCATTTCGCAAATAGATCCAGGTGTAAATTTCTCCGTTGGAGTTTGAAACTATCAGACAAAACTCCTGCGCTAGCATCGTGGCTAGTGTAAATTTCTCCGTTGGAGTTTGAAACTTGTCGGTGCGAGTAAAGACGCTTAGAATGATCTGTGTAAATTTCTCCGTTGGAGTTTGAAACGGAGCTGTAAATTTTGCTATCTATGCTATCCGAACATAGTGTAAATTTCTCCGTTGGAGTTTGAAACAGTTTGAGTTAAGATAATTCACATAGACATCGTAGTGTAAATTTCTCCGTTGGAGTTTGAAACTTAGTTGAGTCTGGTGATACTGTAAATGTTTGTGAGTGTAAATTTCTCCGTTGGAGTTTGAAACCGTATTCAAGCTCCTCGCGCTGCTTGCGTAGCTTGGTGTAAATTTCTCCGTTGGAGTTTGAAACAACTTCTGCCCTTGATTTTCGTTAAAAAAATCCTGGTGTAAATTTCTCCGTTGGAGTTTGAAACGGAACACCTAAGAACCATCTATTCATTCTAGCCATGTGTAAATTTCTCCGTTGGAGTTTGAAACAAGTTGGATTATTAGTTTGAGCAAAAGCTTCACCGTGTAAATTTCTCCGTTGGAGTTTGAAACACTCGTAAAGTTGCTCTAGCTTTAATGAAAGCTTGGGTGTAAATTTCCTCCGCTGGAGTTTGAAACTCGATCCCCCACATCTACGCACTCCTTGAGGAGCGAGTAAATTCTCTCCACTGGAGTTTGAAACCATCGTAAATAAAAGCATCAGCAAAATCGAAATAACGTGTAAATTCCCTCCACTGGAGTTTGAAACTCAGATGAAAAAAAATTGCTTGAGCTTATCTGCCAAGCAAAGTGTAAATTATCTCCGATGAGGTTTGAAACTGGCTATCACCCATGGAGTGCGTCCATTCGGCAATGTGTAAATTTACTCTGTTGGAGTTTGAAACTTACGGACTTTAAACCTTAAGCATCTCAAAATCGGTATTCAAAGCACTGCTACATTTTACTATGCCTTGATTTGTGCTCCGCCTGATAAAATTTAGGCTGAAAAATACATTATTGACGATTCCAGCTTGGATATTAGCGGATTTAAATTTTTGTCGTGTTTTTAAAATCAATCATACCGACGCCAAAGCCCAGCTATCTAATGAATTTTAAATTTGCCGGGCGTTCAAAGAGTAAATTATATCGGCGTTTTGCTCTAGCTCTCGATATAGGTTTTGAGTTTGCGGCCGATCTTTGGGTGCTTTAGCTTTTTGATCGCCGAGCTTTCGATCTGGCGGACGCGCTCGCGAGTGATATTGAGCTCCTTACCGATCTCTTCAAGCGTGCGGTCGCTCTCGTCGTCAAGCAATCCGAATCGCATGCGGATCACCGTGCGCTCGCGGTCGTTGAGTTGCTCTAAGATGTCGTTGATCTGCTCTTTTAGGTCGGATTTTAAAATTTGCTCGATCGGCGAAACCGAGCTTTTGTCTTCGACGAAATCGCCGAATTTGCCGTCGTCCTCGTTTCCGATCGGCGCTTCTAGGCTGATCGGCTCCTTTGTGATTTTGATGACCTGCTTTACCTTATCGACGCTAAGGCCTACCTCTTGCGCGATGACGTTGATATCGGGCTCCTTGCCGCCTTCTTGCATATATTTGCGCGTGATTTTATTAATTCGATTTATCGTCTCGATCATATGGATCGGGATGCGGATCGTGCGCGCTTGATCGGCGATGGCGCGCGATATCGCTTGGCGGATCCACCACGTCGCGTAGGTCGAAAATTTATATCCGCGCTTGTATTCAAATTTATCCACCGCCTTCATAAGCCCGATATTGCCCTCCTGGATGAGGTCTAAAAACGGCAGTCCGCGGTTGGTGTAGCGCTTGGCGATGGAGACGACCAGGCGCAGGTTGGACTTCGCCATGCGTGCCTTTGCATTGTCGCTGATGCGCTTGCCGCGCTTGATCTGCTCTAAAATTTCTTTCAGCCGCTCGGGTTCGAGATTAAAGCTTTTTTTGCTCGCTTCTTTTGTCAAAAAGAGCTTTTTTATATCGACGTAGGTCGAGACCATCGTAGCTTCCGGCACGCGCGCGATGATGTCGTCTTTGCTAAGCTTTGTGATATCTTTTAGGATTTTTTTGTGATTTTCGCGCAGTTCGGCGCTAAACATCGGCAGCTTGTACTCTAAGCGTTTGAGCTCCTTTTCAAAGCCCTCGTCGCTTTTTAGCGCGGTCTCCATCGATTTTACGATCTCGGTGATGAGCTTGCTGGTTGGACCCAGATCCATGAGTTTTTCTTTTAAAATTTTCTTTTTAAACGCCAAGTTCAGCTTCGATAAAATTCCTTTGCTCTGCTTAATCGCTTCGGCGTTTTTCTCGGCAAATTTCATCCAGTCTTTTTTTGCTTTTTCAAGAGCCTTGAAGCTTTCGATGACCTTTAGAGCGCGCTTATCGTTCTTTTTGGATCGCCTTTGCTTCGCCTCGTCCGCGCTCTCCTCATCCTCCTCATCATCGTAATCATCCTCCGACAACTCCTCTTCGTCCTCCTCTTCACCCTCTTCGTCGCTGTCGTCAAAGCTTTTGAAAAGCTCCTTTACGCGGCGCTCGCGGTTGATAAGCGGCTCTTTATAGTCTAAAATGAAGTCTATTAAGTACGGCACCGAGCAAAACGCGTCGATGATGATGTCCTCGCCGAGCTCGATTTTTTTGCTGATCTCGATCTCCTCTTCTTTGGTTAGCAGCGGGATCTGTCCCATTTCGCGCAGATACATCCGCACAGGGCTGTCCGAACGGCTCCACTCCAAAAGCTCAACGTCGCTGGATAGGTCAAACTCCTCGTCCCAGCCCTCGTCCAGTAGCTTTTTTTGCGTGGCTTCTTTGAGTTTCGCGTCCTCTAAATTTTTGATTTTGGAGATTTCTGCGGCGGAGATCAGCTCGACGTCAAATTTTTTCGTAAGCGCTTCGACTTTCTTAACGGCCGTCGCGGTGGGGGCTTTATCGAAAAATTTTATCAGTCTTTCGTAGGTGATGTAGCTTTTTTGATTATCGTCGAAAAATTGCTCGATGGGGCTTAAGGCGTCTTTTGGGCTCGCCATAAAATCTCCTTGTGTCGTTGTGTATTTGGTTTTGGAAAATTGGATTATACCGAAACGCTCTTTATTTTTGCTTATATGCGGTGCAAACTATCTAAATTCAATAATTTTTGAAATTCTAGAAACTAGGCTAAATTTTAAAATTTAGGTTATATTTTTAGCTAAATTTAAGACTACCCGCTAAAATTCCGCGTTCGCAAGACGAAAATTAGCGCGCCGAAATTCCGCCCTTTACGCCGCCGATTTAAAATTTAACGCCTCTAAACTTCCTATCTTTGCGCCCTTGCGCTTAAATTTAGCCCCAAATTTTAAGCGAGGAATTCCGCCCTCACATCGGAGCGATTGAGCGGATTTTAATAAATTTGTCGGTAAAATCGTGCATCTATTTTAAAATTTAAGGCGGAAATATGGCAAAAGTATGGAAATTCGGCGATGATATCGACACCGACATTATTATCGCGGCGCGCTACCTAAATACCTCCGATGCGGCGGTGCTTGCGACGCACATTATGGAGGATGCGGACAGGGATTTTTCGTCCAAAATAGCTCGCGGCGACATCATCGTAGCGGGGAAAAATTTCGGCTGCGGCAGCTCGCGAGAGCACGCTCCGATGGCGCTTAAGGCCGCCGGGATTTCATGCGTGATCGCAAAAAACTTCGCTAGGATTTTTTATCGAAACAGCTTCAACACGGGCTTTTTGATCCTCGAATGCGACGAGACGGATAAGATCGCGCAGGGCGACGAGCTTAGCATCGATCTAAAGGGCGGCGTAATTAAAAATTTAACCCAAAAAACTCAGTATAAATTCGGCGCGATACCCGAGTTTATGCAAAAGCTACTCGACGCGGGCGGAGCGATAAATTACGCAAAAACAAAGATAAACTTGTAAGGAATTTGGATGAAAAAATACGACGTATGCGTGATAAAAGGCGACGGAATCGGTCCTGAGATCATCGAAGAAGCGATCAAGGTGCTCGATGCCGTAAGCCATAAATTTAATTTCGAGCTAAATTTTGACTACCGCTTGATGGGCGGCGCGGCGATCGATATTATGGGCGTTCCGCTTCCAGATGAGACGCTAAATACCGCTAAATCGAGCGATGCGGTGCTTTTTGGTGCGATCGGCGGCGCTAAATGGGACGGCCTGCCGCGCGAACTGCGCCCGGAAAGCGGACTGCTAAAAATTCGCAAAGAGCTTGGAGCGTTTGCAAATCTGCGTCCTGCGATGATTTTTGATGAGCTGATAAACGCTTCGACGCTAAAGCCGGAGATCATCAAAGGCGTCGATATAATGGTGGTGCGCGAGCTTACGGGCGGGATTTATTTCGGGCAGCCGCGCGTTAAAAACGAAAAGGACGCGCTAAATACGATGTGCTACAACGTCTCTGAGATCGAGCGCGTGGCTAAGGTCGCGTTTGAGGCCGCGCTTTTGCGCAATAAAAAGATAACGCTCGTGGATAAGGCCAACGTGCTTGAAACAAGCCAGCTGTGGCGCGAGGTCGTAAGCGAGCTAGCGAAAAATTATGCGGGGATAAATTTGGAGTTTATGTACGTCGATAACGCTGCGATGCAGCTCGTACGGGCGCCTGCGCAGTTTGATGTGATTTTAACGGAGAATTTGTTCGGCGATATTTTAAGCGATGAGGCGAGCATGATCTGCGGCTCGATCGGGCTGCTTCCGAGTGCAAGTATCGGCGGTAAGGTAGGAATTTACGAGCCGATCCACGGCAGCGCGCCCGACATCGCGGGGCAGGGGATCGCAAATCCGATCGCTACGATCTTAAGTGCTGCAATGATGCTGAAATACGCATTCGGCGAGAATGAAGCGGCAGAAGCGATCGAGCTTGCCGTACGAGCCGTGCTTCGCTACGGATACCGCACCAAGGACATCGCGCAGTACGATGCCAAAGAAATTTGCTCGACTGCAGAGATCGGCTCAATCATCGCAGATTACGCGGCTAAGGCTTAGGAGCTAGCTTTGAATGGCGCGCTAGCATACGCTATGGAGCTTGAGAAAAAAGGCGATGTCTACGGCGCAATGCGGATTTGCCGCGGTATTTTACGCGATAATCCGCAAGATGGCGATGCGGCGGTGCTTTTTGCGCGGCTAAATTTAAATCATCGGGTAAGCTCGGGCGTCAATATGGCGATGCTGGAGCGCTTTTTAAGCGTCGATGCGCGCAAACAAGCAGAATTTAAGAGGTGGCTAATTGATGTATGAAAATGAACTGGAAGATATCATCGAAGCAGTAAATGAGATGAAAGCACAAAGGCGCGCGCAAGATTTGGTGGCGCAGCAAGAGGGGGCTGCAAATGCAAACAGCGCTGAAGCAGAAGCGCAGGATGCTTTAAGCCCCGCTTCTTTTACGCCAGATCCCATTGCACCTGATGCCTTAAATTCTACATCTGCACCGAATATCGCTTCATCAAATGCGCAAAATTTCACTTCCTTAGATACTAAAAATTCCACTTCGCGCTTTGTTTCATCGGACGCTTTAAATTCCGCCCTAGATCGTTATCGTTCAAGTTCCATGGCGAGTAAGAGCTCTGCGTCTAGCAGCGTGAAATTTGCAGCGGACGCTACTTTAAAAAAATCTGCCGCAAAAGATGAAAATTTTACTTTTTCCAGCGAGGAGAATTTTAAAAATTCTGATCTTGCAGGCGGTCAAAATTCCGTGGTTTCCGTCTCTTTAAATGGAGGAAATTTTATAAATTCCATTTCTGCAAGTGGCAAAAATTCCACAAATTCAACCTTTATAAACGATGAAATTTTAAAAAGCTCCGCCGCAAAATTTGACGAAAGCTTGCGTGATTTATCAGGCATCGCAGGTGAAATTTACGATAGTTTAGGTAGCGATATGAATGGGTTTGCTTCGCCGCAAAGCAGGGACGCAAGCATAGCGCAAAGCTCTGCCGAAAGTAAAGATTTTGAATTAGCGCTAAATTCTACGAATGACGACTCCCAAAGTAAGCAAGATTTGACGCCTCGTATTTTAGGCGCGCATTTTAAGGAGCTAAGCAATGACGATTTTGGGCCTGGCTCTGATTTCAAAGAAAACGAAGTTGACGATTATTTCAGCACAGCGCATTCTAAAAAGCAGGATTTAGCGTCACTTCAAGCTCAAAATTCCGCCGCGCTAAATATCCGCAATGTTGCCGCGCGCCAGCAAAATTTCGTTTCGCAGCCACAGAATTTTACTATGCCTGAGGCGCGAGACGATGAGCTTGCCACGCCGCAGCTTTGTAATTCTGCCGCGCAGGATATGCAAGCGGGAAGTTTTGTTTCTTCTGGTGCTAAAAATTCCGCCACGTGCCATCCTGAAGCAGTGCGACATTTCGGGGCTGCGAGACAACCTCAAGCGGGCTACAAATCAAAATATCTCGCAAATGCAGATTTTAAAATTTCAAGCGAGGCGGAGTTTTTGAGCGCGATAAAAGAGCGAATTTTAGTGCTTTTTGAGGGGCTGAACGCTTTTGAGAAGGGCGATTTGAACGCGCGTGTGGAGCTAAATTTAAAATTTATGGAATTTTTGCTTGCAAGTATCGAAAACCGACTTGAAAATCTATCAAAATGACGATTTCATCGCGCTTTTAGATTATCTTAAAAAATTTAGCTCACGCATATATCTGGTAGGCGGCTGCGTGCGCGATCATTTTTTGGGGCGGGCGAGCGCTGATGTGGATGTGGAGCTTTACGATGTGGATCCGCACCGCTTCGAGCAAATTATGCAAGACTTCGGCGCACAGGGCGTCGGCAAGAGTTACTTCGTCTATAAATATAAAAATTTCGATGTTTCGCTGCCGCGCACCGAGAGCAAGACGGGCATCGGACACAAGGGCTTCAGTGTCGCTTTGGCTACGGACGAACATGAGGCTAGCAGGCGGCGCGATTTTACGATCAATGCGATGATGATAGACGCTATAAGCGGTAAAGTGCTCGATTTTTACGGCGGGCTTGCGGATTTGCATGCGAGGATTTTGCGAGTGGTTGATCCGCACACTTTTGTGGAGGATAGCTTGCGCGTGTATCGCGCGGTGCAGTTTGCCGCGAGATTTGAGCTTTGCGCCGAGCCTCGCACCTTAGAGCTCATGCGTAGTATCGACGCTAGCGATCTTAGTTGCGAGCGCATTAAAGCAGAGCTGATTAAATTTTTCCGTGCACCTACGCACCGATACGGAATGATGCTAATGCAAGAACTAGGGCTTTACGAGCGGGTTTTTGGATTGCGGATTGATACGCGTACGCATGAGCGGCTGATAAAATTCATAGAGCGTGGCGAATCTTTCGTGCGAAATGAAATGTTTTTTTTATATGCGTTTTTGAATTTTTTAGGATTAGATAAAGATAAAATTTTGAAAAATTTAGGGCTAAATTCTCTTTATAAAAGGCTACTTAGCGAGCCGTTTTTTAAGCGGGTGAGCGACGAGCGACTATGTAAAATCGCTCTAAAAATGCCGCTTAAGCAGTGGCTCGGGCTATATTGTAAAGGTAGGGTGCAAGCATCAAAGCGGCTTGGGATTTGGGATAAGAAATTTAAAAGCTTGGTTTGCGCCGCGGATGTCGCTCGCAATCTGCGCGGCGCTGCGATCGGCAAGGAGATTGAGAGGCTGCAAGAAGCGGAGATTAGGGCGTTCGTAGCGGCTTTAAAAGCGTAAATTTAGAGAGATTTTTGTAAAATCGCCGTTTTATTTAGGAGCTAGTTTTATGAAAAAATTCTATCGTCGCGACGAAATTTACGCGTTTTGCAAGAATGCTGCGTCTTTGCAAAAATGCGCTTTTTGCTTTGATCGCAGGCAAAATTTCGTGATTTTTGCTGCGCGAAATTTTATCTTTTGCGGCGAGCGAAATTTAAATTTTTGCGGCGTAAGATTTCATAGCAAAAAGCTTAGCTCGGTAGGATTTCACGACGCGGAATTTGACCTATTAAAATTTCATCCGTCGTGCCGCCATACCGAAAAAGCCCACGAGGCGAAGTTTTATGGATCGCGCGAATTTCGCAGATCACATCGCTGCGGCGAGAAATTATACGAGCCGTGTGGTAACGATGCGGAATTTCACGGCTCGCATTACAGCGAGATGAAATTTTGCGGATTAGGACATCTTGGCACAAAATCTCACAGCCTGCGTCATATTAAACGTATTAAAGCAAAATTTAGCGAGCCGTATCGCGCGTCCTGTTCTATGGGGGTAGCTGCCTCGGCGCACCGCATAAGAACAAAAGAGACGTATCGTTGTGAGGAGAGATCTGACGTACTGCAGCGTCGCAAAATCATGAACCTAAATTTTATTTCACAGAATTTCAAATTATGGAATTTTGCCCATTTAAATTTGCAAGGCTTTACTGCGCAAAATTCCAAGCCGCGTAATTTGGCTTTGCAAAATTCTAAATCTCAAAATCTCGCTTTGCGGAATTTTAAATCGCAAAATTCTGCTCATGCAAAATCGGCGGTTTTTGATGTTTAATATCGTGTTAGTATATCCGCAGATCCACACAAACACGGGCTCCATCGGGCGCATGTGCGTCAATGCGGGGTGTCCTTTGCATCTGATTAAGCCGCTAGGATTCCTCATCGACGACAAGCATCTGCGCCGTGCGGGGCTTGATTATTGGGCGAACTTGGATCTTAAAATTTGGGAAAATTGGGACGAGTTTATGGCGGCGAACGAGAAATTTAAGCAACGCTTCTTTTTTGCGACGACGAAGACGAACAAGCTCTACTACGAGGCGAAATTTCAACCGGGCGATTTTTTGATTTTCGGCTCGGAGGGGCACGGGCTGCCGCTTGAGATCATGCGCATAAATCGCGAAAACTGCATCACGATCCCTATGAGCAGCGCGGGGCGCAGTTTAAATTTAGCCACCAGCGTGGGCATCGTAACCTACGAAGCGATCCGCCAAAACATCGATAAATTTGACTTTAGGAGCGCAGTTTGCGAGTTTTAGCGCTACTTTTTGCGGCGTTTTTCTGCGGCGCGAGTGCGGCGGAGCTGAAAATCGCATCGTTTAACGTGCAAAATTTATTCGATGGCAAGGACGACGGCACGGAGTACGCGGATTTTGAGATCGGGCGCGGAGGCTGGAGCGAGCAAAAATACGAGCGCAAGCTGCAAGCGGTGGCGGATGAGATAAGCGCACTTAATGCCGATATTTTGGGGCTGCAAGAGATCGAAAACGAAGTCGTGCTAAAAGCGCTTGCGCAGAAGGCAGGCTATAAATTCTACGCTTTTTCGCGCGCGCAGACTGCACCTGCGGGCGTGGCGGTGATGTCGCGCATACCGATAAAATTTCAAAAAACTTACCGCCCGACAGAGCTTAAAACACGAGATATTTTGCGCGCTGATTTTGCGCTTGGCGGCGCTGATTTTAGCTTTTATGTCGTGCACATGCTCTCCGCACGCAATCCACTAAGCGAGCGCAAGCGCAATTTCGCCTTTTTACGCGAGGTTTTGCAAGGGCACCAACGCGCTATCGTAGCGGGAGATTTTAATACGAATTTTGGGCGAAATTCTTTGCTAAACGAGCTTATCGAGCGCGATGGATTTAATGATTTGTGGGCGCTGCATCCCTGCTCGCAGTTAAAGCATTTTGGCTCTTGTGAATCTCATGAAAGCGGCGCAGTGCTCGATCATATCTTGCTTAGCGACGATTTTTTTAGTAGCGAGCCTGGATATAAAAAGGACAGTTTCGCTGTTGCTAAATCCTCTACTGCTTCCGATCATTTCCCGATTAGCTTCATTCTGACAGACGAGGGCGCTTTAAAATCTACGCCGAAAAAGCAAGAATTTTTAGCTAAAAATACCACTAGCTCCGCAAAGACCGTCACGATAGAGGAGCTTTACGGGCGCATTATAAGCGAGCCTGTGCTGATAAAAGGCGTAGTCGTGAGCTTTACAAACCGCCATGGCTTTGCGATCTCCCAAGATGGAAGCGGAGTTTTTGTCTATGGCGGCAGCGGGCTGCGGTTAGGCGATAAACTCGATCTGCTAGTAAAAAAGACGAAATTTTATAAGCAAAGCTTTGAAATCGACGATTTTGAGATCGTAGCTAGAAGCGGCAACGTAGGCTCTATCGCGCCATACGTTTTGCCTAGCGCATCAGTGCGGCAGCTGCGCGCAGGAGATGTGATAAGCACGATCAAAGGCGACGTTAAAGACGGCATAATCGATCTAAAAGGCGCGGGCGAGTTTAGAATTTTTCGCAAAAGCGCTCCTGTGCAAAACGGCAAAAATTTAGAATTTAAAAATGCCTATTTTACGATTTATAAAGGGCAAAAGGAATTTATAGTAGAATGATACACGCCGTTATAACCGCACTTTTCGTGCTTTTTATGATATTTATGATCGTAGGATTTAACCTCGAAATGATGGAGAAAAACGAAAAACGAAATCAACGAAAAAAGGATAAAGATGGAACTACTCATTGAGATTGGGGTCGAGGAGCTGCCTGCGATTCCGTTTTTAAAAGAGCGTGCGAATATCGCGCCAAAATGGCGCGCGGTGCTTGAGGCTAACCGCATAAATAGCGACTTTCGCTTCGAATTTAGCCCGCGTAGATTCGTGCTATTTCACGAGGATTTTCCACAACGCGGCGATGATGCGCAGATCGTAAGCACGGGCGCGCCAAAATCCGTCGCGCTCAAAGACGGCGCGTGGAGCCCTGCGGCGCTAAGTTTTGCTAAAAAATGCGGCATAAGCGAAAGTGAGCTGGAATTTCGGCAGATAGGCGGCAAAGAGGTGCTCTACCACGCTGCGGTGCAAAAGGGGCGCGATAGTCGTGAAATTCTAGGCGAAATGATAGAGGAGTTTTTACGATCGCTAAATTTTGGACGTGCAATGCGCTGGGGTAGCGGCGAGTTTGAGTTTATCCGTCCGATAAGAAGCATAGCCTGCGTTTTGGGCGGTCAAAACGTAGATTTTGAAATTTATGGCGTGCGAAGCGCGGCTGCATTTTTTCCGCACCGAAAATTTGGCTACGAAGCGATTAAATTTAAAGACGCCGCAGGTTATTTTACACTGCTGGAGCGTAACGGTGTAATTTTAAGCGAGCAAAAAAGAAAAGATAAAATTCTAAGCGAGTTTGCAAAGCTCGAGAAAAAGCATGGCTTTAAGATCGAGGTCGATCCTGCGTTGCTAGATGAAGTAACGGCGATTACCGAGTATCCGACGGCGCTGTTAGGCAGCTTTGAGCGAGATTTTTTAAGCGTGCCAAAGGAGGTCATTATCACTTCGATGAAGGAGAATCAGCGCTATTTTCCTGTTTTCGAGGGTAAAAACTTAAGCAATCACTTCGTTGTCGTTAGTAATGCGATCACCGATGATGACGAGCTGGTGATACGCGGTAATGAAAAAGTTTTACGCGCGCGCCTAAGCGATGCTATGTTTTTTTGGAAAAGCGATTTGCAAGCGGAATTTAGCCCTGAAAAACTTAAGCAAATTTCCTATATGCAAGCTCTTGGCTCAGTTTATGATAAGCAAGTGCGCGAGCTAGCCGTAGCAAAGGCACTGAGCGCGGATTATGCTACACAGATTGAGGCGGAGATCGGCAAAAAGGATTTTGCGCAGGATATAGAAAATGCCGTAATGTTTAGTAAAGCAGATCTTAGCAGCACGATGGTGGGTGAATTTAGCGAGCTTCAAGGCATTATGGGTAGTTACTATGCCGCACATGCTGGACTGGCAGATCATGTATGCCGCGCGATACGCGAGCAATATCTGCCTAGTGGCGAGGATAGCGAGCTGCCAAGCGGTGTATTTAGTAGCGTAATCGCTGTGGCGATGAAATTTGAAACGCTCCTGGGGCTTTTTAGTATCAATAAAGTTCCAAGCGGCAATAAAGATCCGTATGCGCTTCGCCGCGCAGCTACGGGGCTAATTAAAATTTTACTAAATCAAGGATTGAGCTTTGATGCGAATGCGCTGGCGCAGAAGCTGGCGCCAAATTATAAGAAATTTGACATTTCTAAGCTGCTGGATTTTATAAAAGATAGATTATATGGTGTTTTTGACAAGATAAATCCGTCCGTGATCAAGGCGTGCATCGCAAGCGGCGAAAACGATCTATTACTACTAAGTAAGGCCATAAAGGCGCTGGGCGAGATCGCAGCAGCAGCGGATTTTGCAGAAAATTTCGCAACTTTTAAGCGCCTAGCCAATATCATCAAGGACGAAAAAATAGGCGCGGTGGACGAAAACCTATTCGAACACGACGCTGAGCGTGCGCTAAATGCGGCGTTCAGGGCGATTAAGCTCAACGAAAACGACGTGAGTGGGTATCTGCGCTCACTATTTGGGCTTAAAGGCGTGATTGATAATTTTTTCGATAACGTAATGATAAACGTCCAGGATGTCAAGATACGCGCAAATCGTATCGCAAATATCGGGCAAATTTATCGCGCGTTTTTGCAGTTTGCCGATATCAAAGAGATAGGATTTTAATTTCACTTAGAACTCATTTGCCCAAGGTTTACGCGAATCTTGGGCAAAATTTTACTGCGCAAAGGAGCGCAAATGCTAATCATCAACGCAAAATTACCAACTAAAAATCTAAAAATCACAAAATCTCTCTCGCAGTTGATTCAGGGCTTTCTTTATCGCTATCTGCCGGCTTCAGAGCACGTAGGATATAGGCACGAATCAAGCGGTAAAATTTTTAAACGCACAGTGTTTGATTTTATCTTGCGAGGAGAGGACTTGCGCGTGCGATTTGCTTCATGCGAGCCGGAGTTTGAACGTAAAATCGCACTAGCAATACTAAAAGACGGACTAAGCTTGGGTGAAATTCTATTTATGCAAACTACCGTCGAAGCGAAAAACCATAAAATTTGCGAGAACGAAGCTATTGTGCAAGGCTACGTGGCGTGCGCAGTAAGCGGGCTTTTGGGACATAAAGTCTATTTGCAGCCGCAAGATAGCAGGCATTTAGAGATGATGAAGACGAATATTTTACAGCGATTTGAGACGATTACGGGGCGAAAATATGATGGCGAAATGGAGTTAAATTTATTGTGGCAAAAGCCCGGCGAATCTGTGAAATTCTATTACGGCAACAATCGCGAGCCGGTATATGCGTGGCAGGCAAGATGGAAAATTGTAGCTAATGCTGAACTAATAAATTTGATCCTTGGCACGGGCGCTGGAAGTGGGTGTATGAACTACGGAGTAGGGGTTTTGGAGGTTGTAAAGCAAGACCTTATTAAAGTACAAATTTCTAATCCTAAAAAGGATAATTGCTTGCTTTGAAATCGATTGTATAATAAAAATCCAAAAAAGGCAAATCATTCTTCTAAAATACAATAACTATTGACAATATAATTAAAATTAGTTATAATTCAGGTATGTTTTAGAAAGGATAAATTTTGGGCGATATAGTTAAAATTTTTTCTAGTATCGGCGAGATTTATGATAAACAAAAAACTAAAATTAACAACAAGAGCTACGAATACGATGCTATTAAAATTTATCTTTGCGATATTAAAAGCAAAGAAATATCGGTAAATAACAATATTTCAAGAGACGATTTAATAGTTTGTAGATTTGGTATAGGCGCGAATTCTGGCAATTTGTTCCCTAATGTCCAATTCATTAGCAAAGCCGTAAAAGACGATACGCCTAAATTTATAAAAGGGATTTTAAAAGCTGTAAAAAATATGCTTTCTTGCTTCAATCCTGTCGATATTAAAAATGATAAAATATTAACGGATTTATCTAGCTTAAACGAGAGCTTTTTTGATGATATTTTAAGTGAAATTACAACTCTACAAGAAGAGCCTAAAAAAAAGGGCATGAAAGTAGCTACTTTTTTTGCATTATCTTGGGAGGGTAGACCGATTTCAGCGTATTTCAAAAATATTTTTACGAGTCATTTAGGCGATAGCAATAATGGTAAAACTACCAAAATTTATGGTTATGATATGCTTACAAATAGTATTGGTATCGGCGGAGATGCGAATTTGGCGTTTTGTTCTGTAAATGAGCTACCGGCTGCTTTGCAAGACATTAAAGTTAGATTACTACCTCTAAATAGTGCTAATGCAAATTTGGTTAAAAACGGTTTTATGGCAATTGATAAGGAATTATCTTTTAATTTTTACGGGGATAAAATGGCGGTCTTACCGACGTTAATGGTAAATGATACAAATTTATTAGAAAAAATAGTGGAAATTTTAAAAGATCCGAGCGAAAAGAAAAAAGATCTGCAAGGCATACAAAATATCGAAGAAAGTATTAATTACGAGTTGGAATTCGTAGCTAAAGCACAAGCAAATATGCCCGTACTAAATACAATTTTATTTTATAAAAAAAGCAATGCTGCGGTTAATGTATTATTGCAAATAGATGATGTATTGCCGTCTTATATTTCTAAAATTTCCGATTTAATGGGTAAATATAATATTAGGGCGATTAGGCGAAAAGATAGTAAAGATCAGCAAGATGATACTATTTACATGCAAAATTTATTTCTTAAAAACATCGACATTATGAATTTTTTATTATCGCAAAATAGGATGAATTTGGACGATATGATGGAAAAATATGCTACTTTGATTTATAAAGGTAATATTAACTCTAGCTATGCGTCAAAAATAGAATGGGGATTTTATTTTAATCGCGTTAAGACATATCAAAATAGAAGTATAGAAAGTATCGAAAAATATCAAAATTTCTTTAATGAAATAGGTGCTTTAAATGAAAAAATATCATTTGCAAGGGAGGTTAATTTGCAAGGCTTAAGTGATAAAAAAGAGCTAATAAGCTCGATTTTGAAAAATAGCGAATTTCTAAAAGATAATGAAGTATTGCAGAGTGCATATTTGCTAGGAATGATGTCCGCAGGGTTGATAAATCGTCAATTTGCTATTAGCAAAAATAGTTCATTCGAAAAATGGCTGAATAATGCGGGACTAATTACGAAAGAGCTTTTAGAACGGATTTGGACCAAGTGCGATGAAACCAATAAAAAACTCTCCAATGTATCGCGAGGAAAAAGAAGCGCTAATATAGAAATCATGCGCGATATTTTGATTGGAATTTTACCAAGTGCGTTTTTATCTCAAAAGCGAGTTAAGAGCGCTTATGTAACGCTAGCTTTTGCTATGGGCGGAAGTGATTTTACGAAATATATTAAAGATAACACTCAAGGAGACGAGTAATGAAAAAGAAGGAAATTCTATTTCTTTGGGACGGCGAAAATTTTAATCCAAACGGCGATATGCTAAGAGATAACGCTCCTAGGATAGACGATGAGACGGGTATAGCAGAAGTTACTGATGTACGTATAAAGCGAACAATTAGAGATGAAATTATGAAAAAAGACGAAAGTGCGATTTTCATTAAAGAGTATAAAAGAGATGAAAATATCTTAGATTGCAAAAGCGCAATACGTGAAGTAATTAACGTTAAGCAAGAAAAAATTGAGATTGAAAAAGAAATTTTATCTAAATTTATTGATATTCGCGCATTTGGTGGAGTTTTGCCGATATCGGATAAAGACGAGATGAAAAAAGAAGGCATAAAAACAGCCGGAATTCAATTTGTTGGACCCATTCAGTTTAGAATGAGCAGATCGCTTCATAGAGTTGCGGTAGAGCATATAAAAGGCACCGGCGCATTTGCAAGCAGTAGCGATAAGGCAAATAAAACGTTTAGAGAAGAAGATTTTTTAAATTATGCAATCTTTGCAACTTACGGAATAGTGGATAATCATAGTGCAAAGATTACAAATTTAAGTGAAGATGATGTAAAAGTGATTTTAGGCGCGCTCTGGAGCGGGACTAAAAATTTAATTACTCGCACGAAAATGGGTCAAATGCCTAGATTTATGCTAGTAATTACATATAAAAATGATACTTTCGCTGGAGATTTAAATAACTGTGTGGCTATAAATAGTAGCAAAGAAGACATAGAGATAAGAAGTATAAATGATTTTACAATTGATTTTTCTAGATTAAAAGCTAAACTTACCAGATACGCGCAAGAGATCGAAAAAATAGAGTATATGAGCGATTTTGACTTCGAGCAAAATAACAGATCACAATTTGATAGTAATTGGATAAAAATAGGATTTTAAATGGATATAATAGCTTTTGAGCTATCGGGAGATTACGCGCATTTTTCTCATCCGGCTACTATCTACTCGTCTCTTACATACCCGGTGCCGCCAAAGACTGCCGTCATGGGGCTTTTGGGATCGATTATAGGTGAAATGAATTATTTTAAACTTAACGATATAGGTTATAGCGTTATTTTAAGTTCGCAATTTCGCAAAAAAACTATGATTTTTAACGGTATAAAATTTGCTCTATCGTCAAATATGCATATCGAACAAGGCTATCAAGATTCTAGCGAGAAAAAGCAGTTTTATAAAGAGCTAATAAAAGATCCTAGATATGTCATATTCGTTGATTTAAGTGCTTTAAATGCTTCTTATAAAGAAAAGATAATCGACAGCTTAAAAGCTCATAGATGTATCTTTACGCCATATTTAGGTATAAATTTTTGTATAGCGGATTTTAAATATATCGAGATAAAAAATTGTGAATTGGTGCATGAAAAAGAAAGTTTTATAGATACGTTCGTTTTGATGGACGATTTTATATTTGATGCACAAAGCTTTGATATCAGACTTACTACGGCTCGAATGGCTTGCGGATGCGAGGAGGGTAGAATTTTTAAGGATTTTAAAGATTTCGTTATCAAGCTAAGCGGCAATAGTCAAATCAAAGCAAAGAATAGAGGAAATATTTATCAAATAAATGACTACAAGGTCTACTTTGCAAAGTGAGCTGCTATCACATCCTAACAAACCACTAATAAAGCATATAACAAATATGCTTGCTGAAGCGGATAGTAGGCTTTTACAATGCATTAAAATTTATCACGATATAGCTAAGCTAAAAACTAATTTTCAAATTTATATCAAAAATCCTACCGAAAAAATTGCAGATAAAAATCATGCTTTATTATCCTCTTACATATTTTTACTAAATTCAGAATTTAATGAGCTAGATACGGCTTTTGGATTTTTATCCATCGTATCACACCATGGAAATGTAGAAAATTTTTGCGAGCTTACAACGCAAAATAAAAATTTCGGCAAATATTTTGAGAGCTCGAAAGAGCTAGACTTTTGGGATGAAGTCTTAGATAAAGCTTTAGGTTTAGAAATTTACAAAGATATTAAAAGCGATAAAAATGAGCTTTTAATTAAAGCTAAACATTTAAGAGAATACTCCAAATTTACGAAAAAGAAGTTTGATTACGATGACTTTTTAAATTTCAAAGACATATTTTCGTCACTTATTTATAGCGACAAATATGAAGCTATTTTTAATCAAAGAATTCCTGCTTCTAAACCGGCGAATCCTAATACGATCGAAAAATATATCAAAGTCCTGGAAAATCGTAAGCCAAATGAAAAAAGAAGCGAGTTTAGAAAATTCGTTTTAAATAATTTCGATGTAAATCATAATCTTTTTACTTTAACTGCGCCTACGGGCTACGGCAAGACTTTGACTGCGCTAAATTTTGCTGCCAAATTTAATAAAGAACGTATTATTTACGTGCTGCCGTTTACGGCTATCATAGATCAAGTTTATGATGAGATAAAAGAGATTTTCAAAGACGATAAAAATATATTAATTCATAAAATTCATCACAAAACTACGATAGATGAAAGCACTCCGCAAGATCGCTATTCTAAAGTTAAATTTTTGATGGATTCCTTTAGCGGAGATATTAACGTAACCACGCTATATCAATTTATATTTGCACTCTTTGGAAACAAAAATAAAGATAGCGTAAAATTTAACCGATTAAAAAATAGTGTAATAATAATCGATGAGGCGCAGGCAGTACCGTATAAGTTCAGGGCGGATTTTATGAAACTTTGCGAGATGATGGCGGAGAAATTTGGCTGCATTTTTATCTTTATGTCCGCTACGATGCCTATTGTTGATGCGACTAAATTTAAAGAAATTTCAAATTTAGATTACTTCAAAGACCAAAATAGATACGTTTTAAAGTGGTTTGATGGTGACGAAAGTACTTTAAAAGACAAGATTAGACAATTAGCAAAAGGCAAAAATACACTAGTCGTTGTAAATACCATTAAAAAAGCGCAAGAGCTATTTTTGGAATTTTGCGACGAATTTAAAGTTTTTTGCCTAAACGGATATATGTGCGACGATCACAAACGAAAAAATATCGAAAATATAAAAGATGCAATTGCAAAAAATAAAAGTGGGTGCGGTGATCCGATCTTGCTAATTTCTACGCAGTCTATCGAAGCTGGTGTGGATTTGGATTTTGATGTCGGATTTAGAGAGATAGCACCCATTAGCTCGATTATCCAAACCGCCGGTCGCATAAATAGAAATTTCGCAGCTCTGGGAGAATTATACGTATTTAACGATATTTGCGACTATTCCGATCTCATTTACGGTGATTTAAAACGCATTAGCGATAATATTTTGATAAAAATTCTAAAGCAAAGATATATCATCGAAAGCGAAATTTTAGATATTTCCACTAGGTATTTCAGCGCCATAAAGCAAAGCCTAGAGAGCTTATTTTTGGCGGAACAGATGCGGGAGCTCGGATTTTACGATATAAACGAAAAGATTAGCGCGGCGATGGATGATAGGCTTAAAATTTTAGTAATAATTGAGCCAAAAGAAGATTATATTAAAGAATTTCAAAATGAAATTTTTGAAATCAATAGGCTTGATATGGACAAATTTAATAAGAAAGATATATTTACGAATACTATTAAGAAAATTAATAGATTTGGTGTAAATATCACAGAATTTGATGCAAAGCGTTTAAATATAAAGCGTATTGATGGGCTAAAAGATGTCTATTATTTACCATTCGGCGATACTTCGTACAATAATAATTTCGGGATTAAAAAGGATGCCGCCTTAAATCTCAAGAATGAGTTTTTCGACTAATGTTTTGCAAGGACCAAATCACCGGCACGCTTGTGAATTATTACATCACCTGCAAGCGCGAGGCATGGCTTTACGCACACAATATTCACGCCAATCAGGAAGATGAAAACGTGCTGATGGGCAAGGCACTAGCGGATATCAAAGAGAACGGTTTGCAGGAATTCGCATTTTCAAATTTGAAATTTGATAAGCTTTCCAAGCAGCGCGGACATTATCTCATCACCGAATATAAAAAGAGCCTAAAAAATCCAGAAGCAGGCAAGATGCAGCTGCTTTTTTATATCTATCTTTTAAAAACAGGCTTAAATTTAAAAGAGGTGAAAGGCAAGCTAATTAGCGGCAAAACCGTCATAGCCATTGAGGATAACGCCGAAAATTTCACTAAAATCGAAATAATTCTAAACGGCATTACCGCCATTGTAAACGAGCCAAAGCCGCCTAAATTTAGCCCGCAAAAGATTTGCGAGAGTTGCGCTTATCGTGATTATTGCATTTAGGAGATAGAATGTACGCTATTTTATTTTACGATATTTCAAGCAGCGACGAAAAGGAGAAAAATAACGCTGCACGCGTCCGAAAGGCGGTCGAGAAGTTTCTGCCTCGCGTGCAATTCAGTGTTTTTGAAGGTGAAATCAGAGCGAGCGATCTTAAAAAATTACTGGCGATTTTGCAAAAAGAATGCTTTAACAAGCTTGATTCGGTAGTAATTTATACTTTTAATTCGCTTAAATATTCACAGCGTCTCGTCATCGGGTGCGATAAAAACGAGGCAATATTCAGCTAAAATTTAAGGATAAAGTATGCAAAAATCGGATCGCACGCATTTTATTTTGAGCCCAGGCCGATTGCGCCGCAAAGATAATAATCTATACTTCGATAAATTTAACGACGAGGGCGGAATTCTAACTAGTAAAATTTTGCCGATTAATGCAATTGATGAAATTTATATTTTGGCGCGGGTAGAGCTTGACACTTATGCTATGGCGTTTTTGGCTGATAATAACATTTTGTTGCATATTTTTAGCGCCTATCAGAGCTTTCGCGGCAGTTTTTTCCCGAACACTTCAAATTCTGTAAATAAAAGTGGCTTTGTACTTTTGGCGCAGCTGCGGGCTTTTGATGATCTTTCTAAGCGCCTTTTTATCGCTCGCGAGATTACTCGCGTTCGCATCTTAAATGCAGCCATTAATTGCAAGGCTTACGGCGTTTCGCTCGATACTGCGTCGCATCTGGATGCCCTAGCGCGCGCCTGCGACATAGCAGCGGTAATGGCAGTGGAAGGCGGCTTTGCCAAGCAGTATTTCGCGGCCTGGAACGAAATCATCGAGAATCAGCGCAGTTTTAAATTTACGACGCGCTCCAAACGCCCGCCGGCAGATAAAATTAATGCCCTCATTAGCTATGTAAATACGCGCATTTATAACATCTGCCTCAGCGAAATTTACAAAACCGAGCTTGATCCGCGCATCGGCTTTTTACACGAGCCAAACTACCGTGCGCTAAGTCTGCATCTTGATCTTGCAGAGATTTTTAAGCCTATTTTAGGCGATAGATTAATTTTTGGAATGTTAAACAAGCGCGAGATTACGGCAAAAGATTTTGAAACGGATGCGGGACGTATTCGATTCGGTAAAGAAGCGGTGCAAAAAATCGAGCTAAAAATGATTGAGAAACTATCATCTTGCGCGAACGTAGCGGGACAGAGCTTAACCTGGCGTCAAATTATACGTCGCGAGGCAAATCAGATTAAAAAATACGTCTGTGAAGGTGTGCCTTACGAGGGGTTGGTATGGCGGTAGGTTGGGCCTTCAAGTTTAAATTTATATTTTTGAAATCTTAACTAGAATCACTTACGCCTATAGATTACGCCCTCTTAAAATGTATGTTTTTTGAAATAAATTTGATCTGAAGCACGGAACGGCGAACGAATTGGCTTTAAAAACACATATGTTTTTAAAATTTCAGCTTTTTATTATTCACACTTCGATTTTTGAATATCTTTATATTTAGATTTTAACATTTGCACTCACGATACATATAGATAGCGATAAAGTTGCTTTTAAGATTTTGAAATGCCTAATTTTGGGCATTGAGCAATCGAAGCTTTTTTAAATTTAGTCCATTTTAAGGCATAAAAATATATACTCCTAACACTTTCTACCTAGAAAAATGGCAAAATTCGTGCTATAGAATTCCATCCCGTTGGGAATTGAAACTCATACGTTTGGATGTATTGCTGCATCGCGCGACGTAGAATTCCATCCCGTTGGGAATTGAAACAAATCCAAAACGTCGCGGATGACGCCGCAGATAAAGTAGAATTCCATCCCGTTGGGAATTGAAACTCGATCTGGCGAGCAAGCGCGCAAGGGAATTAGAGTAGAATTCCATCCCGTTGGGAATTGAAACTGCTGATGAGTGCGGTAAATGCCGAAAACGAGGCGTAGAATTCCATCCCGTTGGGAATTGAAACCGCGTCCTACCATAGAGCCCCATATTTCAGGCTCTAACGTAGAATTCCATCCCGTTGGGAATTGAAACCCGCTACGCAAGTTTTCGGCGCGGCGCTTTCTTTAAGTAGAATTTCATCCCGTTGGGAATTGAAACGTGAAGCTAGACACCATATCATTGATTTCACTTGTGTAGAATTCCATCCCGTTGGGAATTAAAACTTCTGCCACTGCATTTTATAGCGTCCCGCAGGAATGTGGAATAATTCTATCCTTTGGAAATTGAAATGCCTAAATGGGCTTATTGCACGATTCGCGTAGGAGGTAGAATTCATCTTGTTGAAATCAAAACGGATTTACGCGATACGACTTTTACGGCGGAAATGGATAGAATTCTCATCTCGCTATAAAATTTAAAAAGATTAGTTGTGGCTGGGATAAGATACAGCATGGGGCACTTATGCGAAATTCATTCGGTTTCAATTCACCTACTAAATATGTTAAATTTATGGGTTAGGAATGAAATTTTGGAGTTACTCACAAATTAAAATTTTTAACGAACTATATATTTACCACAATATAAATAGATTTAAATGCAACTCATTTAATAGCAATTCAAAATATTTGTAAAAATGCACGCCAGGGATCTTAAAAGCTAGGTTAAAGAAGGAATTCTGCATTAATTTTAATTAAATACGCTACAAATTTAAGATCATGAGCCAAAGTATAGAATTTAAAATTAAATTAGATAATACCAAAGAGGCAGAAAGATGGAAAAAATTTTATAAAGTAGAATTTGGTAGCATCCTCTGAAACTGCAAAACAAAGAATATCGGCGTGGTCGTCATAAAAAGGAAAAATCATCTAAATTTAATGGATACTACCGCCTTTGCCACATAAAACATAATAATTAAATGCCTCCGCCAATTATTTTTTAAAATTTTTAAAAAATTTCTTCAAAAGCGCCTTATAAAAAATCGCGAATTTCGACTCTTTTTTCTCATAAATCACGCGAAAGACGCCCTGTAGATCCAGCTTTTCTTGCAAAGTAATGTTTTGCACTCTACTCTCCTATAAGTTTTTTTATCTTATGCAGCACAAACGCAGCGTCGTCGCTATCGAGCTCGCACAACATCTGGCATATCGCGGTCGCGGCTTGCGGCTTGGTCGTGCCCAAGCGCCAGTCCTGATACGTCCGCATCGACACGCCTAACCTCTGCGCCATCGCGGCGTGCGAGATCTTTTTGCCGTTGTTTTTAGCTTCGACGGCATTGTGCAAAATGTTGAATATATCGCTCGTTTCTAACATATGAAAATTATACAAATTTATTCGTTAATTATACATAAAATCGTATAAAATGAATAAAAATCGTGTTATTCATAAGTAAAAATAGCAAAACACTTCGTTTATCCGTATGAATTATACAGAATACTGCATAAAATAAACATAAAATTTTATAAAATTTTGCATATTATGCCGTAAAGATGAACCGGCTTGCACAAACAGGCATCTTATAGAACGGCACATTAAATTTTAAAATGGGGATAGATGAAATTTTACACATCGAAGCTTTTGGGGTTTGATTTTTTTTGATCGGCTCTGGTAGCAATTACAAACAAGATGGAATTTTACCCTATGCCGAGCCATATCTGCCGGCACAAAGAGCGTTTCAATTCCTAGTGGAATAGAATTCTACGGAAAGGCGGTGAATGCGGGATATGTGAGTTTCGCATTTCAATTCCCGTTGGAGTTTGAAACATTTCAATTTGCTCTTTAAGTTCTTTTATCTTTTCGTGTAAATTTCCTCCGTTGGGAATTGAAGCTATGGGCGACAGCCGCAGAGAAAAGCAAGCGACGAGGTAGAATTCTATTCCATTAGGAATTGAAACGTGATATACTTCATCGCGTAGCCCGTGGCGTTGTGCATAATTCCATTCCATTAGATAGAATTCCAAAGGATCTTGAGGTGCACAATCATAGAATTTAATGCCTTTCTATGATTAGGAAATAAATTCCTAATGAGGCAATTCCTAGCAAGCCTCCCTAGCAATTCTTAGCGAGTAATCTTCATTGGTAAGTCAACCCTTTTTCTTATCCTTCTTGTTCTTGCGGGAGGGGCTCTCCAGCTTGCGCCAAGCCTCGCTTTTTTGGCTATCCTCCATTAGCACTATCTCCCTGGCGCCATTTCGCACGAGGTTTGGATCCACCGCGAGTTCCTTCGCATCGATCTTTTCGGGATAGTCTATGCGCGAGAGTATGCAGCGGAAGGCGTTTAGTCGCGCGATCTTTTTATCGTTGCTATCAAGGATCGTCCACGGCGCAAACTCGGTATTTGAAGCGAGCAGCATCGAGTATTTTGCGAGCGTATATTGATTCCACAGTTCCTGCGATCTCGCATCCACCGGCGAGAGTTTATACTGCTTCAACGGGTCGGTGCGGCGCGATTCGAAGCGCCTTTTTTGCTCCTCTTTGGAGACTGAGAAGTAAAATTTAAACAAAATTATCCCCGCACTTACCAAAAGCTCCTCAAATTTAGGCACTTGGCGCAGGAAATCTTTATGCTCGGCGTGAGTGCAAAAGCCCATCACCGGCTCGACCATCGCGCGGTTGTACCAGCTGCGGTCAAAGATCGCGATCTCGCCGCCGCTGGGTAGGTGCGCGACGTAGCGCTGGAAGTACCACTGCGTCTTTTCTACGTTGCTCGGCTTTTCGAGCGCTACGATGCGGCATCCGCGTGGATTTAGATGCTCAGTTAAGCGCTTGATCGTGCCACCTTTGCCCGCCGCGTCGCGCCCCTCCATCAAAATCAAAATTTTTAAGCCTTTTTCTTTTACGAATTTTTGCAGCTTCAAAAGCTCGATCTGGTATCTCTCAAGCAGCGTTTCGTAGTCTTTGAACGAGATTTTTTCGTACTTTGAGCTTTTAAATTCTATCTCTTTCAGTGCTATTTCGCCTGTTTCGGTTTTGATCTCTTTGCTCATATCGCCTCCTAAAAATTTTAAGGAATTTTACAAAAAAGTTCTTTAGATTACACTATAAATTCATACTTATTACGTTAGAATGTAGGAAAAAATTTCAAAGGATAAAATTTGATCAGATCACTTATTTTGGCAGCGTTTTTTCTTTTAGGCTTGGGCGCCGAGCCCCTGAAACCCTCCGATGCGTTCAAGCTTAACGTGACGGCGCAAAGCGGTAGCGTAACGCTAAGTTTTGATATCGCGAACGGGGTTTATCTCTATCAAAACGAGATAAAAATTTTCACTGACGGCGCGGAGGTAACGAATTTAATAAATCTGCCCGCCGCGACCGAATACAAGGATTATAAAATTTACGAGGGCAAATTTAGCATCGCCGTGCCTTTGGGCCTTGTGCTTGCAAATGCCGCAGACAGCGATGATTTCGTGCTTAACGGCGATTTTTTGGGCTGCACGAAATCGGGCTTTTGCTACCAGCCGCAGCAGTTCGGTTTCAGCTTCAAGCGCGTGGTAGAGGGCTATCAGATCAGCAAAATTTCAAACTCCGAGCTGAAAAAATACCGAAGCGGCGGAAATTCCGCGCAGATTTCTGCCTCATACAGCGCACAGAGCGGGACTGTAAATTTTAAAAGCAATGCCGCAGCAGCGGGCGCAGGGACAGATTCCATGGCGGACTCTCACGTAGCGGGAAATTCCGCGGCAAGCTCGGCTGAAAACGCTGCTGTAAATTCCGATGAATCCTCCGCGCACAAAAACCCACGCGACGCAAATTCCATCTCCGAGCAGGATAAAATTTTAAACGTTCTTGGCAGCAAGAGCTTCATCGCCGCGATCGCGCTGTTTTTCGGCTACGGCGTGCTGCTCTCGCTAAGCCCTTGCGTCTATCCGCTCATCCCGATCCTCTCGTCGATCATCGTGGCGAAAACTTCCTCGAAGCCGAGCGCGAAAAAAAGCCTCGCCGTAAGTCTCGCGTATATTTTCGGGATGGCGAGCTCGTATGCGATTTTAGGGGCATTCGTGGCGGTTTTTGGGCAAAATTTACAGGGCCTGCTGCAAACTCCGCCCGCGCTGATCCTAACCTCGCTCATATTCGCCGCGCTCGCGTTTTCTATGTTTGGATTTTATGAGATCCGCTTGCCTGCGCGCTTTCAAAGCTTCTTAAATAGCAAAAGCGAAAATGCCGGCGGCCTGATCGGAGTTTTTTCGATGGGACTTATCTCGGCGCTCGTCGTATCGCCGTGCATCTCCGCTCCGCTTGCGGGCGCGCTCGTTTACATCGCGGGCAGCGGCGACGTTCTGCTGGGTGCGGCGGCTCTTTTTGCGCTGGGGCTCGGAAGCGGCGCGCTACTGCTTGTGGTGGGGCTCGGCGGCGCACTGCCTAGACCCGGAGCTTGGATGGAGGCGGTGCCTAAAATTTTCGGCTTTTTGCTGCTTTTTACGGCTGTGTGGATTTTGCGCACGCTCATCGGCGAAAATTTAAGCCTGCTGATTTACGCGGTTTTAGGCGCGATCTTTGCAGGATTTTTGGGGCTGTTTGACGGCGGCGCGAGCGGTATCAAGCGCGCTTTGGCTCTCGTAATCGCGCTATATTCGGCGCTGCTGCTCGCAGGCTTTGCCAGTGGCGCGAAAGATTTTTCCAGGCCGCTTGGTAATCTAATCCCGCAAAGCACGAGATATTCCAGCGGCGGCCCCGGCGGCGAGAGCTTACAAGTGGGCGAAATTTCTAGCGCTCAAAATTTTGGCGGCGCGCATTTTTCGTTTGTGCACGATCTGGCGCAGCTGCGCGGCGAAATAGAAAATTCCAAAAAGCCCGTGATAGTGGACTTTTGGGCTAGCTGGTGTAAAAATTGCGAGCAGAGCGAGCGAGCGTTCGCAGATCCTGCTCTTGCGGGCGCTCTTGATAAATTTAGCCTTTTAAAGATCGATCTTAGCGAAGATAGCGAGCAAAATAGGGCGATAAAAGCGCATTTTAACGTATTCGGCCCGCCTACGATTCTGTTTTTTAAAGAGGGCGCCGAGATTGCGAACCTGCGCCAGATCGGCAGCGTAAATTCCGAAAAGCTGGCCGAAATTTTAACCGAAATTTAGTGAAATTTAGATAGATTTCAAACAAAATTTAGTTTTAAGGATTGCGCGATGATAAGCAAAAATAGGGCTACGAAAGAGACCAAAATCGAGCTTGAGCTTGAGCTTTACGGGCGCGGCGCAGCGCAGATACAAACGGGCATCGGTTTTTTCGATCATATGCTTAGCGCGTTTGCCAAGCACGCGTGGATCGATCTGAACCTGCGTTGCGAGGGCGATTTGCAGGTTGATTTTCATCACAGCGTCGAGGACTGCGGCATCGTGCTCGGAAGCGCGATCAAAGAGGCGATCTATCCCGCGCAAAACATCGAGCGCTTCGGCGATAGCGTCGTCGTGATGGACGAAGCCGCCGTAAGCGCCGCGCTTGATTTTTCCAACCGCGCGTTTTTGGTATTTGATTGCCCGAGCCTGAAGCGCGGTAAGATCGGCGAATTCGACGCCGAGCTCGTGGAGGAATTTTTCCGCGCTCTGGCTTTCAACGCAAATTTAACGCTGCATCTAAGCCAGATCCGCGGCGAAAATCTGCATCACGTCGCAGAGGCCGCGTTTAAAGCGTTTGCTGTCGCATTCCGTCGCGCGATAAGTATCAACGAGCGCGCCGGCGTGCCTAGCACCAAGGGCGTTTTATAACGGCAAATGCGCGCTAAATTTAGCAAAATTAGCAATTCGCGGTTTTGTAATTTTATCGGCGTTTGAAATTTTACTCTCGCCGCTGCTTGAAATTTGCAAAATTTCGCCCTTGTTCGGGCAAAGCGCGCCGCTTTTATTAAGACCGCTGGCGGTGCATTTGCGCCCGCCGCGAAAACCGCGAATATGCTATATGAAATTTCACACCGTCGGAGCGCTAAAATGCCGCTTTGCATATTAAAATTTAAAGGTAAAAGATGAATAATTTCGGATCGCTTATGGAGATTTTAAATGTGCTGTTTTTGATCTGCTTTGTTTGGCTTATCGTGTGTTTGATTAAATTTATCAGATCAAAAGATGAGCCGGAGCGCCATACAAGAGATAGAAAATTTCTAATCATTTCGACGATTGCGTTTTTGTGCACCCTTACTCCGCTGGTATATTTTGAGTGGCTGCCGGATATATTTATCTCGATCTCGGTTTTGATCGCGCTGCCGATAATTTCGTTTATTTTTCTAATCGTGTATTTGGTAAAATTTATTAAATCTGCTAAAAGCGCGCCCGAGCGCCGCAGAAAGATTAGAAATCTCCTGATCCTCTCCATGTTTTTATTCATAATCTTTTCGGCGGTCTTAGCCGGCTTTTTATGGCTGCTTAATAGCGCGTTTGCGCATATGTGAGGCATAAATGAGCGATGAAATTTTTCAAAAAACGATCGCAGTAATAATTACGGCGTGGGCGATCAGCGTTTGCGCGCTAACCGCAGCGGCGCTGTATCTTCAGAGCAAATGTTCGATCATCTCCTATATCGCAAACGGAAATTAATATGAAGCGTGCAATTATCGCCATTTTGCTGCTGCTTAGCTTGGCGGCTTTCGATTTTGCATTTTACCGCCTCGTCGTGAAGCGATACGTAAATCAAAGCAGCGCCGAGATGCAGGCTAAATCGATCGAGCTGCACAAATTCCTGCCGTTTGAGCAGGGCTCGCAGATCGTGCGCGCCAGCTCCGGCTTAAAACTTAGCGGCGATCTGCCGATAATCGACGGCGCAGCGGCTTTGTATCCCGTATTTTCGGCATTCGTTGCGGCGAGCTATCCGAAGGAAAGCGTGGAATTTGACGGGCAAAATTTCACGAGTGCTAGCAGGCTTAAATTTAGCAATACCCGCGGCGCCTACAAGGCAATAAGCGACGGCGAGGCGGATATCATTTTCGTCGCCGCTCCTTCGAAGCAGCAGCTTGATTATGCGCAGGAAAAGGGCGTGCGCTTGCGCTTTGTGCCGATCGGGCTGGAGGCGTTCGTCTTTATCGTAAATGCAAATAACAAAGTTTCAAGCTTAAGCTTGGATCAGGTGCGAGGAATTTATTCGGGGCAATATAGTGATTGGTCGCAGCTCGGCGGCGAGCGCATGCGAATAGATGCCGTGCAGCGAAACGCGGGTAGCGGCAGCCAGAGCGCGTTTTTGAAATTTATGAGTAAGACGCAGCCTAAGCGCAAGATCACGGGCTTTTTCGGCAGTGCGATCGGCTTTTCGTTTCGCTATTACGTCGAGGGGATCGTGCAAAACGGCGGCGTGAAGATGCTTAGCCTAAACGGCGCGTATCCGAATAAAGAAAATATCGCTAGCCGCAAATACCCGCTCGTAGCCGAAATTTACGCGGTTTACGACGAAAATAAAAAAAACGAAAATATCCGCATCTTGATAGATTGGATCCTTTCGCCGCAGGGGCAAAGTATCATCGAAAATAGCGGCTACGTGCCGATTAGGGGCTAAGATCGCAGCTTAAATTTATACGGCGTTTGCCAAAAATTCAGCCAAATTTCGTTAAAATCGCAAAATTTCAAAAAATGGAAAACGAAGTGATAAAGATCATATTTTTAGACGTAGACGGCTGTCTTAGCGACGGCGGGCTGTACCATTCAAACGGCGGCGAAGAGATGAAGAAATTTAACGTAAAAGACGGGTTTGGCATCCAGGAATGGCAGCGACTGGGGCTAAAGGTCGCGATCATCACCGGCAAAAGCTCGCAAATCGTCGCAAACCGCGCGCGCGAGCTGAAGATCGATACGCTCTTTCAAGGCGAAAAAGACAAGCTCTCAAGGGCGGAGCAAATTTTAAAAAATTTTAACCTAAGCTTCGATGAGGCCGCCGCGATCGGCGATGATATAAACGACGCGAAGCTTTTAAACGCAGTCGCGATCAGCTTCAAGCCCGCCGATGCGCTAAGCTCGCTAAAAGCGGACGTCACGCTAAGCAAAAACGGCGGCTGCGGCGCGGTGCGCGAGATGATCGAAATGCTCGTCGATAAAAACGGCATGCGCGAAGAGTGGAATAGCAAATGGCTGTAGTTTCGCAAGCGCGCGTGAGAATGCCTGCGAGGGGCAAAATTCTGCGTAGATCAAAAGGAGCCGAGCGATGGTGATAAAGATTTTCTACGTCGCGATTGCGATCTTTTGCGTCGCGATGGTGTTTTTAAGCGTGCAGACGCCATATTTTAGCGATATGTTTAGGCAGGATCTAAGTATTGCGAATATGGAGATGAAAAAGATCGTCGATTATCAGATTGGCGAGCGCGTGGATGCTAAATTTACCGCGGACGGCGGCACTCGCTACAAGGATCGCGACGAGTTTGTAAATTTTAAAGCCGAGGAGATTAGCGCGGATCTAAATCACACTTTGGTTTCAAAAACCGCGACGTGCGCAGGCGAGCTGATAAAATTTAACGGCGACGCGCACTATGTAAATAGCAGAGGCTTTGATTACACTGCGCAAGAGATCATCTACGATACGAGCAGCAAGATCGTCCGCTCTGACGTGCCGTACGTGCTGCGCCAAGGCGGCGACCGCATCACGGGCGCAAGCATCAGCTACGATACTAAAACCAAACAAACAAACTCAAAAGGAATCCACGCATGGTATTTAATAAAAGATCAAAACTCTACAAACTAATACTTTCAGCCGCGCTAATTGCGGGCTCCTGCGCGACTACTCTTAGCGCCGCGCAGGAGCAGGTCGAGGTCACGGCGGATAATTTTTTCGCCGACGAGATCAAGCAGATCAGCGTGCTGACGGGCAACGTTCGCATCAAAAAGGGCGCTTACGATACGCTAAATTCCGATAAAGTGACGATCTACTTCGACGCCAAGCGCCAGCCTACCAAATATGTCGCGACGGGAAACGCAAATTTTAAAATTTTACTCAATCAAAAGCATTACGACGGCAAGGGCGGCGTACTGACCTACGATCCGACTATCGAGGCCTACACGCTCGAAAACAACGCCTATCTGCATGAGGCCGAGACCAAAAAGGAGGTTTACGGCGATAAGATCATCGTAAATCGCCAAAAGGGCACCTACGAAGTAAAGAGCGGCGGCGGCGAGAAAAAGCCCGTGCGTCTGATCTTTCAGGTCGAAGATCAAAACAAATGATCTATCCTAGCAGCGCGCAGTTTATCACCTCCGCCGCAAATATCGCGGGTGCGCCCGAGTTTGCGATGAGCGAAGTGGCGTTTTTGGGGCGTTCCAACGTCGGCAAAAGCAGCCTGATAAACGCGCTTACCGGGCGCAAAAATCTAGCCAAATCAAGCTCGACGCCGGGCAAAACGCAGCTGATAAATTTTTTCGAAGTTAAATTTAAACAAAAGCTTGCCGCAGACTCGGACGGCTCGCAAAATGAAACATCGCTAGATTTAGCAAGCAAAGAGGCTTTAAGCTCGGCTGCGAATTGCGCGCAAGATCACGCGGAGGCTGCGGCGTCTGCGCAAAATTCCAAGCAGGATTTCGTTTTAAATTTAAAAAGCGCTTCGGCGGATTTTAGATCGGATCGCGACGCAGATCTTGCGGCGGGTTCCGCGCCGAATTCCGCGCAAAGCTCCGAATTAAATTTGAGCGACAGATCCGCGCTAAGCTTAGCGGGCAACCCCGCCTTTTCGGATCTTGCAAGCTTGGGTGAAAATATCTCTTTGATCTTCGTGGATCTGCCTGGGTTCGGATACGCTAAGGTTTCTAAAAAACTGCATTATATCTGGCAAAAAAATCTCGACGAGTTCATCAAAGAGCGCCTAAATATCAAGCTTTTCGTCCATCTCATCGACGCGAGGCAGTTTGATCTTACGATAGATAAAAATTTGCAAAACTATCTCGCTAGTTTTCTGCGCGGCGATCAAAAGGTCGTGAGGCTCTACACCAAAGCCGACAAGCTCAACCAAAGCGAGCGCGCAAAGCTTTTGAGGCACGATCCGCAGGCGGTTTTGGTCTCTACGCTGAAGGGCGGCGGGCTGCAAAAAGCGCGCGAGATCATCGTGCACGGGGCGTTTGGATTATGAAATTTCTAAATTTAAATACGTTAAATTTTGCGGCGCAGAATTTCAAAATAATTAAATTTAGAGGATATAAAATGCGCCGCGAAGATCGCGCAAAGATTAGGGAAAATTTTAGATGATACGGCTAAAAAAGGCGCGCCTTTGCGACATTTCGCGTATGCAGGAGCTCGTAAAAGAGGAGGTTCAAAACGGCGTGATCTTGCCGCTTGAAAGCGATGAGATCGCTGCTAATATCCGCTCATACGTGCTGGCGTTTAGCTGCGATTCTAAGGCGGATACGAGCTTTTATTCTAAAGAGAATTCCGATTTAAATTTAGCCGAGAATTCTGATTTAAATTTAGCGCACGGCTCGGATTTAAATTTAATCCAAAGCTCCGCCGCAAATTTTGCCGAAATTACTTCTGAAAATTCCGCCGAAAATGCCGCGGGCAATTTCGCATCGCAACGAGATATGTCTCAAAATAGCGCGCCACGAAATAGCGCAGCGCAAGCCGTATCCGGGGCGGGAAGTGCGCAAGCAGACAAAGAGCAAATTTTACGGAGCGAGTATTCGCAAGAAGCAAGCGTTTTTCAAACCGAACGTTCGCAGCCCTGCGAATCGCAGTGCTTAAAAGAAGCCGAAATTTTAGCGGGCTTTGCTTCGCTTAAAATTTTTAACGCCGATCTTGCCGAGGTGCGCTCGCTCATCGTCGCTCCGCAGTTTCGCAGGCGGGGCATTGCTAGGGCGATCGTAAATGAGCTGCTAGACGAGGCGAAATTTTACGGGCTAAAAAGCGTATTTACGCTCACCTATCAAAAGGAATTTTTTGGGCGCCTCGGTTTTACCGAAATCCCAAAGGATGAGCTGCCCGCGCAAAAAATTTGGGCCGATTGTATTAAATGTAAAAAGTTTCCGGTATGCAACGAAATCGCACTTATCTATACCTTATAGCGGACACGCTTTTTAGCGCGGGAGTTCTTTTCTACCTGCTTCTAAGTGCGGTGTATAGAGGCTTGCCGCCGCTGATCGGGTTTTTTTTCACGGCGATGGTGGTGCAAAAATACGAAAACGACGTGAAATTTAAAAAGTTCGGCTTTACCTGGTTTTTCTCTATTTTTTATCTATTTTGCGCCGAGCAGATCCACGGATTTAACCTATTTAGCGTGGCTATCGCGTATTGTATATTTTATTTCGTGGTCTATGAAAACTCATTTAAGTATATTAAATTTAGGAATTTTTTGATCTGCTTTTACGTGATGATTAGCTATGTTTTGATCTTTGTGGTGAGCAACGCGATCTCGGCGATCAAAAAGAGCGAGTATCTGCCACTAAGCGGCGAGTATTTAAATTACATCGTGATTGAAATTTTGCTTGCTCTGCTCTTTTTTAAGGGGCGGCTGGTATGAGGCTAAAGTTCGTATTCGTATTCGTGATACTATTTTTTAGTATGCTTTTGGTTAGAATTTATTATCTTTCGATCAAATCGAACGAATTCTACGAGCAGGTCGCTAAAAACAACGTCATCTCCACCGAATACATCCCGCCGGTGCGCGGTCAAATTTTAGACGCCAAAGGCCGCCCGCTCGCGATAAACAATCTCGGCTTTTCGCTATCCATCGCGCCGCATCTAAAAGACGCCGCGCTACAAAGCGAGCTAAACAACATCTCGCGCTACTTCAAAGATCTCAACGTCACCGCGATGAGCAAGAGCTACAAGGACGCGAATTCCGCTTACAATCAAGACTTTATCGAAGTCGTGCCGTTTTTGGACTACAACGCCACGATAGAGCATTTTGCAAGCCTAAGCCTGCACGAAAATATTAAAATTTCGCCCGCTTCGCAGCGCTTCTATCCTTACGGCGCGCTTGCTTCGCACATCATCGGCTACGTCGGCCGCGCCAATAAAAAAGATATTCAAAACAACCCTCTAAGCGCGCTTACCGGATACAACGGCAGAAGCGGCGTCGAGGGGTATTATAACGAGCTTTTGCAGGGTAGCAAAGGCGAGCGCAAGACGAAGGTTACGGCGCTAAATCAGGTCGTGGAGGAGATCTCGATGCAGGAGCCCAGCAGCAGTGAAATTTCGCTTACCATCGATCTTGAGCTGCAAAAATACCTCGAGGAAATTTTTAAAGACAAGGACGGCGTAGCGATAGTGATGGATCTGCGCGACGGTGCTATCATCGCGGCGGGCAGCTTCCCCGAGTACGATCTAAACACCTTCGTGGGCGGAATTTCGCAGACGCAGTGGGATGAGCTGATAAAAGACCCGCGCCATCCTTTTACGAATAAGCTCGTAAATGGCCTCTATCCGCCGGGCTCCGTAATTAAAATGGCAGTGGGGATGAGTTTTTTAAACAGCGGCAAGATCAACGAAAACTGGAGCGTGTTTTGCAGCGGCGCGATAGAGCTTGGAGGGCGTAAATTTCGCTGCTGGAAGAGCTGGGGTCACGGGCGTGTGAGCCTAGTAGAAGCGATTAAAGGCAGCTGCGACGTGTATTTTTACGAAGGCTCACTACTGGTGGGGATCGACTATATGTCCGCGTATCTGCAGCGTCTGGGTTTCGGTAGCAAAACGGGCGTCGATCTGCCCAATGAGTTTGTAGGCACGATGCCTAATAAGGCCTGGAAAATGCAGAAATTTAAGCGCGCGTGGTATCAGGGTGAGACGGTCAATGCCTCGATCGGCCAGGGCGACGTGCTCGTCACCCCTATGCAGGTAGCTAAAAACACCGCACAGATCGCCTCGGGCAAGGCTATCACGCCGCATTTTTTAAAAAGCATCGACGGCAAGCCGGTGGAATTTACCCCTACCGAGCTTTTCACGCCGAAAGAAAAGGCGCAGCTGCCCCTCGTGAGGCGCGGCATGTATGAGGTCGGCAACAACCCGGACGGAGGCACCGCCTACAAGCTCATCCATACCGCAGTAGTGCCTCTAGCGGTCAAGACGGGCACCGCGCAGGTCGTAGGAATCTCGCAGACTACCAAAAAGCGAATGAAAGAGGCCGATATGGACTACTTCCACCGCTCGCATGCATGGATGACGAGCTTTGGGCCGTACGATAAGCCGCAATACGCCGTAACCGTGCTCGTAGAACACGGCGGCGGAGGCGGAAGCGCAGCAGGTCCAGTGATAATGCAAATCTACGAAAAGCTCGTCCAGATGGGCTACATCGATGCTAATGCAACGACTAGCAAAGACAGCGCAAAGAAGACGAAGTAAGATGGAATTTTAAAATTATAAAATTTTAGAATTCCGCCTGTCCTTCGCGGGCTTGGAATTTTATCTAGCTTCCATGGGTTTGAAATTTTAAAATTTCGTGCAGGCT
>ERZ773003.152-NODE-152-length-57136-cov-6.702072_pt1 | contig 57136 bp, 52 predicted proteins | sample MGYA00580668_ERZ773003 | MGnify/ENA primary metagenome ERZ773003 (study PRJEB29015, sample SAMEA2738002) | human oral metagenome | biome: human oral; feature: human-associated habitat; material: dental | place: China | collected 2126 ...
ATGGGTATGTGGGTAATCCGGTGTTGTGGGTGGACCCTGACGCACTCAAAGCATGTTCAGGTGTGCTATCAGACGCAATGCTCACAATGATGCGTCATGTTGACGATATTGCCGTAAATGATAAGACACTACGAAATATTTTCAATGTTGCTGGTATGGTGGACGCGGATGGCAACATCTATTTTGCATCAGGAGCTATGCATAACCTGGATCCGTCGCGTTATCCTGGGTTGAATATTGTCAGCTTAGGTAGTCCGGCGGAGTGGAAGGGCCTTGAGTGGTATGAACGTTTGCCGTTCCATGCTGAGCAGAAGTTGCTGGACTATGCGAAGGCGAACAATATTGATGTAGCAGCGATCTATACGTATATTGATGCCTGCCCAAATAGGTGGTGGGACCAAGAACAGCTTGATGGCCTAGTGAAAGGGATGTATAAAGGTTTTGAAACATGTGATCTTTCCTTGCGTAACAGTGGGTTAAAACCTCTTTTTAATACAAATTTGTATCTTTCAGAAGAAGCATTGGAACTTTTGAAGGGAGACCAGGGGTTAAAAGCAAAACTCAGTGAGCTAATCGCTTATAAGCAAAAGAAAGTTGGGCTGACGTGATGGTAGATACAAATTCTTCTATCGACTACTGGTATTATGAACTATATTCACTATTGGAGTCTGTTACCACTCCTTTTTGCTATATGGTTAATTATATGAATGAACATCCTGGCACTAGATGCTTTATTTTCGCGAAAAATTGCAAAAAGGACGATATTGATGCGTGGCTAAATGATGAGCGTGTTAAGGTTTATTGGTGGGAGGATATGACCAAGACGCACGCAAATAATCCTGAAGATTTTGATGGTTTGTCTGATTTTGTAGAAGCCCTCAATGAGCTGATAGAGCCTGATTTTGGTGCGATAGTTGAGATACTCTTACCCATTGCTAGTGAAGAATTATTCTCACTCTACTATCTTGCAGATAATCATCCAGCAGGAAAGGTGGTAATAACTAATAGTGATGGCCTAGATGTTCAAATAATTCGGCAATTTCAAGCAACGTTTGGCAACCAGGTGGACCGGGAAAATGTTCGCCCATTTTTAAAAAGCTTATACGGAGGTTGGGCGCTATTTGGGTACAGTGCGAGTGGTGAAATACGGTTGGGCTCTGATTTTAGGTGGGACTATATTACAATACCATCATACAGTGACGTGGATATTTCCTCTATTAATTGGGGAACGCTGCAGGGGTCAAATCATACAACCTTTTAGGAAGAGCTTGATTCAGCAACGAAGCCTTCATCCTAGCAACCATCGCACTTATATGACCTTCAATCAATAGCAGAAACCAATATGCCCCAATTATCGCTTCAGTGTTCATGCCCACCCGTGATTTTTGATCCCAACTAATGTGCAATGATTGAAAAGTTAACTAGTAATTAACCTGTTTATCGAGGGCTTTCAGCTCAAAATACAGGTAGTAGTTCGACTGCTATCTTTTGTGCTGCTATGGGTTCTTTTTGCCGAGTTGTTCGTCGCTACCCGGCAGTGTTTGCTGTGCCAGACCCTCTATTCTGTATTGTCTTGCGAAAACACTCCAGCATTCGCGCCTACAGCAACGTTATTAACGTCGAAACGCTGTTGAGAATGCCTGACCACCGGCGGTGCCGCAGCTGACTCCGCCTTATTGTCTTCAAACGCTTTGACAGTCAAGGGAAAGCCTTCCACATCGGTGAGCAACTCTACTGTGATTTACGGTCCTAACCGGCGTTGGATGGAAAAGCATGGTTCGCGAAACTCATCAGCACTGGCGTACACGGGTAGACGTCGCATTGGATACTTGATGAATAGTCTCGTCGAAAACAAAGTGGAAAAGGCTTCATTACCACCAGCGGCCTGTGCAAAATCAAGATCATCACAGTCGCGTTGCCTAACACCAATGAAGTAGCCGCCTTATTCGTCAACCTAGCCTGCATTCCGGCAGGAACACCTTCACTTGCCAGCTCGTAGACGGTTTGCCGCACCTATGCCATTGGTTGCTCCCAGCGACGTTGCAGCTCTTTCAGGATGAAGAAACGGTGGGTTGCCGGGGCGTCGATAAGCGCTGTTTGAGAATAGGTAAAACCGCATCGCGCAGCAATACGTGCGATGCGGTTTCTTAAACAGAACGCCTGGTGGAGGCTAGCGACATTGCTGTTTCAGCCAGGCTGCTGCTTCCTCGGCGGGCTTGTCGGTGATGACGTCGGGGTTGATGGGCTCCTCAGCGAATTCCTCGCCGGTGCGGGCGACATCCTTCGCCATGGTGATGACGAGTGATGCGCCGTCAGGCATCTCGATAGGCACGTTTGCACTGGTGAAACCAGCGGTTGGTTGGCCGAATGTTCGTGCGTTGCTCAGGCCCCTAAAACTCAGCACCGTTGCCTCAGCCGAGCTGGCAGTGTCTTTGTTGGTCAAGATGGCCACGGGCTTATCGGTGAACTTGCCTTTCGACGCCGCCGTGGTGTTTGTGCCCCCTCCTGTGACGGAGGAACCGTCAATCTTCACGTCTGTCGTGGTGTATCGGTTCTTGAATTGCATCACGGTACCGTCGGGAAGCAGGGAACTCACGCCTGCGAGCATGGGACCCATGTCGCCGCCGTCATTGCCCCGGACGTCAATAATTGCGCCGCAGGAGTTTGGCATGTTGTCTACCAGACCTTTTGCTGCGGTGTCGGCGTATTCCTGGCCGACAGGACCGCCCGCCAAGCTGGGAAGCTTGGCGGTCACAATGCCATCAGCGGCGGTGACCTTGGGCAATTCAGTGTTGTCCTTCGTGCCGCTAATGTTGTCTTCGGGTGGCCTGAAAGAGGAATGCTTACCACCTGCGACTCGAGCGACGTCGTTAAGGACCGAATATGTGTCCTTGACGGTCTTGGCGTCTTTCACCTTGGCCTCGGCGTCTTTGCGTGCCTGCGCAAACTCGGGTTTATCGGCATAAATGCCATAAAGCTCGATGAGATCAAGCGCATATGTGGCGTATTGCTGTGGATTGTTGGGATCCTTGGGCTTTTCGGGTTCTTTGGCTGTTGCCTGCTGAGAAGAAAGATCAGCGGGGATGCTTTGGGCGTTGTTCAGCGGCGCGGCACTTGCGGCGGGAACCGCGATGCACAGTGCGACAGCAGTAACAGCGGTGCTGATGGAAACGAGGGTCTTGTTCATGGTGAACTCCTAACTGAAAAGAGGTCTCCGGGTTGGCACTCCAGTGCTTCGCATAGTGCCGCCAACGTGGAAAAACGGACAGCTTTAGCGCGATTGTTTTTAAGGACTGAAAGGTTGACGGCAGTCACGCCCACTTTTTGGGCGAGTGCTGAGAGCGTGATCCCACGTTCCTCAAGAAGCTTGTCAAGGTGGCAGTAGACTTCACTCATCTAACCCACGCCCTCCTCGTTTTCTTTCACGGCGACACCATAGACGCACTACGGACACCACGTTGAATAGTAATATCTATTATAGTGAAGGCCGAGTTGAAAAATAGGCTGCAATATAGCGGTATTGAGAAGTGCGGTCTGTGTTATGCCAGTGTGCTTATGCGTCCTTTTGTGCGGATACGGTCTAGTTGCCTCCACAAAATAGCAACAAAGCTGTACTGAATATAATTGGGCTAGAGCACTCTTTGTGTGACTCTTTGTGTGCCTTCCATACTGCGGATATAGCCTGTGGGCATAATGGTCCCTTTTCTGCCTCATGGTTGAGCTCGGTATTAGTGTGATATGGCTTGTATGCTGCACATATGTACTGTGCGTCCCCCGGTGGCTGCATCCCACATGGTGGTGATGGTCGGGAATATGCTGGCTTTTTCGGTCGGTATGGTCATAAGCGTGATTCCGTCCGCAAGGACGAACATGAGCAGTGCTGTACTTTCTTTTTTATGGTTTTGCGGTGTGTCCACGATAGTTCCTTGTTCATCTTGCGGTTGAGGTAGATGGTTGCTTTGTGCTTCATGCGTTAAATCAACCCCTCCTGGTCCTCCTGCATCTGTATGCCGCGTTTGACTATGATTGTCATGATGATGAGGGTGATCAAGAAGAAATAGCTGACCGTGAACATGTAGTTGGGGAAGATAAACTGGTGGGACCATTCCTGATTGAGGTGGTACTGGTGTGATATAACGTCTGCGCCTAAAAGTTGAAGCCCGTATCCAAGAAACGTTGCCGCAACTGCAATGCACGATCGGCGAAAGAGGCAGAGAACTTTTAGGCTAAAAAATTCGTTCCGCAGTGCGCGTCGTCCGATCTGAATGAGAAAGATGGCTCCAGCAATGAGGGCAATGGATCTGATAATGAGTCCGCCTGAGAGAAGACTAAAGCCCAAGGGGCTGGTGCCGTGAAAGTGTATTCGCCCGTTGGGGGCGACATCGTGTCCGAGGGCGACAGCGACAGGGTGATTAATTCCCTTGTAGATGAGGCTGGTTGCTAGGTCGTAGAGGACGCATCCAATCACAAACCCGAAGGCGATGATCAGTATCGCAAGGTCCCTGCGCTCCTTTCTTATTTTGTCGAGGCTACTCATTGCGACTCCTTACTCTGTTGGGGATGGGGGAGCGTAACGTCGATGCATCGATAGACGATAGGCTATATCGACTAACGATATGTTGCAAGTAAGAAGCATAAAAAAATCCGCCGTGATCGGCGGGTTTGGCAAAAAGGTTTCCCTTAGCTATGCAGGTCAGAGGTTAAAAGCCGCTGTGACTTCCTTGCGGCGCTTAGCTTCGATAACAAAAGATAAGAAGGGGATAGTACCCGCAAGTGCGGTAGTGATCCACTTAACCGGTTCCCAACGCGCTTTCACACCTAGATTCAACGTGGTGATCAGGTACACCATGTAAAACAGGCCGTGCAGCTGCCCAATAATGCGCGTCCACGTGGGCATATCGATCCCCACGATGTACTCCAGCACCATGCGTGTGCACAGAATCAAAAGCCACACGCCCGTCACCCACGCGGCAATGGAGAAAAACCTCAACGCCTGCGCAACTCGGCGGGCGCGGTCAGGGCTGACAGAAGGAGTGGTCATTGTTGATCCTCATCATGCTCGGAATTAGTCTGCGCACTGTCGTTGCGCCTACGTTTGCGGGTGGGGGCATTCAGCCGGTTAAAGGTTTCGACGTCCATTGATGGACGCTCCGGCAGAAAATCCTCCGTGATTTCCGTAACGACGCCGCGACTCCGCGCCGTCTTCTGTTCACGCTCCACGGGGGATATTCCAGTCTGTTTAACCTCGTCCTCATACTCGTTGAACTTGCGGTACGCGTACACAAAAAACGCCCCGAACAGCGGCCACTGCAATGCGTATCCAAGATTCTGAAACGTGCCGCTGCCTGAGCGGAACCGTGTCCACTGCCACCATGCCAATGCGAACGTGGCCAGCACGGCGATAGTCAAAAAAATCACCGGCACTATACGACGCCGCTTGCGTCGAGGTGCACTCTGCTTTGGTCCGCTCACAATACAACAGAATATCAGCCCACGATGCAGCGTCGGCGTGTGAGCGCTAACGGTAGTTGCACGGCGTCGATAAGCTGTGAACAGGTGTTACCTTCCAGAGATGGGACATATCGCGTTCTGCTCCATCTAAGAACGCCTGACTGGCAAGGAAATTTGCATCCTGAGACCAGCAGAATGGGGGAGTATCAAGTTTGTATACCGTCAGGCACAAAAATCGGCGTTTTCGGGCTTGAGCGTATACATACTTTGCTTGTGCGCTGGGATTCGGGGCGAACTGGGCCCTTGAACAGCGTTAGTGCAAAGGTTTGCATGAAGATAAGTCCATCGCTGGGTACGAAATTCGATGATTTCGAGCCTGGCGGTGGACCGATTTGACAGACTTGGGTAGGGGCGGAGCAGGGCCGCGAAATTTGCTTATGTCCAAGCTGCAAATCGGCCCTTTTTGCGACTTGGCGATAAGCAAACTTTTATGCAAACTTTGTCGGATGATTCTTGCCCTGCCTGCTCCTCATCTTCTTGAACTCCGCCCCATCAACGCCCGGCGGAGGAAGCTCACGAAGATGCTTCTTCAACCGATTGGATTCCGTGGTTAAGGTGGCAAATGTCATGCCGCCGGAAATGATGCCGCCCAGTACAGGAACAGCTTTGGAAATACCTTTCCCCACGGTGTCCTTGGTGATCTTGATGCCAACAACTCTAAGCACCTTTTTCATCGGGCCGTACCACGCGGTTTTGGTAAGCGCTGCGTTTGTGACTTGCTTCTGAACCGCTTTGGTGGCACCTGTTGCAAAAGCTTTGATGCTGGTTGATGCGCTAGAAACCCCCATCATGACACCGAGTAGTGTCACCATTTTTGCGAAAGTCTCGTCATCAATCTCGTCAACATCGTCGATCAGATTTTGCCACCCGTAGGTGTACGCAATTTTCTGCATGATGCGGAATGCGTGAATAAAGTACTGCAACAAATCCGCAGGTATTGCCGCAAGCACGGCAAAACTGCCTGGAAGTCCGGACGCGAAAGAAATGAGTGAACTCTTGCTGGTCTCAAATTTGATCGCACCCGAAGCAATGCTATCCAGAACCTTCTGATCCACGCCGGCTTGGATCGGCGTCAAGGCAATGGCAGCCATGATGGTTTCCTCGCCGATTCCGTGACGGCGCAGTTCAGCGCGCAAAAAATGCTCGCGGTTAATGGCGACACCACGCAGACGCATGGCTTTGAGTAGGAAAACCCTGGCGTACTCTTCTGTCTCCGCATCCTGAGCATTAGCGACGTTCGCGAGGGTCACCGTCTCTGGGGAAGGCTCGGCGCCGGTATCGTGTGCGGGGGAATGAGCGTACCGTTCATCAGGAACGTTTCGCTCATCATTGTGCCCATTGACCATGGGAATCTCCTCATCTACTGCGCAGCATGCTGCGAACTGAAATTATCAGATTAGATAATAATCTTAGTGAGTCTGATTTTATGTAACCTGCTACCCGCTTTACCCCCGTTAAGGACTACTGAGCCTATTGCCGATAGGTGCCCTTGGTGCGTTACAAATTGAAATAGGTGGACGGTGCTTAGGTTGAACTACTGCAATGCTTGCATGATCTGAGGGATAGTAGCCAATACTTGTTGTGTAGCCGCTTAACCTGCGTACGTAAAGCCACTTCCAAGTGCTTTATCCCAGTGCCGGTCAGGAACCATAATTTTTCCTGGCGGACATCATTATCTGGCACTAATCTGCATTCGGTGATCCTGGGGTGGCTTGACCATCAACATGTAACAGCGCACTGATCGCCTGTGCTTCATATGTCGGATACTGGGCATCAAAATTATAAAATCACCATCTCGAAACATTCGCCCCGCAGGGGCTTGAAGCTTGTTGACTAGTATGCGGCCATTTATCTACCCCGAAGGGGCTACTTCAAGCTGAGCGTAACCATTGTGAATAGTCGGACCGGATAGGAGCGATTTTACATACCCCCGCTTATCCTCTTAGTAGACTCGATCGTTTGCTGAGTGTTTTGAAATCACTGGCCAAGACATCGAGATAATTCACGCCACACGCCCATTGGCTAAGTCAGGCATGTTCGGAGTGGTTCAGCCTTGCAGGCGCATCCACGACTTGCTGCAGTTCTGTAGATACAATGCGCCAGACTATGTGCATATCAATTTCGCCGTATCCATGGGAGATGGCATTGCGTAGTCCGATGAGGCGATGCCAATCGTCACTGTGGTGCGCTTCGTAGAAGTCGGGGAAATGCTGACGAACTTTGGATAGATTTTCGCCCATTTCCTGTAACCGCATGCAGATGGCATCTTGAATAACAGGGGATCGTTGGAACTCACCTTCGGTCTCAGGCGCGTACTGCAGGACACGACCTCCTGCTTCAACTGCCATTTCAATGTATGGCGCTGGTGATTTCATAGTGGTAGTTCAATAAGTTCTGGCTCAATGTAAGGACGGAAAGGTTCCTTGATTGATGTAAGAATGTCGAAGCTTCTGCCAGTGGCTGCTTCGAGTGCTTCCTGAAGTAAGAATAGTTGACCATAGTCAACAGGGCCATCTGGTTTTACAAGTAAGTCAATATCGCTAGCGGGTGTCAGTTCGCCACGTGCTGCGCTTCCAAAAAGTTGGGCTCGAACAATCCCGAAATCTCGCAGAATTGACAAGACTGTTTGCTCATAGGGAAGGGTGTAGTCCGGCTTTGCTGATGTTGTGCCGCTCATAAGTACTCAGTCTAACAGAGCAGGTTCCAGCTGGTGAGGAGGTATGAAGACCTACATGTGACACACAACAAACAAGTCTATTCCGCTTGAGTCGACGCACTAGTCTATAACCATTACCCTATGCTCAACGTCGGCGAGCATCATCTTGAATACCGCATCCAACCGGGCAATGGTCCTGCGGTGTTGTTTCTGATTGGTGGATACACGCGCTGTACATCCAGTGGTTTATAGAGCACGACTGGACGGTGATCACGGTATCGCGACCAGGTTATGGTCGAACAAGCAACGCTTTAGCAGGGCACGGCGGTGATTCTGAGGCAGCTCTGTGCCGACTGCTGGATGACCTAAAAGTAGCCTCGGCGACAGTCGTTGGAATCTCCGCTGGTGACCGCGCGGCCATGAGATTTGTAGAACTCTATCCCGAGCGTGTCGATAGATTGTTACTGGTCAGCTTAGCTTCATGGCCCAGTACGCCAATGCGTATTGCAGTGCACATTCTTATTCAATCCGCTGATCGAAAAGGAACGTGAGCGCTAGCACGATGGCTACTGCGCCACTACCCAGAAGCAAGCTCGAAGCAGCTGATCGCACTCCTCACCACATTGCCAGCTAAAACGTCATGCAGGGAATATCAGAAGAGCAGAGGCAGAAGTATGTGCAGTTTTTTGCTGCTCTACAATCGCAACAGGGCTTTATCAAAGACCTGCGCCGAGAAATATGAACAGGCAATCCGCAAGCTAGACCCTAATAATCCATAGTCGCTTCGATGGCTCGGTTCCGCTGGAACATGCAAGGCATAATACTCGCGACATAACCGCAGCTGAACTGCTGGTCATCGATGCGGAGACTCAGCTGGTGCTTACTAAAGTAAAAAAGGAATCGCGGTAGTGATGGTGCTGATAATAAACGCTATAAGCGGTAGTTTTCGATCATCACCTTTATTGAACGACAGGATGCTAAAAACAAGCCCTAGTACGCCAAACCCATTAGCAGCAAAACCCATGGCCCCAAAGGTGATACCAAGAGTCGCATATATGTCGCTTTCGTTTTCTTCTTCAGCTTCAGCGTCCTTCATGAATGCCACCCTAACATCAAAAAGAGGTAGCACGTTGCTGGGAATAGACATTTTCCTCTAACAGCCAGTATTCCCACAACTACCTCACCACCACAACGCTTCCTTTCCGCCCATCCACCATGATCTTCTCGCCATCCTTAATGCGGGAGGTCGCATCACCCGTCCCAAGAACAGCCGGAATCCCGTATTCCCGAGCCACAATCGCGGCGTGGGAGAGCGGGCCGCCGATGTCGGCAACCACGGCAGACGCGACGTCGAAAAGCGGTGTCCACGTGGGGTCGGTGAAGGGGCAGACCAGAATATCTCCGGGCTGCAGACGCCCAAAATCGGCGGGGGTGCGGATAATCCGAGCGGTACCCACCACCTGACCAGGACTCCCGGGAACACCGGTGATCGCGTCAACATCGGTGGTGGACTCGCCGCGATCCCACCACACCGCCTCCGCCGTGCCGCGCTGCCGCCGACGGCGCTCAACCACCTCACCACGCGGCATCCCATCGCGCAAAGCGTCGGTGACCTCGTGAAAATACAGGTAGCGAATATCATCGGCCGTCTCCAGCACGCCACGATCAACCAGCCGCCGGGCAAGCTCGCGCATGGCGGTCCGGGCGAGCACCAGCACCTCTTCAATCGCATACAGCGTGCCTTCGCGACCAACATGCGACGCCCGCAACTTCTCCACAGTTGTGCGCCAACTGCCACGCAGCAACCTGGGCAGATGCTTCTCGACGGTCGCGACTGCCGAGCCACTCACCTCCGAACCCGAAGCCTGCTGGCCCCGCAGCGACACCGCAATGAGCTCGTACAAACTCTGTGGGGTCTCCCGCCATGAGGTATGCGAAAACGGCACATACATGCAGGCAGTCCGCGCGCCGTGACGCTGCAAGAACGCGTTCACCTCAGCCAGGAACCGCGCGCTGTCCGGCGCAGACTTCAGCGCATCCTCGATCTGCTCCGGTGGGGTTTCAGTGAACACATCCCCCAAGCCAGACTTCTGCGCGGTAGCGGTCAAATCCCGAATCCCAGCCAACACGTTTGCGGTGACGTAATCCAGATCCTCGTACAAGTCCTCCGTGCTCACGCGATCCGATTGCCGAGCCAGACGAATCAACGCCTTAGCCTTGGACCGCAGCACCGTCATCGGTGCCAGGTAATAGAGGAAACGGTCGGACATCAGCTGCGCTGCCTGGGCCAGAATCTGCTCCAGCAACACCACCACCTCGGTATCAGACGCATCCCCGCAGGCAGCGGCGCGGCGCGCAAGCCGAGCCAGATCCTCCTGCACTTCTTTTTCCTCCGCAGGCCAGCGGGTCGGATCGTGGCGCATGCCCTTGGCAAAAGTCCGAGGCAACCGCGACACCACAGCCGCATCAGGCCGCGGTGCTTGTGCATGAATACGAATCACACCGTCATCATCGCCGACAATAATCTCGTGGGCCGACGGCGCGTTCAGACCAATCATCCGCATAGAATCCTGTATCGACTCCTGCAACGCATGTACCGCTACCAAATCCAGCGGATACGGCGTGGGATAATGCTCCATCAGGTCATCCCGAAGCGTGCGTTCAACCCGACTCCGCGCAGGTGAATGTCCCTCCACGCTCGCTGCGTCCGTGCTCGCCACCGTGGTGATCGGCCGGGCCTGCAACAAGTACAACTCGCCGTCAGCGAAGGCCCATTCAATATCCTGCGGGGCGTCGTAATGCTCCTCGACCAGCTGGCCCAATGCCACCAGCTGCTGGATCGCCTGCTCGTCAAGGCAGGGGAGTGCCTGGTCCTCTGGTGGTACTGGCGTGGTTACGGTCGCGGCCCCATCGGCCATATCAATCCGGGTTTCCTTGCTCCCGATGGTGTGTGAGACCACCGTGACTGGCTCCCGCGTCACCGTAAACGTATCCGGCGTGACCAGCGCCGCGACCACACTTTCGCCAAGCCCGTAGGCGGCGCTGATCATCATGTCGGTGTTATCGGCCATGGGGTTGCGGGTAAACAGCACGCCGGAGACGTCGGAACTAATCATTGTTTGCACCACCACCGCCAGTGCCAGCCCCTCGCTGGGCACGCCGTGTTTGCGCCGGTAGGACACCGCCCGTTCGTTCCATAGCGACGCCCAGCACCTGCGCACCGCGTCCCACAACGCATCCACTCCGGTTATGCCCAGGTAGGAGTCCTGTTGCCCGGCAAAGCTGGCCTCGGCAAGGTCTTCTGCGGTTGCCGACGACCGCACCGCCACCCGCGCACCATCCCCCAGCGCCGCATACGCTTGCTCAACCTCCGCCCGCAGGTCTGCCGGTATGGTGACGCTTCTGACTAGCTGTTGCGCCTGCTCAATGTCCTGCTTATCGACGGCCGCGATTAACTCGGCCTGGATACTCTCGGTTGCGGTTGTATAAGCGCTGGTATCAATAATGAACCCCGGCGGGACGGGAAACCCTGCTGTGGCGCATTCCCCGAGATTGGCACCCTTGCCGCCCACCAGTGCGAGGTGGTCACTGCCGACATCTTTAAACCAACGAATCATCTACTCCTGCTCTCTACATACCGTGAGATGCCTATTGTAGTGCAGAAGGATTCAGATGGGATGGGGGTTTTGGGAGGGGGTGTAGCTCGAATAAGGCTTGAAAAAGGAAATCATGGCGTCCGATGTATAGCTTGCTAAAACCTGCTCATCCATGTGGTTGCCGTGCTGGGGCCACCGGCCCTGTAGCGTCCAAAACATAGCATATTGGCCTACCTGGTCGGGCCTGGACGTAGAGCGAATCTGCACCTCAAAAAGTTGTCGACCTGTCGTGTCGACAAACTGAAGATGGCCTCCAGGGGGTGGGCCATACTTGCCTAAAACAAAAGGCCGAAAGTGATACCCGCCGACATCGTTGAAGGAAAAATTACGCGTCCGTCCGAGTTTATTTCGAAACGTAAATCCCGTAGGGTTTACCTCCACGTACCGTAGCGTGAGGCCGGTTATGATGAATGTAACGACAATGGTTACTAAAGTTGGAACTGCTAAAAATATAGCAAGACTTATGAGTCCAAAGAAATTTTCATTCTGAATGATGTGGGATGCCATTTCGAATGACGTTGACCCTATAAAAGCGGCTATCATAACGACGCCAGATTCAAAAATTATTTGGTCTACTAGAAATGATCGCGAACGGCGTATTCCTTGCGAAATTTCTCGATTATAACGCGCCATTAGGTAGATTATGTGAGAAATAAAACCAATAACAATAATGCTAGGTACGGACGCGAAAATTATGGTGAGTAGTGTCTTGTCCATGGCCTCTTCCTTGTTGGAATCGTTTTGCCTGGATTGTTAGTTAGATGCTTAACAATCGCCTTCTTATTGTGCTCTGCTGGAAGCTTTAATCGCGGCATTCTTGATAGCCTGCAGTGTCAGTTGTCAGCATGGAAGCCAAAGTTGTCTCATGTAGTTAATGTGCGAATATAATTTTGCGCCGCCGATACTAGCACGTCCAACGACTATATGGCTATCGCTATAGCTGACTTTTTGACAACCATCGCTGCTGCTCCGTCAGCCTAATCTTTGGGAAGTGCCCATTCGCGCCATTGTTGCCATCCCTGAAAGCTGCTTTGCTTCGATAGGTCAAGAAATTCCCCTGTGCTCCACTCCAGTAGCTGCATCCCAAGTTCATGAACAAGGTAGGTAAAGACCTCTCTTGGCTCTTCGTCGCCCCTGATGTGAAGTGCCATGGTTACGAGAGGTTCGCGCTTTCCCAAGCTGAACTCGATTATCCATGCATCTGTTTGCATAGTCAGCCACGTTGGGTCATTAGTGTCGAGCTGTGCGCCACATGCCTTGGCGATCACGGCAAGTTCAGTCATTATCTGTTGGCGCTGCAGCGGGACAAGATCATCTTCAGTGAGGCCATCAATTGATGTCATCGGGCCTTTTGTCCGGAAAGCACTAAGATCCCAGCTCATAGACTGCCTCCTTACTTAAGTGCAACGTGCATGATAATGCGTGTTTAAGTAAGGGAATCGTGGTGCTCCTTACTAATCTTGATATGAACAAAGTTATGCCGCTCATCCAACTGCGGCAGCAGCTCCGTTCGCGTGATGATGCGAGTGAAGCTATCGCAGAGCCCGTTCCTGTGGCAACGCCAAAACGTGCGCCTCATAAACGGCTATCCAAGCAGCAGCGCCAAGAGGCACTTGAACGTTACTGCTCAGGTCAAAGCTACGCCGATATTGGACGGGCGCTTGGTGTTCACAGAGCGACTATTGCCGAAATTATCAAAAGAAATGGTGAAGCGCACCAGCGCAAGATACTGAGTAACGCGGAACAAACGAAAGCCAAAGCGCTTCATGCGTCCGGCGTAGCATTTACCGCCATCGCAGGCCGCTATGGTGTCGTCCACGATGTGCTGAGCGACTGCCTAACGAGTGACGCTGGAGTGTGAGTCGGAGTCCGGTGCTAGAGCATGCAGCATGCAAAAGGCCGTGCTCCTATGTGCAGTCGTAGTTGCGTCTTCCGTAACCCCATCGATTGGTTTAATTTAATCTTCTAAATCGTGTATAATTAATAACATAATTTAATAAAGCGGAGATATACCACTATGGACAAGGAATCGAAGCAACAACTACACCAATTAACCGAAACAGTTACCGCACTCGAGGCAACGGTAACAACTCTGACTGAGTCAGTGGCATCACTTACTAGCTCTGTCGCGGACCTTAAGGCAGAAATGCAGGAGGGGTTTGCTGAAGTTAGGCAAGATATTGTCGAGCTCAAGCAACAACAAGCTGCTATGCAAGAAGATATCACTGGCATGAAACAAGACATTGCTAGCATGAAGCAAGATATTGCCAACTTGCAAGATGCGACCTATAACCTCAGTGTTAACCTGGAAGATGTTGATCGACGTATGGGTATTGGTTTCGCAAGTACAACCGAACAAATCAGTGGCTTAAAGCGAGAGATGATGGAAATCAAGCGCGAACTCTTCCTAGAGCGCGGTATTCGTGAGACTGAGGTTGACGGATTGGGTAAAGTCCAAGACAGCCGCGAAGCACGGGCCAACCAGCGTATCGATATGATCGAAGCCTTCCTAGGCGACGACTTCCGCCAGTTCCAGAAGCGCGCAGCGTAGGGAGCGAGTCACTGAACACCGGGGCCTTGTGTGTAAAAGTTATCCACAGCCTCACTCATATTTATCCAAAAAATTGTGTTTGATCTAGTCTGCGCCATAGGCTTGTAGCGGATCGCCTTCTCTGCCCTGCACAGCAGGGCTGTCTCGCGTTTTGAAAGGTGCTTTTGTTGTCTAAGCTGACGCGTCGCCATAATAATCCACTTGCTAGCGTGGTTAGTGGTAACCACATCGCTGCAAACTTAAGCCAGTCACTAGCGGAACAGATCCGTCCCTCGGTAGACCTTGCCGCTCAGGTGTCGAGTAGTTTTAGCGCAACGCCAGCCATGACCAACGTGTCAGCGCTATCGCAAGCATGGAGAAACTCACTATTACCTGCGCAATCTTCCATCGCAGATATGATCAAGAGACTAACGGGTACTGGGTCAATGCCAAAACTAAGTGATCAGCTGGCAGTAACAATACCCTCATCGATTATGCCCGAGCCATACAGGGGCGGGGTTGCGGCGCGATTTGCGCAGGCTTATGACGCTGGAAGTACATCGAAACAAGCCATCAAGGCACTCGCCAAGATAGATATGACACCCCTGGTCCCTACAACTACAGTTCCCAAGTTTGATCGGATATACTTCACACCGGCTATCGACTTTGCAAGTATATTTTCGGGTGCGTTACCTGCAACTGACTTAGCCTTTAATCAGCAAATTAATGTTCCAGATGTTTTGAGGGAGACCAGGCAGCAGCTTGCCAATCTTTTCAAACGACTCAATATTGAGGATTACCGCAACGCGATCTCGTCATCCTCTAAATGGACTGACTCTCCCTTGGAACATTGTGATCATAGCCTACTTGAAGGTTTGTTGCTGGACGAAGGGCTAGCACTCCTCTGGGTTGTGGAACCGGAACTACGCGTTCAGATTTTTAGTGCACAGTCAAAATTCGCGCGTCTACATATTCTATCCGATCACCAAGAATCTATTGTAGACCATTGTTGCGAGTTACTTGAAGATATTGATCAACCTAATCTGGCTGAATGGCGTGACTTTGCAGTCGAGGTTGCTAGTGTGCTACGGAGCGGGTACACGGCCGCTGCGCAGGCATTGGCTGTTAATCTGATTGATACAATGCTAATTGAAAACTTCACCTATCGGGGGAAAGGAAAAAAGATGAGTCATGGTACGCCGAGTCATAGTACGCGCTTTGACATAGACGCGGAAAAGGAGATTGAGCAGGGTATAGTCTATGGTGGACTATGGGGAATGTTTTTGCAGTTCCACTCAGGTGATGAAGATGCAATTCCGCACCAGCTAAGTCGCCACGCCACTGCCCACGCAGTCTCAAAGCGGCAGTATCGGCGCGTTAATAGTCTTATCGCATTTATGCACGCGGTAGATTACCTGTGCCTATGGCAAGAAGGTAAGGCTGAGAAAGCAAAGGCTGCTTAATTACTAGGCCCGAGCGATTCACCATGGAGGAGAAAAACATCAGGAAGAAAACTACAGATAAGCACCCCTATTACCCCTATAACCATCAAAGAAATAAGGTGGTGTTTATCCATCCACCTGAGTACTGCACGGACTGTTTGCTTTTTGGGTAGTAGCTTTGGACGGTATTTAGGGCTTGTTGCCCGGGTGTCCATGTTTTGGGTAGGATGTTTATGCATGTACTACATATTGTAGCATAATAAGAATACAGGGTGTGAGCATTACTTTAAAAAGTAATGCTCACAGATCTATTTCGTGCCCATTTCTCCTTGTCTTTATATTTGCCAGGATTACCATTCAGGCCATATAACTCATTTGTATCTGCGTAGTGCTTGCACGTTTCGATGACGTAACCCCATTGGTCTTCAAGATTATGAAGCCTTGCTTCATTTCCAATGAAAGCACCCAAAGAATTATTACCTTGAGAACAATGACGCTCTCCTAGATGTATGGACGGATAAGCTTACTATGGCTATTGACGCTATCCTCAATTGGGAAAAACTAGTTTTTATGATATGATTTGACTATGACTTTTGTAACATTACTGAACAATGACAAACTCTGGTATTTCATAAAAAATGTGCCATCATCCAAAGCTCCGCTAGTACTTATCCAAGGAAGAGGGCTAGACCACCATGGATGGGATTCCGTCCTAAATGAATTTACCGATCGAACCATCGTGCTCATCGACCATAGAGGCACCGGCCAGACCACAGCACCACTGAGCTCTGAATGGTCAACGCGGGATTTTGCAAACGATATAATAACTATTCTTGATCACGCAGGCATCGATAAAGTGCACGTTTACGGACACTCGATGGGAGGAAGAATTGCTCAGTGGCTCGCAGCAGAGCATGCAGACCGTATTATTGCACTCGCGATTGGAGGTGCCAGTGTTGGCGATGGAACTGGCCTACCCCGTCCCGCCGCTGGAGTAGCAGCGCTCGCATCTGGGGACCCGAGCGCATTGGCTTCACTCTTCTATCCAGATGATTGGATCGCAGCAAACCCGCAACAAGCTGCCAGTGTCTTTCCCACACCTCATTCACCAGAAGTAATGAGTATCCACGGCAAAGCCTCAGATCGCCTCGACGGACCAATTCCAGAAAATATTACAGTCCCCACTTTGATCCTCCACGGCACGGATGACCCTATCTCCGATCCTGGCAATGCAGCAATTCTCGGAAATCGAATCCCACGTGCAGAAGTATGTATGATTCCAGGTGCCAGGCACGCCTACTGGGCCGGAAACCCAGAGGTTCATGCCTCGGTTGCAAAGTTCCTTCTATTGAACGACCTAAAATAGTACCCTTACTATACTTTCGTGTCACGTTATTAAATTGTATTACCAATACCCGTCTATATTTAGTGGATGGGTACTTATGTTGTGGGCACTATGCTGCATATTGCACCAAGTAACTACATAACCGTCCATGACTTGGCCTAAATCTCCTGTCGCTGGAAGTTTATGTTGCCGCTGCGACCATATATTTTGCGGAACTGGACACATTACATATGAGTTACAAAAACCAAAAAAAATATCGCAAAGATAAAATGCGTGGCCGCCCGCTTGATGTGAAAAAGAATATTGCTAAAAATCTTGAACTGCTTGAGGCTGCACTTGTTCGGGTGCGATGGGAACAGGCTGATGTTATGCGCCCAGTCAGGGGGTGAATGCTAACGTGTAGCAGAGCCTCGAGTCCCACGTAGTCCAGACGCACCTTGGGTATGTGCTGGATCTGCTGGAAGATTGCTTTCGCTTGTATATGCAGGCAACACCCAGTATGAAGAAGTTGCTCAATGGGGTGTTTTTTACTGCAGTTGCCATTAACCCGCAGGATGATGCGAGTGGGGTGAGGCGCATGGCGACTGCTCACCTGCATCCTGTTATCTCGGTTCTGAGGCAGTTTGATGGTGAGGCGGATGATGGGGGTAAAGAAAACACCACTTGGGTGAGTACCGCAAGTGGTGTGCATGATAATGCGTGTTTAAGTAAGGGAATCGTGGTGCGCCTGGGGAGACTTGAACTCCCACGCCCTAAGGCACTGGAACCTAAATCCAGCGCGTCTGCCAATTCCGCCACAGGCGCTTCAGGGGGTAATCATACAGTGGCTTGCGGATTCGTCAAAGTACCGACCCGCGCTTAGCTCACGCACGCAACCGAGACGGTCCGTACCCGCAACCACGCCACGCCCACAACCAGACCCAGCCCACTCCCACAACCTCACAAGCCCGCTACGCCGACACCCAAGACGCAGACCTTCCTCTGAATAAAATCACCCCACTGCGCTAACCCTTATACCCACCCCCAACTCACCCGCATCTTATCTGCCAACCGTAGCCATGGTGGCGTCGAAAAGCTTCTACCTGCATGAACCCTTACGCGTATGAGAATTTGCCAAAAAGTATCGCAAAAATTTAGCGTTGCGTTACCCCTATCGCGGCGCGTCGGAAAAATATTACATGTGCTGCGCGTAGGATTAGCAGATATCGCAACCTGCTAAGTGTCCTGGTGAGTATCCGTTGGAGGTAGATGATGATCACTCGTAAGAGTGTGTTTCAGCTGTTCATGGCCTTTTCTTTGGCGTGTGGTGGTCTGGGCGCTGTCTCCGTGTTGAATGCTCCCGAGGCGGCGGCGGCGAATACGTGTGGCACAAGTTACCGCATGGTGAAGGACGGTCGTGTGCCGGTGAAGGACGCGTCGGGGGAGCGTTTCGCCACGATTGAGGTGTATTTTTCGTCGAAGGATAACCAGAATTGTGCGATTTTGGTTAAAGAGGGCCGTCACTGGGGCTTGGAAGAGAATGTGAATGTCAGTATTGCGTTCGCTGGGGATCAGGATCGTCAGCACGGCCAGGACACCGATAGTGGCCGGATGAAGGAATATTCGCGTGCCGTGTACACGGCTAAGGGCGTTGCCGCTGGTGATAAGCCGATTAAGGTCTCGGCGACTGTGGGGAATGCGAGCGCGTCGGCCGAGGGCTGGGATGGTTCAGGTAATGCGCCGCGCATCACTAATCCGAAATAACTAGTACACCCCGTCCTGCCTGTTGATCGCGTCGATGGCGTCAACAATGGTGGCACCGGGGTTTTCTTGTCGGTAGCGTTTGACCCGTTTCGCATCGGGGATGGGGGCACCCTTGGGGAGTTTCTTGGTATTGCCAAACATGCTGCCACTGCACCAGACCAATAATATTCCCGGCAGGCACAGAAAGAGTGCCAGTGTGGAATGCCCCATAAAAAACGCGATGAGCGCCCCTATAACAAGCGCCCAGGAGAGAAAAGCGGACGCATAACCGATCCATGCTCGCTTCTTCATAGGCCCATTGTGACATGCTTCCCCAGGGCTATGCTTGTATGCTGGATAAAAATAAGCTGAGACTGAGGATACTGTAGTGCTACTTCTGTCATTGTTTTTCTTCGCTATTGCGGGTGTGAGTGGTATAGGAGCGCTATATTGCTTCAGCAAGGCGCGTCAGGTTGATGATGAGCAGCAGCCAGCACGTAATTTGTTTGCCGAGGTCCCAGATGCCGCTGATTTCGGACCGGATCGCTTGGGTCCGGGGGCCGTCGTTACGTATGGGGCGACGGACTACCTGGTGCGCGGCACGCTGGAGGTGACCCAGGGGCAGTTCACCTGGTACGAACACCTGCTGGATGGCGGTGACGGTAGCAGCTTCCTGGCCGTGGAAATCGACGACGGCGAGCTTGAGCTGGTGTGGTGGACCTCGCGGAAGGCAACGGGTCTCACCCCGCAGAGCGTTCTGGAATTTGAGGGTGTTCATTACGTGGAGCAGGAGCGCGGTCACGCGCGCTATGTGTCGCACGGCACAACCGGGTTGCCGCCGGAGGGTGAAATGGCCTACATCGACTACGCCGATGCGTCCGAGCAGCTCCGCCTGGGGTTTGAGGGCTGGTCCAATGACGATTCCTGGGAGGTGTCCACGGGGCGGGTGATTCTTCCCGGTGAGCTGATCATTTACCCCGCGCCTCCAGCGCCTGATTACTCGGTTTAATATGCTTTTCGACGCCCCGACAACAACGCTTCCGACAATAGTAAAGGCAGGTTTTCCGTCATGAATAGTGGCCGTTGGAGGCTTCTTGGCATTGTTCTGGTTCTTGTGAGCGCAGCATCCGTGGGCCTGACTTTTGTGACGGCTGCCGCGGGATTCGCTAACGCGAGTAATCCCGAAAGCTATGTGTCAAAGAACTACACCAGAAAGAGCGGCAATACCTACGAGTGTAAGTCTGGCGATAGCGTGCAGAAGACGGCTTCGGATATTGCGAATAAGGTTAAGCCGATGGCCAGGCAGTTTGACTCCGCGTCGGGGTCGGAATACTTGCGCTACGACAAGAGACTTATTGTGGTGTCCAACAATAACGGAAAATGCCAGATTGAGGTGGAGGACCTGCACCGCTACAACAATGGCAGTTTGATTTTCCTGGGGCCTGGGTTCAGTCCGTCCTCGCCGCGTGATTCCTCTGGCGGGTCGTCTGGCTCGGGAACTAATGGTGGCAGCAGTAGTGGTGGATCGTCGGGATCCGGTGTGAAATAAAAGGAGAGAAAATGGACGTATTTGCAGAGGTCGTGAGTACGCTGGCCTATTTCGCCCTCGCTGGCGTGATGCTGACGCTGGGGTTTGTGGTTCTTGACCTGCTTACCCCCGGGAAACTACATCGCCTGGTGTTTGTGGATCACCTGCCCAATGCTGGTTTCATAGCGGCGGCGCAGCAGATAGCCACGGGAATTGTGGTGGCCACCGCCGTGCATAGTTCCGCCTCCGAATTGGGCTTAGGCAAGGGGCTTATTGAGGCCGGGGTGTTTGGCCTTCTGGGAATAGCGCTCCAGGCCGCGGCGTTGGTGGCCATGGAATTGGCCATTCCGGGAAGGTTCCGGGACATTGTGGAAGATAAGAAGCTCCGCGCCGGTGCCATTGTGGCCTCCGTATCACTGGTGATGGTTGGCGTTGTGAACGCCGCGTGCCTGACGTAGCACGCTTCGGTAGCGGCTACGCCAGGCACGATACATCAGGCATACTGGGGCAGTTACTCTGCCGCGAGGTCCTGCACCGGTGGGCGTCGTGAAGCACCCATGGCGGGAAGCAGGGCGGCGAGCACACCGGCGGTGCCTGCACCTGCGATGATCAGGGCGACCTGCAACCACGGGATGTACAGGTCCAGCTCAAGCTTGTCGGCGGTGTGTTCCAGCGCGTTCAAGCCGGACCAGCTGGTGAAGATCCCCAGCGCGCAGCCACACACGGCGGCGACAACGGCGGTGAGCATGGCCTCCACGACGATGGTGGTGACCAGTTGGCGGCGCTCCAAACCAACCGCCCGCAGCAGTGCGGATTCGCGACGGCGCTCCAGCACCGACAACGCTGTGGTGTTACCGATGCCTACGAAGGCGATGATCAGGGTAATGGCCAGCAGCGCCAGCACGACCATGAGCATGATGTTCAATATCTTGGTGTAGTAGGCGCGTTCCTGGGCGCCGCCGCCGGTGTTGTAGCTGTCGTTCAGGGCACTCAGATCGCTGGTCACCTGCTGAACTTCGTCCGCTGAGAGACCTGGAGTGAGTCGCAGGTACACGGCGTCAGTGACGGTGTTCCGCGCCACCTTGGTGAAGTCATCCTTCGACATCCTTATCTGATCCGGGGCGCGCTTGTCGCTCACGTCCGCCGAGGCAACTATGCTACCCGCATCGCCCTGAATGGTGATGGGGGACTTATTCTCGGTGATAGTGCCCACCGTGCCCACGCCGGACTGTGGGAACAATGTATCACCCTTGGCATAGAACACCTCGCTGAGCTGTGAGCTATCCGCAGTCTCGGCCTTCACTGGATGTTCCTGACCATCAGAGGTGGTCACTGTCACCTGTGCGGATTGGGAATCAGCGCTGGCCGTGACCTTGGGATTGTTCTTAATCTGCTCAAGCTCCTGCGGCGAGAAACCAGCCGGGTTGCTCGTGGTCACCATGAGGTCAAAGGGGCGTTCCCGATCAATCTGAGAAATAAGGGACTCCTGCACCGAGTGAATGCCCGTGGCCATCAACACCAGCACAGCCACGCCGATCAGCATGGAAATACCTGTCGCTGCTGTGCGCAGTGGGTTCTTCATTGAATTAGCGGCGGCCAACTCCACCGGCAGCGACACTCGCGACAGTGCCCGACCCACCAGCGACACCAGCCTTGGTAGCAACGTCGTGGCGGCCAGTAGCACGCCCATGCCGCATATAAACCCGCCAGCAATAGCCACAGCCATACCGCTCGTCGCGCCGTAAATCAGGCCCGCCGCGCCCAGCAGGGTCAGAGCGGAACCCACGATCGTGCGCCCCAGTGGCAGCTTGTCCGAAGCCACTGCCTCAAGCGGGCGAAGTGCCTCCACCGGATGCACGCGGGTCGCGCGTTTCGATGCCCCGAGAGCACACGCAACCGTCACCACAACGCCCACCACAAAACCAGCGATCAACGCCAGCGGACTGATGGTCAACGCACTCATCATTGACATGAACTGGGCAAAGATCACCGTGGCAACGACACCCAGTAGGCAGCCCACCAGCGCGGCCACCGATGCCGTGATACCGGCTTCGCCCAGAATCAGGCCATGCACCTGCCGCTTATCCGCACCAATGCAGCGCAGCAACGCCAGTTCTTTTGTCCGCTGCGCGACGAGAACCTGGAAGGTATTCGCGATGACGTAGCCCGCCACAATCATCGAAATAGCCACAAACACACCCAGCATGGCGGTCAGCGTCGCGGTATTGCCGGAAAGGTCCGCGATCTGATGCTGCGCCTGCTCGTCGCGAGTGCGCACCGTGATGTCGGGAGTGCCCTGAGTCTGGTCTTTTATCTGTTGTGCGAGCTGATCCGGGGTGGTGTTGCTCGTGCCGTCATGGGCAGTGCTGCGAACCAGAATACTCGTAGCGTATTTCTGGGCTTCAAGACGATCCAGCAGCTCCGGCATCACACTAATCTCGGCGAAACCCATGGACATCATCTGATCTTCTTGAGAGGTAATGCCCGCGACGCGAACGGAGTTCTTATCGTCTAAGCGCACCGAATCACCCACAGATACCTGCAAAGAATCCGCTGCGGACTTGTTCAGCACGGCCTCGTCCGGTGACTGCGGCCACGCACCCTCCGCCAGCGTGGCCCAGCGAAGAGGCTCACTCGGCATCGCCTGGATCTGTGCGTTTGCCCTGCGGGAATCGTGCCGTACCTCACCGGATGCGCTGCGCTGCACATCGGCGGCCTGCACGTCGGGACGCTCGCGGATGCGGTCAGCGGTTTTGGCCAGCACTTCATCTGCATTGTCTGGTAATGAGCTGTCATAGCCCACCCAGACATCGGAGTTCTTCATCTGCTCCGTCACGCTGTTCGACAGGGCAGTGTTGTAGGTGCCCATAATCAGCAGCGTGGCCACCATAAACGCCACCGATAGCGCCACTGCGGTGGCGGTGGCGATGAGCCTACGCAGATTGTTTCTTAAACTAGATGCTACGAGGAAGTTCATCACTCAACCTCCTGCAATGCAGCCACAACCTGTTCCACAGTGGGGGAGACGAGGGTGGCGGTGATGCGGCCATCGGCAAGCAGAATCGTCTCATCCGCGTAGGTCGCGGCAATGGGATCGTGCGTCACCATAATCACGGTCTGGCCAAACACATCAACGCTGTCGCGCAAAAAGCGCAGCACCTCCGAACTGGATACGGAATCCAAATTCCCCGTCGGCTCGTCAGCGAAAATCACTGTCGGCTGAGCAACAAGCGCGCGGGCAATAGCGACACGTTGTTGCTGTCCGCCCGACATTTCATGCGGCTTATGCGATAAGCGTGACTTAATGCCCAGTCGCTCCACCACATTGTTGAACAATTCTTGATCCACCTGACGCTTGGCTAATTTCATGGGCAGCATAATGTTCTGCTCTGCGGTCAGGGTGGACACCAAATTGAAATGCTGAAAAATAAAACCAACATGTTCACGCCGAAGGCGTGTTAAATCACGATCATTCAGACTTGTGATGTCAATCCCACCAATTTTGATATTGCCCGAATCAATGCTGTCAAGTCCGGCCAAACATTGCATCAGTGTGGATTTGCCCGAACCTGACGGTCCCATGATCGCCAAAAACTTACTCACACCCACACGAATGCTTGCATTGTTGAGCGCTGTCACTTGTGACTCCCCAGCGCCGTATGTCTTCCGTAGGTCCTGCGCGACCACGGCATCCTTGGCCTTAACAACGCGACTCATAACTCCTCCTTGCGTAGAGAACAACAACTGTCTGATAACCATCATCGCTGCTCGGAGGCCTAAAAGAATCACCCGACGGGCGGAACATTGTGACCTAGAATTCATCTTCGCGCCTACGCCCAGGGGATGAGAACCAGCGATGATCGCGAGGGGTTGGATGCGGCCGGGTATGGGAGGGGCGGCAGCTGAAGCGACGTCGAAAAACGACTGTTGGAACGTGTGGGGACGGGCAGTCTGGTGTGAGAAACCACACGAAAAGACACATGTCGCAGTACAGGAACACCTCAAGGCCACACGAACCCACACAAAGCAACAGCTGGCCATACCCGAACGTGCAAAAACCTGTAAGCTGGCGGTAGATAAGCAGGCACTTTCCAGACAAAAACAGACACAAACCCTAGCCCTAAGGAAACAACGTGGCTGTGCGCATCGATAAGCTTGGCGATAAAGCGAACGAGCTCATAAACAGGCTCATCGCCGATGGAGAAGCGCTGCCTTTTTTCAAAGACACCTGCGTCCACATCATCGACGACACCCCCTACACAGCAGCAGACCTACGAGAATTCATTTCACTCATCAGCTACAAAGACGTACAAAATGGCGATACCTACCCGCGCAGCGAAGAACTCGCCATCAAATACGCATACCTGCTGGAAAAATCCAGCGCCCGACTCGGGCCTGACCTCGTGGCAATCCAGGCAATCCACAACGTTGCGCAGGCCGCACATGTGCTTTTCGACGACCCGATCATCGACCGCCGCGTCGCCGCCGCCATCAGCATGCTCATCAGCGTGCTCTACACCGAAGAACAGCTCTGCAAAGACATCGAGCGCTTTGCCCTGAAGCAGTATCGCGGAGGAAGCGATTTGCGGTAGGTGGTGGGGAAGCTGGGGGCGAGGTTGCCTGGCTCGGGCGCAGCCCGCGATGCGGAGTGCTCGCGTTCTTCGTGGCATTCCTGCCGATCTTTCTTCTGTGGGGGTATTGAATGATGTTTAGGTAAGATAGGTCCACCGCTGAGCTCGAAAAAGGGGTGTTTTTGAGCCTAGCGATGGACCTATCTTGCAGGGGGCCGCTTATGATGCTGTAAAAGACCGGGAAAGATGGCAGTTTGGTAGATCATGGTGCTGACTAGAGTCTTGAACGGCGTTAGTGCAAACGTTTGCATAGAAGTTTGCTTATCTCCAAGCCGGAAAATGAGGTGTTTTCGAGCTTGGGCGTAAGCAGATTTTACAGCTGGATCATAATTGCACTGCTTCATCGCAACCAGGGAAAACTGACTTTTTGATAAACCGCAACACAAGCCCCTTCAAGCCTCTTGTCAGATAGGTCTATCCGCAGGTACAACAACACCCTTCTTCGAGCTCAGTAATGAATATCGCTCAATCCCGTAAGTCCTCAGCTAGCTTTTGTACACCCTGCTGAGGATGCGGTGGAAGATGGTGAGTGATTCCGGGTCGGTGGGGATGTCAATGGGATCGCGGCCGTCGGAACCCTGCCCGGTGCGGGGGAGGTGGATGGTGTCTGGCGTGGTGATTTTGCTTTGACCGCCGAGTGTCAGAACTGTCACTCGATTGTCACGGGCGAGGGTGCTGAGCTGGTGTCCAGGCTGGTAGAGCCACTCATGCCCGGCGTGGTGCCTGTCGGCAATGAGGAACACATGGTTGGCCATGGCCACGCCGGAGGAGATTGTTTCCGGTGGGCAGGTGTAGGGGAGGTTCATGACCACAGTCGGCCATCGGTGTTGCACGCGTCGTACCGCCGATTCAAGAACTTCCGGCGGGATGAGCCCTGGGCCTTCTTTCCAGCAGGCGAGAAGCGGCATCGCCCCCTCTTGGTCGACAAAAAGTTCTATTTCGCTGCGGTCGAGGGATTCCTTGGGGTGGTCGGAAAGTCCGACGAGGTCGCCGCCGTTCCCGGCGCGCAGTGGCCCTCGGAGGGGCTGGTTGAGACCGTCGGCATCTATGGCCACGACGGGTACTTCGGCCTCGGCATTAATAACCAATGAAATAAGGGCGGCTGCTGGGCTGGTGAGTAGTCGGTCATCCATGGATGCCACGGCGACTATTGTCGCGTTATCTGTCGCATGCGGTGGGGTTCGCTGGGCGTGCGCAAAGCGGTTATTCCATTGCAATGTGCGAAGGATAGAGGGTTTGCGTAAAGGCACTAGGTCTCAGTCCTTATATAAATTCTTTACCGTTTAGAAATGGTAGCAAGCGTGCGACACTCGGTGGCTGCTATGTTAGAAAATTGTACCGTGTGCCAAACTGTTTGGTTTATTGGAGGAATTCATGGTTTCAGGGCCTGAGCAATCCCATAATCTGCCGCCGTGGCTGCAGGTTCAAAGGCCGCAATCTGAGCCACATGATGTTCATAAGTCTGCGGCGCAGCCTGCCGAGAAGCAAGCGCCGCGCCCTACCTCGGAACCCGCCCAACCTGAAATTCGGCGGACTGGAGGTGGGAAAAGGCGGAAGGTTGAACCCGAAAATACTCAGGCGTCTGACACCCTGACTCCGCGTATCGACGCCTCGATGCCGAAGCCTTCCGCAACCACCCAGCGTGCGCACACGAACACCACACGGGAAGAGCGAACCGGTCGTGTTACTGCGGCTGCACATGCCGCTGTCTCGACGTCCTCGTTGGAACCCGTGGCATCGGGCGCGCACGCGGTGCGAAGCAGCTCTGAGACGAAGAACAATCGCACCGTGCGGGGTGATGAGGCACCAACAAATACAGCACCAACAAGCGCGGCGTCGACAAGCATGGCGTCGCCAAGCGAGGCGACGGAAAGCTCCGCAGATAAACCTGATCAGGCGCCGAGGGCGCGGTCGCAGCGCGCCCAGCCGAAGAAGCCCGCGCATGATGACGAACGGTCACGAGGTGCGCATGCCAAGGCGGAGCCGGCTGAGACTGCGTCGCAACAGCCTGAACCTGTGCAGCAGGCACCAGCGCAAGCCACACCAGCACCGGCGGAAAGTGCTCCTAAGCAGCAGGCCCAACCCAAGCAGGTCCCCCCGCTGCCGCAACAACCCTTGCCAGCGCAGTCAGAGCAGCAGCCGCAAACCCAACAGCCTCAGCAGGCTCAGGCGCAGCCGCAACCCCCGCAGACCGCGCCGCAGCAGGCCCCAGGTCAGTGGCCGCCGTCTCAAGCGCCGCAGGATATGCCCTCGGGTCAGTATTTGGCACCGCCTGCCGCGCTGGATCAGACGATTTTGGTGAATCCGGTGAAGGCCGCGCCGAAGACGGGGTGGCGGAAGTTTGTGCACACGTTGACGGCCGGGCATGTCAATCTTGGCGATTCGGAGAAGGTGGCGCGGCATCAGAATTTGGTGGATTTAGCGCGGTCGCCGTTGAAGGGCGATTACCGTATTGCTGTGTTGTCGCTGAAGGGTGGCGTGGGTAAAACAACAACGTCGGTGATGCTTGGTGGCATTTTCGCGAGTTTGCGGGGCGATCGCGTTATTGCTATTGACGCGAACCCTGATTTGGGGACGTTGGCGCAGCGTGCGGCCCTTCCGGGGTCGCCAACTATTCGTGATTTGCTGAATGCTGAAGATGTGTCCCGGTATTCCAATATCAGAATGTATACCACGCAGGCTGAAAGCCGCCTGGAGGTTATTGGTTCTGACCGCGATCCGGAGGTGTCGGAGGCGTTTAGTGAGGAGGATTATCGCCACGCGATTGATATTCTCCAGCATCATTACAATGTGATTCTCACCGATTGTGGTACTGGGCTGATGCATTCGGCGATGGCCGGTGTGCTGGACTTGGCGAATACGCTGATTTTGGTGACGTCGCCAGCCCTGGACGGTGCGCAATCAGCCTCAGCGACGCTGGATTGGTTGAATCACCACGGTTATGGCCAGTTGGTGTCCAATGCGATTGTGGTGGTGTCGTCGGCGCATCCGGGTAACGCCACCATTGATGTTGATCAACTGATGGAGCATTTTAAAGCGCGGACACGCGCGGTGCAGCTCATTCCGTATGACCGGCATTTGTCGGAAGGCGCGATTATTGATCTTGAGCGCCTTGATCGCAAAACCTACATGGCATACCTGGAATTGGCGGGTCTGGTGGCACAGGACTTTTCTAATTGGCATCGGCACGCCGAATAGCGGCCTGCGCATAGCTTTGGGACTAGTGAAACAGAAGAAATAGAGCAAGAGAATAGTGGCAAAACGTTCATACGTTACGGTTGGGTTTGTAGCGTTAATAGTGGGGCTGTCGATGTGGGCGGCCGGGTGCGCGGACAGGTTGGAGCCATCCCACCCAAAGACGTACCTGGAAATCGATCAGGTGAAGGAGTGGTCGGAAAGCCATGCGTCCCCGTACAGCATTCCCGAACGCTCCATGCGCGCCTACGCGTACGCGGCGAGCAAAATGTCCCAGGAAGGCTGCACTCTTGGGTGGCCGACGCTTGCGGCGCTGGGATCGGTGTTCAGCAACCACGGATTCACCCACGGCTCTGAAATTGGGGAGAATGGTGTGTCTACGGTCCCGCTTCGCGACCTTGACCTGGTGAAACTCAACCCCGTCGCAGACACCGACCAAGGCCGCATCGACGGCAATCCCGAACATGACATCCCCGTCGGCCCCTTCCAGATCATGCCCAGCCGCTGGGAACAGTTCGAAAAAGCCGTCGAACCCGGCACCACCGCCAACCCTGACAGCATCGACGACTCCGCGCTCACCGTTGCCCACCAACTGTGTATCGGTGGTGACCTCAACAGTTCCGAAGGCTGGGACACCGCCATCAAAAACATTGATGCCGACCCCGAATTCGTGAAAAAAGTACACGCCAAAGCAAAGGAATACTCACGGTGACGCCCGCTTATCGACGCCCGTGGCTGGTCACCGGGGCCACCACACTCTTACTGTTGGCCACCCTCACTGGCTGCAAAGAAGCCGGCTGGGCCAAAGACGAAGAACTCAACCAGATGAAACCCCCGGCCGGGCAACTCCCACCCCTACCCACCTCGTACTTCCCGCCGCCGCCGACCTCGTCCAGCACGCCGCCGCCCGCCCCACCGCCAGCGCCTGTGACATCTCAGGCGCCTGTTACAGTGACACAAACTGTTCCAGCACCAGCGCCAGCGCCCGCGCCGCAGCAGCCAGCACGCCAGCCGCCGGTGATCACCATCCCGCTGCCTGGGCAATTCTTTAACCAATAGATAAGCAGGTAGCACGATAACCATGGCCAGACATGAAAAAGCCACCCGCGACAAGCGAGAAGCCGAGAGTCGGCGGTCCTCGCGCGCATCCAACCGGCGCGACCACCGCGCAGCCCTGCAAGCCAACAAACTCCGCATGGGCCTAGCGACCAAAGCAATGTGCTTTGGCATGGAGGAACCCGTGGTCACCCCCAAGCACATGCGCATCTTGGTGATTTCCCTCATTATCGCCTGCGTGCTGCTCGTTGCGACCATCGGCGCGGCAAAGATTATTCAAATGCTGTGAGGTGGGGATGTTTGCGGGCTTGAACGCTGTTAATGTCAGGTAGGTCCATTGCTGGGTACGAAAAAGGGGTGTTGTCGTGCTTGGGGATGGACCTACCTGACAAGAGCTGTGGATCAAACTTTGCACCACCAGTGTCCGGGGCATTTTCCTAGACTTCCTAGACAACAATCTCGTTGCGCCGTTTTATGCCCCCTGCAAAATCTGCTTACGCTCAAGCTCAAAAATGCCCCATTTTCCGGCTTGAAGATAAGCATACTTCTATGCAAACTTTTGCACTAACAGCGTTCAGGACCCAGCCCAGCGCCAATACCTATCAGGGTGTCGTTTATCCAGGGGTTTTGGCATTTCGATGGATCATAAACAACAACCGTGGCACCCTTGCTAACAAGGTCCATCCCCAAGCGCGACAACACCCCATTTTCGGACCCACCCAGCACAACCTCCTAAAAACTAGATCGTCGCCCAGTAGTAGGTGAGCACACCCTGGGCGACCAGGATGGACGGGATGGCGAAGATGCTCACAAAAGTGTCAATACCGGAGATGATTTTGGCGGATCGCGCTTCTTGCACGTCGTGGGGCTTGTAGCCGATCAGTGAAAGCAGGATCAACCCGATCAGCAGCAGCGTAATGCCGAAGTAGAGCCAGGGCTGCCAGGCGTCGGCTCCGAGCTGGGTCCACCACGGGATGTGGGGGACGGAGATGTCGTTGCGGTGGGCGATCCAGCCGGGGAGTGCGCCGGCGCACACGGCTACGCCAAGGCTGCCACTGAGGATGAGTGGCGCGATGAGTCGGGCATCGCTGAATCCGTTGCTTCGGAGCATGAGAATGAGGGAGAGCACGAAGGCGCAGATCCCTTGCTGCCAGTATGGGCTGCTCGCCAAGGTGAGAATGATCAGTAACCCGAGTGCAGTGCTGAACCAGACCAGGGCGTCGCAAAGCGCGGCGGAGCGGAGGGTGCGGGTGCGGATTTGTTCGCGGTCGATGGCATCCCCAGAGTCGCTTTGCCGGAGCAGGGTGGCAAGCCCGGAGGAGCTGACGGCAATGGTGGGGGTGATCAGCAGTAGGGCGATGGGTGCCCAGGAGGACCAAGCGGCGAGCGCTAGGGTGCTAACCCCGAAGTAGTCGCAGGTACAGACAATACCGCCAACAAGCGCAATGCCGCCGAGGGCGAGGGAGCCTGCGAGGCCGTTACGTTCCCTGCTTTTCCCGGCGATGATGGCGACGGGGATGCTGGTGAGGCAGATGATCGCTATAAGGGCGCTAAGTTCAATACCTGCGGGAAAATGCCGCAGAAACGGGCTTGCACAAACAAAAGAAACCAGCGGTAGGGAAATAGATAACCATCGCGTGGGGGATTTTGGTTGCCATAGTGCAACGCCCACCGCAGCGATTGTCAGTACAACAGCGAATGCCGCCATAAGCCAATGGTCGTTAGTCCAGGCGTCAATGTGTTCGGGGGCGCTGAAGATTTTCAATACCGCTGGGATAAACAGTACTAGTGCGAGCACACCGGCTGTAATGAGCAGGCCGCCACTGCGTACGCTGTCAGACCAGCGCCATTGATTGTCGGAAATGGTGCGGCGCACTTCGGACATGACATCGTCGACGAAGGGGGAGTGCGCGGCATCGGCACGCTGGGTCAGAAACAGCCGGTGACCATCGACAATGTCGTAGCTTTCCAGCGTCGCCTCAGAATTGAGTATTCCGGTAGTGGGGGAGGACAGTACCCACGTGCGAGCGTCCACAACGTTGTCCTGGGGGTTGGCATCGTGGGCATCGGTGGCTGTGAGCAAGCCAGTGACGTCGTCGATGATGTCCACAATAGGGCGCTGTGCTGGTAGGCTCACGTCCAATTGGCGGTCTTGCCAGAATACGCTGAGACGAATAAACACTCCTGCCATAATAGTGATATTAAGTTTTACACACGATAAGAGGCGTTGCGTAGGCAGTTTGAAGGGGACTGATGAGTACTCGTTTAATTCACCGTCCGGCTCGTTTGCATCGGCAAATTACGCCCGAAAAGCCTGTTGAACTGGCATCGGTACCCACCATCCGCGCGGGCGGGGGCGGCGGGGGTGGCGCGTTGAAGGCAGTACTCCCTGTGGTGGCGGGCATGGGCATGGTTCTCATGATGTTTTCCTCAGGAAACCCCATCCGCATGGCCGTCGGCGTGGCCATGCTGGTGGTGGTGCTCATCACGGCGGGCGGTGCATTGCTGCGAGCCAAGACTGGTCCCCGCAAACAAGCAGAAGACTCCCGCGAACGTTTCCTGGAACACCTGGAGGAACAGGAAGACACCATCCGCGACCTCGCCGAAGAGCAGCGCGAGCAGTCGGCGTTGCGTAACCCCGCGCCGGGCGCATTGTCGGATGTGATTCGCCAGCCGCACCGCCTGTGGGAGCGCCGCCCGTCTGACGAGGATTTCCTGGTGGTGCGTTTGGGGGTGGGCACGGGTGATTTGGCGTGCGGGGTGACGGTTCGCCCGGCTGGCGACCCGATGTTGGTACCCGAACCGATCTCCCAAGCACATCTTGACCGCATGCTGAAACGCTGCAGCACTATCGACGACCTGCCCATCGCCGTCCCCCTTCACGGCACCGTGTCGTTGATCGGCCCGCACGATGTCACCGCCAACGCCATCCGCGCCCTGTTGCTGCAGGTGGCGGTGCTGCACGCCCCTGATGACCTGCGCCTGCACCTGGCGCTGCCGCTGTCCGGCGGCGAGGACACCGGACGCTGGGCGCTGTGGCTCCCGCACATTCTGGACGACCACCGTTTCGACGGCCCGATCGGCCTGCGCGGTGCCTCCACCGACGAGGATTCCGCCGAGGCGCTGATCTCCGAGCTGGATGAGCGCCGTGAAGAAATGACCGCCAAAGGCAAAACCCGCATGATCCAGGTGGAGCGCCCGCACCTGATCGTGGTGGTGGACATGGAATCCGACCATGGGCGTTTTGTGATGAGCAAACTCGCCGAGGTGGAGGACCTGGAAAAAGCCCGCATCACCATCATCTCCACCGCCACGATGCAGCGCATGGAACCCTCCCACGTTGATGTGCGCGTGAGCTTTGGCCAGGGAAAAAAGCAGCGGCGCAAGGCGGCGTCGAAAAGCACAGATGATAAGCGCACGCTTGACGACGTCGCGCTCGCCTTCAGCGTTCAACTCCTCGACCGCGGTGTGGTGGGGGAGCCGGAGGAAGGTGCCAAGGGTTTCCCGCAGCGCTTGCTGTACGGCGGCTACAAAGGCACCGCCGATGTGGTGAACCCGAGGCTGGCGGAGGCGACCGCCCGCGAACTGTCGCCGTTGCGTCTAGTGGAAGACGCCATTCCCGACGCGCCCCTGGAGAAAACCATCACCCTGGACCGCCTGCTGGGCATTGCGGACTTTAACACCTACGACATTGACGCCCTGTGGGCACCGCGTTCCGTTGAGGACTTCCTCAACGTGCCCTACGGTGTGGACTCCACGGGTGGGCCGGTGAGCCTGGACATCAAAGAATCCGCACTCAACGGCATGGGACCGCACGGCCTGTGTGTTGGTGCGACCGGTTCCGGTAAATCCGAAGTGCTGCGCACCATCGTGTTGGGCCAGGCCATCTGCCACCACCCGGACATGCTGTCCCTCGTGTTGGTGGACTACAAGGGTGGCGCGACTTTCGCGGGCTTGGAAGCCCTGCCGCACACCGCCGCCATCGTGGACAACCTGGAAGACGGCGCTGGGCTGGTGGACCGGCTGCACGACTCCATCCTCGGCGAAATCCAGCGCAGACAGCGTGTCCTCCAGGCAGCAGGAAACCTGCCTAATGTGGGCGAATACAACAAACTCCGCAACAAAGGCGAAGTCACAGACCCGCTGCCGCACCTCTTTGTGGTGATCGACGAGTTCGGCGAGCTCCTAGCGGCCAAGCCTGAATTCATCGACCTTTTTGTGCAGATCGGGCGCATCGGCCGTTCCATTGGTGTGCACCTGATGCTGGCCTCGCAGCGCCTCGAAGAAGGCCGTCTGCGTGGTCTGGAATCCTACCTGTCTTACCGCCTGGGCCTGCGCACCTTCTCCGCGCAGGAATCCCGCGCCGCCATCGGATCGCCCGATGCTCATGAGCTGCCGCCCATTCCTGGCTCCGGCCTGCTGAAAGTGGACCCGGACATTTTCGAACGCTTCAAAGCCGCCTACGTGTCCGGCCCGTATGTGGCTACGGCCCGCGAAGCAGACCGCTCGCTCCCGCCCGTGGCCATGCCACTGGAACTACTCAACACCACCGAGCACTGGTTGCAGCAGCGGGAAGAGGAATACCGCCTGGAACGGGAAATGCAGGCCGCCATGGCGGGCCGCAACAACGACGAGCGCATCACCCTGGAAGTGGTGGTGGATCGCCTGCGCACAGCCGCTGAAAAAACCCGCCAAATTTGGTTGCCGCCGCTCCCAGAGCGCTTGGGCCTAGAGCAAGTGTTGGGGAGGGCGCACCTCACCTCCGACAAGGGACTCCAAGTAGAGCGCGAAGCCTACCTGGAATTCCCACTGGGCATAAAAGACAAGCCCATGGAACAGTGGCAGGGTCCCATGACCATCAACCTCGCCGGATCCGGCGGCAACATGGCCATCCTCGGCTCGCCGCAGTCCGGCAAGTCCACCGTGCTGCGCACCCTGATCACCTCTGCGGCGCTGACGCACACCCCGGAAGAGGTCAACTTCTTCATTGTGGACATGTCCGGCTCCGGGCTCAGCTACCTGGAAAAACTGCCGCACGTTGGTGGTGTGGCATCCCGACTTGAAGAAGAAAAACTGAGTCGGCTCATCGCTGAAATGAAGAACTGGCTGCACCAGCGCGAGGAACTGTTCAGCCAATACAAAATTGATGGTGCCGAACAGATGCGGGAAATGCACCGCAACGGCCGCATCCCTGAATTGGTGGCGTCCGATATCTTCCTGGTCGTTGATGGCTGGTCAAGCTTCCGGCAAGACTTTGACATGCTCGCCGAGATTGTGCAGACCATCGCACAACGTGGACTGGGCTTTGGCATCCATGTGATCTTCGTGTCCGGGCGGTGGGCTGACTTCCGTCTGCAGCTACAGGCCGTGATCGGCACCAAGGTAGAGATGCACTTGAACGACCCCATTGACTCGATCATCGGCCGCCGCGCCATGATCGGGATGAAGGGTGCTCCGGTTGGCCGGGCACTCAGCATGGACGAACTCTATTCACAAATATGCTTACCGACGTTCGACCAACCCGACGTCATCCGCGACAACACGATTGAAGGGGTCGTCGCAGCCATTGCCGACGCCTGGCAAGGTGGCGGTGCGCCAGCAGTGCGGATGCTGCCGGAACTGGTTACCTACGAACAAATGCGCACCGACTACGACAGCGCCCCTGCGGCGATTGTTGGCATTGCCGAGGCGGATCTGGGACCCGTGCAATTCGACCTGGATGGTGGGCAACGGCACATCATCGTGGTGGGAGACTCCCAAACCGGCAAGACATCCACACTGCGGGCGCTAATCTCCGAAGCTTTGATTGGTAAGAAAGCCAACGAAGTGATGTTCGGCATGTTCGATATGCGCCGCAACCTCCTGGGTTTTGTGCCTCCAGACTTCCTGGGTGACTACGCGGGTACCGCCAGCGCGGCCAAAACACTCGTTGAAGGCATCCGGCTTGAGCTGGAGCGACGCCTGCCGCCCTCCGACGTGACCGTGGAACAGCTCCGCAACCGTTCGTGGTGGTCAGGACCCGAAATCTACATCGTGGTGGACGACTTTGACATGATCGAAGGTAATAACAACCCCCTCAAGCCCCTCGTTCCATTCCTGGCCCAAGCAGCAGATATTGGGCTGCATGTGATCATTGCTCGCCGCGCAGCTGGAATCGGTCGGTCCAGCTACGAACCCGTACTGCAAGGGCTTAAGGACGCTGGTGCCAACGGAATTTTGCTGTCCGGCGACCGTCAAGAAGGACAGGTATGGCCAGGAGTCTACCTCCAGCGCCTACCAGCGGGTCGCGCGAATTGGGTGGACAAATCCGGCAAAAAACACCTGGTACAACTGGCTTTTTATCCAGAATAAGAGCATTTTCATCAAAAATTAATGGATAAAGTGCGGGTATCACTCCACAAAAACTAAAAGTTTGTGTAGACTAGCTTTTGCTGTACATAATATGCAGAGTTGATACATGAGTGACGCGTAAGGATGTGGTGATGACCGATTTGGTAACTGGCGAGGATAATGCGGATGTTCGGCAGCAGCAGTTATCACTACACCCTCAGGCATTTAGGCCCAACTTTTTGTGGACAGCACAATTGCCAACCAGCTGGGCTTTTCTAGATACACACCCAGCATCATGGCAGCGCCAAGCCGAGCGCATCATCGACCAGTTCTATTCTGGGCAGCGACTAAAATCAGCACAACGAAAAGCGATATATGCGCGACTTGAAGAGGCTGTTAAAGCTGCACAAGACAATAAAGTTCTATTGTCATTTGTGCTACCCGGAACGCTGGACGATGGAGAAATGTCCGCCTGTACTCTTCTTGTGCGGTGGCAAAGTTTCTCGCCCCAATCCGCAAGCATGACCATTGTTGACACCGCCTTCAGTGGGCGCGAAGGCTTTGAGCATCGCACCACCGACAATGACGCGGCCTACGCGCTGTTCGGCGGACGTAGCCAAATCGGGCCTTTAACGGACCGTAGGACAATCTGGAACTACCAGGCGGCACTACCCGTGCCCTCTACCTCCTGGGTAGCAATGGTCTCTGGGGTTGCCCCGGAAGAAGGTCTCGCACCCACAATCCGGGACATGGTTATTCGGCTGACCAACAGTATCAATACGTTCCCTGAGCTCACGGGGCGGGTGCTGGATCCAGAACTGGCACTCGAGCCCGAGCAGTTGGGTGACCTCCGTGCCGCAGACGATGACATTGTCCTCACTGTGGCGGCCGAATAGATGTGAAGGGAGTGTGTGATGGCCCAGAGCGATAAGGTCCAAATCCCGGTAGCGCACCTGACTACCGTTGGCCGCAACCTTAAAAATGTGAAAGCAGAGCTTGAGGCTGTGGAAAACGGCATGACAAGCCTCTCGGGTGTCGATGATGTTCATGGTGCTCGCATGAGCACCGCCGTGGAGTCATTCTTCTCTGAATGGAAAACCTCCAGGAGAACCTTGTTGGATAACGTCGATGGCCTAGGCGATGTGTCCAGCCAGATTGCGAGTTCCACCTCCGAGTTTGATGGCAAACTGTCATCTTCGCTCAATGAATTCGCGTCAAAGCTTCAAGGCGGAGGTGGTTCTGGTGGAGGCGCTGGCGCTCGCGCCGGTGCGGCCGCTGGTGGAGGTGCGGTTGATAGCAGTGGTGATTATTACGCATTCAAGCGTTCCACATCGCAGACCTCGGAAAAAGACATTATCTCAACAATGACCAGAATGCGCTCAACATTGAATCTGATGCTGTCAAGCGTGGCGAAACTGGAGCCGCGTTGGATTGCCGCAGAGGCCGATGGCTACTACCAAGCTGCCCGGAAAATGAACGAAAACGCGAAAGGTATCGTCGATATCTTGGACTCGGTCGAAGATTCGCTCAAGGCTGTCCGAGAAGGTACTGACGAGTTGCGAAATTCACACTGGGAAGTGCTCTCTAAATCAGAGTAAGAGTTGTAGCGCCTAGCGTTCCCAAGCTGGCTATGCAGCCTAGTTGGTAATGCAGTGTAAAAATGTCCGATCAATCAACAGTTGTTTTGTAATACAAAGGAGTATTTGTCATGGCTGATGCGTCCAAGATGTCAGTTGAGCACGCTGCGATTACCTCGCACGTGCAGTCCCTACAGCAGCACAACCAGAGCCTGCAGCAGGATTCCTCTAAGTTCATGGAAGCTATCGCGCCTCTGGAGTCAGTATGGAAAGGCATGGCCGTGGGGTCCTGGCAGCAAATGACTGAAGCATGGAGTGAGTGCATGGAAGGAATCAATTCCGCTTTGACCGATCTGACCGGTCGTGTCGACGGCGTAGGTCAGACATACAAGTCCGGTGACGAAGACCAGCACCAGACTCTGCAAGCTCGGTTCGCGGGCATGGATATGCCGCAGGGCAACATCATCTAGAAGCTTCATACCAACTGTTCAACAAATAAATTTTTTTACCGAAAGGGTGTAGTTATGTCTGACGGCGTATACGCATACGACAATTCCACGGCTGAAACCGCATCGGGGGATATAAACCAGGTGATGATGTCCATTGAGGGAACCCTGAACGATATGGACGGCGAGCTAGGCAAACTCAGCGGCGGCAGCTGGGAAGGTGGCGAGCAGGAACAATATGCTGGCATCCACCGCAAGTGGTCTGGTAATGCCCAGCAGGCACGCGAAGTTCTGGGGCAGGTTCGCGCCGCGCTGGATGAGAATACGCAGTCTGTGGGTGAGACCCGCCAGCGCGTGACTCAGACTCTGTCTGGCGAAGCGTAACCCAGACGCCGACTGGCGAATGGTCGCTAGTTCTGTCCGGTTATGTAGATGTTGAGCTGGATGCTGGCACTGAACTCTTTATTGAATGTGTAAAGGTGTGTGGTGCTGGTATCCGCTGACATACGTGTGTTGTGTGGGCACCTGAGGTTTTGAGGTGTCTTGTAAACCCCATGTGGGGTAGACGTATTGCTGTTCTTTACGGGATAGCTACGTTCTGATTTAGTTTTGTACTCAATAATTTAATTTTATTCACTGTAGTTTTTGTGTCAGGGAGTTTGTCATGCCGGTTCCGTATCTTGCACCGTTTTCGTCGTTTGAACAGACCACGTTCCATGTGGGTGGTTCCCCGGAAACGGTCGCAGCGATCGGAACGAAATGGGTGAACTTCGGACAACAAGCCACTGCCGCAGCGGCCGCATTGCGGGCGATTAACGATGGTGGTTATATCGGCACCGAAGGTGAGAAATACAAAGAACTGGTTAACTCCCAACTGCCGGGGCATTTGGATGTTACTGGTAAAGCCCATGAGGCGGTGGGTAATGCGATTAATAAGTATTTTCATGCGTTGACGGATTGTTTGTCCAAGATGGGGTTGTTGGTCACTAAGTCTCGGGGTGATCATGGGATGGTGCAGGCTGCGGTGACCCGCTATAACACAGCGGAGTTGGCGGCGGCTGCGGCGAAGACCAAGGCTGGGGTGGCTAAGGGGGCGGCATTGTTGGGGTCGGTGACCCCTGCGGGGCCGGCACTGGCGGCGACGGCTGCAACAGCTGAGACGGCGGCAGCTACAGCAGAAGCAGAGCGGTTGGCTGCGTGGTCTCATTATGAGGCGGTGAAGGCTACCTGGGATGGGGATGTCTCACAGGCGGGAGTGCTGAAGAATCAGTTGGGGACGGATGTGACCACGCAGGTGGGAGTGATTGATACCCAGGCGAGGAAACGGTTCCAGGAGAATCCGACGGGGCTTTCTGCGGTGTGGGCTGAGATTAAGAACTTCGTGTCGAAGAACGCTGACTTGTTGTCGTTTATTGCTGATGCACTGTCAATCATTGGCGGTATTCTGCTACTGATCCCGGGGTTGAACATTATCGGTGCGGTCCTGGTTGGGGTGGGGCTTGGTTTGAAAGCACTGCTTGCGGCAACGGGTAATGGTTCATGGGCTGACTTTGCCTTTGAGCTTGTGACATCGTTACCGGGTGGGGCATTACTTAAGGGCGGGAAAATGGCCTTTAAGGGCGCGAAGGCTGCGTTTAAGGGTGCTAATGCTATCGGTAAAGGCGGGAAAGTCGGTAAGGCGTTAAGTACAGTCAAAAAAACTGCGTCAAATATTGCCGAAAAAGCTCGTGGTTTGAAATGCAAAGTGGGGCTTGACCCGGTGGATATGGCCACCGGTGCCATGGTAAATTACCAAATAGACGTGTCCATTGATGGTATTTTGCCGTTGGTGATTGACCGTAATAGCAATTCTGGGCATGAGTTGGGTCGTGCGTTGGGGCCGCAGTGGGTCTCGCGGATGGATTGCCGCATTGAAATCTGCCCAGATGAAGTACTCATGTTGACCCCGGATGGGGCGTTGGTGACCTTCCCGTCTGCACCATTAGATGGGTCTGAGGTCCGTGCCGATGGCAGGCCGTGGTTACTCTCGTTTGTTGATGGTGCATACAGGGTGCGGGATGTGGCTAGTGGGGTGGTGTATGTGTTTGCCACCGCCACCGACACATCTATGGTGCGGCCAGTAGGACCGATCGAAGACGTGACTAACCTCTACGATCCATCAGTGGAGCCTAATCCAGAAATGGTAGGTGTAACTGTAGGCGGATATGGCTACCGCTCCGCCTCCATTACAGATTACGCAGGGGTGGGTTTTGAGGTTGGTTTGTCGGCGGTGATTCACCGTACGGGGCATATGATCGAGTATGGCTGGGATCAAGCGTCGGGGTTGATGACGTCCATGCGACGTAGTGACGGTACAGTTTTGGAGTTAATATGGGACAAGCGCACCCATCGCATGGCCAGTGTCTGGTTGAAGCACGAAGACCATCCAGATGAAGAAGCAGTGAGGTTGATCTCGTATGAGTATGACGCGCATGGGAGGCTAAGAAGAGTCATCAATACTGCTCCTGGATACCTTTCCTATCACTATGATGAGGCAAACCGCGTATGTGGGTGGACTGATCGAAATGGGGTGTCTTATACCTATGTGTTTGATGATCAGGGTCGGGTAACTTCGCAGGCTGGTACTGGAGGCATTTTTGCTAATGCCGCTGTTTGGCTTGACGATTTGGGAACTGATGCTCCCGAGGGAGGCAAGGTGTGTGTGACGATTGAAACTGCTGGTAAATTCCTCGGAGATCCTTTAGAACTGGGAGATGACGTAATCTCCGATCGCTTGGAGCGATTGGAAGCGTTGCCATTAGTCAAAACATTGCGTGAAGGAGGACTGGTTGCTGCAGGGCTGACTGGTGGTGGCCGAGATGGAGTGCGATCCAATGAGGCGTGGCAGTTGCCAGATGAGTGGTTGCATGACGAAATACTCGGTGATCTTCGGCCCACTGTATACCGGTCGACAGTTGCAGGAGATGTGTGGCGCATAGTTTCACCATCAGGAACTTGTGAAGATTATACCTATAATCAGTATCACGACGTAGTGGAAACTATTAGCGCGAGCGAAGCCATATTTTCTACAAAATATGATGAATTCGGCTGCGTTATAGAGCGTGATTTCCCAGACGGAACCACCGAAATATACCAGCAAGCTTCATGGGGAACTCCTGCTCGTATCATTGGACGTGATGGCCTGACTACTGAGGTTGAGGTCGATATGGCAGGTAATATCGTTGCTGTCACAGATCCATCTGGTTTGACTACAACTTTTGAATATGAGTGGTTGCCTAGTGGCCTTGTATCAGCGGGAAGCGTTTCACCGGCAGGCACAAGAACCCTCGCTGAATGTGATGCTGCTGGACGTATGATAGCAACTGATGACGGTGCAGGTCGCCGTTGGTCAGTTGTCCGCGATATAGCAGGACGTGTGGTGGAATCAATGGATCCATCAGGAAATACGACAAAGATTGACTATTCAAACGAGGGGTGGCCATGGCGTGTTACAAATCCTGATGGTACCACAGTCCGGGCTACTTATGATGGTGAGGGCAACGTAATTCAGGTGGAGAATGAGATTGGCTCTCTCACTAAAACAAGGTATACAATCTTTGATAAGCCTGAGGTAATCATAGACTCTGAAGGCGGAGAAACTCGACTGGTCTATGATACGCAAATGCAAGTCGTGTCCTTGATAAATTCTGATGGCCGCACATGGGACTTTGTTCGTGACATAGAAGGCGAAGTATGTGAGGAACGTGATTACAATGGCATTGTAACTCGTTTTGAGCAAAATGTTGCTGAAGGTTGGACAAAAGCGATAGATGCTGAAGGTGGAATTACAACCCAATGGCAAGATGCTATGGGGCGCGTAATTCAGGAGACTAGTAGCGATGGTATCGATACGATTTATACCTACGATCGTCGTGGATATATTGATGAGATCGCAAACGATAGTTCGATAGTGAAGTTTGCGTGGAATCAAAACGGGCAATTTGTTGGCGAATATGCGACTTTGCTTAGTGGTGAAAGTTTTGGTGTTGAACCGAAACGTGATCAATTTGGGCGTGTAAGCGGTTCGTGTGTGAATTTGCCCGATGGTCGAAAAATCATGCAAAGTGTATCATTCGAAAAAAATAGCGATGATGCAACATCTATTTCTATTCAAATGAGCGATAGGGAGCTGGCCCATATTGGGTTGGGCTATGACGCTGTCGGAAATAGAAGTTATTTGTCCTCAGGCTCAATTTTTCGAAAATTTGAATTTGATAGCCGTGGGCGTACAATTTCTGACGTTGTAGGAAAAATTCCCGATGAAGTTCACTCTGATCCTGCGTTAATGGCTGGACGTTCATGGGCGTGGCGTCCAGACAATGTTGTGACCGCCGTCAATGATCTTCTTTCAAATGTGGCTAAGCTGGACGTTGATACGTTGGGACGCGTAACTGCAATTTCCTCATGTGATCAGCCTGAAGCCTCTAGTATTCAGGGGCAGAAGGGTGTAGAAGTTGAAAAGTATGGCTATAGTCCTGCTGGCGTGCTAGAACAAATTTTGGCACCGCAGATGGCTGACGAAGATAATATTGGCCTAGCAAAATCTGCGCGTGCTGCGTCTAGTGAAGGCGCGGACTCCAACTCAAAAGCCCAGCATGTTGATTTTCGTGGTTCTTTAGTCACCCGGGTTGGTAAGACAGCATATAAGTACGACAAGCTTGGTCGAGTCATTGAAACAGTAACTCGACGCACCTCATTGAAGCCAGTGGTAAAGAGATTCAAGTACCATGGTTCTACTGGTCAAGTTTCCATGTTTACCTCTTCTGACGCTCCCAACTTGAGATGGCTTTACTCGTATGACGGTCTTGGGCGCCGCGTTGCAAAAACATGTGAGCATATTAGCACTGGCGACATTGTTTCGAGAGAAGTTTTTGTTCACTCTGGAAATAACCTGGTTAGCGATCTGACAACAGTCTCTGGAGATGCTTATTCCGGTCATGTATGGGTAAATGATCCTTCAACAAATGAGATCATTGGTCAAGTCGAGCTCAAGCCAATTCGCGGTCGTGACGAGAAAACTCAAAGTCAAACCGATGGTGTATTTTATGCACTAGTTTCCGATCTGGCAGGTGCTCCACGGGAACTAGTGGATCCAGAGACCGGGCAAGTGGTTGGTCGTTCCACTCAATCGCTTTTTGGTAGGCGGAGTTGGAAAGGAATCAGTTCACCTCTGTTGTTCGCAGGTCAATATGAAGACTGCGAGTCTGGTTGGGTTTATAACCGCTACAGATTTTATGATCCTAAGATGGGAGCGTATGGAGCGCAGGATCCACTGGGCGTTGGACCAAATTTTGGTAGTGCTCAGGGCTACGTTTCTAATCCACTCACGCATGTGGATCTTTTGGGGCTCGCTGGTTGCGAGATTCCAGCTGGAGTTGAAAAAATCAATGGAAGATATCCCATCAATGCCAAATACGCAGGTGATACCTACACTTTCAAACCTGGAAGCGATCTGGCGCGTAAGTACCCTAATGGTGTTGAATTTACAGAGAAAGGGTTCCCTAAGTTCGAGCCACACACTCATCATGCCACTGTTAAGGGGCCAGATGGAACAACACTTCAGAAGGCTGGTGATGTGAAAATTGACCCAGGAAAGTCGCGCTCTACAGACTTCGCTAGAGCGGACAAAGAACTTGGGATCGACAAGGCTTACCGCAAGCAAAACGGTCTTGTATGGCATCATCACCAGGATCAAGGTAGAATGATTTTGATGCCTAAGGATCTTCACAATGGTGTGAAGCATTCGGGTGGATACGCACTTTGGGGAGCTGGAAAGAAAGGTTAGGATTATCCCGATGCAAGATATCGATTACTCAGTTGTCTTCGATGAGGATCTTTCAGGAGTTCCTTGCGATTTAGGAAGGTTGCAGGAGATTGAGCGAAATTGTGGACGCAAGCTCCCTGAATCGTATGCCCGACTCATTGAAGAGTCAGGTGGCGGTTACTTAAATGATGAGCATAGTTTCCTTCCTGGGGATTATCTATCCTCAGAGCCTGACGGGGTAGTAGTTGAGCAAATTTTAGGCAATGGAATTCTGTCTAATGATGTTCATAACTCTCTTGATGATCCTGAGTTTGGTGGTCTAGCCATCGCTAAAGAATGGGACTACCCTAAAGAAGCACTTCTTTTTGCAATTTCTGAAGCTGGTGCACATATCGTGTTCATGATCAACTATGATTTTGAGCAGTATCCATTACATTCCATTTTGTGCTTTAACGATGAGATGGAAGGCGGAATGGTGGCGGAGTCATTCGATGAGTTCATTCAGAATCTCACTGAATGGGATGAAGAGGATGAGGATCTTGATTAACGTATTTTTGTCTAACTTTGAGTTTTTCTGAGTGCGGTCATCGATCAGGAGTATAATGTAGGGATATCAGCACTACGGCACTTTGTGACCGTTGTTGGACACGGGCTTACATGTCTCAGCGTCTCGTAGTGCTTTAATGCTGAGTTCCCAGCTTTCGTGGACCTCTGACATCGGTAATGGTTGTCCCTGATGGTTTCATCATTAAGGTGGGTTTACTTTGGGTGGGATTTCGGCCCTAACGCCTGCACCTTGATTGCCTTTATCAACGAAAATCCACAATCCGATCTGTGTCTGGGTCGTAGGGTGCGAAAACCTGCCTGAACACCGCCACAGACGAGGTAGTGTCGCGCCAGACTTTCACCTATGTGGGTCATGATTTGGTGGCTGAGCACACCACCACGGGGGGACACTGGCACTGGTGTGGGTGCAGGATCCTGGTACAGGTGAACTGTTAGGTCAGGTCAACCTCACCACCACCAATAACAATGACACCACTGATGGTCCTGGTGTGGCTGGGTGGTCGCAGGCGCAGGTGGATGTGGTGTTTTATGCTCTGGTGGCTGATCTTGCGGGTGCGCCGCAGGAGTTGATTGACACTGAGCAGGGGACTGTTGTGGGGCATGTGACCCAGTCGTTGTTTGGTAGGTGTCAATGGTCGGGTGTGGCTTCCCCGGTCTTGTTTGCTGAGCAGTATGAGAATCACGAGTCTGGGTGGGTGTATAACCGGTTTAGGTTTTATGATCTTGCTGGTGGTGTGTATGGTTCCCAGGATCCGTTGGGCTTGGGGCCGAATGTGGGAACCCCACAAGGGTATGTGCACAACCCCTTGACATGGGTAGATGCACTAGGATTGAAAGCACACAAAGTAACGGTAGATGAACTAAAGGATCTTGGTGTCAGCAATCCCAAGGAGGTTGCTGAATGTCTTAACAGGGATAGTATTCGTAATACAGGTCTTTATCACTATGCTGATGATGCTGGCGAAAAGTACATTGGCATTTCAAATGACCTTGAAAGTCGTGCTAGCCAACATGGCGATAGATTTGGTACTGAGATGCAAGAATATACACCTGACGCGAACGCATTTAGCCAAGGTGCAGATTCTTTGTCGCGTAACCAGAATAGAGCACTCGAAGAGGCTCTGATATCGCAAAACGGCATGAAAAAGAAAGATGGAAGAATCTTGGAAAATGCTTCTCATAGTATCGGGACGAAACGAGATATCTATGATGGAGCAATGAAATGGGCTCATTCATTTGGAAATGCCAACATTCCTCGCGTAAGCTTTCCCTAGTTTTGATGGGATGAGGTGAATGGTATGTATGTTATTGACGTAGTGCGTCATTCCCGAAAAATAGCTCCACGAGATGGAGCATTGCTTGGCATCAAGCTAAAACAAGATGCTGGAATTTTGATTGGGCAGATGGTCAGAAGAAAGTTTGAGGCTAGTGGTGGTCACCTTGTAACGGTATTTGACATTGTATTGAACAGCGAAGATGAGGTAGCTCAGCTTGCCCCGGATGATTTTTCTGACAAACGGGTATTAATTCCTCCTTTGCGTGTGATGCCTCATTGCTTTGGTCAACCCAAAACAGGTCGTGCAATTTTTTCTAGTGTGGGTAAAAATATCAAAATTCCTGAGTTGGGGAAAACAAATAATTTGATCGAACCCGCAACCTATGATCCAGAGTCACGTACCTTCGTTCCTTTGTCTAAGGGGGCAGATCATTTAGATCGATCAGATTGGGAAATTATGACGTGGCATGGCGGCAGAAAACATATGCAAACCCCTATTGAGGAACGGGGAAATCTGCTTATACCGCTCACTGTTTTTTCGGCAATTTCTGTTGACCTATTTATTGCCCGGGCATTTGCATATAAAAATGGTGAGCAACTGCCAGACCAACCTTCTCATGATGAGGATAGGTAGAAATTTTTAAAACATTACTCTTTAGGGTTATGGTAAAATGTTGCCTGCGCTAGTGTGCCATCGGATATATTGGTGACCATTATCTGAAACAAGCTTACATTTAGTAGCGCTTTAACACGGGATTTTGGTTTGGTGCACCCCTGGTTTTAGTAATGGACTTGATTCAGGGTAAAGCGCAGGAAAAGAATTTCCGTAGCACGTTAATCACCTCTAGTGTATGCTGTCGGGATAGCTTGCAGCCGGTCTTGAGAACTCGCTGGCGTTTCAGGTGCGCGATGGAGCACCTCATAACATATCGAACCTGTTCGACATGCTTGTTGTGGTCTTTTTCGCTGTTGCAAATAGTGTTGTGTTGGTTCTTTGACAGGGGTACGCCAACCGATGCTAGTATAGCCCCTATCCGCCGTAATATTGTTTGTGGTCTGTAGTGTGGGGAAATTTTGCATAGTTCCTGATCAAGCTTAGCTTAGGCGGAGCGCAGTACATTCATAGTTAGTTGGTGACCGCTTGGATGGTAAGGGCATGCCCGCAGTGCTTTTGGTGGTAAAGTTCCTTCTGTCACAGCGCACAAGGAACGAACGTGCTTTTGGCGAACATCTAAGTGTTAGGTTTGATTACGGCAATAGCGGGATCAACCAAGGCGGTGACGACGGTGTTGATCGCGCTGCACAAATTAGCTTGGGAGGTGTGAAAACCTTTGCAATAATGCGTTGAAGAGCCTCCCAATACAACAGCATGATCTCAACGTTGTGATTGATTTTAATCTGGTAGGACGATTAGTGTGACAGGCGTAGTCTTAGATAAACTTGGCTAGGAAAATGGCGGTGGTTTCAGCTAGTATCAGCGATGTGGAGTGGTTCTTTTATGTGGCTTTTGTCCTACTATAAACAGCAAAAGAATAATGTTATAGGTTGGGGTCACGTAAGGAAAGTCATGTAAGTTTCTACTCAGTACCTGAGCAAGCTTAGCTGGTCAACGCCAACTTTGGACAGGATGCAATATGAAGATTTACACCATAGTAGCTCCGCATGATGCTTGCGGTATGTATTTTCAGGATGAAAGTAATTTGACTTATGAGAGAGCGGTCAAAAAGGCTAACTTTGAAGGCCTTGCGCGTGAAGCTTTTGAGGATAGGGTTGATGATGATGGCAGCGCTTTGAAGCAATATGGTATAGGACTGTACTATGATGCTTTGTATGTGGAAGCTGGCAAGGAAAAAATTATTGAAGACGAGCTAAGCAGGACTGGTACCGACTATGCTGTATCTACGGTAGAGACTCAACTCGGTGAGTATATTGCTTTCCGATCATTCAACTTTTGCGACGAAATAGAGGGGGCTTCTATGTGTAGGTTGAGGAAAGATGAAAATCCTGCTGAGCCAAAGGTTTCGGAATGTTTTTCTGAAGAGTTCATTGATTTTTTGTCTAAGAATTTTGATTTTTCAGCTTTCATCCCAATCCCTGTCAAGTGCTAAGAATCTTAAAGCGGTGTAATTTTTAACACGTGGGCTTTTGGCTTTATGCTCTTTATGTTTGTCCAACGCTAAAGAGATTTTATATGTGAATTTATGTTTGAGGGGAGCTTTTGAGTTGATTACTTTAACATCTCTTATTGAAGAAGTTGGAACCTGGGATCCAGCCGTACTTGCGTCTGCTTGTCGAGATGAGTTGCGCGATGTAATTATCTCAAGAATGGCTGTAATTGTTGATGTTGATGCTATATCAAAGATATCATCTGAGGAAGAAGAGAAAATACAGGCAGATTTTGCTGAAGCCTTTGATGCTATGGATTTAGTTCAAGCTTATATTTTTAGTGTGAATCTTCCATCTTTGATCTCTGGTCTCAATGGTGGAAATCGCAATTTGGAAGAATGGCAGTTTGATGTATTTCAGAAAGTTTGGTATATCCTGCTAAAATGTGATTCGCCATTGGTCGCATTTTCTCTCGAAGACATTAAACCTTGGACTCGTCATTCAAGTCTGTTGAAGCTTATGAAGAAGCAAGATATAGCAATTGAATATCTAAAATTTGAGGGTAATAGACTCAAATTGAGTGACCCGGCACTGTGGGTTGTAATACAGGAATCCGTCATTCCGAAACTCCTTAATGAGGTCGCGGATCAAGAAAAGGTACCCCACATTCAGGGTGCCTTAGACGCGATACTGACAGTATGTGAAAAATATGATTGGGTTTTTCCGTCAGAAAGAGTTGTGTGGCATATACTTGATGGTGTAGTGGAATGCAATCATGAACTTCCTCTATTTGAATTATGTTGGTCGTTGTATCAGGAACATATTAGCTGGATTAAAAGAGTTTGTGATCATGTAGCTGTTAGTGGTGAGGATCGCGAGGGGTTGGTTGGACTCTGGAATGCTGCTCAGGCTGCTTTTTAGTTCAAAAGGGAAAAGATTTTTAACTTCACGTCATGCTGTATGCTGTGGCATAAAAAGCTACTTACTACTTCGCGCCGCACCGCTTTTGCGGTGCTGAGACCATAGATTATTCTGATTAAAAGCTTGTACTGCAGAGGATTGCGCTCGCCTCAGCAGCAAGTTGATCCAGTAGAATAATGCAAAGGTTATAGCCTCCGAGGGGCTAGCTATCTGTGTTTGGGGTAGCGGCTTTGTCGCTTCCTCGAGTTTTCCTGTTCTCATCATCCTCATCAAGTGGAAAACTCTATGCAGTTACAACTGGAGGTTACTGCCATACTAATGAAGCCCTATGTAAACTAGCCCCATTGTTTGACGGATTTTGAGGCGCGAGGTTTGGTATATTTCGCGTGAAATTTTACTGTTTTTCGGTGATCTTGCATGTGATGTGCTTGGTCAACCATATTGAGGAGTGTAAGCTGTTGGCAAGGCCACTTCAATTTTTGATGGAGTATGGGGATGATCCGAGTAAAAAGTCCGGGCTTTTTATAGACTTCATTCAAGATCAAATCGCGGTTCCTATACTATCGAAAAAATTTCAGACCGAATTGAATGAAGTGCTTAACTATGTGGATCGAATCAAAGTTCAAAACTCAATCCCGTAAGTGCTGCCCTGATAGCTCCCATATCCGCGCCGACAAAATCATTTCTCTACCAATGCTATAATGTGTGTTTATGCACCTCAGTCATCCGCCGCAGCTGCGAACTGGCCAGCCGCTGGAGTACTACAGGCAACGCTGTAGTGAACTTCACGATTCTTCTTTCCCCGGGACTGAGCTATTTATCGGAAGGATCATACTCGGTGACTCTTCGCGCGTTGTTCAACTTCATATGAAAGAGGGCAACGCTGTCATAGTCTCTATTGCTGTAGTTCAGGGCGACAAGTTAGAAGAAATCAGCCTCAACCTGCCTTCCCATCGCATTAAAGAAGAATTGCGGGATAAAGGCTATCAAAGCTCGATTTTTTCTGACGTTCTTATCTTCTACGAGAATTTTGTAGTGCTTTACTGGGGTGATGATGGTATCGATACCATTGAGTGGTGGGATCCCGAGTACTGGGATCAAGCATCTTTTATCGAGGCTACATATCCATGAATGCAATGTCACCATGCACAATCATAGAAAAGTACTTCAGTAACATTCCGCAACGCGCAGTCATCGGGCTTCTCATCAATGGTGTTTGGTATGGGCGTCCGTGGGACGAGTATTGGGTGTTCCGATCGTGCGACTGCGAGCAAGCTAGCTCAATGCTCACGCTGCATTTTGACTACGACCATCATATAACCGGAACATACAACACCATTCACATCGACGACGATGACTTCCTCACCATCGCCTTCACTTGTGGAACGGTGAAAAATTGCTCTCATGCATTACCTTTGCGCGATAGCAGTCTCCGGTTTGTCTACCAGCGCCATAACATCCAATAAGGGAATCATGACCTCACCTACTAACCCCAACCAAGACCCAAGCCAGGACCCAGGCAAACACTTCCACGACCTGCTCGCCAACCTGGCCAACCACAACAAGGACTTGGCATTTTTCAAGGACAAGTGCCTAAACATTCTTACTCATCAGGTGGATTGGCCGGTCGACGACCTCATTGGCTATCTCGAAGACCTCCAGCCAGAAAATATCCTCACCCCAAAAGCTCTCCAAGAACTGCACGCCCAGGAGATTTTCCAAGACAGCGAGTATCTCATGGAAAAATATTCCATCCTATTAGAGGCTTTGGATGAGGCAAGAAGCTCTGAGGCGCGCAGATTGCTATGGCCCTATCAGGTCGCTATTTCCCAGTATGCGATGTTTTTCAAGGAAGATTCCAGCGAACGTGTCGCTATAGGTATTGAGCAGCTTGTGTGGAAGCATTACACCTTCGCCGATGCCTCACGCGATATGTCGCACTATCTGCAACACGGCACCCTCCCCGCAGCATGAACGCCGCAATACCTGCAATAGCAACAAACCACTGCAACAAAGCTCGCCCATGATCCAGCCAATCACCGATATCGCAACAAGACAAGCCATTGTCAACACCCGCGACCGCATCGTCGATAATTACGTGCAGTTTTCAGAAACCTGGCTATCCGACATGTCACTTCGACTTACCGCTTCGGAGAACACCACGCACCCTTTCGGCGAGGAATTATCGTCGCTCGCCACCGCATTCAGCACCGCAAACCGAACAACCCCACTCATTGCGGTTACTTGTGAACCCAACATCACAAACGATGATTCCCTCATTATCCGCGCTCAACCCACCATCAATGACCTCATTGATGTCATGGACGAGTTCATGCCTTATAACTTCGCGCTTTTCCCGCAACTCCCAAACCCACCCCATGCCGCGTTATTTCTCCGGACCTTGGACGTAAGGTACCTTGCCGGGAGTCTCAAGTTCCTTGAAGCCTGCGCTGGCCCCATTGCAACCCAGCAGGCAGCTTTCAAAAAGTTCGTTGATTACCAGCTCTCGGTCAACGCGTTCAACAAGGACTACCTCGACCACCTCCGCCACGCCTACAACAGCGCCTATGGCCACGCCTAAGCAGGGCAACGCTTCACCACCTCACCCCAAACACCCGTCACGCCACCGTCGCATGGCACCCTATATATATGAGTATTTCGCGTCATCTGGATGAGTATTGCGCTGTGGAGGGGATTACGCCGTCGGCGGAGGTGGATGTGGAGGGCCTGTCGTCGTGTCACCAGTTCCTGCCGTCGCCGGGCGTCGATGTGTCCACGACGGACCCGTTGTCGCGTCTGGAGCGTGCCCGCGCCGCCCTCGCTGCCACGCTGTAGCTGGCCGGCACACTGTAGCTCACCGCCGCTTGTCGACGCCCCGCCTTCCGCGCCGTCAGCCCGCGACATGCCGCCTCATTCACACACGTTCAAATTCACCCCCATATGGGTGGTCTTCGAGACACGATCGAGATATTTCTTAGGGTTTTCATAAAACGCTCTGAGCAGCACGTTTTTCCTGACGAAACGAACCGCCACCTGGGAAAATGCATATCATCCACAGCTGCCTTGTCATGTAAAGATGACGCTTTCCTCATGATTTTGTGGCACATTTGTTATGCAAAACTAGCGGACGCCTGTGCCGCGCACGACTACCAACGACTACAGGGAGCGAGTGTTACGTGTCTGATCATCAGCACACTTATAGCCGGGATCGTCTGGTGCAGAAATTTGGTGAGCAACCTTTTTCCTTGGTGTTTTCGGGCCAGGGGTTTAATTGGTTGAAGACGTTGCGGGAGGCGGTCGCTGCTGGTGCTGGCTTCAATGTGAACAGCATTGTGGAGCGTGCGGCGTCGTTAACCGAGCCGGTGGCGGATGAACTGACTGCCGCCCGCCCCTTCGGTTTTGACCCAGTGGATTGGGCGTCAAACGACGACGATCCGGCGTTCGATATTTCGCAGGCCGTGCTGAGCGTGCCGGGCATTTTCGTCTCACAGCTGGCCACGCTGGATACCCTGGAGGCGCAGCGCCTGAGCCTGGAGAAAAGCGCCGTCACCATCGGTCATTCCCAGGGTGCACTGGGCGTGCATCTGCTGAAGGATTTAACGCAGGCTGCGGAGATCTTGGCCATCGCTGAGTTGATCGGTGCCGCTGGTGTGCATACTGCTCGGGTAAACGGATTGATCCGCAACGGCGAGCTGAGTCCGATGGTCTCGGTGCAGGGGGTTACTCAGGAGCAGCTGGAGGAGGCCATCGCCGCCACAACAGCCGACTCCGCCGACGATGCAACCCGCCCCATCATCGGCCTGCGCAACACTCGGGATTCGTTTGTGGTGGTCGGTCGCCCGGATGATGTGCAGCGGGTACAGTCCTTCCTGCAGGCGCGCGCCGCTAAGGATGCGAAGGCTATTGCGAATAAGGAGCGCGGCGGTAAACCGTTCGCCCCGGTGTTTAACCCACTGGACGTACAGATTGCATTCCACCACCCGGCAATGCAGCCTGCGGTGGATCAGGTGGTGGAGTGGGCGAAAGCCTGTGGCCTGAACGAGGAACTGGCCGAACAGTGCGCCAAGGACGTGCTGGTTAACCCCGAGGACTGGGTTGAGCAGGTAAATAAGGCCATTGATGCGGGAGTGCGGTGGCTGCTGGACGTGGGGCCTGACGGGGGCGTCGTTAAGCTAACGAATGCTGTGGCCCAGGGGCGGGGAGCGTTGTCGTTCGCGGTGTGTGACAACGACGGTCAGGCGCTGTTGTTCGATCCGGGCATGGGGCCGACGCTGCCGAAGAAGTGGACGGAATTCGCGCCGAAGCTAGTCACAAGCAAGACAGGCACCAAAGTAGAAACCAAGTTCACCCGCCTGACGGGTCGTTCGCCGATGATGCTGGCGGGCATGACACCGACGACGGTGGACCCGGAGATCGTGGCCGCGGCGGCGAACGCGGGCCACTGGGCGGAGATGGCCGGTGGGGGACAGGTCACCCCGGAAATCCTGGAGTCGAACATTGAGAAGCTGACGGGGTTGCTCAACCCGGGCGTGAACGCGCAGTTCAACTCCATGTTCCTGGACCCGTACTTGTGGAAGATGCAGATCGGCGGCAAGCGCCTAGTCCAGCGTGCCCGCGAGAACGGCGCGCCGATTGATGGCGTGGTGGTTACCGCCGGCATGCCGGATCGCGACGACGCCGTCGCCTTGATCAAGGAGCTGCGCGACAATGGTTTCCCGTGGGTGTGCTTCAAGCCCGGCGCGGTCAAGCACATCAAGAAAGTGCTTTCAGTGGCGCGTCAGGTGCCGGATATTCCGGTGATCATCCAGGTTGAGGGTGGTAAGGCGGGTGGCCACCATTCGTGGGAGGATCTGGATGACCTGCTGATTGCCACGTATGACGAGATTCGTCAGCAGCCGAACGCGGTGTTGGTGGTGGGCGGTGGCATTGGCACCCCGGAGCGCGCTGCGGATTACATCAGCGGTGAGTGGGCATTGTCCTACGATCTGCCGAAGATGCCGGTGGACGGCGTTTTGGTGGGTACCGCAGCGATGGCCACCAAGGAGGCGAAGACGTCTCCGCAGGTCAAGAAGCTTCTGGCGGACACCAAGGGCGTGGATTCCTGGGTGGGCGCCGGTGCCGCCGTTAACGGCATGGCCTCGGGCCGTTCGCAGTTGGGCGCGGATATTCATGAGATTGATAATTCCGCCGCCCAGGCTGGCCGTTTGTTGGATGAGGTCGCGGGCGATGAAGAGGCTGTGCAGGCCCGCCGCGAGGAGATCATTGCGGCGATTGCTAAGACCTGCAAGCCGTATTTCGGCGATGTGGAGGCCATGACCTATGAGCAGTGGCTGAAGCGTTACCTGGAGCTGTCCGGGCCGACCACTAACACTGAGACCACCAGCACTGAGACCACTGACAAGGGTTGGACCGACGTTTCCTGGTTTAACCGCTTTACCCAGATGCTGGAGCGCACGGAAGCCCGCCTGACGGATCAGGACCATGGGGAGTTCACCCCGCTGATTACGCTCGCCCAGGATGAGCCCGCCGAGAAGGCCGTGGCTCGCCTCGTGGAGGAGTACCCGCAGGCCGCCACGGATGTGCTGCACCCGGCGGATGTGGCGTGGTTCCTGAAGCTGGCCCGCACCCCGGGTAAGCCGGTGAATTTCGTGCCGGTGATCGATAAGGACGTGCGCCGCTGGTGGCGTTCGGATTCCCTGTGGCAGGCGCAGGACGCCCGCTATGACGCCGATGCCGTGTGCATCATTCCTGGTCCCGCCGCCGTTGCGGGCATCACGAAGGTGGACGAGCCGGTGGCTGAGCTGCTGGGTCGTTTCAATACCGCGTCGGTCAAGCGCCTCGAAGAGCTGGGCGTTTCTGCGGAGGACGTGACCACCACTCCGGTGGAGCGCGTGATTAACGCTGCGGGCACCTACTGGGCTGGCCGCAACACGGCCTCCGTGATCGAGCGCTTGGGCGATACACATGCGTGGACGCTCACCGAGGATGCCTCTGAAGCGTCGCATGCTCCGACGGGCGCGCAGCTTGTCACCGAGGACGAGAACCACGCCGTGCTGATCGTGCCGCTGGCGGGTTCCACGGCTTTTGGCACCACCGCTGACCTGACTATTCGTTTCACCCTCACCGACACTGATGGCGCTGTCCCGCAGGTCACCCAGGCCGATGCGGAGGCCGCGATGGCGGAACTTACTCGCATCGCCGCCGGTGGCACGCTTGCCGAGGTGAAGGACGGCACGGCCACCTGGACCACGCGTATCGACGCCGCCCAGACCGCCGACTACAACAACGTCACCGCCGCATTCCTGCCGACCAGCCTGACTGCAAGCGGCACCGCCCCAGACGTGCTGGTTGGACACGCCTGGCCCGCCATTTTCGCGGCTGTGCGGAATGCCGTGATTCCCGGCACCGACGGGGATTCCGTGGTGGAGGGCATGCTGAGCCTGGTGCATCTGGAGCACCACATCAAGCTCGCGGACACCCTGCCCGAGGGCACCGCGGAGCTGACCATCACGGCGCACACCGACGAGGTGAAGGACACCAACATTGGTCGCCTCATCCTGGTTCGCGCCGAAATTGATGCGGACGGCACGCGCCTGGCCACCCTGTCGGAGCGTTTTGCCATCCGTGGCCGCCGTGGCACCAGCACCGCCCGCACCAATTCCTCGGCGTTGCCGAGCGTGATTGACACCCCACGGTCGTTCCGCGCGTTCACCACGGTCACCGCACCGGAAAGCATGCTGTCCTTCGCGCTGGTTTCCGGAGACCGCAACCCCATCCACGTCTCCGAGACGGCCGCGCACCTGGCTGGCCTTCCCAACGTGATTGTGCACGGCATGTGGACCTCCGCACTCGCGGAACTCATCGCCGCCGCCGGCTACAGCGACGACACCACCACGACCGCGCCGAACCGCGTCGTGGAATACACGGCCACCATGCTGGCCCCGATCATGCCGGGCGCACGCATCGACTTCCTGGTTGAGCGCGCGGGCGTCGATAATCGTCCCGGGTGCGGCGAGGTGCGGGAAATCACCGCCACCGTTGACGGAAACCTGGTGCTCAAGGCCACTGCAGTGATGGCAGCACCCGTGACGTTCTACGCATTCCCCGGCCAGGGCATCCAGTCCCAAGGCATGGGCATGGAAGCCCGCAAGAACTCCAAGGCCGCCAAGGAAGTGTGGGACCGGGCGGATCGACACACCCGTGCCAAGCTGGGATTCTCCGTGCTGGAGATCGTGAAGAACAACCCCACCGAGGTAGTGGTCAAGGGGGAGAAGTTCCACCACCCGAAGGGCGTGCTGTTCCTCACGCAGTTCACGCAGGTGGCCATGGCCACCCTGGGTGTGGCACAGGTCGCGGAAATGCGGGAAGCGGGTGCCCTGAACCAGCGTGCCTTCTTCGCCGGGCATTCCGTGGGCGAATACAACGCGCTGGCCGCCTACGCCGGTGTGCTGTCCCTGGAATCCGTGGTGGAGATCGTGTATCGCCGCGGGCTGACCATGCACCGCCTGGTGGATCGCGATGCCGAAGGCAACTCCAACTACGGCCTGGCTGCCCTGCGCCCCAACAAGATGGGGCTGACCGCGGACAACGTGTTTGACTTCGTGGCGAATATTTCCAAGGAATCGGGCGAATTCCTGGAAATTGTGAACTACAACCTCGCCGGGCTTCAGTACGCGGTGGCCGGCACGCGCGCCGGGCTGAAGGCGCTGCGTGAGGCTGCGGAGGAGATGGCCCCCGGCCAGCGCGCCTTCATCATGATCCCGGGCATTGATGTGCCGTTCCACTCGTCGGTGCTGCGCGATGGTGTGGCCGATTTCCGCGCCCACCTGGATTCGCTGCTGCCGGATACCGTGGATCTGGATGTACTGGTGGGCCGCTACATTCCGAACCTGGTCGCCCGCCCCTTCGAGCTGACCCGGGATTTTGTGGAGTCCATGGAGGAGGTCGTGTCCTCGCCGCTGCTGGATGAGATTCTGGCTGATTTCGACGCGGCCGCCAAGAACGAGCAGAAGCTTGCACGCACAATCCTGATTGAGCTTTTGGCCTGGCAGTTCGCCTCCCCGGTCCGCTGGATTGAAACCCAGGACTTGGCGCTGACAACTCTGGGTGTGGACCGTTTCGTTGAGGTCGGCGTGGGTTCCGCACCGACTATTGCGAACATGATGGGCCAGACCCTCACCCTCCCGCAGTACGCGGACGTGGACATTGAGGTGTTGAACGTCGAGCGTGAGCGCGGCGTGGTATTTGCCACCGATGAGGTGGTACGTGAGGTGGCCACCGACGCTGATGAAGCCGATGACGCAGCTCCCGCCGAAAGCGCCCCCGCCGCGCCTGAACCGGCCTCGGTGACTTCCGCAGCATCCGCCCCGACGGAGGATGGTGCCTTCACCGCAGCCCCGGCCACTGGTGGCCCCCGTCCGGAGGACATTCCGTTCACCCCCGCAGATGCCACAGAGATGCTGGTCGCAGTGTGGACGAAGGTCCGCCCCGATCAGATGGCCGCCACGGATTCCATCGAAACCCTGGTGGAGGGCGTGTCCTCGCGCCGTAACCAGTTGCTCCTGGATTTGGGCGTGGAATTCGGCCTGGGTGCCATTGACGGTGCCGCCGACGCGGAACTGAACGACCTGAAAGCCACGGTCAGCCGCATGGCCAAGGGCTACACCGCCTTCGGCCCGGTCCTGTCCGATGCTTCCGCCGACGCCCTGCGCCGCATCACCGGTCCCACCGGCAAGCGCCCCGCCTACATTGCCGAGCGCGTCACCGGCACCTGGCAGCTGGGTCAGGGCTGGGCGGATCACGTCACCGCCGCCGTGGTCATTGGTGCCCGCGAGGGCG
>ERZ773003.153-NODE-153-length-56816-cov-7.239865_pt1 | contig 56816 bp, 52 predicted proteins | sample MGYA00580668_ERZ773003 | MGnify/ENA primary metagenome ERZ773003 (study PRJEB29015, sample SAMEA2738002) | human oral metagenome | biome: human oral; feature: human-associated habitat; material: dental | place: China | collected 2126 ...
TCTCCAAAATCGACCGATGCAGGTCAGCCGGAGGCGCTTTCAAGATTTCATGGTAGAAGATTCGCTTTCCTTGATGGCGATAGACAGAACACAAGTTATACTCTGTATTTTTGAAGCTTATATCATCTTCCAAGAGTTCCTCTTTTTCCCTGTCAGACACTAGCGGCGAAAGTGCTGAACCGCAATCATATACAGGCGCGGGAGATATTTTGCCATCAGACGATGCCATCACGCCCCAATTATCCAAATGACGATCCGTATTGCCAATAGCAGCATCCACTACAAACATTTCCCAGAAAAACTTTTTCAAGAACATCTTGTTCTTTATCGTCACATCGGTATCGATGATATACATAACATCGTCAATCGTAGTCTTGCTCCGTTTCTGGCTGTCCGTCTCATGTAAAAAGAACTTGCTGAATTCAATGAGAATACCTTCGCTGCTCGGAGAAAAGACCTCGCACGCCACAACAAGCTTCTCTTTTTCGCTGTTCGGCGGCGTAGCACGTCTCAAGAAAGTGTTTTGTGCCGGAATCCCCAGCATCTGAAATATATGGCAGCCGATATATTCAGAGAAATGATTGTTAATGTATAGCTGCGATGTTTGTTTCGGCGCTCGATTGGGATCGGGAAACTTCACCATATAGAGCTTGTCGTTGTACTGTATAGTCCACTTGCTCTCCGAACCGCCGAAACGATTCGGCAGCCACTTCACATGCGTCAGATCAACCATCAATCAACCCTCCGAAATATGTCAGCATTTCCTCCCGGGTGCCTGATGAAATATCGCCTTCCTTCATGGCATATTTTGTTTCGGAATGAAGCCTCTGCATAGCAAGAACCATCTGGAGATGATTCTTTTCTTCATAAGCTCGATAAAATTCTTCCATATAGTCGCGAAGAAGATCTTCGTAATCTTGCGGGTTGTACTTATAGACTGCTTCCATGATGAATCCCTCGTTTCTTCGAACTGTCCTAGTGATTCGTATGCCATTCTATATAGAATATCAAGCATTCGGAATCAAATCGTCATAATAGAAAAGCATCTCATCACGGTCTTTGGGAGACAGCATTCCTTCATCGCCTGTTTCGTGTCGTTGTACATCCGCCACCATGCGTGTTCCATGAGGAATCATCTCCCCCCTGCATCGCTTCGGCGAAAAGCGTCATGCTTTCTTCCAGATAGTCGACATAATCCTTTGGATTGTATTTGATTCGCTGCTCCATGATGCCTCTCCTTTTTTCGCGAGTTCTGGATGCGTCAAGAGTTTTGTTTAAATCATTCTTCAGGACTCAATGCACAAAATATTCTCTCGCGCATCCTTGACCAAGCACGCCTCACAGGAGGCTTACCAAAGCCCGTATTCCTCACGTTTTTGAGTGTCGCACCTGTGTATCACGCCCGCGTGGAGGCGCGACCAAAAATCATGGGCATCCTCGATGGGGCGAACATATTTCAATCCACGCGCCCGCGGGCGCGTGGATTGAAATGGAGCAACGTCCGAGACGGCGCAGCAGGAGGCGTAGTCGCGCCCCACGCGGGCGCGTGGATTGAAATCTACAGCGCGAACGGCATATATGAGGTGCGCATGGTCGCGCCCCACGCGTGGGGCGCGACGGGATCGAGCTGGATGCTTCTTGCGTTCTGGATATTTCAATCCACGCGCCCGCATGGGGGCGCGACCCGCTGCAATCGCCGCCTGCTGCGATTGCAGCCAATTTCAATCCACGCGCCCGCATGGGGGCGCGACAGGTTCGTACGCTACTTTCAGTCTTCGGTGTCTCATTTCAATCCACGCGCCCGCATGGGGGCGCGACCCTTCTCGTCGCGGCTCGTAAGCCCGATGCCGTAATTTCAATCCACGCGCCCTCGTGGGGCGCGACGGCACATGACGGATGGCGACTGGATAAGGGTATGATTTCAATCCACGCGCCCTCGTGGGGCGCGACGTCTTGGGCTACCGTAAGTTCCATGTCTCCAATCATTTCAATCCACGCGCCCTCGTGGGGCGCGACTCTCCCTACCTATATTGTACGCTAAAAGGGAGAGATTTCAATCCACGCGCCCTCGTGGGGCGCGACGCGTGGAGACGCCGAAGCGGTAAAGAGTATTCGTATTTCAATCCACGCGCCCTCGTGGGGCGCGACCCGTCTTCGCCGAAAATTCCGCAACCTGCTTCTCATTTCAATCCACGCGCCCTCGTGGGGCGCGACTCAAGGCTCGTTCGATTTCCGGGTGCTGCAAAAGATTTCAATCCACGCGCCCTCGTGGGGCGCGACAGTGCCTGTTTACACGGGCTTAATTACAGCGGTCACGCTATATTTTTCGCGAACCTCATTTTCAGCCGTGCTGTTACAGGCATTTTTCGTCGCAAAGTCCTCTGTGTGATACGGGTTCGCACAGAGATTTTGCGGCTATTCTCGCGAAGGAGATGCCTGCTACAGCATCAGAGTTCCTTCAGCTTCATAACTTGGTTTTGCACCGACGTGCTGCGTTTTTCCTGCGTATTTATTGCCTAGATTATAAAAACGCAGGCTGTCTTTTTCTTGGTCAATCAACGATGTCAATTCATGCCGCAGGGCGCAGAACTGCGCTTCATCGAGGACGCATTCAAACACGGAGTTCTGCACGCGCTGTCCGTGGCGCACGCAGCATTTCGCCACTTTTCTCAAGCGTGTGCGGCCGGCAGGTGTTTCCGTATTGACATCGTATGTCACGAGAATCAACATTTCCGCCACCCCCTCCATCTTTCCTGCTTATTTCCACAAAAACGCCGGATATTCCTCCAAGTCGCCGCGTAAATATCGTGCCAGCAGGAGGGATTGGGCATGGGGAACTAAGCCCCAAGGGAGTTTTTCCTTGAGAAACGGATGCGTGATCTGTTCCCGCTTCTTATCCTGCCATTCCTTGAGGACGACCTTACGGCCAGCATCATTGAGCCAGACGGCGCCGTTCTCTTTTTTCTCAAAATGCTCCGGCTTGATGATGCGATTGTTGATCAGCGTGAGTACGAGGCGATCGACAAAGAGACTTCGCAGTTCCTCCATGAGATCGAGCGCCAAGGATTCCCTGCCGGGGCGATCGCGGTGCAGGAAGCCGACATACGCATCAAGTCCCACGCCCTCCAACGCTGAGGCACAATCATGCGCCAGCACGGTATAAAGAAAAGACAGCATGGCATTGACGCGATCGAGAGGCGGACTCTTGAGGCGGCCTTCCAGGGAAAATGCGTCCTTGTTCTGTAAAATGAATTGATTGAACAACGAGAAGTACAGATGTGCGGCATTTCCTTCAATACCGCGCATTTCATATCAAGCGACTGCACTCGATGCAAGCTCTGCAGGCTGCTTTTGAGTTCCGCGCTCACTTGCGCAAGCGCCGTCAGATCCAAGCTCAGCGGATGGTCGCGCTTCATTCTTTCGACGAGTGTGCGCGTGTTGAAGATTTTTCCGAAAAGGAAATCCGCCGCGAGTTTCGCACTCTCCGCATCATCTTCCGAGCGGCGATACTGCTCCTTGCGCAGGAGCACATTGCCTCGCACTTCCCCACAGGAGCGCGCAAGGAATCGCCCGCGCGGACTGAAAAAGCAAAGCCCGATTTTCGCTTGGGCACACGCGCCCATCAAGGCAGGGCTCGCGCCCTTATAGGTGAAGCAAAGGATATTTTCCAAAGCGAGCAGCGGAATCCGTCCCAGCACTTTTTCTTCCTGCAGTACGACGACATTCTCATTTTCCAAAGCCACATACGCATCTTCGGTCAAAATAAACAGGGTATTGAGCATGTGACGCATAGCTCACACCCCCTTCAAGGCAGCTGCATAATAGTCGGAAACGTCCACTGTTTTTTCCAGCTTCGGCAGACACAGGTCTTTCAGCGAACAGCTGCGGCATTTTTTCGTCACCTTGACCTTGGGTGTCGCCCTGCGGGAATATTCCTTGTGCATCTCAGCGAGCGTATGCAGAACGAAATCTCGCAAATCTTGCGTGATTTCCACCTTCTGCCGCCGATGGATTTCATCATAAAAAAGATAACCGACAGGAATCCGGCAGCAAAGCATTTCCTCAAGGCAAAGCGCTTGCAGGACGAGCTGCGAAACATCCTCTTCGCCGTCTTTCGGCTTGCCGCGCTTGTATTCGACTGGAGCAGGACGCCAAAATCCTTCCTGCCCGTGCAGCCGTGCGCCTGTCTTTTCCCGGTGAAATTCCACGACATCCGAGATGCCGCTCACACCAAGCTTTGCCGAGGAAATGCGCAGAGCTCGCGCCACGAGCAAATCCCCGCGCGATTCGTGCAGGCTGCCGTCATGACATTTCTCGTGGACAATCTGCCCCTCGACTGTGCGCAAGTTTTCCTGCCATTGCTGCTCGATGTGAATGAGCGCCCACTGCCTGCGGCAAAAGAGGAAATGCTGGATGCCGGCGACATCCAGCCACTCCTCTTCGCGATATGCCATCAGCTCATGCGCGTGCAGGTCACACCTTCCGGCAGATCTGCTTCATCGACGGTGACCTCATAATCCTGATAGCTGCGTGCCGGCTCCTCCGCCGCCTTCTTTTTGACATGAATGCGCTCAAAAAGCTTATAGGACGGCGCATTGCCAAGCTCACTCTCGTGGCGGAAGACGATGAGCTCACGCGTCGCCATATTGCCGCGCGCCGCCGAGCGGTCAAGCTCAAACATGCGCAGGATCGCCTGCCACAAGAGCGCCAAGTCCTCTTCGGAGAAGCCCGTCGTCTTGCGCGCAAGGTTTGCCGAGACATAGCCTTCGACCTTGTAGAGCGCATAGGGTACGATGAACTTACGGCCGATTTCCGTCTTCTTCGTCTGCGCATCCTTGATCGTCGTGATCGCCGTGCGCGTGATGGTGATCTCCTGCGGCAGAATGGGATCGATGCTGCGCGCAAAGCCGAGCTGCACAGGGCCGCGCACTTGCCCGCAGTTCAAAGCTCCCTGCACGAAGGTCGTCATGACGGCGCCGAAAGTGCGGATATCGAAGAAATTGCTGCACATGAAGTCGCGAATCTTGCCGTCGATCGCAGGATCTGAGGCCTTGACCTTCTTGATGTCCTTGATGCCGAGGTGGTCACAGGCCTCTTGATCGCTTTGAGCGAGCGGCACGTTTTCCTTGATGTAAATACGATAGCCCGGCTTCCCTTCCTGCGCCGTTTCCACGTAGTTGCGAATCTTCCGTTTGAGGCAAACGTCAGTGACCAGTCCGTGTCCGGTCTCTTGATCGACGCGCGGCATGTTGCCCGCATCGGGATCGCCGTTCGGATTGCCGTTTTCGACATCAAAAAGAATGACAAAATCATACCGATTTTTGATTGCTTCCGCCATTTACTTTTCCTCCTTCTTTTCGTACCGCTTCTGCTTCTGATGATAGTAACCAAGGATGAATACACCCTGCTCCTCAAGCGGCAAATGACGCGGCATATCCTTGGCATCCAGCTTTCCCATGATCTCCGACAGCTTCTTGTCCAAATAGACTCTGGAAGCCATCTCCAACTTTTTCAAGTGATGAAGCGCGAGCTTCTGCAGCATCGGGAACACGTGCGCCGGCGTTCCACAGGCAGAATCAAAGAAACGGTCGCGAATCGTCGCCTTGATCTCAGGATTCGCCTTTTCCTGCACCTCTTCCAAAACGGCGAACCAGCGTCCGAGCAAATAAGCAACATCGGTCGAGTTTTCATCTAATGCCACAGCGATCTTCCTCCCTCGATTTCGCATCAAATATGCTTTCAAAAAGCCGGCGCGCCTTGCATTGATTTTCCGCTCCCCCTGCTCTGCATGAATGCGCAGCAAAATGTTTTGGAATACGGACACGGGATACTTGCCGCCGGTCAAAACGGCCCGCAGCATGGCTCCTGCCATGATGGGAGAAGCCATCTTCACCTTGGCGTTGGGATTCACCGTTTCGCGCAGGAGTTCCCACAACGGCACATTGCCGCGCGTCTCCCAGCTCGGGCGGACAATCTTCATCTGCTCCATGTGCAGGGCGAGATTCTTCAAGAAATCCCCGAAAGAACCTTGCAGGAAGAAGCGTACAGAAAGCCGCGCCGCATTGGGCGCCAGACCCAGGATATAGAAAGGGTTGGCATAGGAGATTGCCACGCCCTCGTAGTCGATCGCCGCCCCTGCCTGCACCTTTTTCAGCATGGCATCCAGCAGATCATCGGTCATCTTATCTTCATCACCGAAAAGCATGCCGCAAAGCAGATCTTGCGCCGCCTCGCTCTCCTCCTCGGCCCAATAGACCATCGTCGTGTCGCCTATGATCTTCGTATGCTCGCGATCAGCAAGCAGGGCATTGAGCGCCGTGCCGTAGGCAAACGCCGCCTTCTTCGACACGGGAGCATTGCCGCCCTGCTCGCCGTCGTGACCGTAGGATTCGTAGGCATTGGCATTGAAGGAGACGAGCATGGCTCCCGTTGCTTGGGCGCCGCTGACTCCTTTGAGCGCCGGATGCTTGACGGCGATCGGCGCCAATGCGCCCGTCACGAGGCAACGGCGTTTTTCCTCAGCGCCGCTCGCATCGAGATGCGTTTCCCAGGCCTCACGCACGGCCGGCTCTTCGTGCACGAAGGTGCTCGCCACACGGAATACGAGGTTCGCCCCTGCCAAAATCTCGGCGGCATAGGGTGCGAGAGCTGGATGCGTGCGCACCATCGATTCACCGCCCGGCCAGTGCCCGAAAAAAGCGATGACAGCGCGAGCAGCGTCCGACCCTACATAATCCAGAATCTCCTCGTGCAGGGCCTTCGCAGCCGCAAAGCATTCTGCCGTACGCTTGGGCTTTCCTTTCATATCAGCGCCTAAAAAATACGACGAATTATCACAAAGGAAAAACGGGGCTATGCCAACCGTCCTCGTTTCTCCTGCCGGAACAATAAGTTCCTGCGGTCGATCCACTTCCTTCTTGCCGCGCAAAACCTTCTGGATGAGCGGCAATACTTGAAGCAATTCTCCTTCTTTGGAAAGCAATAGCGCAAAGGAAACATTACGCTTCTCCCAACCATCTCTGGGCAACCGTCCCTCTTTGCACTCCGTCTCATATCTTTCAACCAGTGCTTGGAGCATCAGCGGTACACCTCACAATCCCTAAGGTCGAGCACGCCGTCCACAAGCTGCGCTTGGAAAAACATCGGCTGAAGATTCTTGGGATCCGAGTAGTCGATATCATAGAGCATGAATCCCAGATCTTTCGTTTCCCCATTCGTCGGCGGAAGTTCCGCTTCCTCGTACAGCCGGAAGCGCGCGGGAAACTCGCGGCAGCCCAGATACGGTGCATGATAGCACTGTCCCTTGCGCGCGCGTCGGCAAAACATCTCACGGAATTTTCCCTCGTTATCCGATGCCGATGCCTTCTCCGTCATCTCGAAATGCGCCTCGATGATGTAATGCGGTTCCTTCAAAATGGTGGCGGCACGCTGCTGGATATCCTCTTTCGTGGACTGATAGAGTTCCCCACGCTCTTTCTCCGCAAAAGCCTTCACCGTACGCGCAGGAATCTTTGCCTTGAGCTCATTGCGGCGGACATTCGTGAATTGTGTCTTGGCGAGGACATAGATGCGATCAACCACCCAATGCAAGCCAGGATGCCAAAACACGGCTTCCAAGACCCCTCGCGCCGCGCTCGGCGTCATGACGGCGTAGGAAAAGCGCTCCGCCTTCAACTCCGGCCGCGTGAAGCAAGCCGCTTCGCCCCAAACCTCAAGGCGAACGCCATAGGCCATAAAATCACCTCCATATATTTTTCTTTTGATATGTAACATGTAAGTAAATAATAGCACAACGAATTACACCTGTCAATTCAAAATTCTATAAATCACTAAGAAAATTGACAGAGATACATAGAAATAATAAAATGATGTTGTCGTGAAGATTATATCTCACGAGGATTGAAATTTTTGTTAAGTCACATGGTCGAGCGAGTGCGGGGAGATTTTTTCAAATCTCCCCGCTTTCGTCTGTGCAGAGAAACACGATTTCATGCAGCAAATTTACAGGAACATTCCTTCGCCCTCTCCAACATTACTCGACAGTCCCTTTTCTGAGTCATATACCGCCATATCAACGAGCACGGCGAGGTTTTCATCAAGCATACGGATTTTTCCCTGCGCGGCAAGCTGTTCGAACGGCGCTTCGTCATATCCCGTATAGACAGTCACGATGTAACGTCCAACCTTTCGCATAAGCGAACGCGATCTCTCGCCTTGTTCCAGCCGCGCCAAGAGAGCCTGTCCCTCCTCGGTTTGCGGAATGAAGATCGGCTTGGTACGATCCTCGATCAGGCGGACATCGTCTGCAATATTGGCAAAGGCAAACTTCCCCGACTGTCCCATGATGTCTTTCTTGTCCAGGCGATTCTTGCCGCTCAAATCGTAAAGCTCTTCAAAGTAACGGCAAATCGCTTCGGGACTTGCCAAGTCCTCGGCAAAACTCCGCGCCACATTCTTTGTGATCTCAGCTGCCAACTGCGCGCTTTGCGCCAGCTTTTCCAGAGAAAATACATGCACAACGCTTTCCTCTGCCGATCTCCTGCCCTCGCGATTGCAGCGGCCTGCCGCCTGCACGATGCTGTCGAGACCGTTGATCTCGCGGTAGACGCAGGGAAAGTCGAGGTCGACGCCAGCCTCTACGAGGCTCGTCGAAATGACGCGGCACGGCTTGCCATCTTTGAGCCGGGCACGAATCTCTTCCAGTACCTGCTCGCGATGCACGGGATAGAGATTCGTGGACAAGCAGTACGTTCCTTCGTCTGCCCGCAGCAAATCGAAGACACTCTGCGCCGTCTTTTTCACATTGACGATGCAAAGCACCTGCTCATGAGCCGCCAGCTCTTCGGCAAGCTCCTCTTCCGTCATCACCTCTTCGCGCAGCTCGATCTTCGTGCGCCGGAAAAACGCTGCATTTTCCATGAGCGCCGGGCAGATTTCCAGCGGCTGCATATCATCGGAGAAAAACTGCCCCAGAGGCGGCTGCGTCGCCGTGCAGAGCACCGCCGTACATGCATAGTGCCGCACGAGCGCCTCGATTGCGGCAAGCGAAGGACGCAAGTAATCAATCGGAATCATCTGCGCCTCATCAAAGATCACGATGCTCTCGGCAAGATTGTGCAGTTTGCGGCATTTCGACGGGCGATTGGAAAAAAGCGATTCGAAAAACTGCACGTTCGTCGTCACGATGACGGGCGCATCCCAGTTCTCCGTCGCCAGCCGCTTGCGGTTCATATCCGTATCCCGCACATCGTCATAATCCACATTCTGATGATGCTCGACGACACTGTCCGGCCCCAGCAGATCCCGAAAGACAGCCGCATTCTGCTCGATGATCGACGTATACGGTATGACATAGATGATGCGCCTGCGCTTTCTCTTGGCATGAGCTGCATAATGCAGAGCAAACGCCAGGGAAGAAATCGTCTTGCCCCCTCCCGTCGGTACGGTTAGCCGGTATAAATTCCCTCGTGCTTCTTTTCCTGCGGCGATGCTCTCGGCGAGGAGCGCGGAACGCTTTTCGTTGATCGGCAACCGCAGTTTTCGCTTTTCTTTTTCCGTCTTCGGCTTCGAAAATTTCTCTTCAAGGCTCTCCTGCAGGCGTTCGAGCAAGGTTTCCACAGAAGCAAAACCTTCCCGTTCGACATTTCCCGCCGACATGAAATCTTCCGTGTCGAGAAAGTCCGCATCGACGAGACAGGAAAAAAGCATGCGCGTATAGAGCATCGCGGAGAGCGGCGCACGAACGACTTGCGCCAACAAGAGCGACGGCGGAGGCAAGGTCTGCGGCAGATCCGCCTCGTGATAAGCGCGGTAATCGGGCAGATTCTGACGCTTGAGCCTGCTCAAAAGCGTGCCTTCTTCCGCTGTATTTGCCGTCGTACCCCGATTCGGTATGCCGCCATGATGCCCTGCGATGCAGAACGCCATCACCTGCGTCATGCCTCTGCCGAGCCTTCTGCTTTGCTCATCGTCCACGCTCTGCCGCAGCTTCACGACCTCCTGCGTCCCTGCCGTCGAATGATCGATGCGCCCCCTGCGCCGTTTCTTCTCCTCCTCATCCGCACGCAGATACGCTTGAAACTCGCGCGAATACTTGCCGATATCGTGATACAAGCCCAAGAGCCGCCCCATCGCCTCCTCGCCGAAAGCGGCGGCAAAGCGCTCCGCAAGATCGGCAACGCCCGTCAGATGGTCGCACAAAAGCTGCTCACGCCCCGTTTCCTCATCGAGATGCCCAAGATAAGCAGAAGATTTTGTCATTTTAAACACCTCCAAGAAATCACCCAGAAACTCGCCGAAGATAAAAATTTCCACTCCCCTTCCAAAAGCCATACATATTATTTCGACAAATAATTTCCATTTCCTATATGTTTCTAATGGTTTTCATAGATTTCACTATGACACCCCAAGAGGTCAAGCCCAAAGGGCGCAGACCGATTGGTTAGGTTTCATGTAAGGCGTGAGGACATATGTTCAGCCGGCAGCCAAGCGTCAAAAGAGCCGCCCACCGTGCGACGGCGGGCGGCTCTTTCCTATTTTCTTCAATCCTCAAGCGGCGTGTTGACAGTCTTCTTGCGCTCGCGCCAGTCGGGGCAGAACTTGTCCATGAGGCTCTTGAAATGCGCGTTGTGGTAGCGCTCCCAAAGATGCGTAAGCTCGTGGATGATGATGTATTCGAGGCAGGAAACCGGATATTTGGCGAGCTGCAGATTCAGCCAGATGCGGCGCGCGCGGATGTTGCAGGTGCCCCACTTCGTCTTCATGTTCTTGATACGCCATTCAGCGGCGCTCTTGCCGACGATCGTCTCTGCGCGCGCCAAGAGCGGCGGCACGGCGCGCGCGAGTTCGCGACGATACCATTCGTTCAGCAAAGCTTCACGCTCGGCGGGGCTGCTCTCGGCCTCCTGCGCCTTGAGACTCAGGATGAGTCGGCTGCCGTCTCGCAGGGCGATGTTGCAGCCACGTCCGAACTTCACGGTGAGCTGGAGCGGCTCGCCCCAGACAAAGAAGCGCTCGCCGCTTAAGAAGCGGCGAGCGCTTGGCAGAGGTTTCGCGGCGATCTTCGCCTGCTTTTCCTCGATCCATGCCGTATGCTTGGCGACGAAGCGTGCGAGCTCTTCGAGCGTCGCGCGCTTCGGTGCGCTCAGGCGCACCGTGCCTGCGGGCGGCACGACGCGCAGATAGATGTTCTTGATGGACTTTCGTTCAAGCTCGACGGGGATTCCCGCGAGCGTCGCCCGTCTCGTCGACGTTCCCATATCAGTTGTTCTTCTGCTCCATCACGGCGAACGATGCTGCCTTGTCGCCCTCGCCGAGGCGTACGACCTTGACGCCCTGCGTGTTGCGGCTGATGACGGAAATCTCGTCGACCTTCGTGCGGATGACGATGCCGTCCGTCGTGATGAGGATCAGCTCCTGTCCCGGACGCACGACCTTGAGGCCGATGACCGCGCCCGTCTTTTCCGTGACCTTCATGTTGATGAGGCCCTTGCCGCCGCGCGTCTGCAGACGATATTCGCTCGTCGCCGTGCGCTTGCCGTAGCCTTCCGCCGTGATCGTCAGAACCTCGGCATTGCGCGCGAGGTTGTCCATGCCGACGACCACATCCCCCGCCTTTAGGTTGATGCCCTTGACGCCGCGCGCCGTGCGTCCCATCGAGCGCACATCGTCTTCAGCGAAGGCGACCGCCATGCCGCCCGCCGTACCGAGGATGACCTGCTTTTCACCGTCCGTGAACTTGACGCCGATGAGATCATCATCCTCGTCGAGATTGATCGCATTGAGTCCGCCTCTGCGGATCGACTGGAACTCGGAAAGGCTCGTCTTCTTCACGATGCCCTTCTTTGTCGCCATGAAGAGGTATCGCTCGGGCAGGAACTCCTTGACCTGGATGACTGCCGTGATCTTCTCCTCGCTCTCAAGCTGCAGCAGGTTAATGATCGCCGTGCCCTTCGCCTGGCGGCTCGCCTCGTTAATCTCGTACGCCTTGAGACAGTAGACGCGCCCGCGGTTCGTAAAGAAGAGAATCGTGTGGTGCGTCGTCGTCACGAGGATATTTTCGACGAAGTCGGCTTCCTTCGTGCCCATGCCCGTCACGCCGACACCGCCGCGCTTCTGGCGACGATAGGTGTCGAGCGGCATGCGCTTGATGTAGTTGTTATGCGTGAGCGTGATGACGACGTCTTCCTGCGCGATGAGGTCTTCGACGTTGATCTCGGATGTATCGATCGTGATCTCCGTGCGGCGCTCGTCGCCGTACTTTTCGCGCACGGCAAGAAGCTCGTCCTTGATGATCTTGTCGATCTTTCCCTCGTCGGCGAGAACGGATTTGAGCCAGTCGATCATCTTCAAGACCTCTTGGTACTCTTCCTCGATCTTCTCGCGCTCAAGACCCGTCAGACGCTGCAGACGAAGGTCGAGAATCGCCTGCGCCTGCTTCTCGCTGAGCTTGAAGCCTTCCATCAGGCGCTCACGCGCGATGTCCGCCGTGCGGCTCTCGCGGATCGTCGTGATGACGGCGTCGAGGTGATCGAGCGCGATGGTCAAGCCTTCGAGGATATGAGCGCGCGCCTCGGCTTTCGCCAATTCGTACTTCGTGCGCCGCGTAATGACATCCTGCTGATGCTTGATGTAGTAGTGCAGCACCTCTTTCAGCGTGAGCACGCGCGGACTGCCGTCGACGAGCGCGAGCATGATGACGCCGAAGCTGTCCTGCAGCTGCGTGTGCTTGTAGAGCTGATTCAAGATGACGTTGGCGTTCGCGTCGCGGCGCACGTCGATGACGATGCGCATGCCGCTGCGGTCGGACTCGTCGTTCAAGGCCGTGATGCCCTCGATCGCCTTGTCGCGCACGAGCTCGGCGATCTTCTCGACGAGACGCGCCTTGTTCACCTGATAGGGCAGCTCCGTCACGATGATGCGCGAGCGGCCGCTCGACGTCGTCTCGATGTGCACGCGCGCGCGAAGCTTGACGACGCCGCGCCCCGTCGTATATGCCTGACGCATGCCCTCCGTGCCGAGGATCAGTCCCGCCGTCGGGAAATCCGGCCCCTTGATGACCGTCATAAGTTCCTCAACGGTAGCATCGGGACGGTCAATGAGCATCAACGTGCCGTCAATGACCTCGCGCATATTGTGCGGCGGAATGTTCGTCGCCATGCCGACAGCAATGCCCGCCGTGCCGTTCGCAAGAAGCTGTGGGAACTTCGCGGGCAGCACGGTCGGCTCTTTCAAGGACTCGTCGTAGTTCGGTGCGAAATCCACCGTTTCTTTGTCGATGTCCTGCAGCATGAGCTCCGCGACCTTCGACATGCGCACCTCGGTGTAGCGCATCGCTGCTGCCGGATCGCCGTCGACCGAGCCGAAGTTGCCGTGACCGTCGGCGAGCATGTAGCGCATGGAAAAATCCTGCGCCATGCGCACGATCGCGTTATAGACGGAACTGTCGCCATGCGGGTGGTACTTACCAAGGACTTCGCCGACGATGCGCGCCGACTTCTTGTACGGCTTGCCCGAACCCATGCCCGCTTCCTGCATCGCATAGAGGATGCGGCGGTGCACAGGCTTCAGACCGTCGCGCACGTCCGGCAGGGCGCGGGCGACGATGACACTCATGGCGTAGTCGATATAGGAATTCTTCATCTCACTTGCGAGATTTACAGGAACGATCTTCCCCTCGCCAAAATCCACACTCTCACCCCAAAAATATAGTCGAGAACAGTATCTAACCTTAGTAGTATAGCATTTTTCAGCCAAAAAGTCCATGCGGCAAAAGGCGGGGTTGGCGCACATCACTTTCGTACAGTCGTTATCCCATATGCCATCGCAAATATAGCTGAAAGCCGATGCATGGAGACTCTTGCTCCACGCATCGGCTTTCGCTCTATATTGTCTCAGACTCTGCTCACAGCCTGAATTTCGCTACTCCCTGCTGCAGCTGCTGCGCGAGATCTGCGAGCGTGTGGCTCGCGGCCGCGATCTCCTCGGCAGACGCCGCCTGCTCCTCGGAGACGGCGGACACGTCCGTCGCCTTCTGCTGCACGGCATGGGACAGGTCGCTGACCTTCTGCACCGTATCGACCGTGCTCTTGCAGTCCGTTTCGAGTGCGCCCGTGATCTTCGTGAGCTTCTCGACCTGCTCGGTCAAGGCCTCGACGGAGCCGGCGATGCTCGCGAACTTCTCGTCAGCAGCACGAACTTGCCCGACATTCCCCTTGACTTCGTCCTCCTGCGATTTCGTCAGCGCAAATGCGCTCTCGATCTGCGCGGAGTTCTTGCCGATGACATCATTGATTTGCTGCGCTGCCTCCTCGCTCTGCTCGGCGAGCTTTCGCACCTCGTCGGCGACGACGGCGAAGCCCTTGCCCTGCTCGCCCGCGCGCGCCGCCTCAATGGCGGCATTCAAAGCGAGGAGTTTCGTCTGGCCTGAGATGCTCGTAATGAGCTCATTCATTTCCGCGATGTTCTTCGAGCCGTCGTAGAGGTGCTGGACGGCGGCGCCAACCTTCGCGGCTCCCGTCGCAAGATTCTCGACGCCCGCAACCGCCTTACCGAGCGCCTCCCTGCCTTCTCTCGTCGCTGCTTCCGTCTCGTCGGCAACCTTCGTCGAAGCATCGACGACCTTGGCGATGTCTGCGGTCTGTGCTTCCATATTGTGTGCGACTTCGTTCGCCATCTCCGCGATGTTGCTCTGCTCCGCCGCACGCTCGGCGATGTCGACGACGGCCTCCGCCGCAGACTGCGATGCATTCGCTGTCTGCGTCGAGCTTGCCGTTAGTTCCTCAGAAGACGCGAGCACCTGCTCGCTGGCCTTCGTGGTGTCCTCAACCATCTTTCGGAGCGTTGTGACCATCTGACTTGAACTCGTCTGCAGCACTCCGATCTCGTCGACGCGATCGCTCACGGGCAATTTGTGCGCGAGATCGCCCTTGGCGATGAGGCTCATCGTGTTGGACAGGACTTCGATCGGCGAAATCATGCCTGTGAGGAAATAGTACGTGATGCCGCCCAAGAGCGCGAGAGCAACGAGGCTGATGAAAAGAATCACATACAACATCTGCGTTGCCGATGCGAACGCCTCCGCCTGCGGTACCTCGATGATGATGTGCCAACCCGTCGTGCCGATCGGCATCGATTCATAGAACTTCTGCACCCCGTTGAACTCCGCATCGAACATCTGCGGATCCTTCGATGTGAAGCGCGCTGCAAGCTCCTTGTACTTGCCGCCTTCCATCTCGTTGAGCCGCGGATCGTCAAGCGTGAATTTTTTGTGGTAGATGAATTCGCTGTCCGGCCCCAAGACGAAGAGCGATCCCGATTCGCCGACCTTCACACCCTTCAAAATCTCTGTCATACTATCGACGGAAGCATCCATGCCGATGACAGCGACAAGCTCGCCATTCTTATTATAGATCGCCTTGCTCAGCGTCATAACCCGCGTTTTGTCAGGGTCGCTCTGATAGACCTCGGAAAGCTCCACATCTTTCGAGTTTACTGCATTCTTGTACCACGGACGCGTGCGCGGATCGAAACCTTCCGACGCCTGATCCTTCACCACGGACGAACCGTCGGGAAATCCCACGTAGAATTCAAAGACGCCGGGACGTGCCGAGATGTCAAGAACCGCCTGCTGCAGATCGTCCCCCTGCGGCAAACCGACGCTCCAATCCTGGGCGATGGTCTCCACCATCGCGCGCTTTTCCTGCACGCTGCCGTCAAGCTCCGCCGCATAACGGCCCGCGCGCTGCTCCATGCCGACTTCCACCGCGCTTTTCAGCCCCGAGCTTGCCATCAGATAGATGATCGTTCCCATGAGGGTGAAGATGACGATGAGCGGAATGCCGATGCTCAAGAGCATCTTCGGCTTGAGTTTCATTTTGTGCTCCTCCCTGTATCCTTCCAAAACTTATACCTTGCTGCTTCTCTTCTTCTCTATTTTTAAACTTTTTGTAATAAAACTCTAACATCTGACTCCAAGAGATCCAGCCGAAGGTGCAGACCGATAAGCTAGACTTCTGTAAATCATGCGGACATACATACCGCGTCTTTTTTCAAAGCCGGAACTTCGAAACTCCCTGCTTCAGTTCCTGAGCGAGATCCTCGAGCGCGTGGCTCGCGGCCGCAATCTCCTCGGCAGACGCTGCTTGCTCTTCGGAGACGGCGGATACGTCCGTCGCCTTCTGCTGCACAGCGTGCGAGATGCTGCTGACTTTTTCCACCGTGTCGACCGTGCTCTTGCAGTCCTTTTCGAGTGCCCCCGTAATCTTCGTGAGCTTTTCGACCTGCTCGGTCAAGGCTGTAACAGAACCTGCAATGCTCGCAAACTTCTCGTCGGCAGCGCGAACTTGGCCGACGTTGCCCTTGACCTCGTCTTCCTGCGATTTCGTCAGCGCGAATGTGCTCTCGATCTGCGCAGAATTCTTGCCGATGACCGTGCTGATCTCCTGCGCCGCCTGCTCGCTCTGCTCGGCGAGCTTTCGCACCTCGTCGGCGACGACGGCGAAGCCCTTGCCCTGCTCGCCCGCGCGCGCCGCCTCGATCGCCGCGTTGAGCGCGAGGAGTTTCGTCTGCCCTGCGATGCTCGTGATCAGCTCGTTGATCTCCGCGATGTTCTTCGAGCCCTCGTAGAGCTTTTCGACCGCCGCGCTCGTCTTCGCCGAGCCATCGGCCAGCCCTTCGACGCCTCGGATCGCACCCCTGAGCTTTTCCGCGCCTTCCTCGGTAGCCTCGCCCGTCGAGGCAACCGCCTGCTGCGCCTTGCCGACCGCCGAGCGAATCGTCTTCATCTCATCGTTGACGCCCATGACCTTTCCTGTTGCATCCTCAACGATCGTACTCTGACGCGCACTTTCCTCGGCGATGACGACGACGGCTTCCGCCGCCGACTGCGCCGCGTCCGCCGACTGCGAGGAGCTTGCCGTCAATTCCTCGCTCGACTCCGACACATGGTCGGCGGCTTCCTTCGTCGTCTTGACCATCGTCTGCAGGCTCGTCATCATGTCGCGGCAGCTGTTCTGCAGGGCGCCGATCTCATCGGAGCGACTGCTCGCGGGAAGATGCGTCGTGAGGTCGCCGCCCGCGATCTTCTCCATCAGCGAGCACAGGACGCCGATCGGCGTTGTCACTGCATGGAGCAATACATAGGTGATGCCGAGAAGCAGCACGAGAGCCGCGAGGCAGATCGCGACGACGAGCATGCTCATGTGCGTGACGGCGGCATTCGCCTCGTCACGCGGCAGGGCGATGAGCACCGTCCAGCCCGTCTCCCCGACGGGAACGCCCGCATAAAACTTCTTGCTGCCCTGATAGTCAGCTTCGATCTGCTCAGGCTTTCCCGTCGTAAGCTTAGACGCCAGATCCTTATAAGCGCCGCCGTCAATCTCGTTGAATCGGTCGTCCACCGTATACTTCGTGTGGTAGATGTACTCCGTCTCCGGCCCTAGGATGACGAGCGCTCCCGTCTCGCCGACCTTGACGTCCCGCACGATGTCCCCGACGGATTCGAGCGAAATATCGATGGCGGCGACGCCTTTGATCTCCCCGTTCTTCTCAATGGCACGGCTGATCGTCAAGACAGGCTTGCCCGTGGACGCCGCCTTGTACGGCTTGGATATGATCGTCTTGTCGGGAGCAGCGGCCGCCTCCTTGTACCACGGGCGCTCCCTCGGGTCGTAGCCCGCGCGGAACGACGCGCTCGTCGCCGCGCTGCCGTCCGCCCTGCCGATATAGGCGGAGACGACGCCCGGGCGTTCCGCCATGTGCAGCAGCGCCTCGTGCAGCGCCTCGCCCTCGGGCATCGCCTCCTCCCAATTCACCGTCGCCGTTTCGACAGCGACGCGGTTCATCTCCACGATCTTGTCGATGGCGTTGGCATAATGCTCGCCCATCTCATACATGCTTCTCTGCTTCGACTCCGACAGCGCCGAGCTTGCCATCGAGCTGATGACGAATCCCACGATGAGGAATGCCGCAACGAGCGGAATCCCGATACCCAAGAGCATCTTCGGTTTCAGTTTCATAAGGACCTCCTCTTTTTCTCCCAACTTTTTTGCTATTATAGAACAAAACTCCCTCATTGTGGGAAGAAAGTTTTTTCTGCGAATTCAAGCAAAACGAGGAAATTCCATGCCAGTTGATTCCAATATACATGAATTGCGATGAATCCACATAAAAAGAAAAGACTTTCTGCTGCAAAAAAAAGAAATAAGAGCAATCAAACCCTCGAAAATAAATTCCATGAGTAATTTCTAACAATCTCTGAAAGACATTTGACCTATGTTTCTTGCGTGCAAAATATGCACGCAGCACCCACCTATCGGCCATCGTGCGCCGCCCCTCCTGCAAAAAAGGCTGCGCACGAGTCGAACCGACTCATGCGCAGCCTTCCACTTTTCTGTTACGACTTCACTTCCTGCCGACAAGCAGCTTGGACGCGCTGCAGCACATGAAGCGCGCCTCTCCTTGACTCATGAACATGCCCTTGGCCGTGTCGAGAAGTTTGACCTCCTCGTAGCCCTCATCCCTCAGCTTAGCGGCGAACGCTTCCATATCACCGTACTTGCCGCGCTCCATGATGTCATGAATCGCGAAGACGCCGCCCTTCTTCAGGACACGAAGCGTCTCTTCGAGCATCGTCTGTCCCGAGATCTTCGGGATGTTGTGATAGACGTAGTTGCTCGTCACCGCATCGAAACTTTCATCGGGAAAATCGAGCTTGAGGGCGTCGCCCGGGCGAAACTCCGTATTCGTCACGCCCTCAGCCGCGGCATTCTCCTCGCAGATCCGCTGACTGAACGAAGCGTAGACGCCGCGCCAGAGGTCGACACCGAGCGCCTGGCACGCGGGATTCCCCTTCGCGCAGGCGATCGTCAAAGCGCCGCTGCCGCAGCCGACGTCGAGGATACGCCCGCCTGCGGGAAGCTTGACAAATGCCGCCGTCCCCTCGACGATCTGCCGCGCCAACTGCCGCTTACCGTCGTAAGAAAACATGCGGTAGAGGGCGCAGAACCAAAATGTGAGGAGCGTCGAAGCGAGAGCCGCGAGCGCGAGGACGACGTCGAGGGCGAGCCACGCGCCCGCACGCGGCAAAAGGGCGAGCACGAGCGCGAAGAACGCCCAGAAGAGGACAGCTGCCAGGAGCGCCGCCGCAATCATGCGGCGCGGCAGCCAGTTCTTGTAGTTCGGCTTTCTGCCCGTGCCGTCCTCGGGCGATTTCTCCGCGCCCGCTTCCGGTACGGCCGGACTCTTGCCGACATCCGTCACTTAGACCATCTCCTCGGGATGGAAGACCTCGTCGAACTTCTCAGGCGCGAGGAAGCCGAGCGCGACGCACGCCTCCTTGAGCGAGATGTTCTCCTCGTACGCCTTGTGCGCCGTCTTCGCCGCCTTCTCGTAGCCGATGACAGGATTCAGAGCCGTCACGAGCATCAGCGAGCGGTGCAGATTCTCGTGCATCTTCTCCTTGTTCGCCTTGATGCCCGATACGCAGCGCTCATCGAAGGAACGCAGGGAATCCGCCAGGAGGCGCACCGACTGCAGGAAGTTGTAGATCGTCACGGGCATGTAGACGTTCAGCTCGAAATTGCCCTGCGAAGCCGCGATGGCGACAGCCGCATCGTTCGCCATGACCTGCACCGCCACCATCGTCGCCGACTCGCACTGCGTCGGATTGACCTTGCCCGGCATGATGGAGCTTCCCGGCTCGTTCGACGGGATCGTGATCTCGCCAAGGCCGCAGCGCGGGCCGCTCGCGAGCCAGCGCACATCGTTGGCGATCTTCATGAGGTTCGTCGCCAGCCCCTTCAAGGCGCCGTGCGCGAAGACCATCTCATCCTTCGCCGAGAGCGCGTGGAACTTGTTCGGCGCTGTACGGAAATCGAGTCCCGTGATGTCGCTGACGACGCGTGCGACTTCCTCGGCAAAGCCCTCGGGCGCATTGAGTCCCGTGCCGACCGCCGTGCCGCCCAAGGCCAGCTCCTTCAAGAACGGCAGCGTCGCCTCGATCTGTGCACGCGACTCCTTGAGCATGGCGAGCCAGCCGCTGATCTCCTGCGTGAAGGAAATGGGCACGGCATCCTGCAAATGCGTCCTGCCCGTCTTGACGATTCCTTCATTCTCCTTCATCAAACGCTCGAAGGTCGAGGCGAGCTTGTCGATCGACGGCAGGAGCTTGTCCTCGATGGCGACGACGGCGGCGATGTGCATTGCCGTCGGGAACGTGTCGTTCGAGCTTTGCGACATATTGCAATGGTCGTTCGGATGCAGAAGCTTCTCGCCCGCAATCTCATTGCCGCGATTCGCCAGCACCTCGTTGACGTTCATGTTCGACTGCGTGCCGCTGCCCGTCTGCCATACGGCGAGCGGGAAATGCCCGTCCAGATCGCCCGCGAGAATTTCGTCCGCCGCCTTCGCGATGGCGTCGCGGCGCTTCTCGTCGAGCCTGCCGAGCGTCGCGTTGGCAAACGCCGCCGACTTCTTCAAGATGGCAAAGGCGCGGATGATCTCCTTCGGCATCTTTTCCGTGCCGATGGGGAAATTCTCGAAGCTCCTCTGCGTCTGTGCCCCCCAATAGCGATCCTTCGGTACGCGAACCTCTCCGAGAGAATCATGCTCGATCTTGTACTCCATAAACGTCTCCTCCTTCATCTGCAAGCTACACGCACAAACGTCCACTTTGTGGACATTGTGCGCCGCCCTTAATGAAAGTTACCCAATCAGTCTGCTCCCTTCGGGCTTGACTTCTTGGACTTTCATAGTAAAAACTCCCGTCCGCAAGTGGAAAGAAAAGCGCCGGAATTTTTCCGACGCTTTTAGTGTAACATATATGAAAATATTTTTCAATAATGTTTTATGAGGAATGAATATCATACTTCTGCATCGCCACTTCCGCACGGTTCTCCAATCCGAGTTTATGCTTCCGTACAAGCATGAGTATTCACCCTTGACATAGATGAACAAGCATCATAATATGTTTGTAGATATTAAGATTCTATATCAATTATTTATAAGGAGGCCTTTCATGAAAACAAAGCTCAGCGGTGTAGCGGAAACCTTGCTCATTCCCCTGTGGGCGCGAGCAGAAGAAACGAAGCGCTCAGACGCCTTGATCCGAGACGATTTCGCCGTGCGGCTCGTCGAGCAGATCGACTACGACTTCGCCAAGTTCGCCCGCGCCAAGCACTCGCAAACGGGAGTCGCCGTGCGCAGCTACATCCTCGACCATGAAACAAAGGCATTCATCGAAAAGCAGCCCGATGCGGTATGCATCAATCTCGCCTGCGGTCTCGACACCCGCTTCTACCGCATCGACAACGGACAGATTGATTGGTACAACCTCGACCTGCCCGATGTCATGGAACTGCGCCAAAACTTACTCGCAGAAGAAGGCGCGCGCATTCACAATCTCGCCGCCTCCGTCTTCGATTCCGGCTGGCTAGAAAAAGTCGAGCATGAAGGTCGCCCCGTCCTCATCCTCCTGGAAGGCGCGGCCATGTACTTCAGCGAACAAGAGATGCGCAGTCTCTTCGCCATGCTCGCCGAGGCCTTTGCCGATGCTTCCATGCTCATCGAAATCATGCCGCCTTTTCTCATCGGTCAGCAAAAGCGCCACGATTCTGTAGATACGCAGAAAGCGCCCTTTCAATGGGGTGTAAAAAGCGGCAAGGAGATAGAGAAACTCCATCCCTCCATCACCTTCCTCAAGGAGCGAACCCTCTACGAGGGATTCCGCAGCCGCTGGGGCTTGTTCGGCCTCCTCTCCGTGATTCCTTGGTGGAACAAAAACTGCAACGACAAGATTGCCTGCCTTCATTTCGCATCCCGCTGAGTCGCCACGGGATGTCTTGAAAAAGTCTGCGGTAACGTTTCGTATATTTTTACGACTCCTCCAAACATACGATAAACAATTCGCTCGAACAAGAAAAGCGCCGAGAATCTCTCGACGCTTTTCTTATATCCATCGATTTACTTTTCCTGCCCCGTGCTGCAGCTGCCGCCGCAGCCTCCGCAGCCGCCGCTGCAGCCACCGCCGCAGCAGTCTTCCTTGCCCGCCTTCACATTGTGATAGACGTGACGCAGAGCGAAGAAGAGCAGGACGGCGACGATTGCGCCGAGAATGATGCTTGCCATGGCAAAGATCTCCTTTCAGGAGTAGCGAAGCACGGACGGCTTCCCTAGCCGTTCATGCCGAAGGCGCAGGCTCCCCAGTAGACAAGAAGTGAGACGACCCAGGCGACGCCGAAGGTGTAGAGAGCGGCAAAGAGCATCCAGCTCCACTTGCCCGTCTCCTTCTTGATCGTGCCGAGCGAAGTCATGCACGGCGTGTAGAGCTGCGAGAATACCATGAAGGCGAGCGCCGAGGCTGCCGTGAATGCCGTACCCATCGAGCCGGCGAACTGTGTCGCCGTCTCTGCGGCGTCCTCCGCCTCGGTCGAGACATCGCCGACGCCATAGAGGATACCGAGCGTCGAGACGACGGACTCCTTCGCCATGATGCCCGTGACGACGGCCGCGCCCGACTCCCACGTCTCGAAACCGTGCAGCGCGAAGAGATGGCTCATACCGCCGCCAATCGAGGCGAGGAAGGATTCGCTCATCTCATCCGTAGCGCCGTCCGCATTGTAGTTCGACAAGAACCAGATGGCTACGCTCATTGCGAAGATGATCGTACCAGCTTTGATCAGGTATCCCTTGCCCTTGTCCCAAGTTTCCAAGAGCACCGTCTTCATGTCCGGCATGCGGTACGGCGGCAGTTCGAGGAGGAACGTCGATCCCTGGCTCCTGAACGCCGTGATGCCCAGAACCTTCGCCATGATGATGGCGACGACGATGCCGATGATGTACATCGAGAATACGAGATTCGCGGCATGTTCAGGGAAGAACATCGCAGCGAAGAGCGCCATGATCGGCAGCTTCGCCGAGCATGTCAAAAAAGGCGTGATGAGAATCGACGTGAGCCTGTCCTTTTCCGAGTCGAGCGCACGCGCACCCATGATGGCCGGCACGCCGCAGCCGAAGCCGACAATCAGCGGCATGATGCCCTTGCCCGTGAGGCCGACACGGCGCATGATCGGATCCATGATGAAAGCGACGCGCGCCATATATCCCGTACCGTCGAGGAAGGACAGCATGAAGAACAGTGTGAAAATGAGCGGCACGAAGTTGATGACGTTGCCGACACCCGCGACGATACCGTCTGCAATCAACGATTTCAGCCACTCGGCGACGCCCGCAGATTCCATCGCGTCTTTGATCCAGTCGGTGAACGGTCCGCCGATCCAGTCGCCGACGGCATCCGCGAGCGGCTGACCAATCCACGTGAAGGCGATACAGAACACCAAGTAGAGGATGCCGAGGAGAATAGGCAGCGCCAAGACGCCGTTCGCGAGCACGCGGTCGATCTTCTCCGAAGTCGACAGCCCGACGTTTCCGACGACAACCGCCTTCTTCATGATCTTGTCGATGAGATCATAGCGCAACTCGATGAGCTTTTCGTCCAGCTCTTCGGCGGAAAGGCCGCTCTTCTTGAGTTCCGTCGCCTTCGCCTTGTGCTCTTCAACCATCGCACTCGGGCGGTAGTTCGACATGACGGTCGTCGTGAAGATTTCGATGAGCTTCTGGATGCTCTTCTTGCTGCGGCCAACTGTCTGCACGACAGGCATGCCCAGAGCCTCTTCGAGCTTCTGGATGTTGATGCGAATGCCCTTTCTTTCCGCCTCGTCCTGCATGTTGAGGTCGATGAGCAGAGGAATTCCCTCTTCGAGGAGCTGCACTGTGAGGAAGAGATTGCGCTCGATATTCGAGGAGTCAATGACATCAACCGCGAGGTCGGGCATCGTCGTCTTGAAGTAGTCGATGACGACCTGCTCTTCCGCCGAGCGCGCATTGATGCTGTAGGTGCCAGGCAGGTCGACGACTGTGATCACGCGATCCTTGTAGTTGACGACGCCCATCTTCTTGTCGACGGTAACGCCCGGCCAGTTACCGATCTTCTGGCGCATACCCGTCAATTCGTTGAATATAGTCGATTTTCCCGTGTTCGGGTTGCCCGTCAGGGCGACGCTCATGGTGCTCATCAGGCTCCCGCTCCTTCCTTGATTTCCGTCACTTCGATCTTCTCCGCATCAGCGCGGCGAAGCGCCAGATTGTACGAGCGAAGTCCGATCGCCATCGGATCGCCCATCGGCGCTGACGGAAGCACCTTGATGCGCGTGCCCGGGATCAGCCCCATCGTCATCAGGCGCTGCTTGAGCTCCGAATCGCCCACCTTGTCGACACGAAGAGACATTCCTGTCTTTCCGTCTTTCAACGTCATGCTTCTTACCTCCATTAAATAAAACAGCAAACTGCACGCACAAACGTCCATGTTGCGGACACTGCACGCCTCCCTTAGCGAAACTCAGCCAATCGACCTACGCCTACGGCTCAATCGCTTGGGGTTTCATAAAAAATGAGAACGACAATGAAACTGAATCCAGTTCATCGGCAGAGATAATAATACTCTATCCAGCTCATGCTGTCAAGGAAATAAGGCGCGATTTGAACTTTTTCTATCAATTTATAAAGATTCTCATTTAATCAAACAGCGGGCGGACGTTCCGCCGAAGAAATTGCACCCTTCCCGTAAAAAATACTGCAGGGGTACAGCCCCGTCTCATCGTAAACCAAAGGTATCAAACCATATTCTTCCCGTAAAAACACTGCAGGGATGCAGACACGCGGCTTCCCCCGAAGCTCCGCCTTGAGACCGACGACGCTCCTGCACACAAAAAGCGCAGGAGCGTCCCCTTCGCTCCTGCGCTTTCGTTAAAATATCACGGAAGACATCGCATCACCATGACGCGTTCCGCCCTCATGCTGAGTGCTCAGCGAGGACGTTCTGCAACGCCGCCATGCTTGCCGAGTGGCAGAAAGCGATCTTCGCATTGCACTTCTTCGCCTCTTCCTGCGCGTGCATGGCAAGCTGGTGTGATGCCGTGCTCGTGAAAAGAATGATGAGATCAGGCGAGCCGATCTTCCTCCTGAGGTCTCGACACATCTTCGGAAAAACCTTCGCCTTGAACCCGCAGCTCTTGCATGCCTCGCGATAACGGCACTCCATACACTCGTTCCCCCCAAGAATCACCACACTGCTCATAACCACTCTCCCTTTCTTTTATCCTTGAATATGAATATCACTCATCTTTATGACATAATTATAGATGAGGTGAGAATGATTGTCAAGTCCATAATAAAGGGTGATTTGTATAACTTTTGTCTTGGTCTTGTGTGAAACGCATGGCAAGGAAGCGCCGTCATCATGCGTCAGATATTCCAACAGAATGCGGCGAGAAACACACGACGTGCACATGCATCGCAGCATCAAAAAGGGATACCGCACAAATCCCTGCGGTATCCCTTTCTTTTTACCATGAAGCCCCAAGAGGTCAAGCCGAAGGTGCAGACCGATTGGCTAGGCTTCTGTAAGGGCGGCGCACAATGTCCACGAAGTGGACGTTTGTGCGTGTAGTTTTCTCATACAGTTATCATTATAGCATAGAAGAAAAGAGAAGATCAAACGTTTTAGGTCGTAATTTGGAGAAGGAAGCCGCATGAGCAACATCTATGGTTACATTCGTGTATCTAGCATGAATCCCCAAGAGGTCAAGCCGAAGGCACAGACCGATTGACCAGACTTCTGTAAGGGCGTGAGGACATATGTTCGGCATACCTCCTTGATGATGCCATTGCAGGAAACGAACAGAAAATAAAACAGGCATAGCCAGTTTTACGGACTGGCTATGCCATATTTTTTTACAAAAGCGGTATCCGTAAAGGAAGTTATCAAACGTTCACTTTATGGACATTGTATGCTGCCCTTAATGAAATGGAAAACTGAGTAGCAGACATGACGTATAGGTTGCATCCTATGGTATAATAGAGAAAAATCGTTGAACTGCGACAAAGGAGGCGCCATGAAAATTCTGATTGCCTTGAGAGCAAACGAGCATCATAAGGAACAGCTGCAAAGAAATGCGACGGGGGCGGAGCTTCTTTTCGTGCCTGCTGATCAGGTGCGTGAAGAAGACCTCGCCGATGTTGATGCCATCATCGGCAACGTACCGCTGGAGCTTCTGCCTGCAGCGAAGAAATTGCGCTGGTTGCAGCTCAATACAGCAGGGGCAGACACCTACTGCCAAGAAGGCGTGCTCAAGGACGATGTCCTCCTGACGAATGCGACGGGAGCCTATGGCCTTGCGCTTTCCGAGCATTTGCTCGCACAGCTCCTCGCGATGATGAAGAAGCTCTATCCCTACTATGACAACCAGAAGAAGGGAATCTGGCACGATGAAGGGAGCGTCACCTCGATCGAGGACGCGACCATCTTGATCCTCGGCGCAGGCGACATCGGTCGTGCCTTCGCGCGTCGCGTCAAGGCGCTCGGCGCTTACGTCATCGGCGTGCGCCGCCGCGAGGGAGCGAAGCCCTTTGGCATCGACGAGATGGGCACGATGGAGGAACTCGATTCTCTGCTCGCACGTGCGGATGTCGTCGTATCGGTTCTGCCAGAGACAACGGCGACGAGGGGCGTCTTTGACAAAAAGCGCTTTACTGCGATGAAAAAAGGCTCCTACTTCCTGAACATCGGGCGCGGCAACGCCGTCGTCACGGAAGATCTCATCGAAGTGATGAAGGAAGGCCGTCTCGCAGGCGCGGCGCTCGACGTCACAGATCCCGAGCCCCTTCCCGCCGATCACTCGCTCTGGCATACACCGAATATTTATATAACGCCGCATATCTCGGGCGACGATCACCTGAGCGCAACACAGGACAAGATCGTTCAGATCGCTGCGAGAAATCTTGCAGCATTCATGCAGGGCGTACCGCTCGAAAACCTCGTCAATCGCACGACGGGATACAAGGACTGAGGAGGGATACGATGCGTCAATGCATGGACATGGAGAACCTGCACCGCAGGCTCAGAAAGATTCGCGGACAGGTCGAGGCTCTCGACCGCATGGTCGAGGAGGAAATTCCATGTGAGGATCTTCTCTCACAAATCAATGCTGCAAAGGCTGCGCTGCACAAGTGCGGTCAGATCGTGCTCGAAGGCCACATCCAACACTGCGTGAAAGACGGCATCGCCCACGGCGATGCGGAAAAGACTGTCGAGAGCTTCACCAAGGCGGTCGAACGCTTCGCCAATATGGGATGAGGCTTTGTGAACGTCATCTGTACCCTATGGGCTTGATTTGCGGAACGTTTTCACATACGACTTTGGCATACGGATTAAAGCGAATACCGAAAACGACCAGTTGTTTCTACTTCTTCTCGCCGAATTGCGCGAGAGCTTCGGAGAAGTCCTCTACGAGTTCGACCGCGCCCGTGTATTCGCCGTTCTCGTCGTAGATGGCGAGATAGCGCACGCCGACAGGCTTGCCCTTGATATAGCGGTAGATCTCCATGCGATCGCGCTTCTTCGCCTTGAAGTCAGCGACGAGCTGCTCGATGATCGGCACGATGTTGGCGGGATGGCAGTTGTAGACCTTGCTGCCCAAAGCGATGCGCGGGCGCGCGAAGACCTGCCCGGGATTCGAGAAGAAGCGCAGCATCTCGTCCTTGTCGATGTAGGTGATGTCGACGGGCAGGAGGTTCAAGATGGCTTCCAGCTCCTTGCAGCCGATTTCGCCCGTCGATAGCCGCACCTTGCCCGAGGCGATCATCTTGCGCTCTTTCGCTTCTGCCTTTGCAACATAGGCGTCGCCATCCGCCCACTTCGGTGCATCCTTGATGAACGCGACACCGAATTCCGGCATGTCACGGTAAATCATGAGCCAATCTTCTTCAGAGAAGAAGCGCAGTGTCAGCGGGAAGAGGATCTTCTCTTCCTTGTAGATCATGTCACGGATGCGCTGGAAGAAGGCCGAATAGCGCTCCTCCTCGCCGCCGATTCCATCGCCGAGCGACTTCATGAGTGCGCGAAGCTCCGCCTTGATCTCGTCGTCGACGCCCCACATGACGCCTGAAGGCCCCGTCACGCCGTAGCGGTAGAGGAGCGTCATGAGCAGAGACTCCTTCTTGCCGTAGTGCGAGTAGATCGCGTGCAGTTCGCCGAGACCACGGCTCAAGCCGGGCATGTCGCTCGACTCCAAGGCGGCGGACAGGCGATCGAGGAGTTCGGACAATCCCTTGTTTTCGAGGTTCAATACCGTAAGCGGATGCCCGTCGGGCAGATCCTGCACTTCGGGTGCGGCGTCCGCAGCGGGCGCTGCGCCGCCAATATGCCCGTGGAAGAGCGCCGAGTGTACATCGCAGAGCTTCTGCACCTCGTGAATCGGCGTGCCTCCTTCGATGAGCTGCTGTTCGGCAGCGGAAATTTCCTCGGCCGAAACGCTCGCGAAGTCCTTGATGAAATCTTTCCGTACCGTCTCCAGCGACTCGCCTGCCGAAAGGCGCTGCAGGAAACCCTTGAGCACAGCCGCGCGTCCCGTAGCCTCTCCGTCCGCCACGCCTGCCGCAGCAGCCGCATGGGTGCAGCCGCAGCCGCCTTCGCCGTGCACATGGGGCTGCGTCTCGTGCGTACCGCAAGAGCTGCACGCGTGCGCCGCAGCAGCTTCATCCTGCTTGATCGTGAAGCCGCGCGCCTCCAGTTCGCGCACGACATCTTCCAGCTTCATTCCTTTGATCGCCACACCCTTGGGCACGGTCATGACGCGGCCCATGACGTTCAAGACCATCGGATTCGTGATTTCCTTGAAGCCGATCTCCGCCATGGCCTGCTGAAATTCCGGAAATTCCTCGACAAGTTCCGCCACCGTTTTATTGAAGTCCAATTCCTTTTTCATATCGATCTCTCCTGTTCCAAATCTGAATGCGTTTCTCATTGCTGTCATTATAACAAATACAGATTGCGCTTGTCGTCATATTTGTTACTATCTTACATGAAAAGTCCGTGAAGTCTTGTGCCGTCTGACCTTGCAGCTATTGCAGCACCAAGAGAGAAAATCATTTTATAGGCGCTCATAGGCATTTGCCTACACTTGTGTAGGCAAATTGTGGATAAAGAAACACTTATTTCCAACGATCTCTGACCTCGCATCCATTCATATAGACGTATGTATGCTCTCTTGGTGTAATATAAAACCTGAAGCAGGGGCTATATCATCCTTGGTTACAAAAACGCAAACTAACTGGTATGATACGCATAAACTAGACAGGAGCGTCGAAATCGACGCAAGATCTAAAGCCTCCAAAATCAGGCAGGGTAAACCCGTCGAATTTGACGAGGTTTGTTGTTTCTTTGCAACACGACAAAAGCGAGGTTTATGCGATGGAGAACATACACAAGCGAATCGCCGCACGAAGAAAAGAGCTGGGGCTTACCCTGAGCAAAATAGCGTCATTTGTCGGTGTCAACATTGCACAACCCGACTTTCAAACCCCTCGAATTCGAGGGGTTTAGAAATCAAGCCGGAGCGAATGCGTTCATTATGTCTCCAAAGAAATGGATTGACGCAACAAGCGCCATCGGCATCCAGTCGAAAGCGGGGCGGTACGGCGGCACCTATGCGCACAGCGATATAGCTTTTGAGTTTGCGTCATGGCTTTCTCCCGAGTTCAAACTGTATATCATCAAGGATTATCAGCGACTCAAGCAGGAAGAAGGCGAGCGGCTTGCTGTCGGCTGGGAAGCGCGTCGTGCTCTCGCCAAGACAAACTACCGCATCCATACAGACGCAATAAAAGAGCATTTGCTTGATGAATCTGTTTCGGCGAGGCATCGGCGCATGACTTACGCCACTGAAGCGGATATTATCAACGTCGCTCTATTTGGCAGCACGGCGAAGGAATGGCGCGACGCGCACCCCGAGGCGAAAGGAAACATCCGCGATATGGCGGACGTCGTGCAGCTCATCGTTTTGGCGAATCTGGAAGCGATGAACGCCGATTACATCAAGAGAGGAATGCCGCAAGCCGAACGTCTGCAAGAGCTTCGGAATATCGCGCGATATCAGCTTGAATCGGTGTCGAGCGCGCCAAGCGCGAAGCGCATAGAAGAGAGCATGAAGCCGCCATCTCTGCCACCTGTCGTATGTGGCCGCAAGGCAGGACGTTGATACGACTACTGGTGAATACGGTTCGGAGGACAGTTTCTTCACTACGAATCTCTGCTTGACGTATAAGTTCGACGACAGCTTCAGAATGCAGTTCGGCATCGATAACCTCTTCAATCGGCACTTCTACGCGAATGAAGCAGCGAGCGATAGAACCTACTCTCTCGGTGCGATGTATTCCTTCTAGGGAAGCGCGGATAAACCCGACAGGGCTTATCATATCTGCACCACGAAAGGACAGCTCCATGAAACTCATCTACCTGCTGCACCGTTGGATCAGTGCCGTATGCGCCATATTCTTCCTGCTGCTCGTCCTAACGGGACTGCCGCTGCTCTTCAACGGCGATATCGCGCGCTGGAATGCGCTTGAAAAACGGCCTGCCTTCGGCGAGACATCCTCTCGTGTGCTTTGGGCGGAAGCGGCAAAGGGCTTGGAGCGGATTGAGCGCGAGAATCCCGGGCGCAGGGTGCAGTCGATTTCCGCCTATCCCGAGCGCGGGCTTCTCGTCTATCGGTTCTCGCGCACCGGCGGCGGATATGGCGTGTCTGCGCTCGCCTACGCGCCGCAGCAGGACGCGCTTGTGCCTTGGCGGAGCGGCGGCGTCAAATCGCCCGCGCTCGCTGCATTTATGGGCTGGATGCATCACCTGCATCTGCGTCTCGCCATGGGGCAGGGTGGCATGATCTTCCTCGGCATCATGTGCTTCTTGAGCTTCCTCTCGCTCTTGGGCGGGGTGCTTCTCTATCCGTCCTTCATGAAGCGGCGGCTTTTCGGCGGTATGAGAGGCGGCACATCGGCGGGCAGTTTTTTCGACTGGCACATCTTCCTCGGTATTCTCACGGCAGTCTGGGCGGCGCTCCTGACCTTGAGCGGGATCGCCATTGTCTTCGGCATGCTCGGCTACAGCAGCTATGCCGAGGATGTGATGGCAAGTGTGCCGCAGAGGGAAAGTGCGCCGCCCGCCATAACCTTCGCTGAGATGATTGCTTATGCAGAGGAGCATTTTCCCGCCCAGGAGATTCTCTACCTCGACGCTGCCGAAGGATCGACACCCGCCGCATTGACGCTGGCGGATGCCGAGAGACCGCAGATGTTTCGCGGGCAGGACGTCTACCTGCTGCGCACGGCGAGCGGCGAGATCGAGAACTTCACGAAGCCCTTGCCGCGCTGGCTCGTCTTTTGTGATGCCGTGCGCGATCTGCACCTGCACAATCATTCGACGATGTTCCTGAAGATCATCTGGGCGGTTCTCGATCTGCTTTGCGCCGCCGTCATCGTCACGGGCTTTTGCGGCTGGCTGCAGAGAAGCCGCCGCAAAAAGGAGAGACCGCCCGTGCTCGCGCCCCATGCGGCGGCGAAGGCTGTGCCGTGGAAGGCGCCTGCGCTCTTCGTCGCGCTCTCCCTCGTCGCCATGGCCGCGCCGCTTGGCGATACGCTTGCGGGCAATATCGTGGGATCTGCCGCGTGGCTCGCGCTCTTCGTCGGCGCTTTCGTGCTATGGCGGCGCGGCAAGCGGTAGAAAGAAAATGGCAACTTCGTCCATGCGGCGAGGCTGCCGTTTTTTATTTGGAACAGAATATGTGCGCCTGTACCCATCTTTTTCTTAAAAACGCTTGACAAACTTTCTCGACCTCGCTATAATAGTCATAACGATTAAACAATCACTTAATCAATAAGGAGGAACTCCCATGAAAAAGAGCTACAAGATTGAAGTCGACTGCGCGAACTGCGCTCAGATGATGGAAGACGCGGCGAAGAAGGTCGAAGGCGTAAAGGACGCGACGGTGAACTTCATGGCGCTGAAGATGAAGGTCGAATTCGCCGACGGCAGCGAGCCGGCTGAAGTCATGCCGCGCGTCTTAGAAGCCTGCCGCAAGATCGAAAGCGACTGCAATATTGAATTCTGAGCCGTCCAAGAGGCAAGTCCGAAGGACGCAGACGATTGGGAAATGGCTCGAATGCGAAAACGTCCCAAGAACGCGAGCTGCAAGCGAAGCGTGATTGGTTGACGTTGACCGCTTCTGAGCCGTCCAAGAGGCAAGTCCAAAGGACGCAGCCAATTGGGAAACGGCTCGAATGCGAAAACGTCCCGCAAATCAAGCTCGAAGAGCGCAGATGCGCGGTTGACGTTGACCGCCCAGAGTAGGATTCAACATCACATCGCCGGAAAGCAGGTATTTTCGTGAACAAGAAACAAAAAAGAAATCTCATCCGCATCCTTCTGGCGGCCGCCTTGATGATCGTCTTGAGCCAGCTGCCCGTGGCGGGTCTGCCGCGCTTCTTCCTCTACGTCGTGCCGTACCTCATCGTCGGCTATGACATCATCATCAAGGCAGCGAAGGGCGTATGGAATCGTCGTCCGCTCGACGAAAATCTCCTGATGTCGATCGCGACCATCGGCGCGATGGGGCTTGCTCTCTACGAGGATGGCGACTATGTGGAAGGCATCGCCGTCATGCTCTTCTACCAGGTCGGCGAATGGTTTCAAAGCTATGCCGTCGGAAGAAGTCGCAGAAACATTGGCGAGCTCATGGACATCCGCCCCGACTACGCGAATGTGGAAGAGGATGGAAAGCTTATACGCCGTGACCCCGACGAAATCGAAATCGGCACGGAGATCGTCGTGCAGCCGGGCGAGAAGATCCCCATTGACGGCATCATCACGGATGGCGCATCGACGCTCAATACGAGCGCACTGACGGGCGAGAGCCTGCCGCGCGACGTAGAGAAGGGGCACGCCGTCTTCAGCGGCTGCATCAATCTCACGGGCGTCTTGAAGATTCGTACGACGAAGGAGTTCGACGAATCGACCGCCTCGAAGATTTTGGAACTTGTCGAGGATGCCAGCGCGCGCAAGTCGCGCTCGGAGACGTTCATCGCACGTTTTGCGCGCGTCTATACGCCGATCGTCGTCGCGGCCGCCATCCTCCTCGCCATCGTGCCGCCCGTCGTGCGCCTCGCCGCGCTCGATGCCGCGCCCGACTGGGGTACATGGATTTACCGCGCCTTGATCTTCCTCGTCATGAGTTGCCCATGCGCACTCGTCGTCAGCGTTCCCCTGAGCTTCTTCGCGGGCATCGGCGGTGCGAGCCGCGAGGGCGTGCTCGTCAAGGGCGCGAACTACCTCGAAATGCTCGCCGAGGTCGACACCGTCGTCTTCGACAAAACGGGTACTTTGACCCGTGGCGTCTTCGAGGTCAACGCCGTGCATCACAGCACGATGGATGACAAAAAGCTTCTGGAACTTGCCGCGCTCGCCGAGAGCGCTTCGTCGCATCCCATCAGCCGCAGCCTGCAGCAGGCTTACGGCAAGGAGATCGACCGCTCGCGCGTCACGGACATCGCGGAGATCGGCGGTCTCGGCGTGACGGCGAAGGTCGACGGTATCGAAGTGGCCGCCGGCAATGGCAAGCTCATGGAGCGTCTCGGAATTGAGTACCGCCCGTGTCACCACCCGGGCACAATCGTGCAGATGGCGGTCGCAGGCAAGTACGCCGGACACATCGTCATCTCCGATGCGCTCAAACCCACGTCGAAGGCGGCGATCAAAAGCCTGCATGAAGCGGGCGTGAAGCGCGCCGTCATGCTCACGGGCGACGCGCGCGCCGCCGCCGAGAAAGTCGCGGCGGAACTTGGCATCGACGAGGTCAAGAGCGAGCTTCTGCCTGCCGACAAGGTGCAGGAGGTCGAGCGCCTGCTCGCGGGGAAAACGGCGAAGAAGCTCGCCTTCGTCGGCGACGGCATCAACGACGCGCCCGTCCTCAGCCGCGCCGATATCGGCATCGCCATGGGCGCGATGGGCTCCGACGCCGCCATCGAGGCCGCCGACGTCGTGCTGATGGACGACGATCCGCTGAAACTGCCGAAAGCGATCCGCATCGCGAGAAAGTGTATGGCGATCGTGCATCAGAACATCGTCTTCGCCATCGGCATAAAGCTCCTGTGCCTCGTGCTCGGCGCCGTCGGCATCGCCAACATGTGGTTCGCCATCTTCGCTGACGTCGGCGTCATGGTTCTCGCCGTCTTGAACGCGCTGCGCGCTCTCTTCGTGCGCAAGATGTAAGCCGTGAGTATCGGGCGATCGGAACGAGAATCATTCATATTAAATAAATAGGGATTGACGGTATTTACCGTCAGTGTTATGATACAGGAAAATACATATCTACAAACTATTCTATGAGGAGGAATTGCCATGGAACTGAAGGGTTCACAGACGGAAAAAAATCTTTGGGCGGCATTTGCCGGTGAGTCGCAGGCCTATACGAAGTACGGCTACTATGCATCGCGTGCGAAGAAGGACGGCTTCGAGCAGATTTCGGCGCTTTTCACGGAGACTTCGGGCAACGAGAAGGAGCATGCGAAGATCTGGTTTAAGCTCGTCGCGGGCATCGGCACGACAGCGGAGAACCTTGAGGCGGCCGCTGACGGCGAGCACGAGGAATGGACATCGATGTATCCCGAGTTTGCCAAGGTCGCAAGGGAGGAGGGATTCACGAAGATCGCGAATCTCTTCGAGGCCGTCGCAAAGATCGAGAAGGAGCACGAGGAGCGCTATCGTCTCTTGCTCGCGAACGTCAAGGATGAGAAGGTCTTCAAGAAGGACGAGAAGATCATCTGGCAGTGCCGCAACTGCGGCTACGTCTGCGAATCGCCGCAGGCACCGCAGGTCTGTCCTGTCTGCGCCCATCCGCAGGCATATTTTGAACAGCTCAAGAAGAATTATTGATTCAGCGCGTCCTGCAAAAGGAAACGGGGCTGCTGCACGTCCATTTCGTGCAGCAGCCCCGTTTTTTAGCTGTATGATCGCGCGCCGACTATACCCGCGTGCTGAAGTTTGCCACATAGCCGAGCTGAGCGGCGTGGTCGTGGAAGAAGTCGAACATCGTCGTGAACATATCGCGGTTCTCCTTCTTCATGGCGTTCGTCATGATCTTCAACGCGCCCTTCGCGCCTTCGTCGTGCAGGATGCCAGGTGGGTCGAGGAGCGTCATATCGCCATGCTTCTGCTCCGTACGGAAAGCATGCTTCTCGATCGTTTCCTTCCAGCCTGCAAGCGTCAGCGGCTCGACGTGGACGTTGATCGCCTTGGAAAGCCCGGCCATAAGATCGTGCTGCACCTTCGGGTCTTTCTCTCGGAAGACGACGTCGTGCGTCAGAAGGACGCCGCCGGGCTTCAGGACGCGCGAATACTCCTTGAGCGCGCGTTCCTTGTCCTCACCGATGAGCATCGTAAGCATCGCCTCGTTGATGACGACATCGAAGCTCGCATCCTCGAAGGGAAGCGCGAAAGCGCTACCGTTGACGACGGAGAGTTTGTCTTCGAGCTTCTTTTTCTTGATATTTTCACGCGCTTTTTCGAGCGCCGCCTCATCGAGGTCTATGCCGACGACTTCGCAGCCGTACCGCTCGGCGACGAGGATCATCGTCGTCCCCATGTTGCACGCAACTTCAAGAACTTTGGACGACGGCTCGATCTTCGCCTTCTCCAAGAGCCAGTTCGTTGCGTCGATGCCGCCCGGGCGCAGCTTCGTCTTCCCCATTCTCGCCAAAAAGGTATGTCCTGCTTCACGCATGATCGTCATCTCCTTTATATAATAGGCAGTTATCTCTATTGATTCTCATTATAGTAAGGAAAAGACAAAAAGTCAACAGTTTTCCTATTGAATTTATATGATTTTTACATCTGTGCCGAAAGCGCGGCGCAGAAGCTGTCCGCTTTTTACGACAGGACTCAAGCGCGTGCAGTAGACGTTCTTTCTTGCTATAATAAACACAGCGTTTTCTCAAGACGAGAGAATGGTGTGCGATACAGGGAGGAGTACCCCACAATGAAACCATACGAACAGTACATGTTGATCAGCGACCTTGACGGTACAATCGTGCCGCATGGGAAGGCGATTTCTGCGGCGAATGCGGAGGCGATTCGCGCTTTTGTCGCGGGCGGCGGCCTTTTTGGCATCGCGACGGGGCGCACGCCCGAGGCGGCAGGCGGCTATGTCCGTGGACTGCCGATCACGGCGCCGAGCATCTTCTTCAACGGTTCCATGCTCTACGACTGGCAGGCGCGGAAGGTTCTCGCGCAAAGAAATTTGCAGGGCGCAGAAGACTCGCCCAATATCTGGCCGCGCTTCGCCGCCGAGTGCTTGAAGATGTTTCCGCAGGCGTGCGTCGAGGTCTATACGGAAGAAGCCTGCTGCATCGTCAGCCCTGAAGAGAACGACGATCCGCGGCTCGTTCGGGAGTTCTATCGCTGCCGGCATATACCTCTTGCCGACGTTTCCGACATGCAGCGGACACCGTGGCTCAAACTCCTCGTCTGCGATGCGCCGCCCGCACTGCACCGTGTGGAGCGTCTTGCGAAGAACTTCGGCACAGCGAGTCTCAGCCACCACTTCTACTCCGAGGCCAATTATTATGAGTTCGTCGCCCAAGGCGTATCGAAGGGCGCCATGATCGAAGAGATTCGAGGGCTTCCCATCTGCCGAGGAAGGCGCATCATCGCCCTCGGCGACTACCTGAACGACCGGGAGATGATCGAGCTTGCCGACATCGGCATCGCCTCGGGCAACGCGCATGAGACCATCAAGCAGGCTGCCGACTTCGCGGGCTGCCGGGCGGAAGATGATCTCGTCGTTTGGCTGCTCGCGCATTTCGCTGAAATCACGGCACAGAAAAGCGCGGATTGATGCGCCGGCGTCCTTCCGCCTTCCTGCGCTCCGCGCCGATCATCTTTGCACAGGTCGTGCTGCAAAACTGCCGCATCATGCAAAAATCCCTGCCGTCAATCGGACGGCAGGGATTTTTCTTCAAGGGTGACCTTTGAGAGTAAAGGCGAAGGGCAGCAGTTCCTCTTTGGTCACGACACGACGCTTTCCCGCGAGGTTGGCGAGGACGATGCGCTCGACGGCGAATTCGGCGATGACCTGGCGGCACGCGCCGCACGGCGAGCACGGCAGCTCGCCGTCTGCAACGACGGCGAGCGCCGCAAAGCGCTGGACGCCCGCAGCGACGGCGCTGAAGATGGCGGTGCGCTCGGCACAGTTCGTCAGGCCGTAGGAGGCGTTTTCGATGTTGCAGCCCAAGAAGACGCGCCCGTCGGGCGCGAGCGCCGCCGCGCCGACGGCAAAGCCCGAATACGGCACATAGGCATGGGCGCGCGCTTCCTTGGCAAGCTCGATGAGAGATTCATCGTCCATCTGCGCCGCCCTCCTTCTCTTCACGTCTTGCCATGGCGGCGCGGATCTCAGCGAGGAGCGCGTCGCTCATGACGTCTTTTGCCGCTTCCTCATGCGCCCTTTCGGCGTGGCCGAAGCTTTCCTTCGTGACGCGCGCGAAGATGCGCGGGCGCTTCTCGGGCGGCTCGGCTGCGATCTCAAGGGCGCGGGTATAGCAAGCGGCTGCAGATGCGAGCCGGCTTTCATCGTTCGTGCAGAGCACGGCGAGCGCCTCTTTGGTTTCGATGGCTTCGCCCGTCTTTTTCAAGATGCGGATGCCTGCCGCATGGTCGATGACGCTTTCCTTCGTCTCGCGCCCCGCGCCGAGCATACAGGCGGCCTGACCGATCATTTCGGCGTCCATGTGCGTGATATAGCCCGCCCTCTCGGCGAGGATTTCCAATTGAAACGCCGCCTGCGGCAGTTTTTTGGGATCGTCGAGGCAGGAGGCGTCACCGCCCTGCGCCTCGACCATGGCGGCGAAGGTGCGAAAGGCGCTGCCGTCCTCGATGGCCTTCTCTGCAAGCCTTTGGCACTCGGCGAAGTCGCCGCGCCCGATGAGGCGCAGCATGTCGGCGGCGAGCGCGAGGCTGACCTCCCTGAGGTCGGCGGGGCCTCTGCCCTTGAGCACTTCCATGGCTTCGGCGACTTCGAGCGCGTTGCCGACGGCAGAGCCCAAGGGCACGTCCATGTCGGTGATGACGGCAGAAGTCTTTCTTCCCGCACCCTCGCCGATGGCGACCATGGCACGCGCGAGGGCGAGCGCGTCGTCGAGCGTCTTCATGAAGGCGCCGCTGCCCGTCTTGACATCGAGCACGATCGCCGCGCTGCCCGCCGCGAGCTTCTTGCTCATGATCGAGGCGGCGATGAGCGGAATGGAGTCGACCGTCGCCGTGACGTCGCGCAGCGCATAGAGCTTCTTGTCGGCGGGTGCAAGCTCGCCCGACTGCCCGATGAGGGAAAGCCCCGTCTTTTCTATGACGGCGAAAAAGTCTTCGCGCGAGAGCGTCGTCTGAAAGCCCGGAATGGATTCGAGCTTGTCGACGGTGCCGCCCGTGTGGCCGAGACCGCGCCCGCTCATCTTGGCGATGCGCCCGCCCGCCGCCGCGACGATGGGGCAGGCGATGAGCGTCGTCTTGTCGCCGACGCCGCCCGTCGAGTGCTTGTCGACCGTGGAGCTGCCAAAGGCTGAGAGGTCGACCTCGTCGCCCGAGGCCGCCATGGCGAGCGTTAAGTCGCGCATCTCCTCTTCCGTCATGGAGCGAAAGCAGATCGCCATGAGCATCGCCGCCATCTGATAGTCGGGAATCTCACCTTTCGTGAATCCCTCGACCATGGCGCGGATCTCGCTTGCAGCAAGCGGCTCGCCGCGCTTCTTCTTCGTGATGAGATCATACATGCGCATGGAGATTCCTCCCAGAAACTAGAAAGAGAACGGCACGAGGCCGGAGAGCCAGCCCATGAAGCGCATCGTCCAGCCGAACCACATCATGATGCCGAGCACGACGAGCGAGACGCCCGCGACCTTCTGCACGGCAGGCAGGAAGCGGTAGAGCGTGCGCACGCGCTTTTCGAGGCGCTGCCAGAGGAGCGCGAGCACGAAGAACGGCAGGGCGAAGCCGAGCACGTAGAAGCCGAGCAGCCAAAGCCCCTCGACGACGGTCGCGCGGCTTCCCGCATAGATGAAAATCGCCGCGAGGATCGGCCCCGTGCACGGCGTCCAGCCGACGGTAAACGACATGCCCAGAAGGAAAGAGCCGACGACACCCTCCGATGGGCGATGCAGGAACGGCCGCCACTCACGGTAGAGGAAGCGCGGGCTGATGAGTCCCGAGAGGAACAGTCCGAGTAGCGCGAGCATGACGGCTCCCGCCTTTTCCAAAAGCGCGAGATGACCTGTGAGGAACTGCCCGAGCACCGTCGCCGTCGCGCCGAGCGCGAGAAAGACGACGGCGAAGCCTGCGAGGAAGGCCGCGACGTTGCGAAAGAGCGCACGCCCTGCCGCAGCGGGCGGTGCCGAAACACCTGCCGCGCCGCTTGGAGCTGCTGCACCGCTTGAAGCCGCCGCGCCGCTTGAGGCCGTTGCACCATTTGAAGCCGCCGCGCCGCTTGAACCCGCGAGGATCAGCACGAAGGTCGGCAGCATCGGCAGCACGCACGGCGAGACGAAGGAGATGACGCCGGCGAGAAACGCCGCGCCGAAGGAGATTGCTTCCAAGGGAAAACCTCCTACTTCGCCGCGCGCGTGAGCGCCGTTTCCAGCTCCGCCGCCGTCGTTCCGCCGATCTTCTTCAGCAGGATCTTGCCGTCCCGGTCGATGACGTAGGTCGTCGGAATGGCGCGAACCTTATAGGTGTCCGCCGCCTCTCCCTTGAGGTCGAGGAGCACGGGCATCGTGTAGCCGTTGTCCTTGAGGAACTTGTCGACCGTATCCTTCGGCTCCTGCAGGTTGACGGCGTAGAATGTGACCTCGCCTTCATGCTTCTTGGCGAACTCGTTCAGTTCGGGCATCTCGGCGCGGCACGGCGGGCACCATGTCGCCCAGAAGTTGATGACGTAGAGCTTCTTGTCCATGGCGGCGTTGATCGCGACCTCCGAGCCGTCGAATGATGTCGCCTTGAAAGGCGGCGCCGTCCCTTCCACGCCCTCTGCATCCATCGCCTGCTCCGCCTTGGCTTCCGCCGACTTGCCCGATTCCTCCGCCTGCAGGCCGCAGCCCGTCATAAGAAAGAGCGCGAGAAGAGCGCCGATCAGACCTTGCATCGTTCGTCTTGTTTTCAAAGTGAATTCCTCCTTTGTGATTCCATAGGCTCACAGTCCCGAAACAGGACTCTTCTCAGCGACCTACGTCGCGCTGATGTTTCCATTTCTCTCCATAACGTTCATAGTACTATTCTACGGAGGAACGTTCTCAAGGTCAAGGCGAAGAAGATGAGAATAGGAGATTTCATATACTTTTCATGTACTCGTATGCTACAATAGATTCAGGGGAATTCGTCCCGTAAGAAAGAACGTGTCTGCAAGAGAAAAAGGAGCAATACCATGGCAGAGAAAGCAAAAGTTTATTTCACCGATTTCCGCACGGACGTCGGCACGAGCCTGACGAAGAAGCTGCAGCGTCTGTGTCTTGCGGCGGGCCTCAAGACGATCGAGCTTGAGGGCCGCTTCGTCGCCATCAAGATGCACTTCGGCGAACTCGGCAACCTTGCGTTCCTGCGCCCGCAGTACGCGAAAGCCGTCGCCGACCTCGTGAAGGAGGAAAAGGGCATTCCTTTCCTGACGGACTGCAACACGCTCTATCCGGGCAGCCGCCGCCATGCGCCCGAGCATCTCGACTGCGCGAACATCAACGGCTTCAACCCGACGACGACGGGCTGTCAGATCATCATCGGCGACGGTCTGCGCGGCACGGACGAGCTGGAAGTGCCGATCAAGAACGCCCTCGTATTGAAGACGGCGAAGATCGGACGCGCCGTCATGGACGCCGACGTCTTCATCAGCCTCACGCACTTCAAGGGGCACGAGCAGACGGGTTTCGGCGGCGCGATCAAGAACATCGGCATGGGCTGCGGCAGCCGCGCGGGCAAGATGGAGCAGCATTCGTCGGGCAAGGTCGGCGTCCACGAGGAGCTTTGCCGCGGCTGTCGTCGCTGCGCGAAGGAATGCGGCTCGGACGCGATTTCCTACGTTGAGAACAAGGCGGTCGTCGACAAGGAGCTTTGCAAGGGCTGCGGCCGCTGCATCGGCTCGTGCACGTTCGACGCGCTCTACAACGAGGTCTGGGACGCCGCCGACATCCTCGACCGCCGCATGGCGGAGTACGCGCAGGCCGTCTGTCAGGACCGCCCGTGCTTCCACATCAGCATCGCGCGTGACATCTCGCCGAACTGCGACTGTCATGGCGAAAATGACGCGCCGATCCTGCCCGACATCGGCATGTTCGCCTCGTTCGATCCCATCGCGCTCGACCAAGCATGCGTCGACATGGCGCTGAAGGCGCAGCCGATCCGCAACAGCAAGCTCGGCGACCACCTTGCCAAGCCCGATTGGCAGCACCATCACGACCACTTCCTCGACTCGAATCCCAACGTCTGTTGGGAAGAAACGCTCGTGCACGGCGAGAAGATCGGACTCGGTACGCGCGACTACGAGCTCATCACACTGAAATGATTTGCACCGCCGCGCCGAATGCGTTAAAATAAGGCAAAGGGTGCAAAAAGCCAAGGGAAGCCCGTGCAGATTCGCACGGCGGCAGCTCCCTTGGCTTTTTTGTGCATACATCTCAAGAGGAGGAGTTTCCTTGCGCATTGTCATAGTCGGTGCGGGAAAGCTCGGCTACAGCATCGCCGAGCTGCTCGCGAACGAGGAGTTCGATGTCGTGCTCGTCGATCAGGACGAGACACGGCTCGAAGCGGCGAAGAACACGCTCGACGTGCTGACGGTCACGGCGAACGGCGCCAGCCCCATCACGATGAACGATCCCGACATCCGCTCGGCAGACATCCTCATCGCCGTGACGGCGGGCGACGAGGTCAACATGGTCGCGTGCATCCTCGCGAAGAAGCACGGCATCACGCACACGGTCGCACGCATCCGCGACATGCAGTTCCTTTCGGAAGCGAAGGAATACCTGAAGGAGAACTTCGACATCGACCTCATGCTGAATCCCGAACTGATCACGGCGCGCGAGGTCTATCGCATCCTCATGACGCCCGCCGCGCTCGACGTCGAGGACTTCGCAAGCGGCAAGGTGCGCCTCTTCGAGACGAAGGTGACGCGCCACTCGCCCTTGGCAAACATCCCGCTGAAGGATCTCGAAATGCCCAAGGCGATCCTCGCGGGCATGATCTTCCGCGACCACCGCATGATCATCCCGCACGGCGACGACTGCCTGCTGCCGCACGACAACGCCTACTTCATCGGCGATCCCGCCGAAATCGAGAAGTTCAGCGAGACCTTCGTACACCGCGACGCGAGAAAGCTCGAGCACGTCATGATCATCGGCGCGGGGCGCACGGGGCGCTTCCTCGCCAAGATGCTCGACGAGGCGGACGTCGCCGTGAAGATCATTGATACCAATCGCGAACGCAGCCGGCTGGCGGCGGAGGCGCTCGAAAACGGCCTTGCCATCTGCGGCGACGGCACGGACATCGACCTCTTGACGGAAGAGGGCGTCGCCGATGCCGATGCCGTCGTCTGCCTGACGGAGGACGACAAGCTGAACCTCATGCTCGCGCTTTTAGCCAAGCATCTGGGGGCAAAGAAGACGGTCGTGCGCGTCGCGCGAGGCGAATACGTCGACCTCATGGAAAAGGTCGGCGTCGACATCGTCCTGCCGACGCGTCTCTTGTCCGCATCGGAAGTCCTCGCTTTCGCACGGCGCGGCGGCGTTGTTTCGGTATCACTCCTTGAGGGCGCGAAGGCGGAGGCGGTCGAGGTCATCGTGCAGGAAGGCGCACCTGTCGCGGGCATTCCTCTGATGAAGGCGCATCTGCCGCGCGAATGCCTCGTCTGCGCCTATGTGCGCGACGACGAAGCCGTGATACCAAACGGTGCTTCGGTTCTTCTGCCCGGCGACCGAACCATTCTCTTCATCCAGACGCGCTTCGCGCAGAAGGTCATGAAGTATTTCAAGGGCAAGGATTGATATGGACGCACGCATCGTTTCTTTCCTGCTCGGGCGCATGGCGTTTTTAGAGGGCGCGGCTCTCTTTCTCGCCTTCGGCCTCGCGATCTTTTGGGCGGACGAACACCCGCTCGTCTTCGGCGTGCCCGCGGCGCTCTCCTTCGTCCTCTGGCGCGTATTCTCGCATCTATCCAAGGGGCATCGTCACACGATCGGCGTCACGGACGGCGCCGTCTTCCTCTTCGCCGCATGGCTCCTGAACTCGCTTCTGGGTGCGCTGCCCTTTTTCCTCACAGGCGAGCTTTCCGCCGCCGATTCCTTCTTCGCGAGCGTCGCGGCATTTACGACGACGGCGCTCCTCTTCACGCCGACGGGACTCGAAAGCTCCCTCGGCTTCTGGCAGATCTTCCAAGGATGGATCGGCGGCATGTACTTCCTGTGCCTCCTCGTCACGATCATGCCGCAGGTCGGCGGCTGCTTCGGTCTGACGCTCTCGGTGCAGCAAGGCACGAACTTCAGCCCTCTCCTGCGGCGCATGAATGCGGCGGCGCGAAAGATGGCGCTCCTCTACGCCTGCCTGACGCTCGTCGCGCTCGGACTCTTCCTGCTCGCAGGCGAGAGTTTCCTGTCGAGCACCGTGCTCGCCTTGACTTCCATATCGACGACGGGACTCGACCCGCGCGGCCTCGTGCTGAAGGGAAGCGGCATCACGACGGAGCTCGCGGCAGAAGCCGCGATGCTGCTCGCGGGCGTGAACTTCCTCCTGTGGCAGCGGGCGGCGGCGCGGCGCAATGTGCGTGCACTCTTCGCCGATGCGGAACTGCGCTTCTTCCTCCTCGTCGTCTTTTTGGGGGGCGCGGCGCTCGCCTGCTACCTCGCCGTCGTCGGCGTCTACGATGTCGAGCACAGCCTTCGCATGGGCTTCTTCCATGCCATCTCATTCGCGACGACGACGGGCTTTGCCGCCGCGCCGCTTGCCTCATGGCCGACCTTTCCTCATGCCGTGCTTCTTCTTCTCGCCACGCTCGGCTCTTCGGTCGGTGCGGTCGGCGGCGGCTTCAAGGTGATGCGCCTCCTCGTGCTCATCAAGATGGCAAAGGCGGAGATTCTGCGCACAATCCACCCGCGCATGATCGTCAACATCAAGATCGACGGCAAGTCCGTGCCGCACAAACTCTACGGCAGGATCTTGAGCTTCTTCTTCCTCTATGTCGTCGTGCTGATTCTCGCGACGCTCGGCCTCGCGCTCGCGCACATCGACACCCTGCCCGCCATGGGCTTCGCCGTCGGCTGCCTGTCGGGCACGGGCACCGTCGTGACGCTCCTATACGGCGGCAAGGACTTCCTGCTCCTGCCCGGCTGGGTCAAGGTCTTCGCAGGCTTCTTGATGATCCTCGGGCGGCTGGAAATCTTCTCCTTCTTGATCCTGCTGCGTGCAGGAATCGATCGGCTGCACAGGCGGCAGTGGTGACGCTAAGCAATATTTCACGAGATGCACTCATATACATCGGGCGAAAAGATTTGGCTGTGCAGCGGGTTTTTATATGAAAAGATTTGGCTATTTGCTTGGATTTTATCTAAAAAGATTTGGCTAAATGACGGGATTTCTGTCGAAAACATTTGGCTGGATGCTGAAATTGTGCTAGAATGGATTTGCTTGGATTCCTTCAAGGACACCACGCGATCTCTGCAAAGCAGAGAATTGAATGCAGACATCAGGAGATCGACACATGTTTCGACGAAAGATCTATTCCAAACTGGCACGATGGAAAAACGAGCAGCGCGGCTCTTCCGCCCTGCTGATCGAGGGACAAAGGCGCGTAGGAAAATCTACGATCGTAGAAGAATTCGCGCGGCGTGAATACAGAAGCTATATCCGACTGGATTTTTCCCGCTGTTCGAAGGAGACGCATGACCTGTTCAACGATATTTCTGATTTGGACTATATTTTTCTGCAGCTGCAGCTGCAGAGCAGCGTACAGCTCTTTCCACGGGAATCCGTCATCATCTTTGATGAAGTGCAGCTTTGTCCGCGGGCACGCCAAGCCATCAAGGCATTGGTACACGATCACAGGTATGACTATATCGAAACGGGATCGCTCATTTCCATTCGCAAGAATGTCAAGGACATCTTGATTCCGAGCGAAGAATATCGCCTCTATATGTATCCGATGGATTTCGAGGAATTCCTCTGGGCATTTGACGATGAAGCGACAGTGCCCCTGCTGCGCCAGATGTACGAGAAAAAAAGAGCGGTGGGAAGCGCTGCCCACCGCAAGCTCATGCGAACTTTCCGCCTCTACATGCTGATCGGCGGTATGCCGCAGGCGGTATCGGCATACCTTTCAGCCAAAAATTTTGTCGATGTCGATCGAATCAAGCGTGCAATCGTAGAGCTTTATGAAGCCGATTTTCATAAGATCGACGGTACGGGACGCTTATCGCGATTGTTTGCGGACATTCCTACGCAGCTGCACAGACGCGCCTCACGCTATTCGATGGCGGGCGCTCTCGGACGGAATCGAACGCAGGGCGGAGCGCGGCTGATTGCCGAACTTGTAGATTCCCGCGCCGTTTTGGCAGCATATCATGTGAACGAGCCGAGCGCCGGCCTGTCCTTATCGAAAGACCCCGGGCGATTCAAACTCTACTTGTCCGACACGGGACTCTTTACGACCCTCGCTTTTCGTGATCAAGAATTTACCGACAATATCATATATCAGAAGCTTTTGAGCGATCGTCTGCCGGCAAATCTCGGCTATCTCTATGAAAACATCGTTGCCCAGACCCTCGCTGCCAACGGCAGACAACTCTATTACCATACATTTCCCAATGAGAAGAAGACCAATCTGTACGAGATTGATTTCCTTGTGCCGCGAAAGAACAAGATCTGCCCATTGGAGGTCAAATCTTCCGGCTACAAAAGGCATGCTTCTCTCGATGCCTTTTCCGAGCGATATTCGCAGCATATCGACGAGAAGTATCTAATCTATACGAAAGATTTGCAGCGAGAGCATGATGTCCTTTGCCTGCCGGTCTATATGGCGCAGTTTCTCTAGGATGCCTCACTCGAACGCGCGTGCCAGAGCCTCAAGACCCTTCGTGAGCGTCGCCTGCGGGCAGGCGATGTTGATGCGCTGGAAGCCTGCGCCGCTCTTGCCGAAGATCGCGCCGTCGTCGAGCCAGAGGCGTGCCTCGTCGATGATCTTTCGGTCGAGCGCCTTCGCTTCAAGGCCGTAGGCACGAAAATCGAGCCATAAGAGATAGGTGCCCTCCGGCTCGACAAGCTGCACCTTGGGCAGGCGTTCGGCGAGGAAGCGCTTCGTGTGCGCGATATTCTGCTCAAGGTAGGCGAGAAGCGCATCGAGCCACGCGCCGCCCTCGCTGTATGCCGCCTGCGCGGCAAGAAGGCCGAAGATGTTCGGTTCGTCATAGCCTGTGCTGTAGACTTCCTTGCGGAAGGTATGGCGCAGGCTTTTTTCCGTGATAAAGATGTTCGAAAGCTGCAGCCCTGCGAGGTTGAACGTCTTGCTCGGCGCGGTGCAGGTGATCGTCCGCGCCGCAGTCTCGGGCGAGAGCGAGGCAAAAGGCGTGTGCTTGTGGCCAGGGCGCACGAAGTCGGCGTGAATCTCGTCGGCGACGACGAGAACGTCGTGCGCGAGGCAGATCGCGGCAAGACGCTCCAACTCTTCGCGCCGCCAGACGCGCCCGACGGGGTTGTGCGGGCTGCAGAGGAGCAGGAGCTTCACCTTATGCATCTTGATCTTTTCCTCGATGTCGGCAAAGTCCATGCAGTACGCGCCGTCCTTGAAGAGCAGCGAGCTTCGGACGAGCGTGCGTCCGTTGCCCTCGATCGTGCTGAAGAACGGGTAGTAGACAGGCTCGGTCACGAGTACGGCCTCACCCGGCGCAGTGAAGGCGCGAACCGCCATGGAGAGTGCGAAGACGACGCCTGGCGTCATGACGAGGGAGTCCTTGCCGGGATTCCAGCCGTGGCGCGTGCTGAACCATTGTTCGAGCGCCCTATAGTAGTCCTCCTTCGGACGCGAATAGCCGAAGATACCATGCTCGGCGCGTCGGCGAATGGTATCACGCACCGCCTGCGGCGCACGAAAGTCCATGTCGGCGACCCAGAACGGCAGAACGTCCTCGGGATAGCCGCGCTCGACGGCGAAGTCGTATTTGAGACTGTTCGTATGACGGCGCTCAATGATTTCATCAAAGTCGAAATGGTTCATGGAAGAAGTCTCCTTTTTCTTTGGTTTGCGTGGAAAACTTTCATCTTTTGTTGAGCGAGATGCAAGTTTTGCCTCATTTCCTTTTGTTTTCTCCCTGCCGCCCTCTTATCCCTGCAAGGCCTGCTGCAGATCGGCCTTGAGGTCTTCGACGTCCTCGATGCCGACGGAGAGGCGCAGGAGTTTGTCGTCGAGTCCCGTGCGCTTTAGGAGCGCGGCGGGCATTTCAGCGTGCGTCTGGGCGATCGGATACGTCAGAAGCGTCTCGACGCCGCCGAGGCTTTCAGCGAAGGCGATGAGATGCAGCTTGCCGAGAGCCGCCTTCGCGAGTTCGGCGGAGCGCACCTTGAAGGAGATCATGCCGCCCGCGCCGCTCGCCTGCTTCTGCTGCAGTGCGTAGCCCGGATGGCCGGCGAGTCCCGGGTAGAGCACTTCGGTGACTTCGGGCAGCGTGCCGAGCCACCGGGCGATGGCGAGCGCGTTCTCTGCCTGCCGCTCGACGCGCACGCCGAGCGTCTTGATGCTGCGCAGCATGAGCCACGAGTCGAGCGCCGAGAGGTTCGGCCCTGCCGATTTGGCGAGCAGTTCGATGCGCTTTGCCTGCGCGCTCGTCGCATCTTTGAGCACGAGGAAGCCCGCGATGACGTCGTTGTGTCCGCACAGATATTTCGTGCCGCTGTGCAGCACGATGTCCGCGCCGAGCGTCAAGGGCTTCTGGAAATGCGGCGAGAGGAAGGTGTTGTCAACGGCGAGCAGGGCGCCGTTTTCGTGCGCGAGCGCAGAGAGCGCCGCGATGTCCGAGATCTGCATCATCGGGTTCGACGGCGTTTCAATGAAGACGAGCTTCGTCTCGGGACGCATACGCTTGCCGACGAGCGCGAGGTCGCGCACGTCGACGTATTCGAAGGTGATGCCGTAGTCTGCAAAGACTTCTTCGGCGAGGCGCACCGTACCGCCGTAGAGGTCTTCGCTCATCAGGACGTGATCGCCCGCCGAAAGAAGAGAGAAAACGAGCTGCACCGCCGCCATGCCCGAGGAAAGCGCCCAAGAGCGCCCGCCGCGCTCTAGGAGCGCCACCGTCTTTTCGAGAGATTCGCGCGTCGGATTCGCCACGCGTCCGTAGTCGTAGCCCGTGCTCTCGCCGAAACGCGGATGACGGAACGTCGCCGACAGGCAGATCGACGGACTGATCGCCCCCGTCGCGTCGTAGGTATGGCAGCCGTGCACTTCAAGCGAATGATCTTTCATGATTCTTCCCCCAATATACTATTCATATTGTTATACTATGATTTACTATTATAGCATAGGAAGAAGCTTTGCGCCACAAGATAATGCAGCGCTTGCAGGGCACGGCGATAGGCAAAGAAAAAGAGAGCCGGACGGCTCTCTTTTTCTTTGCCAAACCGCAAGCGGTATAAGGTTCATGCGACAACAGATCGCTGGAACAACGCCAAACAGGCTGAGGAGTTTCCATACCGCAGGCGGTATAAGGTCACATGTGACCAATGTTGTGATGGTAGTTTTAGCCCAAGCTGTGGTTGGTTTCCATACCGCAAGCGGTATGAGTCACATGTGACTTTGTGTCTGGGAGGCCGCAGAAACAGAAGGCTCAAACTGAGGTTTTTCTATAGTTCATACAGTAGCATGGTTTCCCCTTTTTGTCAAACAAAAACGGCGTCCCATTTCAAGCGAAAGGGGACGCCGCTGAATATATGCCCCGAAAGCTCAGATATAGACGCGCTGTACGCGTGGTGCGATGAGACACGGGATCTCGTAGTTGATCGTGCCGAGCCAGGCGGCAACATCGTCGGCACTCAGCGTCGCCGAGCCGAAGAGCGTGACTTCCGTGCCTTCGGCGACTCCTTCGATGTCGGTGACGTCGATCATACACTGATCCATGCAGATGCGTCCGACGACGGGAGCGGTCTTGCCGAGAAGTTCGACGTGCGCCTTGCCCGAGAGGGCGCGGATGTAACCGTCGGCATAGCCGAGGGGGAGCGTCGCGATGCGGCTCTTTCGCTTGGCGCACCAGGTGCAGCCGTAGCCGATGGCAAAGCCTTCGGACACGTCTTTGAGAAACAGCACGCGCGCCTTGAGCACCATCGCAGGGCGAAGCGACGACTTCTCGCGTACGGCGTGTGCGACTTCTTCGCTCGGGTACATGCCGTACTGGATGATGCCCGCACGCACCATGTCGAGATGCGCTTCGGGCATTTGGAGGATCGCCGCGCTCTCGGCGATATGACGCAGCTTCAGATGAACGCCAGCCTCTTCTATGGCTTCCGTGGCACGTAGGAAGAGCGCAAGCTGTCCTCTTGCGTGCGCCTTGTCTCGAACGTCCGCCATGGCGAAGTGGGAGAACGCGCCCTCCAGCTCGATATTCGGCAGGGCGGCGATGTCACGCGCGAGTGCAGGCGCTTCTTCGCTCATACAGCCGATGCGCCCCATGCCCGTGTCGATGGCGAGGTGCAGCTTCGCCGTCTTTTCCTGCGCGAGGGCTTCGGCGGAAATGGCTTTGGCGAGCGCGAGATTCGCGACGGTCTGCGTCACATCGAGGGCGACGGCTTCGGCGGCTTCAAGAGGGTCGATGAGTCCGAGGACGAGGAGCGGCGTCCCAATCCCCGCGCGGCGAAGCTCGGCGGCTTCTGAGAGCGTGGCAACGGCGAGGTACGCCGCGCCCGCCGCGACAGCCTCTTTCGCGACGGCGAGAGCGCCGTGCCCGTAAGCGTTCGCCTTGACGACGGCGCAGAGTTTTGCGCCGCCACAGAGCGCCTCGCGGATCACACGGTAATTGTGCCGGATCGCGCCGAGGTTGATTTCAGCCCAGACGGCACGCTTGCTCATGGGAAAGCCCCCTTCGCTTTGATGGGCGTGATTTTCGCATACGTTTACTTTCACGGCTTTTCGATGACTTCCACGCCGCCCATGTAGGGGACGAGCGCCTTGGGTACGCGCACGGAGCCGTCTTCCTGCTGATAGTTTTCGAGGATCGCCGCGACCGTGCGCCCGACGGCAAGCCCCGAGCCATTGAGCGTGTGGCAGAACTCGGGCTTCGCCTTCGGCTCGCGGCGGAACTTGATGTTTGCGCGGCGAGCCTGATAGTCGAGGCAGTTCGAGCACGAGGAGATCTCACGGTAGGTGTTCTGCGCGGGCATCCAGACTTCGATGTCGTATGTCTTTGCCGACGTGAAGCTCATGTCGCCCGTGCAAAGGAGCACGACGTGATAGGGAATTTCCAAAATACGCAGCACGTCTTCCGCCGCATCGACCATGCTTTCGAGCTCGTCCCAAGAGTCTTCGGGCTTCGTGAACTTGATGAGCTCGACCTTGTTGAACTGGTGCTGGCGAATGAGGCCGCGCGTGTCGCGCCCCGCACTGCCAGCCTCTGCACGGAAGCACGCCGTGTAGCTCGTGTAGCGCTCGGGCAGTTTCCTGCCGTCGAGGATTTCGTCACGGTGGTAGTTCGTCGTCGGCACTTCCGCCGTCGGCACGAGGTAATAGTCGAGGCCTTCGAGTTTGAACATGTCCTCGGCGAACTTCGGCAGCTGACCCGTGCCAATCATGCTCGCCTCGTTCGCGATGTAGGGCGCGAGCATTTCCGTGTAGCCGTGCTTCGTCGCGTGCAGATCCATCATGAAGTTGATGCAGGCGCGTTCGAGCCTCGCGCCGAGTCCCTTGTAGAAGGTGAAGCGTGCGCCCGTGACCTTCGCCGCACGCTCGGCGTCGAGGATGTCGAGATCGACGCCGAGATCCCAGTGCGCCTTCGGCTCGAAGGTGAACGTGCGCGGCTCGCCCCAGCGGCGCACTTCGGGATTCTCCGTGTCGTCCTTGCCGATGGGCACGTCGTCCTTCGGCATGTTCGGGATGTTCAGGAGGATAGTGTGCAGCTCGTCTTCCACCTCGCGCGTCGCAGCGTCGAGATCGGCGATCTTCTTGCCGACCTCGCGCATTTCGGCGGAGATCGCCGTGACGTCCTCGCCCTGCTTCTTCTTCGCGCCGATCTCCTTCGACACGCTGTTGCGCCGCGCTTTCAGTTCTTCCGCCTCCTGCAGGAGCGTGCGGCGCTTCTCCTCAAGCTCCTTGAAGCCGCTCAGTTTCAGCGGGTTGCAGCGCTTTTCGAGCATCGCCTGCACCTCGTCGATATGATCCCTGACAAATTTGATGTCCAGCATGTCGAATCCTCCCATCGGCAGAAAATATCTGCCGCAAATCGTTTTATCTTCGTATTATAGCACAGGCGGGGCGCTTACGGCAAAGTTCCTATGACGACAAAAGGAGCTATGGGGAAAATACTTTCGCATTTCCCCACAGCCCCTTGGAAAATCAGCCGCTATTTGACGACGAGCACAGGGCACTTCGCCTGCTCGACGATGTACTGGCTCACGCTGCCGAGAAGCACGCCCTTGACAACACCGAGGCCGCGGCTTCCCATGACGATGAGATCCGTGCCGCTGTGCTCCGCGAAATCGAGGATGGCGACGGCGGGCGAACCCGTCTCCGAGAACGCTTCCTTCTTGATGCCCGACGGCACCATCTGCATGGCGCGATCGAGAATCACGTTGCCCGCCTTCGTGACCGCTTCAAGCACCACGTCGGACAAGCAGGCATTGATCGCGAGCTGGTTGATATTCGCGATGTAGAGGAAGTTCAGCTTCGCCTCGCAAACCTCCGCGAGCTTGATCGCCTCCGCTACGGCGCGATCCGAGCCTTCCGAACCGTCAATGGGGACGAGAATGTTCTTCAACATGGTATAAACCCTCCTTCTACCAATAGCCTTTGTCAAAGCTGCGCCATGCGCCGCCCTTGACTCATTTGGCAATGAGGACGGCGCATTTCGCCTCCTCCATGACCTCCTGGCTCACGCTGCCCAGCAGGAAACCTGTGACAGGAGAAAGCCCCCGGCCACCCATGATGATGAGATCGTGCCCGTTTGCCGCCGCGAATTCCACAATCTTGCGGGACGGCATGCCGACCACCACATGACTCTCGGCATCCAAGCCCGCGGGCAATTCCTTCCGCGCTTCTTCCAAGACCTCCTCGGCGGAAGATACGCCTTTCGCCATCACGCTCAAAGGAAGCCACGACGGATGATCGGGGTCGCCGTCGGTCTCCCTCTCGAAATAGGACACGAAGAGGATGTCGATATGCGCTCCGACCGGCTCTGCGAGCTTCACCGCCATCTCCAACGCCTTCTTGGAATGCAGCGAGCCGTCCACCGGCACGAGGAACTTCATCTTATCCTTCACCTTGGCACCTCCTTCCACCATGGTCTGTCTTTCTATCTGTATAGTTCGTGAAAGAGAAGGAAAATCCTCTCCCTTTTTAGAAATTTTTTGGAAATTTTTCGTTGATTTTCGCTGATTTTCCTCTACACTCCAAAGCAAAAACCTGCCAATCGCACCCTTCGCGTGATATAATAGAAACGCAGACAAACGCGCTGATCCGGGGGGAATGCGTTGCATGAAACGCCCCTGCCCTTGACCATGCGCAGAACATGCGATTGAGCATGAATCTAGGAGGAATTCCATGAAGAAGAACTCACCGGCGAACGATATTTCCGCCATCCTGCAGGAAACGACCATTGCCGGCGTATATGAGGCGGCACGCACCCTGGACGGCGTGACGAAGAAAACGCAGCTCCTCGACAGCCCCTTTTTTTCCGCATTGAGCCAAAACGACGTCTATCTGAAGCCCGAGAATCTTCAGAACACCGGCTCGTTCAAGGTGCGCGGCGCCTACAACAAGATCGCTCATCTGACGGATGAGGAACGCTCCAAGGGCGTCATCACCTCGTCCGCCGGCAATCACGCGCAGGGCGTCGCGCTCGCTGCCCAGCGACTCGGCGTCAAAGCCGTCATCTGTATGCCCGCTACGACGCCTCTCCTCAAGGTCGAGGCGACGCGCTCCTACGGCGCTGAAGTCGTGCTTGCAGGCGACACCTTCGATGACGCCTACAAGCGCTCGCTCGAACTGCAGGCGGAGAAGGGCTATGTCTACGTCCATCCATTCAACGACCGCGACGTGCTCTTGGGGCAGGGAACGACGGCGCTCGAAATCATCGACGAACTCAAGGACGTAGACGCCATCCTCGTGCCCATCGGCGGCGGCGGCTTCGCCTCGGGCGTGGCATTCGCAACGAAATCCGTGCGCCCCGAGGTCAAAGTCATCGGCGTCGAGCCTATGGGCGCCGCCTGCATGGCCGCCTCCTTCAGCCGAGGGCAAGTCTCGACGCTGCCCTCTGTCGAGACGGTCGCCGACGGATGCGCCGTAAAGACGCCGGGCGACCTCACCTTCGCCTTCTGCCGCAAGTATCTCGACAACATCATCACCGTCTCCGAGATGGAGATCATGAGCGCCCTGCTCTTCCTCATCGAAAAGCACAAGCTCATCGCCGAGGGCGCGGGCGTCCTCTCGCTCGCGGCGCTCACACGGCTGCCCTTCCAAGGCAAGAAGGTCGTGTCCATCCTCTCGGGCGGCAACATCGACATCTCGACCATATCGGCGCTCATCAGCAAGTCCCTCATCGCGCGCGGCCGCATCTTCTGCTTCGCCGTGCAGCTGCCCGACAAGCCCGGCCAGCTCCTCAAAGTGGCAGAAATCGTCGCGCGTGAGCACGCCAACGTCATCAAACTCGTCCACAACCAGGCGAGCGTCACCGACAGCTTCCAGCAGGTGCAGCTCGAAGTCACCGTGGAGACGCACAACCGCGAGCATATTGAAAGACTGACCGCCGCCTTGGAAAAAGAGGGTCTGCCCGTCACAAAGATCTATTGACACAGCTCCTTGAAAAACTTTCCTTTCTACGAAAACACGGACATTTGTGCGTGTAGCTTATGAAGGAGACTTTGCCTTATGGAAAATTACCTTGCGGCGCTCGCGACCCATACAGGCCCCCTGCTCGCCATCTTTTTCGCCGCCTTCCTGCAGGCGATCACGGGCTTCGGACTCGTCATCGTGGCGGCGCCCCTCTTGATGTTCTTCTACGATCCGAAGATCGTCGTGCCCGTCATGCTGCTTCTCGCATGCTCAGGCAACACCGTGCAGGCCTATTTGATGCGCAAGAAGGCGAACCTTCCTCTGATCGGTCACCTCGTGATCGGCGTCTTGCTCGGCATCCCCATCGGTTTTTTCGTCTTCGACTATGTATCGAGCGACACCTTGAAGGTCTGGATCAGCACCGTCGTCTTCCTCTCGCTCCTCATCATGCAGATCTCCCATCGTCACATCCCGGAATCAAGGCGCAACACGATCATCACGGGCATGTGCTCGGGCTTCTCCTCCATGACGACGGGCATGGCGGGACCGCCGTTCCTCATCTATCTCGCCTACACGAAAATGAGCGCCGAAACCTTCCGCGCCACATGCTTCGTCTTCTTCCTTTGCTGCAACTCAACATCGCTCATCGGCTACCTGATCGGCGGACACCCGCTGACGTCTGCCGTCCACGAGTTCATCTACCTCCTTCCCGCCCTCGCCGCAGGACTTTCCCTCGGGCACGCGCTCGCGCGCTTCATCCCCACGAGCCTCTTGCGCCGCCTGATCTTCTTCGTCCTCTATGCCACTTGCATTTACACGATCTGGAGCGTCGTATCGAAGGGATAGCCAAGCCAAACGAAAAAAAGAGCCGAGCTTTGACTCGACTCTTTTTTGTTTACAGCTCAGAAATCAGAGATCTGCTTTCCAAAGGCCGTGCAAATTGCAGTACTCGTAGACCGCGACCGGCTCATCTCTCTCGGCGAGGAAGAATACCGCCTCGGGCTTGTCCTCAGGCGTCAGATGACAGATCTGCGCTCCCTTCTTCGTCTCAAGGTGAATCCACGAGATCAGATGCTCCGGCGTCATCGGATGCGCGACCGAACCGACGACGACCGTGACCTTGCGCGCCGCCTTGTCGTACGTCGCTACGGGCACATGCTTCTCCTGCGCTGCATCCGTCGTGTTCGCCTTCAGTTCCTTCAGATCCTCGCCGCAGCAAGACAGCTTGCCGCCGCCGTCATGAATCAGACCGACGATATCTCCCGACTCCTTGCAAATGAAAAACCTCTTTGCCATAATATCTCCTCCTTCAAGATAAAAAATCCTGTTTATATTGTAGCATATCACATCTTCTACGGCTATATTTTTCTTGCATTCACAATTCCTTGTATCCAGGCGGCACTGGTGCAACGATGCTCACAAAGATGAAATCTTCCTCGCCTGTATTTCTCAGGCCGTGACACGTCCCCTTGCCCGTGATGATGAGGTCGCCTTTCTCGACGGGAACCTCCTTGCCAAGCTCCGGAAAGAATATACCCTTCCCCTGGATACAGACCCAGAAGTCATCACCAGCCGGATGCTCATGCGCCTTGACCTCCTGTCCAGGCTTCACGAGCCAGACCGAACCGCTCGTCGAATCCGTTGTGTAGAAGACCGTCTTTGTCGCCTTGTCGCCTGCCTTCGCCACCTCGTGAATCTTCCAATGACGCGTAGAAAAATCCTTGGTTACTTCCATCTTTTCCGAACCTCCTCTTTCTGCTTAAATAATCCTTCTATGTTTGGTATCGCCACAGATATAAACTGTCTTGATACAAAAATGAATACGCTCACTGCAATGCCCTCTATAGATACGGCGCCGGATTCACAGGTTCACCGTGGATGCGGACTTCATAATGCACATGCGGCCCTGTAGAAAATCCCGTGCTGCCCATATAGGCGATGATCTGGCCGCGCCGCACATGCTGACCTGTGCGCACGACGATGGACTGCGCGTGTCCGTAACGCGTCATGATACCATTTCCATGATCGATGTCGACCTTGTTGCCATAGCCGCCGGCATTCCAGCCGGCGTCTGTCACCACGCCGTCGGCTGTCGCTACGATCGGCGTGCCGAAGTCGTTGGCGATGTCAATGCCCGGGTGGAAGTCCGAACCATTCCAACGCAAACCAAAGGGCGAACTGACCTCGCCGCGCGCAGGCCATATAGAAGGAATCGTGACGGAGATGCCGGTCAAGGCATAGGGCGTATTTCCATAAGGGAGAAGCGCGGCCATTTCCTGCTGCTGCGCCTCCAAAACCTGCTTGAGCTGCTGCAGGCTGGCACGGCGAACAGCCAGACGCTTTTCGATATTTTCAAGCGCCGCATCGACATTTTCCGCCTGCAGCTTTGTAATTGGTCCGCCCTGCCCGTCCTGTGTCCCTGCTGCAGCATCCGCTCCATCTGCAGGCGCTCCCTCTGTATCGGGTGCGGCAACTGTCCCCGACATGCGACGCAAGTCGTTCTCCATCTGCGTCAATTCATCCAATTCCTGCTGCAGGCCATCCGCTTTCTTGGAAAGCTGCAAAAGCTGCTCCTGCTGCATATTGCTGATCTGACGCATCCTTTCCAATTCGGTGTCATCGCTCTTGATGAAAAATGTCGTATAGAGCGAATAGGAAAGCGTCACACAGGAAATCAGCAAAACGACGACGAAAGATATGATACCAATCTTCGCCATCTTTGCAGAAAGATGTATCGTATGAATGGTATCAGAAACATCGGGCACAATCTTGATGGTGAACCCATTTTCCTTATGCAAAAGCCCATCTCCAAACTGCACGGAAGACCCCTCTTCCATTGAACAAACTACACGCACAAACGTCCACTTTGTGGACATTGTGCGCCGCCCTTACATG
>ERZ773003.154-NODE-154-length-56545-cov-9.785130_pt1 | contig 56545 bp, 51 predicted proteins | sample MGYA00580668_ERZ773003 | MGnify/ENA primary metagenome ERZ773003 (study PRJEB29015, sample SAMEA2738002) | human oral metagenome | biome: human oral; feature: human-associated habitat; material: dental | place: China | collected 2126 ...
GGACGAGATATGGTGTATAATATAGTCAGCGCGGGTATCGTATAACGGCTATTATATATGCTTCCCAAGCATGAGACGAGGGTTCGATTCCCTCTACTCGCACCAATTCGGAACTAAAACGGAAAAGATCGCTCTGTCGAGCTGTTTTTTAGACTTTGGCAAAGCCAGATATTTTCTATCCAGCATTTCATCGGTTCGACCCACGCCAAAATACCTAGTGAGGATTGCTTGATTTGCCCTTGCAAACACTTCTTTTTGTCCAGTATCTTTGCTCGATAGTTCATGCCCTACATCGCAATTTGCTAGATAACTGTACGACCCGTTCTCGTGAGGTGTTAATGCTGACATTTAGTAGCATATCTTTCAATTCATCTTGTCAGATTAGCTCGTATAGCCTGTCCGCTCACTTTGCGCCACAGGTTCGATATTACAGATAAAACCTTTGCTTTTAATCCGTTACTTTCTTATTTCCTTAAGTACCAGTTCTCGTAAAATTTCAGATTTATTTTTACCTGTAATATACGCCTCGTGCTTTAAATAATTATAAATTTCTGAGTTTATAAAGAAATTAAAGCGCATATCCTGTTTTTTATATCATTTTTCTCAAAAAACCTTTTAGTATCCCGCTAACAGTGTTTAGGTCGTATCTCTTGATAGTAACAAATTGGTCAAAGTCAGGGTTGACATTGCTAGAGAGGCTGACAGACGATATGTCATGGCGAGATAGCATAAGGACTGGTTTCTTCTGCTGTACAGCAACCGCTATTTGATAACCAATGGCTATATTTTCATCAGTAACTTCTGCCACAACCAAGTCTGACCCTCCGATAGCCTCCAAATCCTTCTTTGTGAACACGCCCCAATTAATACCATCTTTACGATTGATTGATTGATTCAATAAATCTACGCTCTTTACTGAGCCATTTCCTGGAGGGCTTATGCCCCAACTGATTAATAGTATCGTGGACTTTCTTTAGGTATGTATAATTAATATCTATGCTGTGTTGTGTGGCAATAAAATGTACAATCATAGTTATTTTCCTTAAGGCAAATTAGCTTATAATAATTATATGAATATGATACTATGTAGAGACATTAACGGCAAAGCCCATGTCGTTGCTAAGACAAGTTTAGTGAAGAGAACGTCCGCCTATGGAGTCATAAGGAGTAAAAAAGGAATCCTGCTCGTCAGAGACAGAACCTCCTCCGATAAGAAATGGGATCTGCCGGGTGGAGGTATCGAGCCCAAAGAACGATTACTTGATGGCTTAAGGCGTGAGATAAAAGAAGAGACAGGATTGGATGTCATAGGTAGACCCACAAAAATATGCAAATTCACCGAGTACTTCTATGATATCGATTCCGGGCAAGGATGGGAGTCAACGCGTCATTTCTATGAAGTTTCACACAAAGGCGATCCTATAATGGACGGAAACTACGAAGATATTGTTGACGCTCGGTATTTTAAGCTTCCTTTACCCGAGGAGCGGGTATCAGCAGTTGCTACTATGATTACAAAAATGTAAAAATAGCACATAGTCACCGTAGCTTATGTCGACGGGCTATTCCGACAATCTCTTTATGTATTAGACCGTTACTAAAAATTGCGCCCTTGATAGTCTGATCATACCGTTGATCGTTTCCGAACAAATCAGTAACAAGATAATTTTCTGGTGGGATGATCAGGCGTTGGGGCTGAGCCTGCACGACTCAGTATTTACGCTCGAAATAGGTTCGAGCTTTGGCGTATATTGCCACCAATGAATTTGGTACCGTAAATAATTCGTGATTTTGTTAAATAGACGTTTAGGCGTCTTTTTTGTTTTTTTGTAAAGCTCACTTTACATCTTAGTTTTTGTAAAATAATACTTTAATTGTTTATTAGATTCAATTCAATAAAAAATCTATTGATACTTGCATTAATCTATAAAATAATTTCTAAATAATTGGTCTATCTTACCTTGAATATTAATCGCACTAGTCCTATAAGTCTAAATAAAAAAACCTGATATAAAATCAGGATTTTTATCAATTATGGTGGCTCCTCCCAGACTTGAACTGGGGACACAAGGCTCTTCAGGCCTCTGCTCTACCAACTGAGCTAAAGAGCCACATCTAGAACAATTTTACATTAAATACCAAAAAACTACAAGTGCCGTGCTTATTATAATATATCTCAATACTATTTATATGTGATATAATTATGATGCGTGGCGCCTTGGCGGAGTGGTTACGCAGCGGTCTGCAAAACCGCGTACACCGGTTCAAATCCGGTAGGTGCCTCCACTATTTATGAAAGCATTAGTTATAGCCGATAGAAATCCAACAATAGACTTAATCGAAACAGTCAAGAATGAAAATGTTAACTTAATAATTTCTTTAGGTGATTTTGCAAGAGAAGAACTACTACAGCTATCATTGATTAATAGTATTCCAAAGATAGGTGTATATGGTAATCACTGTAGTGGCACTTACATGCCAGAAATTGGCATGTGGGATATGCATTGTAAAATATGGCGATATAATGGCTTTTCCTTTGGGGGATTTGGCGGATGTGTGCGCTATAAATCATCACCCTACGCTATAATGTTTACTCAAGAAGAAGCTGTGAACTTAACAGCCAGCTTCCCTTACGTTGACATATTCATAACCCATTGCCCGCCACGAGGTGTTAATGACGAAGAAGAGCTAGCTCATCAAGGCTGGGATTGGTTGCGGGATTACGTTTTGAAAAGAAAGCCAAAAATACTATTACACGGACACACTTATCCAAATGAGAGTAATTTAGTCAGGCAACTTGGCAACACAAAGATTGAGTATGTTCATGGCTGGAAAATTATTAATATTTAGGCTAACTAGTTTACTTTTTAGCTCATCAGTATTAAAATGTATATACGTGCAATATGCACGAGTTTAAATTATGAACTATGCGCGAGTGGCGGAATTGGTAGACGCGAGGGACTTAAAATCCCTTGGATGGATAATCCGTGCGGGTTCGATTCCCGCCTTGCGCACCAAGTTAGAACAACTAAAGCGTCGTCCTTGTGGACGGTTTTTTAGTTTATAAATTAATGTAGTTTAAACAAGTAATGAATAAAACACCTTTAGCTGAACTTATGAGACCCCAAAAAATAAAAGATGTTATTGGGCAGAGACATCTATTATCCGAGGGTAAAATTTTATATAAAATAATCACGCAAAAAGAGCCCGTCAGTTTAATTTTATGGGGGCCACCAGGATCTGGCAAGACAACTCTAGCTAGAATTATTGCAAAAGAAACTGAAGCTAATTTCATGGAATTAAGCGCAGTAACTAGCGGTAAAAAAGAAATAAATAATATTATAGAAATAGCAAGACAAAATTGGAACCTGCAGCTCAGAACAGTACTTTTTGTAGATGAAATTCATAGATTTAGTAAAGTTCAGCAAGATGCTTTTTTGCCACACATTGAATCTGGATTAATTACATTAATAGGGGCTACTACCGAAAATCCAAGTTTTGAAATTATTACCCCATTACTCAGTAGAGTAAAAGTAATGGTTCTTAAACCATTAGAAGATAAAGATATACAGCAAATATTAACTAAAGCAATAGAAAAACTAGCTAAATCTAAGTTAGTTACAAATGAATCAATAGAGTATTTAGCTCACATTTCAAGTGGAGATGCACGAGTTGCTCTGGGTAATTTAGAGTTGGTACTTGGAATTAACAAAGGAAAGATTACCCCAGATACCATTAACACCGCGCTACAAAAAATCCCGCCAACCTATGATAAAAATGGAAACTATCATTACGATACAATAAGTGCGTTTATAAAATCAATGCGAGGATCGGACGTAGAAGCAACCCTTTATTACCTGGCTCGCATGATTAATGCTGGGGAGGATCCAAAGTTTATTGCAAGGCGAATGATTATCTTTGCATCTGAAGATATTGGTCTTGTTGGCAACGGCGCACTTAGTCTAGCGGTTGCAACATTTCAAGCGGTCGAGAGAGTTGGTTTACCCGAGGCTAGTTATAATCTATTCCATTGCGCTACCGCCTTAGCTAGAAGCAATAAATCACGCGAAGTTACAAATCTAATGAATAATGCTCAATCTCTGGTTAAAAAATTCCCAAACAGCCAAATACCCTTACACCTTAGGAATTCTACATCAGCAATAACTAAAGACTTAGGTTACGGAGAGAACTATAAATGGCAAGCTGGTTTTAAACATGAAAAAGGATTTTTACCAAAAGATATATTAGATTACAATTCTAGTCATGGCCAAGATAACGAATCTCAGCATTAGCCATAAAAGGAATCTTTGTACAATCTAAAGCAGGATGCATCTTTTGGTATACTGCCTGTATAGCTTGAAGATTATCGCCGTGCGAAACCAATAATATAGTCTTATTACGATGAAGATTTTCAATACCCTCAATTAAACGGATAGCTCTATTAGCAACGTTAACGAGATTCTCTACTCCATGTCCATATTCCCTACCTGTAGAATCTACATGCCATACGTTTGCATATTTTTTATCAGATTCAAATTCTAATTCTCCAAAATTACGCTCCCCAAGTTCCGTAGATGCTATTGGGTTAACAGCACCTATTACATCAGCAACTATCTGTGCAGTTTGCATTGCACTAGAAAAATCTGATGAATAAATTATAGTTTCAGAACCAAGCCCACAATTTTTGGCAGCTATTTGTGCCTGGCTGACACCTTCTTTACATAAACCATTAACTAAGCTTTTACCATTTTCTGGCCAAGATATGATTATACCGCGTTCATTTGGAATACTTAAGGCGTGGCGCATTAAGTAATAATCATTTTGTAATTTAGATGGCATTTTTCGCATGACGTTTTCGCTCGTTTGAATCTAAGTATCTTTTCCTTAATCGTAAATTTTTTGGAGTAACTTCAAGTAATTCATCATCTTCAATAAAATCTAAACATTGCTCTAAACTGAAGTCTGTAAATGGTGTGAGTTGTACAGATCCATCACTAGATTTACTTCTCATGTTTGTCAACTGCTTAGCCCTGCAGACATTAATTTCTAGATCATCTTGGCGATTATATATACCAACTATCATTCCAGCATATACTTCAGTTCCCGCACCGACTAATAATTCACCGCGCGCCTCAGCAGCCTGTAAAGCATAAGGGGTTGTTATTCCAGCTTCAAAAGCAATTAACACTCCGTTCCTCGTTCTAGGTAATTTACCAGATAAAGGCTGATATCCATGTGGTAAGCTATTCATAATTACCGTACCTTTTGTAGCAGTTAGTAACACGTTTCGCAAACCAATTAGGGCTCGAGTTGGCAAAATATAGGTAAGTCTCACGGATCCACTAGAAGTTGTCTCCTGGCCACGCATTTCCGCCCGCCTGGCACCAAGCTCCTGGCTAATCGCACCAATAAATTCAGAACCAGTTTCAATCAAAAGCTCTTCTACTGGCTCTTGTTCAATACCATCAATCATTGCTGTAACTACGCGCGGTCGACCAACTTCAAATTCATAACCTTCACGTCGCATTGTTTCTATTAATACAGAAAGATGCAACTCACCACGACCAGATACAGTAAATCCTATACCATTTTCTTCAACTCTTAAGCTAACATTGGTTTCAATTTCACGACTTAAACGATCACCTATTTGCCTACTGGTTGTAAACTCACCTTCCCTCCCTTTCATAGGACTAGTGTTTGGACCTAAGTACATACTTAGGGTTGGAGACTCAATATCTATAGTAGGTAAAGCCTCAGGAGATTGCTTATCTGCTACAGTATCACCAATATGTGCCTCAGATATACCTGTTAAGGCGACAATATCCCCAGCGACAGCTTCTTGTAGCTCTTCACGGTTTAACCCTCTATAACCAAATATTTTATCAATGCGCCCGTTAATCGTCTGATCCCCACGCTTCATGAGTGCAATTTGCATACCAGGCTTTGCATTTCCACGAGCAACACGACCAATAGCATATTTACCCAGGAAAGAATCGTACTGCAAACTAGTTACCAGCATTTGAAAAGAACCTTGCTCAACTTTAGGCGCAGGAATATCTTCAATAATCGCATTAAATATAGGAGTTAAGTCGGCATGTTCGCTTGGGTTGTCAGGCATTTTTTTCCATGCCTTACCATCACGCCCAATTGCATAATAAACTGGATACTGTAGCTGATCATCACTAATTGCAAGCTCCAAAAATAAATCCGATACCTCATCCAAAACCTCATTAATACGGCGAGATGGCTTATCAATTTTGTTTATAATTACAACAGGCTTTAAACCAAGTTCAAGAGACTTTGATAACACAAATTTCGTCTGTGGCATAGGACCCTCTTGCGCATCGACAATCAAAAGTACTCCATCAGCCATATTGAGTGTTCGCTCAACCTCACCGCTAAAATCAGCATGACCAGGCGTATCAATAATATTTATTTTATAATCACCATAAAAAATCGAGGTCTGCTTTGCAGTGATAGTAATACCTCTTTCATGTTCCTGATCACCCGAATCCATAATAAGATCCTGACTCATTTCAGCCTGGTTATCGCGAAAAGTTTTACTTTGCTTTAAAAGCCCATCAACCATAGTGGTTTTACCATGATCCACATGGGCAATTATCGCAATATTACGAATTTTCTGTGAATTTTCCATAAAATTACTATTTTTATTAGTCTCCTTAGTGCGATTATATCAGTTGAATGGTTATATACAAAATATAGCTATTGCATTTTCTCTATTAAATCTATATAATTATCCTTGTAGCATAAAGGCTATTAAATAGTGAGGGCGCTTAGCTCAGTTGGCTAGAGCGCTTCGTTTACACCGAAGAGGTCGGGGGTTCGAGACCCTCAGCGCCCACCATATTTAGTCGGATAATTCAATCAAGTTATATTGGTTGAATTTTTATTTTATACCAAAATAAAAAGCTACCTATTTACAGTAGCAATTTAAATTATTCAGATTTGGTGCGAGCGAGAAGACTTGAACTTCCACGAGCGCAATGCTCACTAGCCCCTCAAGCTAGCGCGTCTACCAATTCCGCCACGTCTGCATATTGCAAATTGTACCATGCGATAGCAAAATACCTCATCATTATACTGTAGCTCACGGCGTTTTGTAAACAGTTGCCGGCGAAACCGACCACTCGCTCACACGAGCATAGCGATCTGATAGTTCAGGCAGTGACCCTTTCGGCTTAACGATATACGCATTCGTGTTGACAAGATATTCCGACGACGCTTGGTATAGCGCAATTGCCGGCACATCACTCAACCACTGCCGTACAAACTGCGCATATTTCGCCATGCGCAAATTTGACTCCAACCGAGTTCGCGCGCTTGCAAGCGCCGCGTCGCTCAATTGATTTGAATAATTAGAAAAGTTATAGCCTGTCGCCGAAGCCTGCGACGAGTGCCAATACGCATACACGTCAGGATCGGCGCCAAGCGCAAGTTCATACAGCAGCACGTCAAAATTGCGCGGTTGCAGCACGCCTTGCACAAAATTTGAAACTGCCGAATTTGTATCGACTTGATTGACATCAACTGCCACGCCAACCGCATTCCATTGCCGCTTCACCGTATCAATGATCTTGTTATACTGGCTGCTACTCGTCGTTGTGATAGTCAACTTAAGTTCTTGGTCGCCCTTATACCGCGTGCCATTTTTTATTTTCCATCCAGCACTATCAAGTAGCTGAGCAGCTTTTTCAGCGTTTGGCTTTGGCGCACGCGGCACCTCACCGCTTGAGAACATTGAATGTAAAATCGGACCATCTAGCGTCTGCACGCCGCCGCCGACTGCTTGGCGAATTGCCGCCGTATCTGTCGCGAGCTGCAAAGCTTGGCGCACTGTTTTGTCCTGCAGCACCGGATTTCTTGTATTAAACAGTAAGTATACGCCTTTATTAAGCGGCTCCGATATGACGCGGTACTGCGACGGACGCTTACCATGCGCAAGCACCGCCGGCGCACTTACCACCCCGGTCACTTCACTGTTCTTGATAGCTTTTGTAAACGCTGCGTCATCGGTGTAGGCGCGTAATTCAAAACGCGAAACACGAGGCACAGTGTTGTAATATTCTGCATGTGGTACAAGTTGCAACACCTTTGAAGCATTCGATAGCCCTGCTGTCTGCAGGCGGCGAAACTTGAACGGACCGCTTCCAGTCGGGTTTTGGCTAAACGACGACTCACGGAGCATTGACGGTTCGACATTCTGCAAAAGATGCTTCGGCACAATCGGGAATGTGAGCGCATGCGGAAACGCTGCATAAACAGTCGGCAACGTGAATTCAACGGTGTGCTGGTCAATTTTTTTCACAACCGCGTCCGTCCAATTAACGCGTAGCGGCGAGCGCGTTTGCGGATTTTTAATAAGCCCAATAGTATACACAACATCATCCGCCGTAAGCGCATGTCCGTCTTGCCACATTGCGTCGCGCAGTGTGACAGTGTAGATTTTTGAATCGCGTATCGCCATAGACGACGCAACATCAGCATGAAGCGCGCCAGTTGTATCATAATGATATAAGCTTGAGAACATTAGCCGCGCCGCCGACGCCTCCGCCTCGTTTGATGCTAATAACGGGTTAAGTGTATCAAGCGAACCAACAATACCTTCGGCGTATACGCCACCCGAACGATACCCGCCCTGCATATACGCCGACACGTTGCCCCATGTTTGCTGCAATCCAAGCGTTGCAACCAAAATGCCAACAACTGCCAGCCACGTAATAATTTCACCAGTCACCAACCGAACACTATTGATGCGCCGTAGAATAAAACGCCGCGCATGACGCTGCGTCACGCCGCCAGCACGCTTCAATCGACGTGTAAAATCTCTGCGGTTCAGTGCGGAACGCTGCCGTTTTGGTTGTAGATCGCCCAAATCGTTCACACACCAGCCCCATTATGACAAACTTGGCAGTACGAGCGACGCAATAATTGATAATACAAATATCACTGCCAAAAAAATCGTCACTTCAAACAAACTCTTATCAAGCCCGCGCCGCGTGGTATATAACTCGCCAGAGCCGCCAAATCCAGCACCAAGGCTTGCGCCGCGTTGCTGCAGCAGAATTGCAATCACCATCAGCACGGCTGATACAATTGTTGCAATCTGTAATATCATCGTTATATTCATCGCCTAGTCCTCCTCCCGCGCTTGAGTATACTCCAATTCAAGCAAACTGCTTACTATATAGTTTACCAAACTCAATACTAAGCCCGTCAATACCGAATTCCAAAATGTCATTTGCAATCCAGGTGCCAATTTCAGAGAAACCCATACCATCAGACCATTGACAATGATAGTAAAGAATCCAAGCGTGATCAATATCGCTGGCAGCGACAAAATAATAACAATCGGCTTCAGTACAGCGTTCACGACCGAAAAAATAAGCCCAGCTATCAAAAATGCCGGCGCTCCAGCGCTAATTTGCACTTCGCTATATCCCGTCCCAAAAATACGCACAGCAACCCACAGACCAAACGAATTCAAGATCCAGCGCAATATAAACGTCAAGAACTGCCTTTTCATTTCATCTTAGTATAGCGCATTACGATATATTTCGCTAGAGTTTCGAGCCGTTGTCCATAAACGTTGCCCGAATACGCGCCGCCAACACGGGATTCACAACCGTTCGCAACTGCTCTTCGCTTGCCGTCTGCACACCGCGCACGCTGCCAAATGCACGCACAAGTTTTTTCTGCGTCGCCGGACCAACGCCGGTAATCGTACTAAGAACACTCTTAGTCGCATTCGCCCGCTTCAGCGTCGTGTGATAGCTAACAGCAAATCGATGCGCCTCGTCGCGAATACGCTGAAATAGTTTTATCGTGTCTTCGTATGGACTAGGCGCATCACCACCGCGCAAATTCTTTGAATGTGAACCGGCATTCTGCCGCCCGACATGTAAATTCACAAAATAGTATCCGCTTGAATCAATCACCACCGCACCAGGGGTCGGCTTCGCTACCATTTTCTCAATATACGACTCGTCGATCGGCGAACGGCCTTTTGCAATCACAATTTCTTCATCGCGCTTCGCTACCCCAATCGCCGGCACATTCACGCCGAGAACTTCTAATTCACATAGTACCGCGTTCAACTGTCCTTTACCGCCATCAATGAGCAGCAAATCTGGCATACCCCATGCTTTTACATTTTTTGCACTAAAACGGCGGTGAATCGTTTCGTGCATGTTTGCCGTATCGTCGTTGCGCTGCACGTGCATTTTAAATTTACGGTACTGCGCGCGGTCGCTCACGCCGTTCGTAAAAACCACCATACTCGCCACTACATTCGTGCCGCTCATATGCGAAATATCATAGCCCTCGATGCGCGCTGGCGGTGATTGCAATCCGAGCAATTGAGCTAGCTGCATCAATGCCTGGTCTTTTGATATGTCCAAAAACTCGCGGTCGCCGAACATAATCCGCCGCTGCAGTTCGTGCATATATGACAGCTTATTACGCAGCTGTGCCGCCGTTTCAAACTCTTGGCTGCGCGCCGCCCGCTTCATGTCGCGCTCAATTTCTTTGGCGATTTTCATGCGCCCGCCTTCAATATATCTAATCAATTTGCGCAATGATTTTTTATATTCTTGGCTCGTCACATCAGCGCTCGGCACCAATCCAATTTGTTCCTCTAAATTCATGCGTTCACGTTTCGGCGGCTTAATATAATATGGAAAAATTTTACGTAAATACCGCAGCGCTTTTTTCACCGCAAAGCCGCTATAGAACGGACCAATATACGTCGCGCCGTCATCTGCTGGATTCCGTGTAAACGTTACCGTCGGCCATTCGTTCTTCATATCAATACGGACGAATGTTTGCGATTTGTCATCACGCAACAAAATATTATAGCGCGGCATATAACGCTTCACCATTTCGCTTTCCAAAAATAGCGCATCCATTTCGCTTTCAGTTTCAATCCAGTCGGTATCATTAATTTCCGCTACCAATGCGCGCGTTTTTACGTCCATATCAGCCTTGCTTTGAAAATATTGCCGCACGCGATTTTTCAGAATAGCCGCTTTGCCAATATAAATAATCTCATCGTCTTTAGACTTATGAAAATATACACCTGGAGTGCGCGGGAGCGTTTTCAATTTTTCCTTAAGCGCCGCATTCATATGTTTATTATATCGCGAACAGCGTTTTGGTCCACGATAATAGCATGCTACTATGGAATAACTTTCAGACCGTCTGATTCATGCAAGCGTAAGTATTCTAATAGCACTACTGCTTGGTTGTGTGCTGTATCTTTTGCGCCATAGAGCAGCGTAACTCGCGTATAAGAACGCCAACGCGCAAGAGCTGCTGCCACTTCAGGATTATTCGCCAACTCTTGTAAATATTTTACCTTAAACTCATCGTACTTAGCAGGATCGTGCGCAAACCATTGCCGTAGTTCATTACTTGGCGCAATCTCCCTGCACCATTCGCCAAGCGCCGCCTTATCTTTGCTTATGCCGCGCGGCCACAGTCGATCAACCAAAACACGGTAACCATCATCTGGCTTCGCATCTTCATATATCCGCTTAGTATCGTACGTCGTCATACTAGCGCCTCCTTTACTACATTTTGTAAAATCGGAATTACTTCCGTCTCAAACCACTGATTACGTTTACGCCAACCAATATTGAGCGGCGATGGATGTACGAGCGGAAAATAATTTGGTAAATACGTATCAAATTGCGCTACCGTTGCAGTTACATTCTTTTTGGCGCGCCCCACTAAATAATATTTCTGCGCATATGCGCCAACTAAAATTATTAAACGTACATACGACATACGCTCTAGCAACTGCGGATGCCACATTGCGGCAAAATTGTTTCGCGGCGGCAAATCGCCATGCACGCCTTTGCCAGGATAATAAAAATCCATCGGCATGAGCGCAAACAAATCAGGATTGTAAAACTGCTCATCGCTTACGCCTAGCCACTGGCGCAACAATCGCCCGCTTGCATCATTCCACGGCTTGTGTGTTTGCTGTGCGATTCGCCCCGGCGCTTGCCCAACTAGTACGATGCGCGAATAGGGCGACGCAGTATATACTGGCGTCCACCCTTTGGCGCGAAATGCCGCGTTCATATCATCGTCGGCAATTTGCTGAAAAAGCAACGGGCTCGACATAAAATTACTCAGTACTCAGCCGTTCACCTACTTCTTCACGGCTTTTTCGAGCGCGTCAATCAAAATCTGCTTCGGTCTCATGCCAATCAGTTCTTGAACTTCCTTGCCGCCCGCAAAAATCTTCATGTTCGGAATACCTTGCACACGATATTCTCTTGCCAATTCGCTATTATCACCGCTCGCTTCCGTGTCAATTTTAATAACATCAAAACTAGTTTCGCCAGCAATTTGCTGTAAAATCGGCGCCATCGCACGGCATGGCGGACACCAGGTCGCCCAAAAATCTACTAATACCGGATTGGCACTTTGCAGCACTTTCTCCTCAAACTCCTGACGATTCGTTATATTGTATAATGCCATACTCCCTCCTTGTTATTTTTTATTATACCATTCTGCCAACTGCCTATTCAGCAGCAATCGCAATTACTAGCGCAATCTTGGCATGTGGTTTTTATACACTTGCATGCTTTATTCATCGACATACTCCTCCTTTCTACAACAGCTACATTCTTGGCACTCACCATAAACCGTCAAAGAACCGTCTAGCACGCAATTACACAATTGGTCTTGCAGGATCTTGCGGCATAGCGCAGGACACGTAATGTCAATCAGACAGTCGCACCGAGTGCAGCAAAAATGATCATGCGGTTTCATGTTTGCGTCGAACCGTTTATCACCATTCTTTGTCTTTGGTGCAAGCGCTATTTCACCGTCTTCAACTAATCGCTGCGTGATTCGGTGAATTGTCGTTGCGCTCACCTGTATATAGCGATCCGTGTAGTGCTGCATAATATCCGCATGGGTCGCGTGACCCAGCTGCTTTATACAATCCCGCACTAAATTAGCATATTTACTTTCGCGGCGTATGATGGTCGTCATATTCTTATTGTAAATCATTTACATTAAAAATACAAGAAGTTTACTTTTCTAGCACTATCACAACACAATGGACTGCAGAGTATAAATTTTATCAAACAAGCCCAACGATTAAATTGTTCCAACCTTATGGTATACACCATCAAGCGTTTCTGCATCATCGGAATTAAGAAAATATATAATTGTACCAGTTTTAATAATGTCTGGGGCGAACACACCTCTTCCGCACAGCCATCAAGACATCCCGCTATACGCCAAAGTTGTGCTCAATAATTTCTAGTACAATGATTTGCTCTGGTAAATCATTTACATTACTGACAATCTACACGATCTCAAAAACTCGCGATAGCCATTCAAAACTCCGTTTGTATTATCTTCGTTTTAACCGTGACGAGCCCTAAACAGTCTCGCAGCTTGACTCGTGCCTCTACCTTACTATATAATCTACTCATTATGAATTCGTAAGTGAGTTCCTCTATTATTCTCTTCACTATTCGCTCAATAACGAATAGAATTTTAACTTGCAAAATACTACAAAAGGAGATTTATTATGAGTAAAAAATCAAAAGACAGCCAATCTATTCTGCGCTTATTTTGGCGTGCGTCGCAGTTATACAAATGGCGGCGAGATATAACAGTTATTGCCACGGTAACTACGTTCGTCGTCGGCATGTTTGTTGGCCCGCTGATTATTGCGCAGCTACTCGACATGATTCAGCACGGGAGACTCAGCGACACTAACAACTTATGGCAGCTCGTGATATTATACGGATTATCGCAACTATGGTCGGAGATTATCGGTTGGCGCTTAGTGCTTTATCTAGTGTGGACATTCGAGGTCTCCGTGATGCGCGATTTGTATGTAAAAATATTCAACAAATTAGCAAACGAAACGCTATTTTTCCACGCTAACAAGTTTGGCGGCTCGCTCGTTAGCCAAACAAATAAATTTACCGGAGCGTTTGAACGCTTCTGGGATACTATCATTTGGTCTATTCTACCGGTCATGATTTCCATTATTGGATCAATCGTTGTTCTCTCAACATTGTTATGGCAATACGCTATCTTCTTAGCAATTTTCGCGGTTATTTTCATTATAGTGGTCTATTTTGGTTCGCGACCAATGATGAAGTTAAACGAAAAAGAAGCGGCTGCCAACAATACTATGAGCGGTAAAATTGCTGATGCTATTTCTAATATTTTAGCGGTGAAATCATCAGGTGCCGAAATGCGAGAAAGTAAAGAATTTACCAAGACAGCAAACAGCTGGCGCAGCGCTTCATTTAATTTAATGTCCGGTTTTCTGAAAATGAGCGCCATTTACTCATCAATTACAACAACCATCAAAGTTGCCGCTATCGCGTTCGCCGTCTATGCTGCGCAGCATAATACTGTATCGGTAGCAGCAATTTACCTAATCATTACCTACACCGGCACGATGACGCGCGAACTATGGAATATGAACGGTATTATGCGCAATTATAACCGCGTGCTTGGCGACGCGCGCGACATGGCGGAAATTCTACAAACACCGACAAGCTTGATTGATAAAAGTACGAGAAAATTACGCGTTTCGCGCGGCAAAATCGTCATGAATAATGTGACATTCACGCACGATGAAGGGCGAGGCGACACGTTGTTTAAGAATTTCTCGCTGACCATCAAACCCGGCGAAAAAGTCGGTTTGGTTGGCGCGTCAGGCTCAGGAAAGACGACACTGACAAAACTACTCCTGCGTTTTGCCGACATTGATAGCGGTGAGATTTTAATCGACTCGCAAAATATCGCCGACGTCACGCAAGCAAGCTTACGCTCAAATATCGCATATGTACCGCAGGAACCGCTGCTCTTTCACCGCTCAGTGCTGGACAATATCGCGTACGGGCGGCCTGGCGCAACAAAAGCCGCCATAAAGAGAACTGCCAAGCAAGCTGGCGCGTATGACTTCATTACGAAATTACACGATGGATTTGATACGCTTGTCGGCGAGCGCGGCGTGAAATTATCGGGCGGACAACGCCAACGTATCGCTATCGCCCGCGCTATTTTGGAAGATGCGCCAATTTTAATCCTCGACGAGGCAACATCAGCGCTCGACTCGGAATCTGAGGCGCTGATTCAAGAGTCGCTTGAGACGCTGATGAAAAATCGTACGTCTATCGTTATCGCTCATCGCCTGTCGACTATCGCTAAACTTGACCGTATCGTCGTCATGAAACGCGGCCGCATTATCGAGGACGGCACGCACAACGAGTTGCTGGAAAAGAACGGTACATACGCGCAATTATGGCAACGGCAGTCTGGCGGGTTTATTGAGGAATAAAAATCGCCCCCAATTCTGGGGACGATTAAACATTTATATTACTTTTTATTCTGCTTCCGCGCCTGGCTTTTCGCCTTCAACTGGTATATCCTCAGCGTCAGCCGAAGTCGATTCTCCTGCCGCCGCTTCATTTGCAGCTTCAAGTGCAGCCGGCTCATACACGCTCGCAACGACTAAATCCTTCACGGTAACATTGTCGTCAGCCGTACCTTCGCGACCATCATCATTGTCGACAATCTCTACACCTGATGGCAACAGTATATCGCCGATCGTAACGCGATCGCCAGCGTCCGCGAGGTTCATAATCGACACCTCTAGAGACTCTGGTAGCTCCATCGGCAGCGCCTTGACCTCAATTTTCTCAATCGCTTGCAAAACGACCAATCCGTTACGCTCCGCCGCTGACTCACCCTCGCCAGCCAGACGGATAGGTACTTCCGCCACCACCGGCTCATCGGCACGAACTGCATGAAACGAAATGTGACGAATAACACCATGCTTAATAGGGTGAAATTCCGCAGCTTTAATCATCGCAATACGGTGTTTCGTGCCCGACAACTGCACCGGCGTATGCTTGCCAGCTTCCGCGTACACACGCACCACCTCGCCCGCGTCAGCCTGAATTGCAATCGGCTCCATATTCGCACCATACACAACACCCGGCGTCAGCCCGCGTCTACGTAGCTGCTTTACTTTTTTGCCGAAAACTTCTCGGCGATCTACTTTCAATGTTACCTTGTCTCCCATATTTCTCCTTTTCGGATATGTTTCCGGAGTTACATGATACTGTGTATTTATTATAGCATATGCGGAAACTATTATTCATAACGCTCTGTCTGCAAGCAAGCATAAATGCTACCACCCTGCTCGCAAAAACGCAATGTATGTTTATCCAAAATCTATCGGGTTCGGCGTTTCATTAAATAGTAACCACCAACTATGCCACCGCCGAGCAGTGCGACCGCGCCGAACACATAAAACGCTACATTATCTCCCGTATTCGCAAGTTGCCGACCACTCACCTTATTATTTGCATTCTGCGCCGATGAGCGGGCAGACGTACCGCCCGGCTGAGTACTGGGAGGAGTTGGAGATGCCGGCACTAAATAAACACCCACCGGATCAACAATCTCGCCATTAGCGATACCGTCCGAATCGCCGAATCCGCCATCTGTAAGCTGATACGCCACAACCGTACGCAAACCATCTGCCGATGCCAAGAAACTCACTTTATTTGTTATGTCGCTCACTGTCCCGTTATATTCCTTTACGACTCGCAATTTTGACGTGTCTGAGTATAAGCGACTAAGCTGTAGTTGAACCTGCACCGAATAACCACTCGCCGACGCTGAATGCGCACAATCAACCGTGAATGCGACTTGCTCGCGTAAATCGCTACCCTGGTGTTTCGACGAAATCGTACCGAGTGCAATCTGGGCTATATTAGAGCACTGACTACCAGAGACAGAAACTGTCAATATGCCACCTTCAGGCTGAATGATTTGCCGTTTTGTCACCGGCGCCGGAGCTGGCGGCGTTACAATTGTAATCGCATTCAAACGATCCTGTAGAGCTTTCTTTTTGGCTTGATCTTGAACTTTGTCAACCAACACTTTTGCAGCGTCAACGGCAGTCTGCGTTTTGTTATGCTCCGCCGCAACAACAGCAGTCTCGGCAGCGGCCTGAGCGTTTGTCTCTTTTTGCTGGGCAGCGGTGATGGCATTATTAAGAGCAACCGTAGCGTCGTTCACATCCTGATCGCTTACACTTTGAGAATTGTTTACCTCTCGCGCTTTTGCAAGTGCCCTTGCAACTCCCTGATCGTTCTGGATGTACAACGGTTCGTTTTGTGCAGCTGTTATTGCAGCGCGAAGAGCAGTTTTATCAACCGGCGCTGGTATAACGATTGCATCAAGGCGATCTTGGAAGGACTTTTTCTTGGCTTGGTCTTGGACCTTGTCGACAAGTACTTTCGCGGCATCTATAGCGGTTTGTGTTTTGTCGTGTTCCGCTTTTGCCACAGCAGTTTCAGCAGCTGCCTGAGCGTCTGATTCTTTCTTCTTCGCCGCCGAAACAGCATTATTTAGTGTGGTCGTGGCTAAAGCTACATCTTGCTCGGTAGCGCTCTGTGAGCTATTTATTTCCTGAGCTTTCATAAGTGCTCTCGCTACAGCTTCGTCCCGCCTAATGTATAGCGGTTCATTTTGTGCAGCCGTTATAGCAGCCTGAAGAGCGACTTTATCCGGAGCAACTGGCGTTGTACCTGTCGCGTCCATTAATGTATTAACGAGCGCCCCGCGATTCACTGCTACACCAGCTTTTACCGTCGTACCCGACGGATCAATCGCAAGCGCAACGTCGCTCGGCAACGGCTTGCCAGAGTTAATTGCAGGACTACCGGCTTTTAGCGTGTAGTTGCTCTTCTTATAGTCGGCATTATGTACCGCCTCTTTTATAAAATACGGATTATTTTCCCGCGAACCAAGCTCATCAAACGAATGCTCGCCGCGCCCCTCGATAGAACTCCGAACCCGAGTATCATTCTTGATGTCTGCTATTCGAGCGAATTGTATATCAATCGTATTTCCGCCGTCAAGATCCCAAGTAAACACTGTTGGCTCATTCGCAAGGCTGCTTCGATAGTAAACATTATAATCAAACCCTTTGAACATTTCATTCGTGTAGATTTTTGTCGCTGCAGTGCCATTATTCTTGTCACCGTCAGAACGCACAGGGAACGAATAGAACCGCGAACCGTCATTTGGTACATACGCACGCGACGATAAAATATTATTATACATTTCTAAACCAGTCAGATTCCAGCTTAGTCCTTGGCTCTTCGACCACGGTTCCCACGTCGTACAGGTTACGTTATCCGCTGCGTAAGCATTACATCCGCCCTCGCGACTGTCTTCAAACAAATCAATCGGCCGGTTCGTTCGCGAAATCGTATTGTTATAAATTTTTACATCATTGCTACCTGAAATACGTATGCCTGTACCAGAACCTTCAATAATATTAGAGGCAATAATAGCAGGACCAGATACTTCATGAAATATTGCCGTTCCATTGTTTGTAAAAAAGTTACCAACTATCTTTGCATCAATACAGCCCTCGTCGCACCAAAAACCAATCGGACTTACCTTTATCATATTATTAGGATCGCTTTCTTCAACGCCAGATTCCGACCGATCAATGATATTATTACGAAATGTAAAGTCTTTCGTGTGCGTCACTTTTATTTCTGATATCGTACAGAATGCACCGCATTTATTCACTTTAAACCCGGCGGCGTTACTGCCAGAAAATGTGTTACCAATATACGTTGCCTTATGCGTTCTATTGGCACCCGCACCGTTTGCGCCGTTATCTAAGAATTTCGTATTTTTTACAACTAGATTATCAGCCTCGCCGGTATGTAGCCCTATCGCTGAACTTTGTGCAAAGATAGAATCTTGAATAACCGCATTTTTCGAAACCACAAATGCTTGCGACACACCAGACGTATCCGTAAAACCCCACGCTTGTACCGGCGCATACTGTGCAATGTTTATACCCTTCATATTAAATCCAGCACCAGCCGCCGTAAACGCCCGCGACCGCTGCGATATTTCCGTTACGCCCGCGGTCGGATCAGAACCAACATAGTACGTAATATCGTCTTCTACACCTGGATGATAGTCATATTTACCTGTATCCGAGTTGAACGTTCTTGTCGTCGGCGTTTGATCTTCGGCGTAGAATTTACCAGCCGACACTTCCGCCTTGCTTGCGACTTGTTTTAGCGGCTTATCGTTAATAAACACTTGCTCCGGAAATGCTGCTGTGCCTTCTTCTGCTGGATTACTATTTACTGTACAGACGTGGCAAAAATTGGTGTACCGTCCTTTCGTTTTCCAGAGATTTCCTTCTTTCGTCCAAACAGAGCCGCTCACGACATCACTGCCTTTGAGCCAGACTTCAGCGTGCGGTGCAGCTTGCAACGTTATGTTTGTTTTGTCGATCGAAAAATGCGGTTCACGGTAAATTCCAGATTTCGCGACTACTGTACCGCCGCTTGAAAGCTTCGACAAGGCAAACTTAAATGTCTTATATGGCACGCTTTCAGTACCATTCCCCGGTGCATCATCACCATCCGGTGACACCCACGCAACGTTGCTCGTCGGCACCGCGTAGTTTGTATCAGTAAACTGATACATATTATTAATACGGACAGCATGCGCTGGTATAAAGTGCATTAGCCCCAAACCAGCAACAAACAAAACCGCCACATGTGTAACGATTATTTTATACAATTTCCTTCTATTTGAGCCTAGTTTTATCACCGCCCTATTCCGCCTTTTTCTGTTAATGTTTTGTACCTCAGTTCCACTGTACCACAAATCGCTTACGCCTGTCAACAGATAAGCTCCTTCCAAGAGGAGCTCTTAATCTTACCGTCCTTGCAGCTAGGCCGCGCCCTATCGCCTTAGTCTTCGGCGCCTAATGTTTTTACCACGCTTCTGCAATAACATTAAACTATGGTACAATTTTACTTGGTATGGAAGCACTCATTCACGCCATCACCGGCTTTGGAATTATCGCAATCCTGCTCGTTGTCTTTGCCGAGTCGGGATTGCTCATTGGATTCGTTTTTCCGGGCGATAGTTTACTATTCACCGCCGGTTACATGGTGCAGCAGCAAATTCTCGGATTCAATGGACAACCAATTGATATCCATATCTTTGCACTGCTTATTTTTGCCGCAGCTGTTGCCGGCGATAGCGTCGGATTTGAATTCGGGCATAAAGTCGGCCGTAAATTATTTCAAAAAGAAAACTCGCGATTTTTTAAGAAAAAATATCTCGACCAAACCGAAGCATTCTATACTAAGCACGGCTCAATTACGATCGTACTCGCACGGTTTGTGCCGATTGTTCGCACGTTTGCGCCAATTGTTGCCGGCGCAAGCAATATGCATTACCGCACATTTATTACATACAACATTATCGGCGGGTTCTTGTGGTCGTCGCTGTTTGTCTATCTCGGATATTACGCCGGCGAGTTTTTGACCAAAGCGGGCGTAAATATTGAGGTCGCAGCGCTTATTATGATATTCCTATCGGTTTTGCCAATGGTTATTCACGCGCTCAAACAAGAAAGTACGCGCGCTAAACTCAAACGCCAGTTCAAAGTGTTGTTTTCGAAAAAAGATAGCTAAATTACCTGTCGTTACAAATAGCCCGTAGACTATAAAAGCTTTTTCAAGTACTTGCCGGTGAATGATTCCGGCGATTTTGCAACATCTTCCGGCGTACCTGATGCAACCACCGTGCCGCCGCCTTGCCCGCCTTCCGGGCCCATATCAATAATCCAGTCGGCGCATTTTATTACCTCTAAATTATGCTCGATGATAATCATACTATTACCGCCGTCGACAAGTTTTTGTAGAATATCGAGTAGTTTTTTAACGTCTGCCGTATGCAACCCCGTTGTCGGCTCATCTAGAATGTAAAGCGTTTTACCAGTTGAACGGCGGCTCAATTCAGTCGCAAGTTTGATTCGCTGCGCTTCGCCGCCCGAAAATGTCGTTGCCGGCTGCCCAAGTTTAACATAACCAAGCCCCACCTCGTTGATCGTTTGCAGTTTGCGCGCAATCGCCGGCACATTCGCGAAAAAATCACACGCCTGCTCAACTGTCATATTCAAAATATCGCTAATCGTTTTACCTTTATACTTAATTTCAAGCGCTTCGCGATTATACCGCTTACCATGGCATTCCGAACACTGAACGTATACATCCGGCAAAAAGTGCATTTCAATTTTTATCATGCCATCACCCTGGCAATGCTCGCAGCGCCCGCCCTTCACATTAAAGCTAAACCGTCCCGCTTTGTAACCGCGAATATTTGCTTCAGGCGTATTCGCAAACAACTCGCGGATCTGTGTAAACACGCCGGTGTATGTCGCCGGGTTTGAGCGCGGCGTACGCCCAATCGCCGATTGGTCAATTACAATCGCCTTGTCTAATTGATTGATACCGTCAATTCGCTCGTGCGCGCCTGGCACTGCTTGCGCCCGATGCAACCGTGCTGTTAGCTCGTTTGCGACAATATCATTCACGAGCGTTGATTTGCCGCTGCCACTCACGCCTGTCACGAGTGTCATCACGCCAAGCGGAAATTCAACATCAATATGTTTCAAATTATTTTCACGCGCGCCGCGCACAACGAGTTTGCGGTCTTTTTGCACAGTGCGGCGTTTTTTTGGTACAGCGATTTTCTCAGTACCGCTTAAATACCGCCCTGTTATGCTTGCGGAATTTTCCGCAACCTCAGCTGGCGTACCTGCTGCTACAACTTCGCCGCCGTGCACGCCCGCACCCGGACCAATATCTACCAGATAGTCTGCTTGCGCGATTGTATCCTCATCATGCTCAACAACAAGCACCGAATTGCCTAAATCACGCAGATGTTTCAATGTCGCGATTAACCGATCGTTATCACGCTGGTGCAGCCCGATCGACGGCTCATCAAGTACATAGAGGACGCCTTGCAGGCCAGAGCCGATCTGCGTTGCCAAACGAATCCGCTGCGCTTCGCCGCCGCTGAGCGTATTTGCCGCTCGGCTTAGCTCTAAGTAGTTTAGACCAACGTTATTCATAAAACCAAGCCGCGCCGCAATTTCTTTCAAAATCAACCGCACGATATGCATTTCCGACTCGCTAAATTTTAGCTTGCTAAATAAATCAAGCGCATTTGCTACATCAAGATTACACATATCCATAATCGACAGCCCATTTACTGTCACCGCCAGCACAACCGGTTTGAGGCGCGCACCTTGGCATGTCGTACATTTCCGCTCGCGCATAAAGCGCTCAATGTCTTTGCGCATAAACTCGCTTTCCGTCTCGCGATGGCGGCGTTCCAAATTCGGGATCACACCTTCGTATGCCGCATCATAATAACGCCCGCCCGCCAAATCAATACGATATTTTTGAGAGCCCGTCCCATACAAAATTTTCTGCCGAACATCATCTGGCAATTGCTTGACCGGCACCTGCAGGCTAAATCCATGCGCATCGGCGACCGCTTTAATTTTGCGCATATAAAAATTATCAACATTAATACGATTATACGGGCGAATTGCGCCCTCGGCGATCGTTAAATTACCGTTAAATACTAATTCTGGATCAATTTCGAGCCGTGTACCAAGCCCCGTGCACGTCGGGCACGCGCCCTGCGGCGCATTAAAACTAAACAGGCGCGGCTCAAGCTCGGGAATCTCTTCGTTCGGGTGATCAACACACGCGTAGCGCTGGCTATATGTCAGCAGCTCGCCGCTATCAGCATTCATGATCTGCACGACACCCGATGCCAAATCAAGCGACTGCTCCACCGCCTGCGACACGCGGCTAATCATATCCGGCTTCATAACTATTCGGTCAATAACAATTTCGATATCATGCTTGTAGCTTTTCTGCAGCTCCGGAAATTCATCAAGCGCATACACCACGCCGTCCACCCGTGCCCGCGCGAAACCGGAGCGCATATATTGCTCTGGCACGTGCTGAAACTCGCCTTTTTTCTGCGCGACGATCGGCGCCAGTATCATGAGCCGTTCACCTTCCGGTAATTTCATGATTTCGTCAATAATCGCCTGCGCCGTGCGCCGCTGCACCGGCTTATTACAAACCGGACAGTGCGGCACGCCAACGCGCGCAAACAGCAATCGCAAATAATCATAAATCTCCGTCACCGTTGCAACCGTTGAACGCGGGTTGCGCGATGTCGATTTTTGGTCAATACTGATCGCTGGACTTAACCCTTCAATACTATCGACGTCCGGCTTATCCATGATGCCTAGAAATTGCCGCGCATAGCTGCTCAGACTCTCGACGTAACGGCGCTGCCCCTCGGCGTAAATCGTATCAAACACCAAGCTTGATTTACCGCTGCCACTTAAGCCAGTCACGACGACAAATTGGTCGCGCGGAATCTCAATATCAACATTTTTTAAGTTATTTTGGCGCGCGCCGATAATTTTTATACTCTTTGACATGGCTATATATTATAGCATTTTTGCGCACATCATACTAGCCGCGATCGGCGCAGAAAAAGCAGAGTAACAGGAAACGTGGCTGCGCATTTTTGCATACAATATTGCAAATTTGTTGCAATATAGATATACTAAGTAACATTATGAATGACGCTCTGCAAACATTAGAAACCATTTTGCGGCAGCACCAACTACATGTCACCAAGCCGCGCCGTACGGTGTTTGCTGCATTATATGACCAGCCGCCGCGCTATATCGGCGAGCTGATACGCGCGACAACGCCATCAATTGATCGCGTTAGCGTATACCGTACGGTTGAGCTATTTGAGCGCCTTGGTATCGTACGCGTCATTCCTGTCGGCTGGAAACATAAAATCGAATTATCCGACACATTTAACAAGCACCACCACCACGCCACCTGCCGGCAATGCGGACGCGTAATTGATTTGCCCGAGAATCACACGCTTGAACACCTTATTGCATCAATTGCCGCCGAATATCATATTCATAATCCATCGCATATCCTTGAAATTCAAGGAATTTGCACGCACTGCGCTCAAACGAAAAAATCGTAGCGACTGTTATGGCGCTTATCGTTGCATGTTTTTGACCTAATTGCTATATTATTGTTATAAGTAAAAGTAATCTAGGGCGCGCCACCATGAAATGCAAGCACTTATTCCTTACCACATTCGGACTCGCGATAGCAGGAATATTTTTCGTACATAGCAGCAGCTTTTTTGACACATTGCTTGGTTTTATGCTCACTGGCATGATTCCCGGGACGACAATCAGCGTCCCCTATTGGATAATACTTGGCAGCTGTATCATTCTGATCGTCGGTATCATTGACGCGGCATGCAGCACAGCGCCGCTCAAACCGCCGACACATACTTCGGGATACTAATCTTAATCTAATCTGGCTCTGGCAAAATTGACTCTGCCCACAATTGCAGCTCTTGCACGATAAATTCTTTGCCAGGATCAAGCGCACTAGCCGCAAACCGCTGCAGCGCCGCCATATATTTTGGTAATTGCGCCTGTATGCGTGCTGCGCGCCATGTTTGCCACATTTCACGCTCATCACTGCTCAGTGTTTTCGGGAAGTTGCGCGCTTTATAATGCAACAACAGTCCCGGCAGCCGCTCGTCGGCAAAATTGGGATGAAAATCAGCCAGCTCGCGCTCGCTTGCGTTGCGCACTGCTTCGGCGCGCAACCGATCGCGGTCATTCAAAAACCCATCGTATAACTGCGCTTCCGGATCGGGCGATCGCGTAAATTCGGGTTTGTTTTCAAAAATCGTACGTAATTTCTCAGCGAATTCTGGGTGTGCCAGAAGAATTTTTTGGTGTTTCGCTATCGTCTCGGCGTCAAGCGATATTTTCGCCCACCCGCCGCCGTGCGCCAACACGCCGAGCGGCGCTACCGCCGGACAGCGGTTCGGCTGCAACTCTTTTGCTGGCAACTTTACGAAATCCTCAGCCTGGCGCTCCTGCCAGCTCGCGTACACTTTATGCGCTAATTCCGACTCGCTTAAATCAATAAACGGCGTCGGATCATAACGTAAATCATACACCACAACGTTGCCATTGCGTCCCGTCGCCAGCGGGAACGCGGCTGTCGTCTTAGCGAATTCCTTGTCGTAACGCCCGCTACTATAAACAAACGGCTTTTTATCGTCGACATTTACAAGTTTTACAACCTCTTTTTTATCGCGCATTTTTAGTAAATATTCAAACAATTGCGGTTGTTTATCGCGAATCAATTTTGTCACGTCAATCAATGCATCAACATCGCTCATCGCGTCATGCGCATTCTTGTGAGCAATACCGTTTTCGCGCGTAATGAGCTCAAGCCGGTTCGTTGGCTCGCCAGCGTCATCAAGCGGCCAGCTAATACCTTCAGGCCGGAGCGCCCGCGTCATCCGCACCACGTCAAGCATATCCCAGCGCGACCGGCCATCTTTCCAGCACCATTCGTATGGATCGTAAAAATTACGCCACAGCAGATGGCGAATGAACTCGTCGTCAAACCGAATGTTATTGAACCCGACAACGATTGTGTCAGGCGTAAAAATTTCATCGTTTAGTATGCGCGCAAACTGCACCTCGCTATAGCCCTCATCGACAGTTTTTTGCGGCGTAATACCAGTGACCATTAGCGCATCAGGGTTCGGCAGCGTGTCGTCACTGAGCGCTACAAGCATATTATACGGCTCGCCGATTGGCGTAAGATCCATGCTTGTCCGCCGCCCCGCAAACTGCATGATCCGATCTTCGCGCGCATTCAATCCGCTGGTTTCTAAGTCGTAGAAAAAGAATGTTTGCGCCATACTCTTAGTATAGCAAAAAATAGTTTTAGCGTGTTACGACCCAGGATTAAGATAATTATAATTATCTGCTTTTTCAATCCTATGTCGCGCGTCTCTATTCAGAGAACTGCGCGCTCTCCTATCACCACGCATACCATACTTCAGGTCATACACGACGAGCTTCAAGGATTTTACCGCATCGCTCGCCGTATCGCGGCGCCACTCTGTGATTGTTGGCGACAACTCTACCTCGGCGATATCCTCATCTACCCCGACCCCAGCATCCTCAAGTACCTCTTGCGGAATGTTTATCTCACCTTTCTTCCAATCATCGTATAGATCATTTGCTGCATCTAACCATCCTGTTTGACGATTAAAGTCAGGTAAATTATCGGTGCGAAAATGAGCTTTAGCTAGCACGAAGTAGGTATTATACCACCCATTATTCGTACGAAAATAATATTTATCAAGCTCCTCGGCTTTAAGTATCCGCCGTTCTTGCCGCCTATCGTCGTCGAACAGTACGGACTCAAGATAATCACCAAAATATTGTTTCGCGTCCTCGTCTGGTCGCTGCCTCTTCTCGAGATGTGTAAGAATATAGTTCGTCATCTTACCGACTCTTGTATCTAGCAACCGCTCAGTGCCACCACGACGAACGTCTGCACATAGTTTTTCGGTAAACTCTCGTGGTTCGGCTGCTAGCGAACGATCGCCGAGTAACGGCGGATTATCGGGATTATGCTTAAGCGCTCCTCGGATATTGTCGTCATTTACTATTAAGGCTCTACGAGGCGCGATACATACCCCCCCATAGAAAAACCTACAGCGGCAGCTAGAGTAGATCCAATATAACTGTGCGGATATATACTTCTAAAAAAATTCTATGCTGTTTACCACTATATAGCGCCACTTGAAAACGATTTGGCACTTCTATGGATTTCTCAGCACTCACGCTATTTACATATTCTTTATTACCCATCATTCCCTCCTCTTAGAATACTACTGCTCAACTAACGTCAACTCACTCTCGCCGATCCGCACGACGCTCTCGCCTGTCGCGCCCTGGCGGACCAGCTCGTGCGTAATACCCGTCCGTTTCATGATGTCGCGCAGGCGGTTTACTGCCTCAAATTGATCAAAATTCGTCCGGCGGGCAAACTTCTCGATTTTTTTACCTCGGACTATAAAAACTGCTACCGGCTCGCCGCCCTCGTTCGTCTCATCTGGCAGCCGCTCAACTGTCCACGCGTCTGTCAATTGGTCTTCATCAAGCGAAATTACCGGCAGGTCGGTCTCTGCTTCGCCCTCTTGCTGCTGCTCGCGCTGGCGGTACGCTTTGACTGCGCGCCGCAGCAACCGTAACAAATCTTTCACGCCCCGCCCCGATTGCGATGAGATAGCTACAATCTCCGCATTATTCGCCGCTTTTTGCAGTGCTGTTTTTTGCATCGCAATAATCTCCTCGTCCAATCCTTCGCATTTTGTCAGTGCAATAATCTCTGGGCGCGCTGCTAACTCCGTGCTATATTTTTCAAGCTCGCGGCGAATCGCTACATATTTTTCTGCTGGATCGTTATTGTACACGTCAATCATATGGAGCAGCACTGCCGTCCGCTCAACATGGCGTAAAAATTGGTCGCCCAAGCCTTTGCCTTCGCTCGCACCTTCAATCAACCCTGGAATATCAGCAATAAGGATACTGCCGTCATCAATATCAGCCACTCCTAGATTTGGCGTCAAAGTGGTAAATTCATAATTCGCAATTTCCGGGCGCGCATTTGACACGACACTCAAAAAGGTTGATTTTCCCGCGTTCGGAAAGCCAACCAACCCGACATCCGCCAGCAGTTTTAATTCCAATTCAGCCTCAAACGATTCGCCCGGCTCGCCAAGCTCTGCCATGCGCGGCGTTTGGCGTACGCTCGACTTAAAGTGCGCATTGCCAAACCCGCCGTCGCCGCCTTTCGCAATCACTGCTTCTTCGCCGTGGCGCGCCAAATCAGCTACGATAGCACCGTCGCGCTTAACGATCGTGCCAACGGGAACTTTTACGATCAAGCGCTCGCCCGCGCGTCCCGCCTTTTTTCTTTTACTGCCAGCTACGCCGTTCTCTGCTTTGAGCTTTGGCTGATAACGGAATTTCAACAGCGTATTGAGCTGCTCGGTCGCAACAAAAACAACATCGCCGCCCTTGCCGCCGTCGCCGCCGTCCGGACCGCCTTTATCGACAAAAATCTCATGGCGAAAGCTCACTGCGCCGTCGCCGCCTTTACCGGCTGTTACCGTTACCTTTGCTGTATCAACAAACATACTTTCAGTATAGCAAAAACGCCCCTAAGTTGACAGAGGCGTTTTTACATTTCACAATGTTATTCTAATGGATATATTTATAGTAGCCGCTAGTCGCTTCGCTCCATGAGAGTGTCCCGCGACCGACGCGGTTGAAACCGCCGCCCCAGCGATACCCGTTCATTTCGCTAATCGTGACAGAAACACCTGGATTCACCGATTCGACGATTGCCACGTGACCATAACCGCCGCCATTTGCCATAATTGCCCCAGCACTCGGCGCACCATCTACCATTAATCCTGCAGCGCGCGCATTGTATGCCCACGTGCTAGCGTTACCCCAGTAACTACCGACCGGCAAACCGAGCTGAATACGGCGCTCATACGCGTACCATGTACAATTGCCCCAAGCATATTTATTGCCAGCAGATACCACGCCCCTGAACGACGAGGCAGCACCTGCTGCCGTGCCAGCGCCCCAGTTGCTATTTGCCGGCACGCCGCGGCGCGACGAATTAGCGTTGCGCGGTGATGCGGCATAGCCTGGACGTTCATTTTCCGGCAAGACGCCGCCAGGAATAATTAAGCGCGTACCGCTTGCGACATTCGCTGAAAGTTCAAGGTCGTTATACGTAACAATGTCGCTCTTCTTGCTACCATATTTTTCGGCGATCGCATCAAGCGTATCGCCGTCTTTCGTCGTGTACAAAATACCATCTGTCGGCAGAATTGTCAGCGTCACATTTGGCTCAAGCGCATCAGAGCTCAAATTATTCGCCCAAGCGATTGTTGTTTTCTTTAATCCGTATTTTTCGGCAACACCGTCAAGCGTATCACCCGCTTGCGTCACGTAGGTTGTCGTACTGCGCGAATCAGCCGTCATATTTACGACTTGCGGCTTACTAATCGTGCTTGAATCGGTCTGCGTCATCATTGTTTCGACTGCAAGCGATTGCGATAAGTTTGCTACGTTATTACTGACCGGCATATTTGTCGTGTCAGCAAGCGAAGACGCGATATTGGCCGCTACCACCGGATCAACCGAGCCAGCTTCACTCTGTACCTTAGCAAGCGTCGTCGTCTGCGTTGTCGGCGAGGCATTTGCAAGCGCCGACGACCGTTCTGTCGCGACCGGCTGATAGCTAACCGCGATTAACGTTGTAATTAACAAAAATACGCCGAAATACGACGCAATTGACGAAATAGAAAGCGCGCCGCGGCGTGATCGTTTACTCATATGAGTACGCGCCGACGAATCAAGAGCCTTGCGTGCCATAAAATTCGAACGAGCTTTTGCTGATGAATCGTTGGTAATGATAACCGTTCTCCCGGAACGCATTCACATGCATTCCCTATACCTATTCAAGTCTTTCTCTCTGATTCTCAGAGACGGACCGCCATCGACCATTTTAATTAACTAATAGTAACGAAAAAGATTGTTTCGGCAGTTGTACGACTTTTCAAGGTAGTCATTTCTGGGCGCTGCGCGATAAACACTCTCCGTAAAACCTCGCAAACTTACAGAAATGTACGCGTTTCATTATAGCAGATGAGCGCCTATATTGTCAATGCTTTTTACTAGATCGCTGCACAGAGTTTTTGACAATGATTTTTAATATTCGCCTCATGCTCTTCGTTCGTTTTCGCAAAGTAAATTAAACCGTCGTCGCCTGCTAAAAAGAAATTGTAATCAGTTTCGGTTGGATTCGCGACCGCCCGCAGCGATAATTCGCCGGGCGCAGCGATCGGCGTTGGCGGCAAGCCCTCGTATTTGCGCGTATTGTACGGCGAATCAATCGACACAAGCGCATTAGTGTCGTCTTTAGGGATATCAATCTTTGCCTTATCAGCGGCATAGACCGCCGTAATGTCGGATCCGAGCTTTGCGCCTGCACGGAAACGCTTGATAAATACTTGCGCGATACCGCGCTGATACTGATAGCAGCGCTCTTTACGCTCTGCCGTCGGCTTGTCTTCGCACGTCAACTCGCGCTCAACAATTGACGCAAGCGTGATTCCCTGGTATAAATTTAGTCCTTGTTCTTTAAATTTCGCGACCAAATTGTTCTTTTGCACGATTTTATACATATGCGCAAATACCGTTTCGAGAACTTGCTTCGCCGTCGCATCGTCTGCTACGTGATATGTCTCGCCGAATATATAACCCTCAAGCGGCGCATCCGCTGGTTTATCGGCAAACAACGGACTATCGTATGCCGCGTGGAATGCCGCCGTAATGTCGTTGTCGCTAAAACCGGCTTGCTTTAGAATATAGCGCGCATTTGTTTTATCGGTGCCGCTTCGCGCGCGCGATGCTTTGTAGCGCGACGCTTCAAGCGTGCCGCCCGGGTAGAATGTAATCGCTTTGAAATCACGGCATCCAGCCGCTAATTTAGCCACTATTTCGGGAACGGTTTGCGACGGCGAAACGCGGCACGTACTGCCCACCATTGCCTTACCTTCTAAATACGCATAAATTCGGAATGCTAATTCATCGCGAATGACACCTATTTTTTTCAGCTTAGCAGCAATTACCGCCGTTGAGTCGCCGTCGCTAATAACAATTGAGTGCTTCTCTGTACTGCGCGAGGCTGCTTTCAGCTGGCTAGTATACCACAGGTATGCGCCGGCAGCCATAGCAATAATGACGCTGAATATGACAAAAGCGATAAGCCACTTTTTATGGCGGCGAGGTTTTTTGCTTAGAGGAGTCGATGCGTGTTCTTGTTCTGATGTATCACGGCGGCTACGGAACGGTTCGGCAGAGTTCTGCGAATTGTTGCGCGGCACGTTCCCTACGTCTGGCAGCGTATTGTTGACGTTTGACAGGGGGCGTGGGCGCTGCAGCGGCTGGTATTGTGAACCTGGGCGAAACTGCCGCTCCATTTGCGCTTGTGGGCGAGAGTCTACGTGCGGCGGCTGCCCAGCAGATTGCGGACCAGATGGACGCGGCTGAAAATGCGGCTGCGCCATAGCTTGCGGCGATCGCGGCTCTGGCGACCTAGACCGGCGAAATCCGTCCATTAGTGCGTCTCCAAATAATCTTGCAATATCAAACTTGCCGCTAGCGCGTCGACTTCGCCTTTTGCGTACGGTTGATTACGCGCGTTCAAAATTTCTTCAGCCTTAACACTCGTAAGCGATTCGTCTTGAAAAACGATTTTTGGCGCAATGTCGCGCAGCTGTTCGACGAACCGCTCGACAAATCCTGTTTGCTTCGTTGGCTCGCCTGCTTGGTTGCGCGGATACCCGACGACGAGCACATCGGCTTTTTCACGCACGATAATTTCAGCAATCGCCTGAACTTCGCCGCCATCAACATTGAGCGTATCATACGCCATCGCGATTTTTACGTCGCCACGCGCTAAAGCGACACCAATTCGCTTCTCGCCGACATCAAGCGCAACGTATGATTTACTCATCGACGACAAATTTCACCGTTATCTTTTTTGTATCGCCCGGCACAGTATGCACCCAAAACGGCGAGAAATTAACGTCGACCGACTTAACGCCATCAATCGCTTTCACATATTCTTGCACTTCGCCAATGCGCTTGCCCTTCACATATTCTTTGATTGCCGCTTCATTAATTTTCGGACCAATCTTGCCGTTTGCCGTTAACTTCGCTGTTACAGTTTCCCCGGCAATCGTAACATTCGTAAGCGACACCGACGACACGCCATTGCTATACACTTTTTGATTATTTTTTCCATCAATTTGCTGCTTGAAATACGCATCGAGAAATGTATTGAGATCGGCTTTTATGATCGCCTTGAGCGAATATTTGATTGCGCCGCCAATTGCCGCCTTGCCGTCTGGCGCCTCGGTGCCCGCTGCTGGGATTGATACGCCGCTTGTATTGACGACAAACGACGCGTCAATGACCGTAGCGTCTTTGCCAAATTGCGACTGGAGCGCCTTTTTTGCCGCATCTTTTTCGGTGTCGGACACTAAATTCGCTGTTGCGGAATCAATGTCACTCTGCTGCACGACGGTAACCGTCTTATCTGTGCCGCCCGATGTTGATGCCGTGAAACTCGCCTCAAATCCCGATAAGCCTTTCGCGCTGCCGGACGCGCCATTATATTTCGAGCCATTTTCGACCGCCGTCACGCCGACCGTCACGCCGTTGCGCGTTGTGCGCAGCGTATCGTAGCTGAATGTCAGCGCGCTATCAAGCCGGTATTTTGCGCCGCTCGACGATGACACTTCCGAACCTGCTGCGACTGTCACGTCATGGTCGACGATGTCGCTAATAGTTTCGCGCGTCGGCGTCACACGGATCGTACCCGTCGCTTTTGTCCCGACATCTTTCGTGCCTGTCGCCGGAATTGTCTTCGACACCGGCGTTTCCGATGCTTTTGTTGTTGTTTTGATCGTACCCTCGCTCAGACTAGTCGCTGCAGTATCGCTGGCTTTTACTTGTGTATTCACAGCAACTTGCGATGTTTGCGCCGTAATAGCAATCGTAGCATGGGGCGCGATCACAAACGCCCAGATACTGCCGCCAATCAGTAACACAACCCCCGCTAAAATCAGGAAAAACTTTTTGCGGAATTTATTGAAATCAGGAATTGATGGAATTTTTTTCTTGCCGTTTTTTGCGTCTGCTGGCGATACCTTTTTATCGCTGCTTGGATTTGCGGTTGCATTCTCGCTTTCGATCGAATCAATTGATTCCGGCTTTTTCGGGTCGTCGCCTTGCGCCGAGCCGTCAATAATATCGTCGTCCTCGTCAACTTTTAGCGCCGGCACTTCCGCGATTTCCGGCCGGCTTTGGAGGTTTTTCGCTACCGGAATATGTGCCGCGCCAGCAAGCGCCGTAAGCGCTGCGTTGTTTGAAATAATCACGACATGTTTACCAGCACGTTCTGCCGCTCGCTGTACTAGCTTCAAATTAACCGCGCTTTGAATTGCGCCTGTTCGTTTCGGCGGCACCAGCGCAACGATCTCATGCTCAGCAGCTTTAATTTTACCGATAATCGCGGTAATGTCGTCTTCTACATCAATATAGATAACATCTTTTTGCATATTTCTATTACACGCGCAGGATACGATTGATTCGATCTCGCATTGTTTGCGCGTCGCTCGCTCCTATTATTGTATCATATCCCACGCGCAACAATCCCATCGCTGTAATATACGTGTGGTCGCTTGCTTTTTCAGTTGTATCGACGATACCGATCACATCATGCGGACTAATTCGCTGAACACTCGGGCGTTTAGTAAACGGCAAGTCTTTGTACCAATCGTCTTTTTTGAGTGCATCAACGAGCGGTGCTAAACTTGCACCGCCGCCGCATAGCAAAATGCGCGGCGGCAACTGGTCGACTGAATCAAATTCGCTCAGCGCCAATTCCACGCCGGATAACCAAACCTCAAGCGTGCGGTTTATTGCGGCGTCAATTTGCTCTTTTACTGACGGCTTAATTTTCTCGCCATCCAAATTAATCTTTAGTTTTTCCGCCTGCGTGTAGCTAATCGCCAGCTCCGTTGCGATCGTTTTTGTGAAACTGCGTCCGCCGATACCAAACATTTTCGTTCCTTCGACGCCGCCGTCATTCACCACAGCGATGTCTGTCGTACCGCCGCCAACGTCTGCCAAAATCGCCGTAAACGAACTGTTTGCATCCGTTCCGAGTACGCTGCGGCTCACGGCAAACGGCTCAGCCGCCACTGCCATCAGCGTTAAATCAAGCTCGTCTGCAACTTTTTCGAGCGCGCCAATATGCACCATCGGCGCAAAAGCGGTGTAAATCTGCACAGCGACGTCTTTTCCTTGAAACCCAATCGGGTTCGACACCTTATAACCATCAATATGGATACTGACGAGCGCTGAATTCACTAGCTTTACTTCAACATCATCATTACCAGTTTCGAGTGCAATCTGCTTTTGCGCTTTTGCAGCGGCGCGGTCTTGCACTTTTTCGATGATAAACTCCATCTCAGTTTCGTCAAGCGGACGATCCGGCTGCGGGCGGCGGTATCGAATCGTATTTGTCACGCCTTTTACGAGCTCGCCAGCAATACCAATCACCGCGCGCTTCGCCTGCAAACCAGCTTCTTCTTCGGCAGCGCCGAGCGCTTCTTCACAGTTGCGCACAACGCCCGCAATATCAGCAATTGCGCCTTGGTGCATATCGCCAAGTTCTTGGTGCGCGCGTCCAACGCCAACGATCTCAATATCTTCGCCCTGAACATTAGCGATCAGCGCTTTGATATATTCAGTGCCGATATCAAGCGCGACAATATAATCATCGGCTTGCGTATCAACTTTTTTGCGTAATGCACGAATTTTATCTAAAACCATAGACAGTTTCATTATATACTATTTTGTCTGTACTCGCTATTTTTACGGTACATTTTTTTGACTCATTGCCTTTTCAACAAAATATCAGCGTAGTACCGCTTTGATACGGCGAATGCCGGCGCTTGACGATTCTTCTTTGATTATCTTAAACCGTTTGCCGCCTGCTTTCAATTCGCCTGTATGACTCACATGCGGACCGCCGCAAACTTCAAAACTAACGCAATTATCGCCTTCACCAATAGAATACACTTTTACCTCTGATCCGTAACGTTCGCCGAACGCACCGATTGCACCCATTTGAAGCGCTTTTTCAGTTGGATATACGTGGTAGCTAACAGGTAAATCCGCATCAATCCAAGCATTTACTTGATCTTCAACCGCTTGCTTCTCGGCTGGCGTCAGCTTATCGTGGTTAAAATCAAACCGCAGCCGCTCGGTCGTGATATTACTGCCATGCTGCTGTAAATCCGGCGCGTTCAGTACTTTCCGCAGCGCCGCACCGAGCAAGTGCGTCGCTGTGTGGTACTTTAGGTGGATCGACTCCGCACCTTCTAGCCCGCCGTGGAATTGACCTTTGCGCGCCGTTTGGCTGCGTTGGCGCTGCTCCTGCATCTTGGCGTCAAATTGCACTCGCCAGTCAGCGTCGAGCTTAACACCTTCACGGCGGGCAATTTCTGTACTTAGCTCAACCGGAAATCCATACGTGTCGTGCAGAGTAAACAACTCAACGCCCGTCAATCCGTCTTCGACAAATTTACGCAAGTGCCGCACGCCCTTAAAGAGTGTCCGCGTGAACGCTTTTTCTTCTTTCATGAGCGTGATAATAATTTTATCGCGATGCTCGGCAATTTCTGGAAAATCGTTTACGTACAAATCAGCAATTACCGGAATAATTTCTTCGAAAAAATCTTCTTTCACACCAAGTTCATTTGCAAACCTGATTGCCCGCCGCAATAGCCGCCGCATAACATACCCCTGCTCTTTATTGCTCGGCACACAGCCATCAACCGCCATAAACGTTGCTGCGCGCAAGTGGTCGGCGATGACGCGCATACTTTCGGTGTGCGCTGCATATGTTTTACCGCTTAACTGTTCAAGCTTCTCAATAATTGGCCAGAGCAAGCTCACTTTGAATACATCCGGATCGTTATTCGCCGCTGCAGCAATACGCTCCAAACCGGAGCCATGATCAATATTCGGCTTAGCGAGCGGTTCAAATTTGCCCTCGGAGACTTTTTTATAGGCCATAAACACGTTATTGCCGATCTCCATGAACCGTCCGCAATCGCAGTTTGGATGGCAATGCTCGCCAAATGCCGAGTCGTGCGGCGTATCAAACAAATAGAACATTTCGCTATCCGGTCCGCATGGATCGCCCACCGGCGTCGTCGCTTCTGAGCCGTTGCGGCTCCACCAGTTCTTTGTTCCGTCATAAAAGAAAATCCGCTCGCCTTCACGAATACCGCGTGCATAGCCGTCTGCTTCGCCGCCGATGTCTGCTTGCCCATGCGACAAGCCTTTATCAGCAAATAACTTTGCCCATAAATCAGCCGTTTCTTGATCTTTTGAAATGCCAAATTTATCGTTGCCGCGGTAGCATGTTACATAGAGACGCGCTGGATCAAGTCCGACAACCTCTGTCAGAAATTCAAACATCCACGGAATTTGCTCTTGCTTGAAGTAATCGCCCAAACTCCAGTTGCCAAGCATCTCAAAAAACGTCGTGTGGCGATTGTCGCCAATATCGTCGATATCTTGCGCGCGCAAACATGTTTGGCTATCGGCAATCCGCGTGCCGCGCGGGTGCGGCTCGCCAAGCAGGAACGGGATCATTGGCTGCATGCCAGAGCCGGTAAACAATGTCGTCGGATCGTCGTGCAAAATAAGCGGCGCGCGCTTCACGATCGCATGACCGCGCTGCTGATAAAACTCCAAATATTTTTTGCGGATTTCTTGGGCATTCATAGGGGTCATTATATCACAGAATGGCATACACACTGAACGGTTGCCATTGGAGCAGCATTACCCTGCGACAATTCCGCCGCCCAAACAGACGCCGCCGGCATATATCACCGCCGACTGCCCAGGCGCAACTGCACGCTCGGGTTCAGTGAGAAATAGTTCAGTTCCGCGCAATTGGCACAATTTTAATTCGCCGCGGTGGCGCAGGCGTACGCGTAGCACATCCGCTTCATTCGGCGCGCCATGTATCCAGTGTAGATTAGCAAGTGAGATTGCCGTTCGCCACATCGCATTGTCGTTGATATTTCGGCTCACATATACCTCATTACGGTTCATATCCTTGCCGACAACGTAGTATGGCAACCCGCCGCCAACCTCCAACCCGTGCCGTTGACCAAGCGTATAAAATATCGCGCCATCATGCCGACCAAGAATTGCGCCCGTTTCACGATCAATGATATCTCCTGGTTTTGCCGCCACATATTCGCTCAAAAACTCGCGCATACCGACATTACCGACAAAGCATACTCCCATTGACTCTTTTTTACGCGCCGTCCATAGCCCGCGTGCTTTTGCCATCGCGCGCACTTCAGGCTTTGTATAACTGCCAAGCGGGAACAGCGTATGCCTCAACGCCGCATGCGTCACGCGGTACAAAAAATACGTTTGGTCTTTTACGCGGTCTTTTGCCATCATCAGTACGCCGTGCTCGGTACGCGCATAATGCCCCGTCGCGATAAAATCTGCGCCTTTTTCAAGCGCAGCATCAAGAAATAGCCGAAACTTCACTTCTTGGTTGCACATAATATCAGGATTCGGCGTACGCCCCGCTTTGTACTCATCAAGCATATAATCAACAACTTTTTGTTTATACTCGCGCTGAAAATCAAATACTTCAAAATCAATCCCAAGCTGCACCGCCACGCGTTTTGCATCTGCTAAATCTTCACGCCACGGGCACTCCATACCGGGCAAATCCTGGCTCCAATTTTTCATATAGACGCCGGTCACGTCATAACCCTGCTCAACCAAAAGCGCTGCCGCAACACTACTGTCAACGCCACCGCTCATACCGACAAATACCCGCTTTACCATACGCTAATTCCTCGTCGACACGATAATTTTACCGAGCTCCTGAATTGCAAGATTCCAGCCGGTCGACGTCAGCCACCAGCCGCTGCCCTGCCACTGGCGATCTGACTCAACTGGATGACTGCGCACGAAAATTTTCGGAGCACTTTTGCGAAATTCCAGCGCGGCGCGGCGTTGATGATACACGCTAGTCACTAGAATCACCGACGATATATGGTACTGGTCAAGAATCTGCGTCGTATTCATAGCATTCTCTTCTGTTGTCTCGCTCATTGTTTCAATCAAAATCGCGGCTGCCGGCACGCCGGATGCGATCGCATGGCGCTTCATAACCTGTGCATTACTCGGACCGCTTTTATCTGCCGCCGCACCCGAGAATACGATATACCTCGCCCAGCCGTTACGGTATAATTTAATTGCCTCGTCGGCGCGCGCAAGCGTATCGCCGCCGCTCACAGCAACAATAGCGTCGGCTGATCTACACGCATCGGAAGTCGTCGGCGCTTGTCCGCAGCCACGTAAATCATCAACGTACAGATATGTGCCAATACCCCAAATGATCACGGCGATTAGCGCTACAATAGCGCTCACAGCGATTACAACTTTTTTCATCGCCGCATCCTCGCTCGCTCAGCTTGGACTGCCGCGATGATTTTGGTAGTACCGCGCTCGCAAATCTCCTGATTTGACAAACACCCGAGCGTAATACGCAAACTGCCATCGGCAACATCCGGCGTTAACCCAATTGCCTGCAGTACATGCGACCGCATACCAGCATTCGCCGCACAGGCACTACCAGTTGCAACATATATATGCTGCTGTTCAAGTATGAAAATTAAACGCTCTGCGTCGATACCCGGAAATGATACGTGTAAATGACTTGCCAGACGGTGTTTTTGATCACCTGATATAACTACATCGGGAATCGCCGCGGCAATCTGCTGCTGCATGCCGTTTCGTAGCTCATCAAGTCGCTTTGTCTCCGACTTGCGATGGCGCTGCGCCAGTTCAAGCGCCATAGCAAATCCAATCACACCTGGCACATTTTCAGTACCACTGCGAAGCCCGCGCTCCTGTCCGCCGCCACGAATAAACGGCCGCAACCGTACATTCGCTTGGCGCCACAACAGACCAACCTGCTTTGGTCCGTAAATTTTACCCGCATTCAGCGTCATCGCATCAACGCCAAGCCGCGACACATGCAGGTCAAGCTGCCCTGCACCTTGCGACGCATCGGTATGAAGCCAAATCGGTGTTGTTTCACCTGCCTCGAACCGGCGGCGGCGCTCAGTGCGCACAATATCAGCAATATCACGCAGCGGTTGAATCGTTCCTAATTCGTGATTTGCAAGCGCAATCGTAACCAGTTCGGTGCCCGGACGAATTGCCGCACGCACAGCATCGGCCGTAATAACACCTTTTTTTGTTGGCGCGACAAGCGTATGTTCGCGCGTTTTTACCGCATCCAGTACTGCATCGTGCTCAATTGCGCTTGTCACGATATGCCCATGCGCGCTATGCACTATCAAATTAATTGACTCCGTTGCGCCCGCCGTCATAATCACATCACTTGCCTGCCCGCCGATACATACCGCTAACCGATGTTTTGCATCTTGATACGCTCTTTTCACCTCAACTGCCGCAGCATATGGCGCAGATGGATTAAAAAACTGCTCGGAAAAATACGGCTGCATCGCCGCCAGTACACGCTTATCAAGCGGCGTCGCTGCCGCATGGTCAAAATAGATCATACCCGAATCCACTATTATATTATACCAATTTTTGGTGCGTCGCGGGATCGCGGCGGTATAATTGCCGAGCAATTTGCTCATAGTACATGCGCACAGCGACGCCGAAATTGCGCAGCTCGTCGCCTTCTAGATAGTCGTAATGCGGACCAGCCTGCACTTTTAGAATACCTTTGTCTGTGATCTCGTACCTAATTGTATCGGCTTGCAATTTACGCTTCGCGTCAAGCCACTCTTCATGCCAAATCCAAGTTTTGTCATCTAGGCAGAAGAATTCGCGGCGATGCCCCTCGGGAATCGGGCCGAATAATTGCGCGCCGATTTCACTCTCAAGCGTCAACAGCTCGCGTTCGCTCAACGGCTGCAACGGTCGTTTGCGCTTTGGCAGCTTTAGCCACTCGGACGGCATATCATCGCCGACGAGTAATTTCAGCGCTTTTTTCAGTACGGAAGCCATTTATGCCGCCCGTTCGAAATCAGATTGATACAGCTCGCGGAGATACGGCACAAGGCTGGAATAGTGAGCAATCTCCTCGTGCAGCGTTAGCGGTCGCTCTCGTGTTTGCTGCGACCACATTGCACCGTGCGCGACTTCGCCGACGCGCACAAGCGTTTCTTCATTTGGTACAGAAGCCTCAATTGACCGCGCTCGCTCAATTGCCTCATACGTCAGATCTTCAGTTGTATTCGCAAAAACTTCAGGATTTTCTGAAGCTTGAAATTCGGTGGTGGCTCGTCGTTCCTCTCGCATAATGTACTCCAAAAAGTGTTCGCGTATTCGCGGTTGTTATCCGCGCAATATCATCAAGCGAGATACCTCGCACTCTCGCCTGAAACTCCGCAACTTTGCCCACGTAAGCTGGTACATTCACTTTACCACGAAATGGTATCGGAGTCAAGTATGGCGCATCTGTTTCGAGTAAAACACGCTCAAGCGGCGCATGGCGATACATTGTTTGCTGCGCCGCGTCTTTCGTAAACGTGCTAATGCCGTTAATTCCCATATACAAACCGCGCGCCAATCCTGCGTCTAAATTTACCTGCGTATCGGTGAAACTGTGCAGAACGCCGCGAATACCGGAAAACTCGTCAAATACCGGCCAAAAATCATCAAACGCATCGCGCACGTGAAAGCTCACCGGCAAATCAAACGCCACCGCCAGCTGCAACTGCTCGCGCAGCCGCTGCAGCTGCAGCTCTCGCGGGCTGTGATCGTAGTGATAGTCTAGCCCGATTTCGCCAATACCAACGACTTTATCGGATTTTTGCGACAGCAGCTTGCGGATATCGTCCGCTTGATTGATTGCCGCCTCGTGCGGATGAATCCCAACGATCGCCCATACGTTATCGTGCGATTCCGCAAAGGCAACCGCTTCATGCGAGCTGCGCGTATCCGTGCCAACGCAAATCATCGCAACACCGACGTGAATTGCTTCCCGGTACGCACGCTCGCGCGTTTCATCATCGTAGAATTCCGAATCGTGCAAATGGCAGTGCGAATCAATGAACTTCATGATGCTTGTTTAGTGCCGCGCGGATCGGATGTGTGAATATAGATGCGCGGGAATAGCGGCGCAAGTTCCTGCGGCACGACGCCGCTTGCAAACAGCCTGCGAATACTATCGGCAGTTTGCGGTAAGAACGGCGTTAACATATCCGCTACCTGCAGCAGCGTACCGCATGCATACGCCAAGATCTCCGATAAGTGCGCCTCTGCTTCCGGATCTTTGTCGCGTTTTTTTGCGACTTGCCAGGGCTGCACGCGCTCAATATACTGATTCAATGAACGAATCGTTTGCCAGACTTCAGTAAGCGCCCGATCAAAATTAAATGACTCCATAGCCGCACGGTACGGGCCCATATCATGCTCCGCTTGCGGCGCATCACCGATAACGCCCGCCTGATAACTCAACACCATTTTTGCCACGCGCTGCACTAAATTACCAAGGTCATTACCAAGCTCGCCATTGTACGCCGCTTCAAACTTCTCCCATGTGAAATCGCCGTCTTCTTGCGTTGGCACGTGGCGCAGAAAATAGTAGCGAAACGCATCAACGCCGTAATGCGGCACGATATCGCTCGGTCCAACGCCATTGCCTAAACTTTTCGACATCTTTGCGCCATTGACGTTAATAAATCCGTGAACCAATAATACTTTCGGCAACGGCAAATCAAGCGCCATTAACATTGCCGGCCAAATTCCAGCATGAAACCGCAAAATATCTTTCCCGACGACCTGCACATCTGCCGGCCAAAAGCTTTGCCATTCTTCTGTACGATCCGGATATCCAATTACGGTAATGTAATTGCTGAGCGCGTCCAGCCACACGTACATCACTTGGCTGTCGTCGTCGGGAACAGCGACACCCCAGCTCAGATTTTTGCGCGGACGAGACACCGACACGTCTTGCAAACCGTCACTCATTAATGCTAAAAACTCTTTTTTACGAAACTCTGGTACAATCTTCATCCTGCCCGACTCAATCGCCTCGCGAATTTTATCGGAGAATGCGCTAGTCTTAAAATAATAATTTTCTTCGCTCAAACGCTGGTATGGTGTTTTATGATCGGGGCACACGCCGTTATTCTCAGCAGCTTCCGTATCTGTTACAAATGCTTCGCAACCCTGGCAGTACCAACCCTCGTAACTGCCTTTATAGATATAGCCGCCTGCCGCTAATTGCCGCCAAATGTACTGCACCGCCTCGCAGTGATGCGCGTCGGTCGTACGAATAAAATCAGTCGACGAAATATTCAACTCAGCGATCATCTTTTTAAAGTTTTCGTACAGCTGATCGACATATGCTTGCGGCGTCAGATTATTCTCTGCTGCTTTTGCTGCAATTTTATTGCCGTGCTCGTCTACACCTGTCTGAAATCGCACCTCACGACCGTTCTGTCGTGCATACCGCGCCCAAACATCCGCCAACATATAGTCCATCGCATGACCAATATGCGGCAGACCGTTAACATACGGAATAGCGGTAGTGATGTAAGCATGCTGTTTTGCCATAACACTTATTATAACAGACTACGACGTACGTTTTGCATACACCATTAATCGATGGTCCATTGTACTTCCGCTATTAATCCATTTTCCAGCGCATGTCATCAAATTCAGTCCTTCGTCTACACCATTGGCAGGACGCATAAATTTATTCATATCAACATTCTCCAACTTCACCGTCTCGGACGCAACAACTTGATAATTGAATATGTTTCCCGCACCATTTTCTATCGTTATTGAATCGCCATTTTTCAACTGACTAAGTTTCTCGAAGATACCATGCCGCGTCGGGCCAGACACGTGCCCCACAATGATGCTCGCACCTTTTTGCCCGGGACGGACGCTTCCCGTATACCATCCCGTATCAAAAACGTTGATTGGAGCCTGCATAGAACCATCAGCATTGACGCCCATCTGCAAGACGCGCGCTTTTACGCCAATTGCGTTGATATGAATAATTCGCGGCAATTCAGGCGCAACTTTATAACGAGCGATTACATCATCGCTAACATCCTTCTCGTCCTTGCCTTCAGCCGCCTGGCGTTTGTTAGAGTCATCGCTTTGAGCGGCTGCCACTGTATCGCTTCTTTCTTTTTCAATCTTTTGATTTAAGATAAGCGTATCTGCTACCGCATACAACGCAAACACCGTTAGCGCAATCGCTATTGACCGCGAAAAGAACTGCCAAGTGACAATCTTTTTCTTTACTTTACGCAACGCCCCGCTTCGTCGTTTATCTCGTTTGGGATACGCCACTTCTATATTCTCCAGCATGTAGAGAATTTTTGCTGAACGCGTAAGGCGTCGAGCTATCACACTATTTCTACGTTGATTAGCTGCTTGAGCTTTTCGGCTTTTTTGTAGCATAGGTGAACGTAGCACGCTTTTTCTACTACGTACCGCAGTATTTCTCACGTCCGACACCATTCTCACGCGCGGTATACATGCCGATTGACAAGATGTTTGGCACTGCACGCGCGGGCTACTCAAACGACAACCCATTCGACGATCATTAAAATCATACCGTACCCTCTTGCCCATAATCACTTGTATTATAAAAAATACTGTACCTCTGGTCAAACTATTAGAGCGTAGTGTTAATGAATGTATTACTCCGTTAACCACTACTGATTCGCGTCATCACAATAGAGGTAAAAAAATCTATATACATACGCAACGTCGCCTTGAATACAAAACACACAGGGCGACGAACGACATGGCTACCGCATGCGTAGAGATACCGCAATTAGGCCTTATGTCATCGCACTTTGACGACCGCATAAGGCGAAGCTGCGTTGACATCAATCAACAGCGATCATATCTTATTTTACTCGCTCTTTTTGGCGTATAACCGCACCAAGTCTAGCCACTGCGCAATCGACAGCTCTTCTGCGCGAGCATCAGGCGAAATGCGCGCGCAAGACAAAAGCTGTTCAATATAATTCTTATCTAGCTGCAACCCGCCCGCCAACGAACTACGCAGTTTCTTGCGCTTCGCTGAGAAACCAGCTTTCACCAAGTGAAAAAACATCGGCTGCCAGTCGTGCGGCACAACTGGTTCGTCATAACGCCTTAATATCACTACCTGCGAATCAACTTTTGGCGGCGGCGTAAATAATGCTGCCGGCACAACTACGCCAGTATCCACTTGATGAAATACTTGTGCGGCGATTGCTAAAACACTGTATTTACCTGGGCTCGCCGCGAGCCGTTCGGCAACTTCTTTTTGCACAAGCAGTACCATCATACTCGGCGGATTGTTACATTCGGAAAATGTTTGAATAATCTTGCTCGTGATGTAATACGGCACGTTCGCGACGATTTTGTAGCCGCGCGGCAACCTGGACGGATTAAACCGCAAAATATCTTGATGGACAACCTCAAGATTCTTACCCGGAAATTGCCCAGGTAATTTGCGCGCTAAATCTACATCAAACTCCACCGCCACCACACGACCAGCGCGCGCAAGCAGACGGCTCGTTAGCGTACCGAGCCCCGGGCCAATCTCAAGCACCGTATCGTTTGGCGTTAACCGTGCCGCATCGGCGATATACGCAAGTATGCCTGGATCGTGCAGCCAGTGCTGACCGAGGGATTTTTTTGGAATAGCCACTACAGCACGCCTTGAGCTTGCATTTTTCGCGCGCACCCGGGGAATTGCGTATAGATACTTGAGCGCGATAATAAATTCTGGACGGCTTGCTTCTGCGCTTCAAGCGGCGCTTGATGCGGCAACACGCCCTTATATTCTGCCGGCGCATTGCTTTGCCATGTGCCTGGCATAAATTGAAATGCACCGTAAAAACCGTTGCCTGAATTACGCGTCGCCGTCATGCCGGTTTCGCAAACGCCAAGCGCGGTAATTTGCGCTTCGTTCAACGGACCGCCGGTATAATTAAATTTCGCGCCAACCACCTCCACTTGTTTCACCGGTTGCTCCGTAACATTACTATTCACTTCTTTGCGCGACACTTCAACGCCATTCTCAATTTTAATTTCATACGTTACCGTGCGCTTGCCTTTTTTACCGGCTGTTTTCACTTCTTTATAACTCGCCGGTTGATTCGCATCCTTAATTTTTTCAGTTTCAAACGGTACTTCCTCCTCTTGTGTTATCGTCTGCGTGCCTTCGCGATACAAACGCACATGCAAGCCGGCGGCGAGCGGCGTATCGACACCTGGTACAACAACATCATTCTGCGCCAATGTGATATGTTTTCGATTAAGCATATCGCCAACGGTTTTGCCGAGGCTATACGACGTCGACGTTTTGCCATAAAAGTCAAAGGTAAACGGCGTGGCGCGCGTTACCGTCATGATTTCAGACGCACCATCGCCAAGCGGGTTAGTAGACTGCGACAATTCTGCCTTGTCCTCGTCATGAAGCGCTAAACCTGCGTGCTTTGCGATCTGCGCACCTGTGCGGTACGATGTAATCACTTTTGTTGCCGTCAGTCCGTCTTTTATCACAACCGGACGAGCACGATAAATATTCACTTGATATGAATTAGCAACGAGCTTCGTGTCAAGCGCCGGCTCGGTACGATCGTTCGCGTCAATAGCAATATTCGCGTCGGCGAGTGCTTCTTTGAGTGTTGCTTTCTTCGTTATAAATCCTTTTACTGCGCCGTCGTCATGCAGCGCGATAATATGCTCGCCTGCTGCCACCGACGTATCGCCAGCGCGAACGGGCGGTGTCGCCGCCACATACAACGCAACGCCAAACAGCGCGATAAACACCGCGCCAATAATATGAGTGTAAAAAGGTGATTTTGTAATCAATCGCTTCATACGAGCGCACCCTTTCAAGCACGCCCGTTCATTATAGCAGATTTTCGCCGTTTATGCTAGCTTCTCAAGCCGCGCGTACTCAACATTAAGCTTTTTCGTCACGCCGTTTTCAAACGTTACGCTTACCGCCAAGCCGTCGATATCAACAATTTCGCCCGCGCCAAATTGCGGCGAGCGCACTCGGTCGCCAATATCATAATCCATCACAAACTCGTTAAATTCATTGTAACGCGGTCGCGGCGGACGCGCTGGCTGCTGATCAAATATATCCGTGCCCATATCCTCCAGAAAGCGCGACGGCGTACGATACGATCGCTGTCCGAATTGTTGGCGGCTTTGCGCATACGTCAAGTACAGCTCTTGGCGCGCCCGCGTCATGCCGACATAGCAAAGACGGCGTTCCTCCTCAAGACTACGCGAGCCTTCTTCCAGCGCGCGTTCGCTCGGGAACAATCCATCTTCCATACCGGCCATAAATACTACCGGAAACTCCAGTCCTTTCGCGGCATGCAGCGTCATCAGCGTTACTTTTGCGGCGTCATTTGCCTGATCGGCTGTGCTCATCAAAGCAACTTCTTCCAAAAAATCCGGCAGCGTTGCAAATGCCTGCGCATCCGCCGCGAGTACGCCAAGATTTGCTTCGCGCTCTTCAGCTTGCGGCGTACCATCAAGCACGTAGTCGCGGTAGCCGGTTTTTTCAATTAGCTGCTCAATAATTTCGCTCGGATTCGTGCTAGACATCACGCGCGCTTGCAATGCGCCCAGCGTATCGCCAAGCTGCATAAACGCGTTTTTAGCGCGCGGCGTCAGCATACTCGTTTGGTCGGCGTTTGCCAGCGCCGCAACGATGTTCATATCTGTTTCTGCCTGCCATAGTAAAAATTTTTCAACGCTCGTCGCACCAAGCCCGCGCGCCGGCACGTTCACAATCCGGCTAAAGCTCATACGGTCGTTCGGCTGATACAGCAATCGTAAATACGCTACGATATCTTTAATTTCTTTGCGATCATAAAACCGTACGCCCCCGACCAACTGGTACGGAATTCGCTGCTGCATAAATGCGCGTTCAAAGGCAAAACTCTGCGCATTCGTGCGATAGAGTACAGCAAAATCGCCGAAATCGCGCGCACCGATCGACGTCTGCGCCGTAATCCGGCTCGCCACGACATACGCTTCTTCCGACTCGTCCATTACCGCCTGAACCTGCACGGGCGCGCCGCACCCTTCGTTCGTCCAAAGCTTTTTGTCGGTGCGCTCTAAGTTTTTGCTGATGACCTGTTGTGCCGCATCAAGAATTGCACCGGTTGAACGATAATTTTGCTCTAATTTCACAACGGTTGCGCCTGGAAAATCGCGCTCGAAATTCAAAATATTTTTGAAATCCGCCCCGCGCCACGAATAAATCGATTGCCAATCATCGCCGACAACGCAAATATTACGCGCATCGTTCACCAGAAATTTCACAATCGCGTACTGCGCCGCATTTGTATCCTGATATTCATCAATTAAAATATGCTTGAACCGCTGGCGGTACTTACTGCGTGCATCCGGTACGTCGCGCAATAAACGCACCGTTTCGATCAGCAAATCATCAAAATCAAGCGCGCCCGCCTCGCTGCGCAGCCGTTCGTACGTATCGTAAATTTTCGCCACTGACTGCTGAAACGGATAATTGGCATTTGCCGCATATTCGTCAGGAGTCAGCAAATCGTTTTTTGCATTTGAAATTGCACTGCTGACAGCGCGCGGCTTGACTTTATCGGTACCGATCGACAGCTGCTTCATCGCCTGTTTGATCAGCCCCTGCCGGTCGTCTTCATCGTAAATAATGAAGTTCTGCGGCACACCAATGTGCTCGCCGTCCATGCGCAAAATCCTCACGCAAATGCCGTGAAATGTTCCCATCCACGGCATGAAACGGCGTGAATTTTCCTGCCTCGTCAGATGTGCTAACCGTTCGCGCATCTCGCGCGCGGCCTTATTTGTAAACGTTACGGCTAGAATCTCATTCGGCCAAACTCTCTCGTGTGTCAACAGGTACGCAATACGATGTGTCAGCGTCTTCGTTTTGCCGCTGCCAGCGCCCGCCAAAACGAGCAACGGACCGGCTGTCGTCTCAACCGCTTGTTTTTGCGCGTCATTCAGCCCCTCTAGAACATCCATGAGCTTTATTATACGATACTATCGGTTCATCAAGAAATAATAGCCAGCCGCACCGGCAAGCGAACCAAATAGTAATAGTACAATCAGCCACACGACGCGCACCGCCGGATTCTTTTTTACTTTCGACGCCGGTGCTTGTTTTAGCGCCGGCGCATCGTCATCAACATCAATATGATACTGCTCAGTGTCATAAATCGCCGCGTTCGGCTCCGGTACGACATCGCGTTCAACATATTGCTGCGGAATTGACGTCGTACTATTTACTGCTTTTTGCTCGCTCTCAAGCGCTGCTACCTCTTCAATCGTCGCAGACATATCAAGCGTTGGCTCGGGATCAGCTTTCACTGCTTCAATATGCGGCGTATCGTGCTCAAGCAGTTCTGATACGGGCATGGGTGTCCGGCTGTTCTCGGCAGCAGTGTTTTCAGGCTTCGTGGGATCAAAAAAGTCTGTTGTTTCCGGCTCGGCAATTGCGGAAGTATTGCGCTCAACAGGCGCTGGCGTTTCGCGATCAAGCGCTGATAAGCGATCGACATCAGACAGACGGCGACTGGCGGGCGCGGACGTTGGGGCGTTCGTTTGCGGCTCTGTATTTACCATCGGCTCGGCGCCTAACATTTCATCTTCATCATCTGCTGATATGCTATCGCGCGTCGCCGCGGGAATAGCATTCGCTGTGAGCGTCTCGCCCGGCTGCGATACTTCCAAATCCGCCTGGAGCGCTGCCGACAAATCATTCATTTGCTGCATTGACGGCTCTTGCTCATGCTGCCACGCGTCAAGCGGACGTTTCGCTGGTTTAGCATTCGGTAAGAATGGCGATGCTTGGGTCTCCGGCTCCGTGTACGCCGGCTCGTGCAATTCGCTCGCCGCTGACGCTTGACGATCATCGTGCGCGGCAGTATCCACCATGTCGGCAAGCGGCGCGTCAACAGAACTCGCCGGCGGGAGCGGCGAATCGTTTACCGCCTGGCTATTTATGTTAGAGCGAAAATCACGCTCGGCAATATCACTGTTTTTTGGCTCAACGAGCGAAGTATCATTCGCCGCGCCTGTCGATTCTTTGTCAAATTGAAATGCGTCGACCGCCGGCTGCTCGGCGCTATGAGTTTCCACTTTAGAATCATTCGTTTCCGTATTAGCACTTAACGATAGAGGCGGTTCTTGCGCCGCATCGCGCTCGCTGGGCGGCGTAATCGGCTGCACAGTGTGCGGCTTTCGCGACACAATCTGCGAGCGGCGCGCTGTCATATTCGACGACGGATGCACCATATCCATAAACTGGCCGCGGCGGTGCGAACCAACAATTGGCTTTACCGTCGACTCACCCGCGCCCGCTGGGCGGCTTATTTCTGGTGCGCTGCGGCGTTCAGGTGTCATTGACCGGCTAACGCCCGGCGCCGACTGACCCGCTGAGTCGTTCGCTTTTTTCGCGTTGTTTTTTGCCATTGCCGCACTAATTGAACGGTCAAGCTCGTCAAAATCAAATTCCGTCACGCCGCTTTCCTCGCTACCGCCTTATCAATTACATCGGCTTTTTTAATAATCTCCGCAAATGCGCGTACATCCAAACTCGTATCGCCGATTAGCAAACCGTCGACACCGTCAATCTGCAAATACGCGCTTGCATTATCAACATTCACGCTACCGCCGTACAGCACGCGCACATGTTTTGCTGCCAACGCGCCAAACAGCTGCTTGATTTGTTTGCGAATCAATTTCACCGCTCGCGACACGTCACGCGGGGCGGCAAATTTGCCCGTACCAATAGCCCAGACCGGCTCGTACGCAACGACAGTATGTTCAACTTCAACACTCGTAATGTTTGCAAGCCCGCCAATCAGCTGGTCGCGAATAACATCAGCCGTTTCGCCGTCAGCGCGCTCGCTCGCCGTTTCGCCGATACACAACACGGGCGTGATACCGTTGCGCACCGCCGCTTGAACTTTGCTGCGAATATCTTTTGAGCGCTCGCCGAACACGTGGCGGCGCTCGCTATGACCGACCAAGCCGTACTGCACTAATCCCCGCAATTGCGACGCCGATACCTCGCCTGTGTATGCACCATGATCGCGCCAATAAAAATTCTGTGCCGCGAGATTAAAGTGATGGTGCTGCACCTGCAAATGGAGCGGCTGGACTGCTAACATCGTCGGCGCAAGCACAATCTCGACGCCGCGGCGTTTGCCAACCAGATCGTCCAATCGGTGCACAAACAAACTCGCCTCATTCACCGTGAGGTTCATTTTCCAGTTCGCAATGATAAGTTTCTTGCCCACGTTTCGAAAATACTTATGATTAATCTTGTTACCAGTGTACTACACTCGCCGGCGCGCGTCTAGCACTCCGAAGCATCATTTTTTATAAAAAATACACCTCAGACTAAAGAACACCGAGGTGTATTTTATTGCGCTACCCAAACCCGCTACTCAATAACTCGCACGCGCAGCGTATCGGTACCACCCGTCGCGCCAGGCTGGCGACCGCTCACGACCACAACAACAAGGCGACCGTTACTGCTGTATTTGCCCGTTGTCAGCAACTCCTTCGCGACATTGACGCCAGCATGCTCTTCATCATCGCGAACATAACTGCGCGTCGCATACGACAATGCTAATTGCTGCGCCACACGCGGCGACGGCGTCACGGCAATAATCGGCAACTCAGGGCGAAGCGCCGCAATCCGCGCCGCCGTTGCACCCGATTTCGTCTCGGCGATAATAAGATCTGCATCAACACGCTCTGCCACCTCAACCGCCGCATGCGCGATAGCATTACGACGGCGGTTTGCTTCACCTTCTTCAATCGGCATGTCGTTCATCGGCCAGCGCGACTGCGTGTAGCGCACCGTGTCTGCCATCATTTTCACCGTCTCGACCGGGTAATTTCCGTTCGCCGTTTCATCGCTGAGCATCACGACATCCGTGCCAAGGATTGCTGCCGTCGCAACATCGCTGACTTCGGCGCGCGTCGGCTCAGGACTGTCAACCATACTCGCCATCATCTGCGTCGCCACGATAGACAATTTACCGTATTTACGACACAAGCGAATAATTTCACGCTCAACAATCGGCACAATTTCGGCGCTTGTCTCAACCGCCATATCGCCGCGCGCCGCCATCACGCCGTCGGCAGCTTTCACAATTTCTTTCAGCGTCTCCGGCTCAATCGCCGCCTTTGTTTCAATCTTTGCAATAATCTGCGCCGTTGAGCCTTGGCTCACTAAGATTTGCCGCAAGTTATTAACATCATCTGCGCTCTGAATGAAACTCAACGCTACAAAATCAATATCTTTATCAGCGCCAAACTCAATATCTGCCATATCTTTCGGCGTAATAATATCGCCGCCAAAGTCAGTATCCGGCAGGTTCAAGCCTTTGCGGCTCATCAAAAAGCCGTCGTTGTCGATTCGTACTTTAATCGCCGTATCGCTTACGCGCTCAATCATGTGCCCGCGGATTTTACCGTCAAACAAGTAGACCGGCTCGCCAACTTTTACTTTATCCGCCAAGTTGTATTGAATCGGCAGATTCGCGCTGCCGTCATGCTCTTGAACCGCATAGTCAAGAACGATCTCGCTGCCCGCCTTTACGTCAAAGTGATTATCCTTCAACACACCTAAGCGGATTTTCGGCCCTTGCAAATCCTGCAAAATCGCTACTGGACGGCCAATGTGCCGGCTCGCATCGCGAATCCATTTGATTTGGTCAAGGCGTTCTTCATAGCTGCCGTGGCTGAAGTTCAGGCGAAATCCATTTGCGCCCGCCTCAATCAATGCTTTAATTTTCTCCGGTGAATTTGTCGCTGGCCCCAGAGTCGCCAGAATCTTCGTTCGTTTAATTATATCTTTCATTACTTATATATTTTAGCACAATAACGATATGTTGTACGAGGCGAAAAAGCATTCTATTCATCACTCATCGCGTATATCGCGAATAGGATTACGCATCGTATTGCGCACAAGCGGCTGCATGCTCGCGACCAGACTAATAGCTACGATCGCTGCGACCACGACAAGCAATAACGGCGAATCAACATTAAATAAACGAACGGCTGGTGCGCGATCAATAATACCAAATGCCGTCGCCGCTGTATCGGTCAGCGTTCTACCATACGAGTAATCGACCGCTAAGGCTATTACGATTCCGACTATCGCAGAAACAAACACGACACGCAAAGCAATGAGCATAATATACACAACATAAATATGAGCAATGTCGCGACGCTTCGCGCCCATTGCGCGGTACACAGCAGTTTCTTTGCGGTTCTCTGCCATGATACGCGAAACTGTAAACCAAATGATAACCGCGGCAAGCCCGAGCGCTACCGGAAACGCAATTGCGGCAATTCTAGCGAATAGCTTGCCGATTTCATCAATGATGAGATAGTTTGAACCATATGGCGCAGCGAGAAATTTTTTGCCGCACTGCGTGCTCGACGACGGACAGGTCTCGTTGTCAAGAAACGCCCGAGCCTTTTCGGGGCTGGCAAATTCAAGGACGCGCGCTGCGAAATCTTCATTCGCGTCCATAGATCGCGATGGCCGCACACTATGCTCGCGGCGAACGTCTTGAGCTTTCAAATGTTCCGGCAGCGTATTGTACATTTGGAGCGGTATATCAAGCGTCATTGATGTATTCTGAGCAGTTAGCAAACTCTTTACATACTCATCTAGTCCCTTGGTGTAATCAATATACGGTTGGGCATACTTAATACCAACAATTTGAAATGTAACAAGTTGATGTCTTGGCGCAACATACGTGCCAAGCTTTTTCTGCACGTCGTCAGCGTTCACATCCGCCTGTTTTTCGGCAACGGTGCGTGAATCTTCCTTTACGATAATATCGCCGCACGGTTCCGTCGGATAATCGTAGAGTAAGTGCGGCTTTTCATATCCTATCGTGCGCTCATTATGTTTCATTTCAGTATAATCACGCTGGATTTTCTCTAATATCGTTTGTTCGGCAGTGTTGCGGTAGCATGCCTGGTAGGTTTGTCCTTTCAACTTTTCTTGTACCGACTTGAGCCAAACTCGCTTTTCGCGCGCCGAGACCGGCTCTTTCCCGATACCTACATTTTCGCCAAACAGCGAAACAGCTTCTTGCGCCGACACAACGACCGGAATGCCTTTCAAGTCAGACGTATTTGTCGTTAATAAATAGCGAGATAACAAACGCTGATCGCTGAAATGGTACGCGCTGTTGTATATCGCATTGATATACACGTCGTACGCAAACATACCGCCTTTCTGCACCGACACGCCAAAATTTTCTTTACCACCCTGCACGTAGCGCATCATCGGAATTTGCGGCAACATACTTGGTATATCGGTTATATAGTAGCCGCTGGCACCATATTTATTGCCAATTTTCCGCAAATCACTTAGCTTGTTCGTCGCAGTTTTTGCATATGCTTCAATTTTTTGCGCTTCCATAGCCTGAATGACTGGCGAAGAAGAATTAACTACGACGCGCTGCTCCTCAGGTAAGGTTTTGTCTGCCCACGCCGCTGGTTGCAATGCAGGAGCTTCAGAAGCTTCATTGTACGTAAGTTTAAGCGATGCATATTTTTCTCTAAGCATTTGATAATACTGCTTTTCAAACGCTTTTATTTCATGAACTTCTGCAAGCGATAGCCTCTGCGAGAAGAGTATTTTCTCCCGCGGTATATTTGGTTCCGTTTTGACAAGATAGCTATTATTCCCTGCCTTTTCAATAAATTGCTGTGCACTTTTTTCTGCGCCAGTAAACACAATAATTGTTGCGATAAGCGCCGCAAACAAAAGACTCGCCACGATAACAGATGCTGCAAGCATGCCGCGTTTAGAACGAAGTTTTGTACGCGCAAGCTTCAGTGCATAAGACGACCGGATCATACGATAGCCCCATCTCGTAGCTCAACGATACGATCCGCTCGACGAGCAATTTCCATATCGTGCGTCACAATAATAACAGTCGTATCAAATCTATCGCGAATCATGCGGAATAAATCAATAATTACCTTGCTGTTTGCCGAATCCAAATTGCCCGTCGGCTCGTCAGCCAGTATGATGCGCGGGTTGTTGACGAGCGCCCGAGCAATCGCTGCCCGCTGGATTTGCCCGCCGGACAACTCTCTCGGAAAATGTTCAGCGCGCTCAGACAAACCAACCCGCTGCAGCAATTTATTAACATTGGTATCAATATCTTTCTTCTTTTTATCTGTAAACATCACAGGCACAGCGAGATTATCTCTCACGCACAAAAATGGCTGCAAATAAAACGATTGAAAGATAAACCCGATCGCATGCTGGCGCAAGTCGCTCAGCGCACTATCACTCAGGTGTGTCGTTTCTTCCGACTCAATTACGACTCGTCCAGACGTCGGCTTGTCAAGGCAGCCAATTATTTGCAAAAGTGTGCTTTTCCCGCTGCCGCTCGCGCCGGTAATTGCGATAAACTCGCCCTTGCCAACACTCAGTGTAACACCACGCAGCGCGTCAACCGTCTGATTGCCGAGCAAGTAGTGCTTTGATACATGCTGTACGGAAATAATTTCATCACCGATCGATCGAAGCCGGCGATTTGCATGAGAAGTTGCAATAGACATGCCTCTCCGTTGTTCATAGTTGTCAAGCGCTGCACGGGCAGAGGGAATATCGCCATCAAACAAAGAGATGAATTCTTTTATTTTATCGTCTGAGATAGTTGTCATTATGCTATTTATTTTGCCTAAGCTACACCAAAACTCATTATAACAACAAATCGTTTACAATAATACTTAGCATCGCAGCATAGATACTGCCTCATGCGTAGATAATTACGAGATAATAAGAAAGGTGATGTCTGTGCTTAAAGCAGGAGCTGATATAATCTCCAAAATACTTATCGAGAATCCTCACATCTACGAGCTGTATCTTTTTGGCTCGCGGGCAACAGGAAGAAACGATGATTTTTCTGATATCGACTTAACTGCCGTTACGCCATATCCGGCCGCCGCCGAAGCCTATGCTCGCCAAAGTTTGACGGATAAGTTCGGTGTTAACGCAACATATACGATTATGAATAACGAGCATGAAATCGCCCGCACCTTCTGCCTAGCTGGCGTGAACCCATTTCACAAAATCGACATCGGATTTTCGCTGCCCGATACGACTAATTTCTTTTCAAATTCACAGCTAATTTTTCGCAATGATCACGTACGCCCGCCACGCGAAAAACAAATTAAAAAATGGTCGGAACCACGCGCCGAGCACGATTATTTCGACGTGATGATGGGCTCGCTGCGCTACATCAAACATCGCCGCCGCAGTGAAAATTGGCAAGCCTACAAATGCTATCGCGGCTTTATTGAGCAGTTGGCACATGCGCGCGCAGCGGACGGCTCGCCACAAAACATCTACAAAACATTAGACTCGCAAAATAACGATGAGATTTTAGCACTATTTTTCATCGGCGACCTTCGCGAAAAAGAGCGAAAATATTACGAATTTATCAAACACCTCGCCGAAAGCGAGCGACTCCTGCCGGAATTTAGCAGGGATTCATTGAAATGCTGGGAAGAATATTTACATACGGGAGCACCTATCTAACCTTATGTAGTTAAGCGCTAACGAGAAAGGCAATCAACGGCTCGTCATGAAAGAGGATGATGAAACTACTCGGCTATATGAATTATTGTGGCTAATAACAACCCGCTATTTCGACAAAGTCGCACTCTAGCGAACTTTCAAGCTATCTTTGGTATGTGTAATGAGTGGGTCGAGGAAAAATTCAATAATTCGCCGTTTGCCAGTGGTGATTTCGGCTGAGACGCTCATGCCGGGTAGTAATTTGAGGTCGGCTTGTTTGGAGCTTTGACTGCTGTCTAATTTGATTTTGGCTTTGTAGACCAAACCTTTCTTTTCGTCCTCAATGGCGTCTGGGCTGATGGTTTCGACTTCACCCACTAAATAGCCGTAGCGCTGAAACGGATATGTAGCAATTTTGACAACGACACGCTGACCTTGCTTGACGAAGCCGACATCTTGGTTTTCTAACGTCGCATCGACGTAGAGTGGCACTTTTTCGGGCACGACCTGCGCCAGCTGCTGCCCGGCATTCACCACGCCGCCAACGGTTTTGGTCGCCAGCAGCAGAACTGTCCCGTCAACCGGCGCCGTGATGGTAGTGTGCGCTAAATTTTGCTTGGTTTTGACCAGGCTGTTTTCGAGTTCGGTGATGCGCTTTTCGGTAGCGATAATTTGACTGCTCATCGTACTGTTGGTTTCGGCGATTTGGCTGCGCGACTGGTTTTCGGCTTGATTGAGCGCCGATTGCGATTGCAGCAGCTGCTGATTTTGGCTAATCACCGCGCTGTCGCTGCTGGCGATACGTTGCTCCAATGTGCTAAGCTCATTCTGCAGCCGCAACCTATCAACTGGGCTGGCTTCTGGCAGTTGTTTTTCGATTTCGGCTTTTCGATTTTTCAATTCCTGCAAATTCGTTTCTAGCCGATTTTTGGTTTGCTGATTAAAATTCAGTTGCTGCTGGTAGTTGTTGATATTGCCGCTCAAAGTCTGCTGACGCGCGTTTTTTAGCGCCGCCTGCGAGCTGGCAAATTCACGCAAAATCGCCTTGGTATCAATAGAAAGTTCAGCCGAATTGATGACGTCATCAGTGCTGCCGCCGCTAGCTAAACGCCGCAAAATATCGCGCTCGACGCGGGCTGTATTTAGGCTTTGGGTGGTGGCAGCTAAGTCTTTTTCCGCCACGGTTTTATCGAGCTGAACCAAAACGTCGCCCTTCTTCACGGCTTGCCCTTCGCGCACTTTGATTTCCGTCACCACGCCCGAAACGGCCGGCTGGATAATCTTGGTACTGCCTTCGGTCGAGACTTTGCCGCTGGCGACCGCCACGATGTCGAGCTTGCCAAAATACGACCAAGCCAACGCCACCGCAATCAGCAAGGTGACTAAATAAATCACAATTTGCCCGAGCGGCGCAGCTGGTTTTTCGATAATTTCTT
>ERZ773003.156-NODE-156-length-56529-cov-8.009243_pt1 | contig 56529 bp, 57 predicted proteins | sample MGYA00580668_ERZ773003 | MGnify/ENA primary metagenome ERZ773003 (study PRJEB29015, sample SAMEA2738002) | human oral metagenome | biome: human oral; feature: human-associated habitat; material: dental | place: China | collected 2126 ...
GCCAGGGCCTGCGCGGACGCTGCCGAGGCGCGGGCGGGCGTCGCCGATCTGGCCCACCCGGAGCTGCGTGAACTGCTCAGCGTCTGAGGGGCCACGTCAGCGGGACCGTCCCGGTACCGCAAAACCCCACGGACCTCGCACACGAGTCGCCGTGAAGCCTGGTTTCACGGCGACTCGTGTGCGGCACTGGTCCGGTTGATTTCGTCGTTCCTTCTCCAGGGAGCCCCTCAGCCCACTTCCAGGACCGTGTTCTCGGGGGCGGCCTCGATGATCCCGACTCGGGCGAGGAACTCCCCCATCCGGGTGAAGTCGTCCCGCTCGACCTTCACCGAGGCCTTTCCGTCCGTCCCCAACCAGAATTTGCTGGTGGCCTCGAGGACCGCTTCCGCTTGTTTCCGCTGGGCTTCCTCCGCGAGGGCGGGGACCTTCGCCTCGGTGGCCCTGAGAGCCAGTTCGGGGTTGTTCAGGATCCGGTTCTCCGCCTCGAGAACGGCCTCCGCGATAAGTTTGAGCTGTTCGGCGGGAAGGACACCCTCCCGGGTGACCAGCCCGGGACCGACCAGGTTCGGTTTCTCCTTGTCGACCACGTCGAGCTGGTTGTAGGGGAACCCCGCGGCCTTCAACTGAACGGCCTCATTGTTGCTGAACCCCACGACGGCATCCGTCTTGCCGGTGGTCAGTGCTGCTACCTGTGTCCACCCGATCTCGGTGATGCCCACCTTGTCCTCGCTGAGACCTGCACGGTCCAGCGCGACGAGGGTTGTGTACCAACCTGCTCCGTACCGCCCCTGCACCCCCAGGGTTTTCCCAGCGAGACCGGAAAGATCCGCGATGTCACCGGCGCCGAGGATCACCCCCGGGTACTGCCGGTAGCAGGTGGCAAAGGTACGCAGCTCAGGCATTCCCCCTGCAGCCGAGACCACGGCTTCGTCACTGGATGCGAACACCACCTGCTCTTCTCCCGCCGCCAGCGCGGTGAACAAGCCCTCCTGGGTTCCGTGGTGCCTGAGAGTCAGGCTGATTCCGGCGTCCTTGAAGAGTCCCTCGGATTCGGCTACGTAGAAGGGGCTGAACTGGATATTCGGAATGTAGGTGAGCCCCACCGTGATGGTCGTCCCGTTCGTGGTGGTGTTCTGTTGCCCCGCCTGCCCGCCACAGGCGGCCAGGGTCGTCCCGCCGAGGGCGGCGACACCGAGGAGGAAAGAGCGACGGTTCGGTTTCATAGGTGTTCTCCTTGCAGGTTTCGGTTGGCGACGCGTTCGACGAGACCCATCAGGGACACGAGAACGGCTGCGATGATCGCCAGTAGGGCCAGGACAGTGAAAACCCCGACAGTGTCCACCGCCTGCTGGGACTGGGTGAGCAGGACTCCGAGCCCCTGTCCGCCCATGACGAATTCACCGACGATCGCGCCGGTCATGGACAGCACCACTCCCCCACGCACCCCGGCCAGGACGGCAGGAGCGGCCATCGGAGCCTCGACGTGGACGAGGCGCCGCCAAGCTCCCGCCCCGTCGAGCCAAGCGGTCTCGATCACGCGCATGTCCAGGCCACGCAATCCCACGACGGTGGTGGTGACCATGGGGAAGAACGCGATCACCGAGCAGAGGACTGCGACGGGAATGGTGCCGTACCCGATCCACAGCACCAGCAGCGGTGCGACAGCCACGAGCGGAACCGTCTGGGAAAAGGCTATGAAGGGTTCGGCTACGGCCGCGAGCAGCCGTGAGTGGGCGATCGTGAATCCCAGCGGCAGGGCGACGGCAATGGACAGGGCGGATCCGAGAAGCGCCGCCACCAGGGTTGGTTCGACGTAGCGCCATGCGATTCCGGAACCCACCCAGCGGGCGGCACGAGAGACCACGGCCACCGGGTCCGGGAGCAATACCGCAGGGGTGACCCGGGTGAGCAGCCACCAGGTGAGCAGCGCCACCAGCACGGCCACGAGGGGGGGCAGGACACGCGCTACGAGTGAAACCGGCCGGGTGCGGGCGGGATAGGCGGACCACAACCCGGCCCGGGCGACGAGCCGGCCACGTCGCGTTTGCTGCTCGGTCAAGAAAACCCCGGTCCTTCCTCGGCCCGGGGTGCACGCACAGCGCCCACACCCCTGCCGGTGTGGACCGTCGACGCGCTCCTCCCATCCAGACTTTCACTGTCGGTCCCGGAGTTTCACCGGATCAACCTGTTGGCCCGTTCAAACTGGGCCGCTAGGGTCGCGGACTTTCACCGCCGGTTCGGACTTTCACCGACCCCGGATGCGTCGGCAACACCCTATCCCATCCCGGACAGGGCTGCGAGCTCACTCCTCGGGCATCTCGTCCCAGAACACCCGGTTGACCACCCTTGACGCGCGTCGCATGACCCGGATCGTGTCGTCGACGAGCCTGGAGCGCTGACCCGGGCCGTATCCAGCCAGTTCGGCGACGGCCGACTGCTCCCGGTAGTCGACGGGCAGGGCATCGCCGGGCCGGCCACGCACCAGCATGATGGCGTTGCGCACCCGGCTGACGTGCAACCATCCCTCTCTCAGGTCGGTGGCCTGTTTGGCGGTCAGCAACTCGAGTCCCTCCGCCGCGTCAATGGCTTGGAGAGTGGAGGACGTGCGCAACGCAGGCCGGGCCCCGGCGTGCTGCAGCTGGAGCAGTTGCACGGCCCACTCCACATCCGACAGACCACCTGATCCGAGCTTGAGGTGACGCTCTTTGTCCATGCCGCGGGGAATGCGTTCGGTCTCCATCCGCGACTTCAACCGGCGGATCTCCGCCACCTGTGCGGTGGTGAGGCCCCCGTCCGGGTATCGCAGCCCGTCCAACTCCCCGAGTACGGCGGATGCCAGTTCCTGTTCCCCCGCCGCGGGGCGGGCCCGCAACAGGGCCTGCGCCTCCCAGACGGAGGACCACTTCGCGTAGTAGGTGAGGTAGGAGGAAACGGTTCGCACGAGCGGTCCGCCCTTCCCCTCGGGACGCAGACCGGTGTCCACCACCATCGCCGGATCGGGTCCGGGATTTCCGACGAGATCGCACGCCAGGCGGACAAGCCTGGTGGCTGCCGCCTGCTCCTCAGGTCCGGAACCGTCGGGAATGACGAACATCGCGTCGGTGTCGGAGGCGTAACCGAGTTCGTATCCGCTCCAACGCCCCATGCCGATCACCCCGACGGGCGGTGCCTCCACCTCCCGACGGGCGAGTTCGAGCGCCGCATCCAGGGTTGCTCCCGCAAGATCGCTGAGCGCCAGCCCCACCGTGGTGACGTCCGCGGCTCCCAGCACGTCGGCCAGCGCTATCCGGCACAGCTCGGAGCGGCGCAACGCCCGGACCGACGCCACCGCGGCGGCTTTGTCCGAGGCGCGCCCGATGTCCCGGCTCATGGACCGGGAGAGCAGTTCACGCGGCCGGAGTTCCAGATTCTCACTGCTGGCGAGCATCTGCACCATCTCGGGAGCCCGCATCAGCAGATTGACCACGTAGCGGCTGGAGGACGCGATGCGCGCCAGTCGCTGAGCCATCCATCCCTCGTCACGCAGCGCCCGCAGGTACCAAGAGCTGGTTCCCAGCGCCTCGGAGAGCTGCCGGAAGGCGAGCAGGCCGTAATCGGGATTCGGGCCCTCTGCGAACCAGCCCAGCATGGCGGGCATGAGCTGCCGCTGGATCTCGACCGCCCTGGTCGAGCCGTTCGTCAGGGCCTGGATGTGTCCCAGAGCGGCGTGGGCGTCCTCGAAACCGAGCACCCGCAGGCGTTCCTGGGCCGCATCCGTCGAAAGCCGCAGCTCCGCCGTGGGAATGGCGGAGACTGCATCGAGCAGTGGGGAGAAAAAAATGCGCTGTTGCAGTTTCTCCACCGCGCGGGTGCTGCCACGCCACATGTCCCTGACCTCGTCGGGAGTTCTACCAGTGGTGCGGGCCAGATGAACCCAGCCCGGTTCGTCATCCGGTACCAGGTGGGTGCGACGCAATCTGCGGAGCTGAACCCGGTGTTCCAGCACCCGCTGGACCCGGTAGGCCCTGGCCATGTCGGCGCCATCATCTCGGCCGATGTAGCCGAAGGCGACCAGGGCACGCAACGCCTCGAAGGTACCGCGGGCACGCACCCGTTCGTCTCCCCTGCCGTGGACGAGCTGCAGAAGCTGCACGGTGAACTCGGTGTCCCGCAGCCCCCCGACACCGAGTTTGATTTCCCGGTCGGCCTCCTTGGTGGGGATCAGGGAGATGACCCGGTTCCTCATGGCACGCACGTCCGGCAGGAATCCCGGACGCTGCGCCGCCTCCCACACGAGCGGGGACACCATGTCACAGAAGGCCTGACCCAGCTCCCGGTCCCCCGCCGCGGGACGCGCCTTCAGGAGGGCCTGAAACTCCCAGTTCTTCGCCCACTTTCCGTAGTAGGTGGCGCAGGAAGCGAGGCTGCGCACCAGGGGACCGGCGTTGCCCTCGGGGCGCAGGGCGGCGTCGACCGGCCATATGGTGCCCTCAGATGTGTGTGCTGAACAGATCCGGGCCATGGCGGCAACGACCCTCGCCCCCACCCTCATGGCCTCCTCGTGATCAACCCCCTCGGCGGGTTCGGCGATGTGGATCACGTCGACGTCCGAGATGTAGTTGAGTTCCTCGGCCCCGGCCTTCCCCATTGTCACCACTGCGATCCGTACCGAGGAGGATCCGGGCACTTCGGCCCGCGCGCACTCGAGGGCGCATTCGAGGATCGCATCGGCCAGGTGACTCAGTTCGGAGGCGATGTCATCGACCAGGGCCATGGGGTCCTCGCTGGCCAGGTCCCTGGCCGCCACCTGCACCAGGGCGGCGTGGTTCGCCCGGCGAAGCAGGTTCGTGTCAATCTGTCCGGAGTCGTTCACGGCACGCGCCCGGATGTAGTCCCGCCAGCCTGCTCTCCGCGGCCCCGGTTCGGTTGCGAGTACCTCGAGCTCCATGGGATTCTTCACCAGGAACCGCGCGAGCACGGAGGACCCCCCCAGCACGAGCAACACCCGGGCCAGCCATCCCGGGTCAGCCGCGATTCGTGGGAGCAGGGTGGGCTCCCGTTCCCCGATGCCCGCCATGCACTCCAGGGCCTGGTCCCGGTCGGCGGCCCAGGTGAACGCCTGCAGGGGCACTGGCGGTTCGGTTCCCAGCCGTGCACACCAGTCCTGCCACACCCGCGCTGCGTTGCTGGGGGACTCGAAACCTCGCCGCGCGAACTCACCCACCTTGGTGCTGACCCTGTTCACGTTTCCACCCTAACGGCCCGCGCCACACCGGTTTCCGTTGACGTGGCATTTAGGATTGCCGCATGTTCAGCGCTGACGAGAAGACCATCGCAGAGTTGCGGGATCTCCGCGAATGCCTGGCCGCCATTGACCCCGCCGAGGCCACCGTCCTGGGCCTGGCGCTCGAGGGCGAACTGAGCCGACGCACCCCGGACCTGACACGGGTGCTGCTGCGCGCCGCGGATTCCGCGGGGAAACACGGCCTGGCCCTGGGCCGGACCTTGACGGCCGCATGTTGCCGTGCTTTCTGCGCACGGCTGGGCGATCTCCATCCGGGTGCCGCAATCGAGGTGCGGGTCCCGCCCTGGGCCGCGGTTCAGGTGAGTTTCGGGAACGGCCCGAAACACACCCGGGGGACGCCCCCGAACGTAGTGGAGATGGAACCCTCCACCCTCCTGGGCCTGGCCACCGGGCAGCTCTGCTGGGCAGAGGCCGAAGTGAAGGTGTCAGGTTCCCAAGCGGAGCGGGTGGCTGCGGCGTTTCCCCTCACAGCACCCTGATGTGCCGTGCGATCTCCCACGGGGTTACCTGCCTGCGGTAGGCCTCGAACTCGGCGCGTTTGTTCCGCATGAAGTAGTCGAAGACGTGCTCCCCGAGCGTTTCCGCCGCGAGCTCCGAGCCCTCCATCACCCGCAGCGCCCCGTCGAGGCTGCGCGGCAGGGATTTGATCCCCATCGACCGGCGTTCTTTCTCGGTCAGTCGCCAGACGGCGTCCTCGGTTTCCTCCGGCAACGGGTATTCGTTCTCGATCCCCGCCAGCCCGGCGTTCAGCATGAGCGCGAAGGCCAGATAGGGATTGCAGGCCGGATCCGGGGCGCGGTACTCGATGCGGGCCGAACTCGCCTTGCCCGGCGAGAACTGAGGCACCCGGATCAGCGCGGATCGGTTGGCCCGGCCCCAGCAGGCGCAGGTGGGTGCCTCCGAACCTCCCATGAGGCGTTTGTAGGAGTTGACCCACTGGTTGGTCACGGCGGTGATCTCCGGAGCGTGTCTCAGCAGCCCCGCGACGAACTGCCGGGCCGTCTTCGACAACCGGTACTCGTCGGCGCCGTCGTGGAAGATGTTGGTGTCCCCCTCGAACAGCGACATGTGGGTGTGCATGCCGGATCCGGCGTGTTCCGTGAAGGGTTTCGGCATGAACGTCGCGTGGATGCCCTGGGAGACAGCCACCTCCCGGATGACGACCCGGAAGGTCATGATGTTGTCCGCCATGGTCAGGGCATCCGCGTAGCGGAGGTCGATCTCGTGCTGCCCGGGTGATCCCTCGTGGTGGCTGAACTCCACGGAGATCCCCATCTGCTCCAGCATAGTGATGGCGTCGCGCCTGAAATCGGTTCCGTCGCCGAGGGTGGTGTGGTCGAAGTAGCCGCCGTCGTCGAGAGGGACCGGCGGGTTGAGCTGACCGAGCAGGAAGAACTCGATCTCCGGGTGGATGTAGAAGGTGAACCCCATGTCGGCGGCCTTCTTCAGCGCTCGTTTCAGCACGTGCCGGGGATCCGCGAAACTCGGGGTTCCGTCAGGCAGCTGGATGTCGCACAGCATCCTGGCCGTGCCGCGTTCCGTCTGCCGCCACGGCAGCACCTGGAAGGTCGACGGGTCCGGATGGACGACCATGTCGGATTCGTAGACCCGGGCAAATCCCTCGATGGCCGAGCCGTCGAAACCGACCCCCTCCGCTATGGCACCCTCGACCTCGGCAGGGGCGATGGCCACCGACTTCAACGACCCCAGCACGTCGGTGAACCAGAGACGTACGAAACGAATGTCCCGTTCTTCCATCGAGCGCAGCACGAACTCTGTCTGCCTGTCCATGGCACTAGTGTGCCGTAGTCCGAGCCGGTTCAGGCGCTGAACCCGGCCGGAAACCCCGAAAGGTCATGTTCAGGTGAGCCCCCATAATGGGTTTCATGGCAACGCCCGGCTGGTACCCCGACCCTGATGGTTCCAGCACCCCCCGCTACTGGAACGGCGAGGACTGGGAGGAATCCTCCCGGGGAAGGACCAACACTCGTTCCGCGACCCGGAGCAACGCCTGGATTCTCGGTGTGGGTGCGCTCACGCTGCTGATCGTGGTTTCCGTGATCCTCTGGCAACCCTGGAAGAGCAACCCCTGGAGCTCCCCCACGGACAACAACTCGTCCCGCCCAACCGGCCGTCAGTGGGATGAGACCGCACCTTCCGAGTCCCCGACCTCCCCCCAACCATCCGATGGCCGAGGCCGCCCCACAGCGTGCCCGATAGCCCAAAACCCCTCCCCTCCGGCCCCAAAGGACAACTGGTTCTCCTCCGGAGGCATCAGGTACCAAGGGGTTCCCGGCTGGAGGACCAACAAGGCAAGCTACATCGACTTCGCCTCGGAACGCTCCGGCCAAGACGACCATGTGACGGAATCCTGGGTGTCCGTGACCGCGATCGGGCAGCTGTCGAAGACGGACTACAGCGCCGACACCAGGATCGCGGCCAAACAACTGATCAGCTGCCTGTCGACCTCCTACTACTACAAATACCTGGATCGGGTCGAGTCACTGGAGGACAAGTCCTTCCGCACCGCCGACGGAGTAGAAGGATGGCTGATCAGAGCAAACTTCTGGAACAAACCCGGCCACTACACCGTACTCGGCGACGAAGTGGTGGTGGTCATCCTCGACCAGGGAGCCCCCAACACCATCACCCTCTTCCACACTCAGGCGCCCATCGGCGACTCCGCCCGACAGGAGATGGTCAAGAAGAGCCTGGATTCCCTGGGCCGAGGCTGAAACGCTGATGATGGAACTCCCCCTCGCCGACTTCCCGCGCAGTATCTAACATGGACCCCATGGCTGCTCCCCCCGGCTGGTATCCGGATCCCCAGAACCCCCATCGCAAACGCTACTGGGACGGCATCCGCTGGACGGTGCACGTGCAGAATCCGCCCACCCACCAGACGGCATCATCGGCCACACCACCCGACCCACAGCCCGTTCAGCCGCAGGTGCGATCCGAACAGTCCGGCTACCCGCAGCCCCAGGCCCGACCGGTTTCGGCATCCTTCCCCCCCAAGAAGTCCCGGAACGTCGTGCTGTGGATGGCGACGGGGATGGTCATCACCCTGTTCATCGTGGGCGGGCTGCTGTTCCTGTTGAACAACCGGTCACAGCCCACGAGCCAGCCGAGCCCCTCCGCCTCGCAGGACGGAGCGTCCCCGACCGCGAGTGCCTCGGGAAGTTCCGATGCGGGAATCAAGGTGGGTTATGCGGTGCGTGGGGAGAGCAACTGCCCGACAACGGCAAATGATGCCCAGGGGGTACTGACCGATGGGCGCATCACGTCCCCGGGAGGCCTCAGCTACCCGGAGATCCAGGGTTTCTCTCCCTCGCCGATCAACTACGGCTTCATCCACCAGTCAAACACAATGACGAAAACCTATTCGGGTCAAGAGGGGCAGGCCGTGGTTACCGTCGGCACCCTGAAGACCGAGGATGGCTTCGGCGAGGCCACCAGCAGCGCACTCCGGGTCGTTCGATGTGTGATAAGCAACCCGAAGTTCTACAGCAACAACCCGACGGCCGAGGTGACCCAGATCACGGAGAACAAGGATGACGGGACCGTAGTGCTCCAGGTCCACATCCCCACCGAGGGCAGAACCGGAAACGCGGGAGACAGACTTGCCGTGGCGATCTACCCGGAGAAGTCGCGCAAACAGGTGGTTCTTTCGCTCGTCCCCCAGGACGATTCCTCGGCCCTGGAAGCCGTCAACACCGCTCTGGCCGGGCTCAGCCTGAATTCGTAACACACCTAGTCACCCCAGAAACGGCGACTGCTCGAGACCTACGATGAAGAACATGTCAACACCAGGTTGGTACCCGGATCCGCGTGACGATGGTCAGGAGCGGTTCTGGAGCGGCACCGAGTGGACGGCGCAGGTGAGACCGACGGAGACCCTGTCAGGTGCCAGAGTGCATTCCGTGATGGTTCCGCCACCGTCCCCCAGGCGGAGCAACACGGTTCTGTGGGGCGTGTTGACGCTGGTTCTGGCTTTGCTGGGCGGGGGCAGCTGGTGGTTGTCGACGGCCGTCGGCCCGGCTCCCGCCACGAGTCCTTCAGCAACCGGGCCGGTCCCGCACCCGCCCGCCAGCCGTTTCCCCACAGGACACGGACACGATCACGAGTCCTCTGCCGCCCCGTCTTCCCCAGCCGCGACACAGGATCCGGGATCCCTGAAGGTCGGCGACGTTCTCCGCGGCACCCCGGACTGCCCGAACACGGCCACGGATTCAACCGGCGCGCTCGGCGAGGACGGACGCATCACGTCCGCGGGCGGGTTGAGTTTTCCCGCCATAGCAGGATTCACCCCAACCAAGCTGGACTACGGGTTCATCCACCAGGCCAACACCGTCGTGAAACGCTACCCGGAGAGCAACAACCTGATGGCTGCGGTGGCCGTTGGAACCCTCGAGACCTCCGAAGGATTCGCGGAGGTCATTCCCGCCGCTGCGCGCGTCGTCAGCTGCCTGCTGGGACGTAGTGTCTTCCACCAGCCCGGCACCATGGCCGAGATCGTCGAAATCAACCACGACCCCAGGGCCGCAGCCGTGTGGCTGAACACGAGGATCCAGATAAGCGGGATCGCAGGGGTGAACACCAACAACATCTCGGTGTTCACCCATCTCGCAGACAACGGGATCATGCATGTGGCGCTGGTCGTCGAACCGGATCACGACCCGGAGGGTGATACCGCGATCTGGACGGCCATCGAGGACCTGCGGCTGCCCTGACGACCGGTCTGCTGAATCCACGATTTGGTCGCTACACTGTGGCCGCGTGAGTCCAGTAACCCCATTCCAGGTCACCCCCCGCCTGGAGGTTCCGGCAGCAATCAACCGGCCTCCGTACGTCGGAAAACGAGCCCCAAAACGCTACGAGGGCGATGATGTCCAGCCGCCGGAGATCATCGAGGCGATGCGGGAGGCCGGGGCCATCGCATGCGAGGCCATGCACGAGGCCGGCAAAGCAGTACGACCCGGGGTCACCACCGATGAACTGGATCGCATAGTCCACACCTACATCCTGGATCACGGCGCCTACCCGTCGACCCTCGGTTATCGGGGTTTCCCGAAATCCTGCTGCACATCGGTGAACGAGGTGATCTGCCACGGCATCCCCGATCTGCGCCCCCTCGAGGACGGCGACATCGTGAAGATCGACGTGACCGCCTTCAAGAACGGGGTTCACGGCGACAACTGCTACACCTTCCTCTGCGGCGACGTGGACGAGGAGTCACGGCTTCTCACGCAACGCACCCAGGAGGCCATGAACCGCGCCATCAAAGCGGTCAAACCGGGACGTCCCACCTCGGTGATCGGGCGCGTGATCGAGTCCTACGCGAAACGATTCGGCTACGGAGTGGTGCGCGAGTACACCGGGCACGGCGTCCACACCGCCTTCCACTCTGGGCTGGTGATCCTCCACTACGACGAGCCCCGCTATTCCACCAGGATCCGTCCCGGGATGACCTTCACCATCGAGCCGATGCTGACCCTGGGTTCCCCCGAATCCGAGGTCTGGAAGGACGACTGGACTGTCGTCACCCTCGACGGCTCCCGCTGCGCCCAGTTCGAGCAGACCCTGGTGGTGACCGAGACCGGGGCTGAGATCATCACGGTTCCCCGCAGCTGACCACCCGGGTCAGTCGTCCTGGCCTCTCCGGAAGGTGTGCACGAGCTGAGCCACTCCCGCCAGTCCCAGAAGAATCCCGGTCGCGATCAGGAGGAGAGGCGGGGCGTCCTTGAGCAAGGAGGGCGTCTTGGTGCCGTATTCGCTCTGCACCTTGCCCGCGCTGATTCCCATGAGGGTCAGCAGAATCCCGGCACAGACCTGAGCAGCGCCCACCAGCGCTCGATAAGCCCTGCCGGCATCCCATCTGCCGGGGTCCCCGCGCTCCCTCCTGTAATCTTCCGCCTCGAATCCAAACGATCCGGAAGGCTGGCTGGGGGGTATGGGTGGCAACAGGGTCATGTTCTCTCCAAGGCCAGCGCCCAGGGCGACGGTCACACAGCTTCCAGTAACGCTAGTGCACGCATCCCGGCGAAACCAAGGTGTTCACGCTCCTCGAAAACAGGCTGCCCGCCACGACGACGAGTGCGAAAAAGACGGTTCCGTAAACCTGACGTGCCCCATAGCCCGACCTTTCGGGGACGAGCCGGCCTGTAAGCCGAGGACTGACAACGACTCAGCGAGCCCCTGGTCGGCCCCGGTTTCGCCCCGTTCCCGGGGCCTGATAGGGCCTCGGAATCCGTAAGAACCGTCAAAGCGACGACCGCGGGATGCGGCGACCATGCGAGGGCATCCCCCAAGGCGTCGAGGGAAAACCGACAGGCCACATCCGCGTCGATGGCGGCCTTCTCTCGTGCAGTTAGCCAGCGTGGGAGCGAGTCACGCTCGGTATACACGATCTCGTGCCCGAGCGTGCAACGTTCCTCAACTCTGCCCAGCCTGATGTCGAGCAGGATAGTCCTGCGATCCCACCGGCACATTCCCCGCACCGGCATCACCACCAGGTTCACCGACCATCCGGCCGAGCCCCACGGGTCGTAAGCCATGGAGGAAGCGTGCCGGCCAGGGGCGACAAATCCCGGGTGGCTGGTTACCCCACCCGCCAGGCTGCCGATTCGCCCATGTCGTTCCGGTAGTGGACCTCGGTAACGGTCGCGTCACCCACCAGGAAAACCATCCAGCCTTGCAGGCATTCGCCGCTGCGGATTGGCTCGTCGAATGGGTAGGAGGGCAAAATGTCCTCGGCGGAGCCACCTATCGTCGCCCGGTAGACGCCACCATTCGAGGCTCGGACGCTCCAGGTGGTCGGAGAAATCGTCAACTCCTTGGCGGGTTCCACATCATTTCGGCAGACCTTGGCGTTTAGCGCCCACTCCGTCTTCCCGAATCCGTCGTCGCGACTTCTGCCCTCTTTCGCCGTAAAGGTCGCATACTTCCCAACCAAAGAATCTCCCATCTTCACCCCGGCGGTCGAAGGGGTCTCGGCCGGGGTGGGAGGGCTCGAGGAACCTGGCTCAGCGCTCGCCGCTTCCCGAGAGATCACGGTTACCGTCGCAGTTGGGGTTGGGCTAGCCCCGCAGGCCGCGAGCACCATCGGGGCGACGAGCGCGAAGGCGAAAGCGGTACGACGCATAATGAACTCCTGAAATTCTCCTCATTGGGGCGACTGCTATGTCATCCTTATGATCGACAGGATACCGCCGCGAAAGCTGGGCGGCTACTCGGCCAGCCATTCAATCACCAAGGCGATCAGCATACCAGTGGCGCCTGCCCGCAAGACTCTGCGCCGTCATCATCGAAATTACTCTCCGGGTTTGATCGCCTCGGCCGTCAGTACGAATTGTATGTACGCGACCACACGCCAGGTTGCCAACGACGCAACCCCCAATGCGCCTAAGGTCAGGGCCCAAGCCAGGGTTGGATTCAGTGAGGCCACGGCAACACCGCCCAACGACACCATGGCACAGAGCAGCACGATCGAGATGACCCATATCCATGCCCGCTGGATCTGCCTACCGAACCTTCCTCGTGCACGCCGAATGACCGGAGCGGAGGACTGGTAGATCATGCCGCACCCGAAGGTACCGAGCGCGGCCATGATCGCGATGACAGCCGACGCCGCGGATGCGAAAGGACCAGCCTGCTCCAGGACCGCTTCGGGAAGCCGAAAGGCCGCCAGAGCGATGAGTGCCCCTGCGAGGTCCATGGTGTTGTGGTTCAGCCACCAAGCCTTGGTCTTGCGCATGCCGCCTCCTCTATGTCTCAGCGACCTTAACCGCCTCTCTGATTCGATCGTGCCACCCGGCGCAGACATTTTCGAACGCAGATACGAGGACCTTCGGGTCGGCTCCATCTTCCGACAGGGGGATCCCGAATCGCTCGATCAGCTTATGCTCGAGCAGGTCCAGCGTTTCACTATCCGCCGTCACTACTTGCATTTTCTTCGCGCCGGGTAGCAGCTTGCGCAGGTTGAGAAAATTTTTCAGCAGGCTCGTGGCATTCCCATTCTGCTTGGGTTTTTTAATCTTGACCTGCATTTCCATTGTGATATTCGCACCAACACAGTTGGCGACTTGAACCATCGCATCGCCGATATTTTCGGCATCTGATCTCTCGTACATTAAATCGGGAGGCGCTACATCCACCCTGATCTGCACACTTTGAATCCGGGGAGCCTTTTCAAATTCCTCAATCTGCCCGGGCGAGGTGATGGCCTGGGCCATCCAGTAAGCCCCATCACTCAAGGGATAGAGCAGATTAGCAAGTCCAGCGCCGGCATTCGACCTCGGGGTTCCCGGCGGCCCGGACATGATGGCGAAAGCGTTTATGTCATTGTAGAAATAGACGTGGTTCACCATAGCGAGATAGGTGTCCACATCCTCCAAACGAACCGGGAGTATCTCGTCGGCGCCGCTGACCTGTCGCACTTGGGCATCGCCCATGGATTTGGCAATTATCGCCGAAGAAGTTCCACGCAGATTAAACGTGTACTTGACTTGGTTCCGATCCTCGAAGTTGAGCACCGGCTCAGCAGCATTGACGACGCTTCTGAGTTTATCCGCCCACGCTACGGGATGACGTCTCATCAGACCTTTTGGACTATGGGCCGCCAAGTGGAAAAATTGCGCTTTCACCCATTTCTCTTTCGAGGCTCTTTCGTCCTCACTCATCGCCTGTCGTATCCTTTCCTGCAAATCAACCAGTCACGTGCACGCCGCCAAGGGTGGCAGCGACGGCCTCCACCTGCTTGGTGTCGATGATCCAGTTCTCCCTGACAGCAAGATACACGCCGTCGGGCGAAATGGATTTGAGTTGTTGGAAAGCCGTCTGGACGGTCTCCGGCCCGGTATAGATGCTCAGGACGTCGGCACCGGCGCGAGATCCCGATTGAAGCGCGAGCTCAACCCTGTCGGTGCGCCGCCGATCCGGGCAGTCGTACCCCGCCGTGGCGATGAAGGTATTCGGAGGTCGGTCACGGACCTGTAGCGGGCGGGGCGCTGGAGGTGGACACCGTCGCGAGGATGGGCTTTCGCCCGCAGCGACTTTTGTATGCCCCTTCGGGACGCTGACGCAGGCCGAAAAGCCCCTCGCTGCAGCGAAGAGAATGAACGACGCGACGCATGGTTCCCCCTTCAGGAACTCGAACCGGTCGGATGAAGGATAAACCCTGCCACTCCCCCCGGGGTCCGGGACGCCGCGCCTGGGCAACCGTTGCCAAGGCGATGGTTGACGCCTACGGCCAAACAACTCTCCCATCCAATCGATATGGGCGAGTGCGTTCCAGCAAACTAGTTGACCGCGATGCCGTCGTCCTCCATCACCGACCGCAGGTACTGTTCCACGCTCTCCAACCCGCTGCGGAAGTACGAGGCGTGGGTCACCTGAACGGATTCGATGGGAGGCCGAGTTCGGCTGCCTCCAGTTTACGCGACCACAGAAGGGCCCACTTGTGGAACGGTGTGTAATCATCCTGTTTGTGATTCACTCCAAGCCGGGCAGATACCTCTTCCACCATGACCGCCCACCTGTGCATCGCCGAGGTGCGAAGCTGCACACCCACCGGCCTGATCACGCCCTTACCGGAGTACATGCAGATGAGGTGGGCAGCCCGATAGCCACTCTGCCGGGGTTTGGCCACGTAGTCGATTGTCTCGACCCCGTTCCTGCGTCGCCTCGCCACCACCTTCTCCTTGGAGGCGGCGCAGCGCGTCCAGGTCGTCTACGACGACCCTGACCCCACCGATATCGTGCATTCGCGCGAGGTTCATCCTCGATTCCCGCTCAGTCAGTTTCTCGATGATGGTCTGCATCCGTTTGAGACGTTGCGTGGCCTGTGCCTCGATCCCCAGCTCCTGGGCATAACGCCGCACCCCGATGTTGGCGTTCAGCATAAGACGAGCGTAGGTCTGCCGGTGCCGCTCGACGACCTCAAGACAGTGCTCCAGAGCCTCCGTCGGCTTCTCACCCCTGAAGATCTTGCGCAACTGGCTATCGGCCTTCTCCACCTGGCTGTTCGACGGCGGACTGATTCCGGCATTCACCGCAGCTCCCAGCTATCGTCGCTGCCCTGCCGAGCCTGGCGGAGGCGGTCATCTGTGGCTTGATCGATGGTGGGCATCACATCCGCTTGGAGACGCTGCTGTCGGAGCTCCTGTACCTTCGATAGGCCAGTGCGCTCCGCCAGGTCGTCGTGGCTTAGCTGAAGGCGATATCGCTGAACCCGAAGTTCGGTTGCCACGTGCTCCGTGACCGGCCCGTTGTATCGCAGACTTCCCACGCATGAACAGCACCAAAACGCACTCAAAGGGTCGCAAGTACATCGACACCAATCTTCTAATTGCATACAGTACGAATACGTATTCATATCGCTCTTATGAACGCCGCACGGCGTCGGCTTCATCGGCACCAGACAGGCCTATTACTAGCGGACTGCCACGCTGGTTGGTGGCGAGCCGTGTGTTCAGCCAGCATCTTGGTCTCGGACTACTCCCCGGCACCCGGGACTCGTATACCACACATACACGAACCCCACTCGGATCGGGTAAGGGCCTTTTCGCGCCCGGGGTTCTTTTCAGGGCCTCCCAGAGCCTGATTTCCAACACCATCCTGCATCATGATGTTAGCCAAAGTGCAATTCAAAGCCTGACAAGACTCCTATCCGAGCCTTTCGGGGACGAGCCGGCCTGTAAGCCGGATTTTGTCTGACGGTGACCATCCATCTGAGGCCCGCCGTTGCCGGTGGGCTCCTGCAACCTACCCGGAAACCTCGCGCGAGCAGCGCTCAGACGGTTTCCGCGGCCAGCGGACTGGCCTTCTTGGTCTTGCTCCGGGTGGGGTTTACCGAGCTGCGCCGGTCACCCGGCGCACTGGTGGTCTCTTACACCACCGTTTCACCCTTACCCGGCCGTTGGGCCGGGCGGTCTGTTCTCTGTGGCACTGTCCCGCGGGTCACCCCGGGTGGGTGTTACCCACCACCCTGCTCTGCGGAGTCCGGACTTTCCTCAGCCCGGTTACCCGGGCCGCGATCACCCGGCCGACTCGTCCAAGCAGCAAGTCTAGCTTCCCCAACGGCCTCAAACGGCATGGGAGAACACCGTCCTGCCCTCGCTGAGATCCACCTCATCCAACCGCACCCGAACCGCCCGGCCGGGTTCACGGCCCTCCGCGGGCAGTTTCGCCTCCACCGCCGGGTCTGCGATCTGAAAGGTTCCCATCCCGGACCTCGGATTGACATCGATTAGGACCGCGTCGAAAACCTCTCCCACCCGCTTTTGCAGGACCAGCGCCTCAGCCAGATCCACCACCGAGTGTTCCCAGGAACGGGCTCGCCGGTTACTGGCCGCCATCAGCTCCGGCAGCCCGGCGAGGTTCTCACGCACCCACCCGGGAACCGGTTCTCCCTGCCCGATGCTCACGCAGATTTCGGACGCGAAACGATCCACCAGCCGCCGCAGGGGTGCGGTGACGTGGCTGTAGCGGGCCGCCAGGGCGGAATGTCCCAAGTCGTCACCGGGCAGCGAGCCGTCGAAACTTCGGTAACCGGCGCCCCGGAACAGCGATGTGCAGCGGGCCAGCACCGCGAGCTCCGCGGGTTCCCCCGGTTCCAGCCCCCGGACGAAATCCGGGTACGACTGCGCGACCGGCCAGTCGACCCCTAGGGCCCCGGCGCTGAGGCGGAGGCGATCGATCGCCTCAGGACTGGCAGCCGGTAGGGTTCTCAGGATCCCGACCGCTGCGCCCACCATGAGTTCCGCGGCGACCATGCCGGTCAGGAGCGAGACCTGGGCGTTGTGCCTCTCCACCGGTAGCGAGGAGCGAAACCTCGTCAACCAGGTTCCGTTCTCCGCGACGATCTCCTGTCCGGGCAGGTTGAGAGAAACGCCCCCGCGTTCGGCCTCGAGGCGCTGCCGTAGTTCACCGACGACGGACAGCAGCGCGACGCTCGGGTGCGCCCGGCCAGCGTCCGCATCCGCCTGGACCTCCTCGTAGGAGAGTTTCGCGTGCGAACAGACCAGAGCCCGCTCGACACCCACCCTGGTGGGCACCCCGTCAGCGTCCAGGTCGTGGGTCCACAGCACCGCCGGACGGGGTCTGCCGTCGGCCAGCAGCGATCCGATCCCCTCCGAGAAGGAATCGGGATACAGCGGCACCTTGGCCCCGGGCGCGTACAGCGTCTCCCCGCGTCGCATTGCCTCGGCCTCCAGCGCGGATCCCGGTCTCACCCACGCCGCGACATCCGCGATGGCGTAGTGAACCCGGTATCCCGACCCGTTCCGTTCGATCCGGATTGCCTGGTCCAGGTCCTTGGATGCGGCGGGATCAACCGTGACGAGTTCCACGGCGGTCCGGTCGGCGTGCCCCGGGAAACCTGGCGGGTTGTCCCGGAGGCCATCCACCTCCTCGAGCGCCTTCCCGGGAAAATCGGCAGACACGTCCAGCCTGCCTCGCAGCAGAGCGAGTCCCTTTGAAAGAGCGTGGGGAATCCCCGGTGAGACCCTGAGATCGGGGCTCGGCATCAAAGGCCCGAATCAGCTGTCCGGATGAGAATCCGGTCGCACTCGACGCACCGGAGCACCTCGTTCTGCGGGGCCTTGCGGTACGTGTCGAGGTCCGAGACGGTGAGTTCCAGCTGACATCCGCTGCACCGGCCGCGATGCAGTTTGGCTGCCCCTAGGCCGCTGTGCGCGCGGATCTTCTCGTAGAGGGTCAGCAGCGGGGCGGGCACCTTCTTGGCCTCTGAGGCCCTGCTGGAGGCGATGACCTTCGCCTCACCGCTCAACCTGCCCACCTCGGCGTCGCGGGCGGCGACGTCGGCGCGCAGTTCGTCCTCGACGTTCTTCTTGCGGGCGGCCAGCTCGTCGCGTTCCGCGGCTGCCTCCTCGAGCTGTCCCATCAGGTCGAGCTCGGCATCCTCCAGTTCGGTTATCCGCCGTTTGATGCGTTCCACCTCCTCCACGAGTCCGCGTAGCACCTTCGGGTCCGTGACGGAACCGTCATCCACCCTCCGGTTCTCCCTTTCCAGCCGGGCCCGCACCGGCGTCAGGTCGGATTCCGCCCGGTGAACCGAGAGCTCCAGGTCCTGGGCGCGGGTGGTGGCAGCCACCAGATCGTCGGTGATCGCCTGCCGGGTGGTCATCAATTCAGCGATGCGGGCGTGCTGCGGCAGGGTCTTGGCGGTGTGTTGCAAACGCCCGATCTCTGAGTCGAGTTCAGCCAGGGTCAGTAGGTGTTGCTGGTCAGCGGGGTCTGCGAGCATGCGTTTCCTTCCAACGTTCTGGAACGTAAATCTACCGGGAATTAAACTCATGACCCATGAGTGCAGAGCAGGTAGACAGCCACGAGGCGAAAGATCGCGCAGACAACCGGAAGTCCCCGTACTCGGAGGCCTTCAAGAAGTTCATCGTCTCGGGCTGGGCGCCCTACTCTGAGGTTCCGCCCGAGCGACTGGCGGCCGCCGACTGGACCCCCGCCCGCTGGGCCTCCCTGCGCGAAGCCTTCCCCGGCGCGACCCTCGTGATTCCTGCCGGGTCGTACAAGGTGCGTTCCAACGACTGCGACTACCGGTTCCGCCCCCATTCCACCTTCGCCTGGGTGACGGGGCTGGGTGAGGACCGGGAACCCGATGCGGTTGCCGTGGTCTCCCCCACCGGTGTCTGCCTGTACTTCCGGCCCCGCTGTCCCAGGACGGACGAGGAGTTCTACGCCTCCAGCCGGTATGGGGAGATGTGGGTCGGCCAGCGCGACTCACTGGAGGAAATGGCCGCCCGGGTAGGTTTCCCCTGCCGGGACCTGCGTCAGCTGAGGGACGAACTTTCCGGGGTCGTCGGCCTGCGGGTGGTTCGCGAGGCCGATCCGGGAATCACCGCCATGGTCGATGAGCTTCGTGGCGGCCAGGCGCAGGACGCGGACGCGGAGCTGTTCCGCACGCTCTCCGAACTGCGCCTGGTCAAGGACGACTTCGAGGTCGGCGAGTTGCGCCGCGCCTGCGATGCCACCCGGGTGGGTTTCGAGGCGGTTGCCCGCGAACTCCCGAACGCCGTGGCAGGCGGTCGTGGCGAACGCTGGGTGGAGGGGGTCTTCGGCCTGCACGCCCGCCACCTGGGCAACAACGTCGGCTACGACACCATCTCCGCGGGCGGTGATCACGCCAACACCCTCCATTGGATTCGCAACGACGGCGACATCCTGAACGGCGACCTGCTGCTGTTGGATGCCGGGGTCGAGGTCAACTCGCTTTACACGGCGGACGTGACCCGCACGCTGCCGGTCAACGGCCGCTACACCGACGCGCAACGCCGCGTCTACGAGGTGGTGCTGGCGGCCCAGGAGGCCGGTATCGCGGCCTGCCGGGCGGGCAACGGTTTCCTGGATCCGCACCGCGCGGCGATCCGGGTGATCTCGGAGTTCCTGGCAGAGATCGGTGTGCTGCCCTGCTCGGTCGAGGAAACCCTCGCCGACGACGGCGGTTATCACCGACGCTGGATGGTGCACGGAACATCGCACCACCTCGGTCTGGACGTCCACGACTGTGCCGCCGCCCGCAGGGAGAGGTACCGCGACGCGGAGTTGCTGCCGGGCATGGTGATCACGGTGGAACCGGGCCTCTACTTCAAGTCGACCGATCTTCTCGTGCCCGAGGAGTACCGCGGCATCGGGGTGCGCATCGAGGACGACATCCTCATCACCGAGGGCGACCCCGAGAACCTGTCGGCCTCGCTGCCCCGCGCGAGCAGGGACGTGGAGGCCTGGCTGGCCCGTCTGAAGGGCTGACCGCCGACCGCCCCGCCTCGGTGGAACCATCTCCCATCGAGGCGGGCCCTTCTCCTGCTCGGATCCGTTTAGCGTCAGTCGTCCGGGAGTTCCGTCCTTGCCTGACGGGTCACCCGGTCCATGAAAGCGCGCAGCAGATTCGCCGTGGTGTCCGGCGCGGCCACCGTGACCTGGTGGGCCGCCTCCGGGATCACGGACAGCTGGGCGCCGGGCACGCTGGCCGCGACCAGTTCCTGGTTCGCGATCGGCGTGGAGCTGTCGCGTTCCCCGGCGATGAGGAGCAGCGGGCAGCGGATGTCCCTCAGGTCGGCGCGCAGGTCGTGATGCGCCAGGCAGCGGCAGAGCTGCGCGTATGAGTGGTCGTCCGCCGCGGCCAGGCCCTCCATGATGGTGGTCGTGACGCGGGGATTGGCCGCCTTGAAGGCCGGGGTGAACCAGCGTTTCGAGGTTTCCTCCAGCAGCTGCTGGGTGCCGGAGGTCTCAACAAGTTCGGCGCGCTCGAACCATCGGTCGGGTTCCCCCACGGTGGCCGCCGAGCACAGCACCGCGACCCCGGCCAGTTCATCGGCGTGATCACGTGCTAGGTGCAGGCCGGTGGCACCTCCTATGGAGAGCCCCGCGAAGAACACGGGAAGCTCGCCGACCTGCTCCCGGACCTCGTGGACAACGTCCATGATGGCCGAGGCAACCACGTCCAGGGTTGGTTCGTCCTCGTCATTCCAGACCTCGCTCAGCGCATGGCCGGGGTAGTCGACGAACACCACCAGGGCGTCGCTCGTCAAAAGCTCCGCCACCTTCGCCCACTGGTGTGAGCAGTTCCCGCCGATGCTGGGGGCCACCACGAGGATGCGGCCGGCGCGGCTGGCGGGGTTGTACAGATCCCAGGTCAAGTCCATACCAGAAACCCTACTCAGTTGATCCCTGTCGCCCTGTGCCCGGGCCACTTGGCGAGCAGTTCGCGCGCCTCGGCCGCCGCCTTGTGCTCACACAGCACCTCGTAGCCGGTTGCCACCACCTGCCGCATCGACTCGAAGTCTCGTCGCCCGCCGCTCAGTGCATAGGCCAGGGCAGCGGAGAGCATGCCGAAGCTGACACCGAGCCCGAGCCCGGCCAGGATCAGCGACAGGAAGGTGTTTTCGCTCTGCATGAACAGGTAGAACATCAAACCCACGACTATCCCGGTGCCGAAGCCGGAGACGGCTCCCTGGATCAGGACTGAACTCCAGGTGCGTCTGCCCGTCACTCGTTCCACGGATTTCAGGTTGGTTCCCACGATCATCAGGTTCGCCACCGCGAACTTCGAATCGGACAGGAAATCGACCGCCGCCTGCGCCTCCTCGTAGGTGCCGTAGCTTCCGACGCGTTGAGGATAGTCCAGCTCGAACAACCTGCTGGTGGAAACAATCGGGGTGAACCGTCGGGTTGGAACGGCGGGGGTCATCTTGGCTCCTGGTCAGTGTCCGGCAAGCACTTGCGCGTTGTTCAAGTGTAGATTCATGCCCATGAGCGCCAAGGAGTCCGCGGTTTTCATCTCCCGCTTGGTCGGTCTTCCCGTGGTCGACGCGGCGGGCGATCAGGTGGGTCGTGTCAAGGACGTGGTCTTCCACCTGCGAACCGGTACCCTGGCACCCCGGGTGCGTGGCCTGGTGGTCGAATTGTTCGCCCGACAACGGATCTTCGTGCCCATGATCCGGGTGCACAACATAACAGTCAACCAGGTTGCCATCCTCGGTCAGGTCGACACCCGCCGCTTCAAGAAGCGCGAAACGGAATGGCTGGTGGCCACCGACCTGTTCGACCGTCCCGTTCCCCGCGACGTCCCGACCCGGATCTACGACGTCTCGATGATCCAGGTGCGCAACCGCGAGTGGGAACTGTTCCAGATCGCCATCACGAGCCGCACCAGGGTCAGCCGTTTCGGTTTCGGGGGCCGCCGCGTCACCGACATCATTCAGTGGAACCAGGTTCCGGACTTGGTGCTGGCGACGGGTCGTTCCCCGGAACACCTGGTGGCGAAGTTCTCGGACATGAAACCGGCCGACATCGCACAGGAACTCCACGACCTCGACCCGGACAGACTGGTGGAAGTCATCAAGGCCCTTGACGACGAGACCCTGGCGGAGGCCCTCGAGGAACTACCCGGGGACGAACAGATCCAGCTGATCTCGAAACTGGAGACCAACCGCGCCGCCGATGTGTTGGCGGAAATGGATCCCGACGACGCCGCGGACCTCATCAAAGACCTCCCCGAGGCGGTCGCGGAGGACCTGCTCGAGCACATGGAACCGGAGGATGCTTCCGACGTGCGCCGGCTGCTGGTCTACGGCGAGTTCACCGCGGGCGGCATGATGACCCCCGAGCCGGTGGTGCTGGGAACGGACGCAACCGTGGCGGAGGCCCTGGCCCGCATCCGCGAGGAACAGCTGACCCCGGCCCTGGCCTCCATGGTGTTCGTCACCCGCCCCCCGCTGGAGACCCCGTCGGGCCGCTACGTGGGAGCGGTCCACTTCCAGCAGCTGCTGCGGGCCGCCCCCACCCTGATGGTGGCAACGATGATGGATCACAACCTGGAGCCCTTGAGTCCCGACTCACCCCTGGCGCAGGTCTCGCGTTTCTTCGCCACCTACAATCTGGTGGTGGCGCCCGTGGTGGATTCCGACGGGGCGCTCGTCGGGGCGGTGACCGTGGATGACGTCCTCGACCACATGTTGCCCGACGACTGGCGTGGAACCCAGATGGACGAGCCCGTGGAGGTGAGCCATGGCTGAGCGCAGCCCCCTGTCGGAACCGCGGTCGAGGCGGCGCCGGCTGCTGCCGAAGGTCACTCTCGACTCGGAGGCCTTCGGCGAGTTCGCGGAGGCCGCCGCCCGTTTCATGGGGACCGGCAAGTTCATCGCCTACATGACGGTTTTCGTCGGGGCGTGGGTGATCTTCAACGTGGTCGGCATCTACGGTTTTTCCTGGGATCCCTACCCGTTCATCCTGCTGAACCTGTTTTTCTCGACGCAGGCCTCCTACTCGGCCCCACTGATCCTGCTGGCGCAGAACCGGCAGGAGGTGCGGGACAAGCTGAGTCTCGACGAGGACCGCCGCTTGGCGGCCCAGTCGCGGGCCGACATGGACTTCCTGGCCCGCGAGATCGCCGCCATCCGGATGCATCTGGGGGAACTGGCTACCCGCGACTTCGTCCGTTCCGAGCTGCGTTCCGAACTGCGTGAGCTCACGGAACGCCTGGAACAGGCCGTCAATGAGAAAAGGGAGGAACCATGAGCGAACCCCAGCAGATCAGCTGGTATTCCGTGGTGCTGCTCGCGGGGCACCTGGTGATGGCGGGAGTGGCGACCTGGTCACTGTGGGTACTCGGTTCGGGCCTCTGGGTCGGGGCCGGGGCGGCCCTGCTACTGCTGGTCGCCTACGGTTTCCTGTGGCGGCTCCGGATGGCACCAGCCGCACAGAACCGCTTCACCTACCGGCAACGACTGACCGTGCACCTGATTCTGGGGCCCGCCGTTGTGGTGCTGGCCGTTCTCACATCCATCTGGTTGCCCGCCCTGGTGGGGGTCAGCTTGGCCCTGCTCGGGGACGCCCTGGCCTCCCGAGCCGACTCGCAGGGGCTGGAAACCGACTGAACTGTGCGGGAGTATGGAGGGGTGACGAATGAGAACCCTCTTCTTCCTCTGGTCCGAGCGGCACTGCACACCGTAGAGGATCCCGAAATTCGCCGCCCGATAACCGAGTTGGGCATGGTCGATGAGTTGACGGCCGACGATGAAGGCCAGCTCTTCATCCGAGTTCTGTTGACCGTTCCCGGGTGTCCGATGCGCGCCGAGATAACCAAGCGTGTGACCGAGGCCGTGGAAACCGTCGAGGGCGTCAAGGGCGTGCACGTCGAACTGGGAGTGATGGACGACGAGCAACGATCCGCGATGCGGCAGGTGCTGCGCGGCGGTCAACCGGAACGCGAGATCCCGTTCGCCAAACCGGGAAATCTGACGAAGGTCATCGCGGTCGCTTCCGGCAAGGGTGGGGTCGGAAAATCTTCGGTGACGGTGAACCTGGCCCTGGCCCTCGCCAAGGCCGGTCGCGATGTCGCAATCCTCGACGCCGACATCTACGGCCATTCCATCCCCGACATGCTGGGTTTGGGTGATTCCCGCCCGACGGTCGTCGACGACATGATCCTGCCGGTCCCGGCCGCGGAGGGGCTGAAGGTGATCTCGGTGGGCATGCTGAAACCGTCCCGTGATCAGGTGGTCGCCTGGCGCGGCCCCATCCTGGACCGGGCCCTCACACAGCTGCTGGCCGATGTCTTCTGGGGTGATGTGGACTTCCTGCTTCTCGATCTCCCCCCGGGCACGGGCGATGTCGCGATGAGCCTGGGCCAGAAGATCCCGAACTCCGAGGTGCTGGTCGTGACCACCCCGCAGCTCGCCGCCTCCGAGGTTTCCGAACGGGCCGGCACCATGGCCCACATCCTCAAACAGAGGGTACTGGGTGTGGTTGAGAACATGAGCTGGCTGGAGTTCACGGCCCCCGACACCGGGAAGTCCTACCGGATTGAGCTGTTCGGATCCGGAGGCGGCACCCTGGTGGCGGAAGCGCTGAGCGAGCGGCTCGGATACGACGTGCCGCTGCTGGCGCAGGTTCCCTTCGACGAGGCGCTCCTGGCGGGTGGGGACAGGGGCGAGCCCATCGTGCTCAGCGCCCCGGACCATCCGGCCGCACAAGCCCTGTTGAACCTGGGTGAGGACCTGGCAAATCGCAGCAGAAACCTGCTGGGGCGGATGCTGCCCGTCAGCCCGGTGTGATCAGGTTGCCTCCGGGTCGTAGGGGACGGCCAAGGGCTTCGGCGGTGGGGTTTCGGTAACCGCATCCGGCTGGTCGTGCCTCACCGCCGTGGCGGTCGTCACGCCGGTGGCGGCGGCCTTCGCGGCTCTGCCCGTGTCGGAGATCTCACGTTTGGCCTCCTCAATGGCCGCGATCTCCTCGCGCATGTGTTTGGCGACGAACCGTTTGGGGTTGAGGTCCTCGATCTTGAGATCGGAATACTCGGGGCCGAGTTCCTGGCGCAGCTGCGTCTGGGCGTTGTTCGCGATCCCCCGGAGCGCCACGAACACCCGGGCCGCCTTCCGCGCGAACGCGGGAAGCTTCTCGGGACCGAACATGACGACGCCGAGTACCAGAAGAAGAATCAGCTCGGTGGCGTCGATGTTGAACACACGCTCAGGCTACCCGCGGCCGGGCGTTCAACCAATCCCGACCAGCCGTCCCAGGCCACTTGCCATGCGTTCCAGCAGGCCGTACTTGTTCTCCTGCGGCTTCGGCAGGGCCTTGCACGCCTCCGCCATCAGCGCCCGCGGACCGTTGGTCGCCACGGAGACCACGCCGTCGCCCACCTGCCAGGCGGAAACTTGAGGCAGTCCGGGCGAGTCGTCGGAGACCCGGATCCCACCTGCCAGCACACCCGGGGTCCACGAGACGCTCAGGGTACGCACACCGTCGGAGTAGACCAACCGTTGGTAGACGTTCTGTCCTTCGCCAGAACTGGCGTGGGCCACCAGGGGAAGACCTCCCAGTTCCAGCGGACACTCAGGCAGGCCAACGCACCACCCGGAGGTGTTGGCGCTGGAGACGGATTCCATCGGGTAGGGCTGGGTGGAATCCGTGGCCAGCTGCGCAGTCCCGATGTTTATGCTGACGAATCCGAAGACCAGCGTGGGGCGTCCCGTCGTGTCGTAGCGCTCGACCCACAACGGAAGCCCCGTGTCGTCATCGAGCCACCAGCGCGCCACGAGATGCCCGTCGCCGCGGGCCTCGACCACGGATGCGCTGCGTCCGGCCACCGTGTCCGAGCTCTGGTAGGTGTAGAACTGCCAGCCGGTTTCGGCAAGGGATGAGCAGCAACCCATCGTGGGAACGAACCAGGAGAGGAAACGTTCCCCGGTTCCGTCCAGGACCGCCAGAGTGGCTCCTTCTCCCGCGACGACATCGACCTCCACGTCGTTCGGCCGGTGGACACCGTCTCCGTCCATCAACCAGACCCGCTGTCGCCCGGAGTAGGTGATGCTCTGACCGTTGTTGCCGAGCCGGATCATCGCGTTGTTCTCGTCGATCGGGACGGCCTGGCCGAGATCGAAGGTGCGAGGACTGAGCTGCGTTGCTGCACCGGGCCTGGCGCCCCGTTCGCGCGCCCACTGCACGGCGCCGACTCCCTGTCCGACGCTGATGGTGGTCAGCGCCAGCGAGTACTGTTCGCGCGCCGCCCTGACCGGATCACCCACGACCGCGGGTTCCTTCGCAAGCGCCAGGGAGAGCATCATCAACGTCGCCAGCGCCACGGTTGCGGCCATGCCTCCGCGGATCAGGCGTCCACCGCGACTGTGACGACGTGGCCCGTCCCCGGCCAGGTAAAGCGGCTGGTCGCACTCGTTTCCCGCGATGTTCTGGAGCCTTTCGGCCAAGGTTTCGGGCAGGGTGGCGGCGGCCCGGCAGGAGTTCAGCCTGGAACGCACCCGCCGTAGCTCGTCGACGGCGGCGGAGCATTCCGGGCACCGGACCAGGTGCTCACTGACCTGGTTGACGCGGCGTTCGGGCAGGGTCCGATCGACGAACCCGGAAAGGTCGTCCTCGTAGCGGCGGCAGTCGTTTCCCCGCACCTCCTATGACACCCCGAGATATCGGGCATGGTCCTCGCTCGGCGCGCGATGGGCGAGCGCGTCACGCAGCTGGGCACGTCCGCGGGCGATCCGGCTGCGCACGGTACCGAGTTTGATGCCCAGCACCTCCGAGATCTCCTCGTAGCTCATTCCCTCGATGTCGCAGAGCACAACGGCGACGCGCTGCTCGGGCTTCAGGGCCGCCAAGGCATTCGCCACGTCGGCGTCCAGGGCCCCGTCCGCGTGGAGTTCCTCAGGGCTGCGGTCCTGTCCCCAGACGTGTTCCGGTGCCGAGCTCAGGGCATCCATGCGGATCCGTTGTCTGCGTCGCGCGGAGTCCAGGAACAGGTTGGTGGTGATGCGATGCAGCCAGCCCTCGAGGGTGCCGGGTTGGAAGTTGTGGATCGATTTGAACACCCGGACGAACACATCCTGGGTGAGGTCTTCGGCGTCGTGGCGATTGCCGGTGAGCCGGTAGGCCAGGCGGTAGACCTGCGCCGAGTGGTCCCGGACCAGTTCCGCCCAGGTGGGCGCAACCCAGTCCGGCTCGTTTGGCCTCGCTTTGTTGCGGAACACGCCTCGCCTCTCCATGGGAAACAATCTGGCACCTCATCCTGTGAGGAACCTGTGTGTGTGAAGCGTTCCACGCCTCTCACACAACCTTCAACGCACGGTGATGAGGCTTTGTTCCAACGGGTTTCTGCCGCCGGGCGAGGTCTTCAGGTTCCTGTGAGTTTTCCGGGAAAACGCTCAGAGTTGGGTGTCCAGAATCCCCAGGAAACGTTCGAGGACCTCCGGGGCGACCGTTCCCATGGGAGGGCGGCACCTCCCGACGTCGAAACCGCGGCGGTTCAGGGCCGCCTTGACCATCATCGTTCCCTGGGTGGCGAACACCCCCCGGAAGACCGGCAGCAGCTGGGCGTTGAGCTGCCGCGCCTGTTCGAGGTTCCCTGCGACGAACGCGTCGATGAGCGCGCGGACCTGGAGGCCCGAGAAGTGCGTGGACGTCCCAACCACCCCTGCCCCACCAACGGCCAGCAACGGCAGCAGGTAGGCGTCGTCGCCCGCGTAGTAGGTCAGCGTGGTGTTGGCGATCACGACCGAGGACGAGCAGATATCCGCCTTGGCGTCCTTGACCGCCGCGATCCTGGGATGGTCCGCCAGGCGCAGCAGCGATGCCTCTGGAATCGGGATACCCGTGCGGTGCGGGATGTCGTAGAGCATGAGGGGGAGTTCGGTGGCGTCGGCAACGGCGAGGAAGTGAGCTTCGAGCGCATCAACGGGAGGGCGCGAGTAGTAGGGGGTCACCACCAGCAGCCCGTCGGCACCGGCCTCCGCGGCCTGTTCCGCAAGTTCGATCGTGTGGCGCGTGTCGAAGGTGCCGACCCCGGCCACCACCGAGGCGCGGTCCCCGACCGCCTCGACCACCGCCTTGAGCAGTTCCTGTTTCTCCTCATCGCTGGTGGTGGGGGACTCCCCGGTGGTTCCGTTGATCACCAGGCCGTCGTGTCCCTGTCCATCCACCAGGTGCCGGGCCAACCGGGCCGCCTCGGCGAGGTTCACGCGCCCGTCCGACCCGAACGGGGTGATCATGGCGGTCAGCAGCCGCCCGAAAATGGGCTGTTCCGGACTTGCAGGCATGGTTCAGGCCTCCTCGAAAGTGACGAGCGATTCCTCGTCGTGGATGTTTTCCTGCCCGGTCATCGCCGACGACGCCAAGCCGGATCCAAGTGATGCGACGGCATCGGCGCCCCCCACACGCCGACCGGTCGCGACGACCAACTGCTGCGCGCCGCCCGGGTTGTCGGCGTAGGCCACATGACTCATGCGGTTCAGGATAGAGCCTCCACGGATAAGGGCATCGAACTGGGTAGAGTTGCCGTGTGACTCACATAGCTGATTCTCCCATCCCGGCGCCGACGGCGGAGAGCTGGAGCTTCGCCGAGGCCCACTCCCCCATCGCCGATGGTCTTCAGCAGGCCCGGGTGGAGGCGGTTCAGGCCGGGCTCACCCCGGTCAGTCAGGGTGTGGCCTCCGCCCTCACCGTACTGGCCAAGGCCGTGAATGCGCGAACCGTGGTCGAGATCGGTACCGCGCTGGGCACCTCCGCCCTGCCCCTGCTCGCCGGGATGACCTCCGACGGAGTGCTGACCAGCATTGACTCCGAGGCCGACAATCAGCTGCCTGCACGGTCCTTCCTCAACGCCGCGGGCTATCCGCCGTCCCGTTGCCGGCTGATCGCAGGCGCTCCCCTGGAAATCCTCCCGAAGCTGCGGGACGGCGCCTATGACATCGTATTCATCAACGGCGACAAACTGGAGTACGTCGAGTACGTGGCCGCCGCCCTGCGCCTGCTGCGCCCGGGCGGTCTCCTGATCATCCACGACGTGCTCTGGTACAACACCGTCGCCGATCCCGGCCGGGAGGGCGACGAAACCATCATCATCCGCGAGGCCCTCGACGCGGTGAGGGCCGCCGACAGCTACACCACCACTCTGCTCACGGTGGGCAACGGCCTGCTGGTGGCGGTCAAGGACTGAGAAACCACCAGCGGGCGAACGATGGCCGCCTGGGTGGATGGAGTCCACCAGCAGGCGGCCATCGTTGTTTTTCTCTCAGTCCCGCGGGACGACGGTGTCCTTGCCGACGACGACCACACCGTTGGGTGAGACGTGGAAACCGCGCTCCCGGTCGTGGTCGTGATCGACACCGATCTGCGCCCCGTCGGTGACGATCACGTGCTTGTCGAGGATGGCGCGGCGCACGACGGCGTCACGGCCCACGTTCGCGCCGTCCATCAACACGGAGTCCGAGACCTGCGACCACTTGTCGATGCGCACATTCGGGCCGAGCACGGTGCGATCCACCTCGCCGCCGGAAATGATGCATCCGGGATTGACGATGGAATCCTCCGCCTTCCCGCGGATGACGAACTTCGCCCCGGGCGCCTGGGACTGGTTCGTCAGCAACGGCCAGTCGCTGTTGTAGAGATTGAATTCCGGCTCGACGGACACCAGGTCCATGTGGGCCTCGTGGTAGGCGTCGATGGTGCCGACGTCCCGCCAGTAGTTGAGGTCCTTCTCCGTCGCACCGGGAACCACGTTGTCCTTGAAGTCGTAGACCTGTGACTGGCCCTGGGCGGTGAACCACGGGACGATGTCACCGCCCATGTCGTGTTTGGCCGTCGGGTTCTCCGCATCGGCCCTGAGCGCCTCCACCAACGCGTGACGGGAGAAGATGTAGTTACCCATCGAGGCGAACGACTCTTCCGGCGAGTCGGGCAGCCCCGGCGGTTCGGTGGGTTTCTCCAGGAAACTCTTGATGCGTTTGTCCTCCCCCGCATCGATGATGCCGAACGCGCTGGCCTCGCTGCGGGGCACACGAATGCCCGCGACGGTGCAGCCAAGACCGGAATCGATGTGGGCATCCACCATCTGCTCGATGTCCATCCGGTAGATGTTGTCCGCGCCGAACACGACGACGTAGTCGGGATTGGCGTCGCGGATCAGGTTGAGCGACTGGTAGATGGCGTCGGCGGACCCCTGGTACCAGCGGGGCCCAAGACGCTGCTGAGCGGGGACGGGCGTCACGTAGGCGCCCATCAGGGTCGAGAACCGCCACGTCATGGAAATGTGTCGGTCCAGGGAGTGGGATTTGTACTGGGTCAGGACCGCGACCTGGGTCAACCCAGAGTTCGCGAGATTGGACAGGACGAAGTCGATCAGCCGATAGCTGCCTCCAAACGGCACCGCTGGTTTGGCGCGATCGGAGGTCAGCGGCATCAACCTCTTCCCCTCGCCACCGGCGAGGACGATTGACAGGATCTTCGGGCGTGCCACCATGTCTGAAACCTAGCGCTTCGCCGGTTCCCTCACAACAGGTTTGGAAAGATATCATTGCGAAGTATGAAACTGTCGCTGCTGACTCGTGAGTACCCACCATCGATCTACGGCGGGGCTGGGGTCCATGTGGCCCAGCTCGTCCCACAGCTCAGGAAGTTCATCGAAGTCGATGTTCACTGCATGGGCGAGCCCCGCGACGGCGCCGTCGCGCATCCCGAGTCCTGGCCGGCCGGGGCGAACGCGGCCCTGCGGGTGTTGGGAGCCGACCTGTCCATGGCGGCCGCGGTCGCCGATGACACCGATGTGCTGCACTCCCACACCTGGTACGCAAACATGGGCGGTCACCTGGCCGGGCTGATGCTGGACCGCGCCCACGTGGTCACCTCGCACTCCCTCGAGCCGCACCGTCCCTGGAAGGCGGAACAGCTGGGAGGTGGCTACCGGGTCTCATCCTGGGCGGAGAAGACCGCCTTCGAGGCCGCCGACGCCGTCATCTCCGTCTCCGCGGGGATGCGCAAGGACGTTCTCGCCTCCTACCCGGACCTGGATCCCGACAGGGTGTTCGTGGTCAAGAACGGAATCGACCCCGACGAGTTCAAACCGGACAACGGCACCGACGTGGTGCAAGGCCTGGGCATCGACCTGGACCGCCCGACGGTGGTTTTCGTGGGCCGCATAACCCGCCAGAAGGGGCTGATCCACCTGGTCCGGGCAGCCCAGCAGTTCGATCCCGAAACCCAGGTGGTGCTGCTCGCGGGCGCCCCCGACACCCCGGAGATCGCCGCCGAGTTCGACGGGGCGTTCGCGGAACTCCAGGCCAAGCGCAGCGCACCTGTGATCTGGGTGCCGGAAATGCTGCCCCGGGCCTCCGTTCGGCAGGTCATGACCCATGCGACGGTTTTCGCCTGCCCGAGTGTCTACGAGCCCCTGGGCATCGTGAACCTGGAGGCCATGGCCTGCGAGACCGCGGTCGTCGCCTCCGCGGTGGGTGGAATCCCGGAGGTGGTCGTCGACGGCACAACGGGCCTGCTCGTTCCTTACGATCCGGCCCGGGCATCCGATCCTAAGTTCATCTCCGCCTTCGAGGCCGATTTCGCGACCAAGGTGAACCGCCTCACTGGCGATCCTGCGCTCGCCGAAAAGTTCGGGAAGGCAGGGAGGCAACGCTGCATCGACGAGTTCTCGTGGGAGCAGATCGCGAAGGAGACCATCACGGTCTACGAGAAGGCCATCGCCTTCCACGGATCCCGTTGACCACGAGGGTCGCCCGGGAGAACACTCCCGGGCGACCCCATCATCAGAGCGGATTCAGCTGCTCAGCCGACGACGCCCCTCAAGGCGTTGAGCAGGTCGGTTGCTTCCGTTGCATTCATCTCGACCACCAGTCGCCCACCGCCATCAACGGGAACACGCATCACGATGCCGCGTCCCTCCTTCGCGACCTCCATGGGTCCGTCTCCCGTGCGGGGTTTCATCGCTGCCATGTGCCAAACCTCAATCCTTGGAGTCCAAGTGAACTCCTCCATTATTCCGCATCCGGAGAGTCCCTGATGCATCAGCCGGGTCCGGAGCGACCGGAGGCAGCGCCCCGGGGTCGGCAGCGGCCTCGGAAGCTGGCGGCCCGGAACGCAGCCCGAGGTCCTCGACGATCTTGTTGATCACCACATCGACCGCCTGCATGTCGTAGCCCCCGACCACCACGTCGAACCGGGGAGGCTCCGGTGGCAGCCGGTGCCGGGTCTCCTCCAGGAAGCCGTCCACCTGACTCTTCTCGTACCCGACGGAGACGACCGGCAGGCGCAGCCGCTCCATGAACTCGTCCCCGAAGGGCAGGTCCGGGATGAAAGCCTTCGGACGGTCGTCCACCGGTTCCGGCATCTCACCGAGCCGCCCCGTACCCGCCCAGGCAGCCAAGGCGAGCACCACCATGAAAACGACCCCGAAAACCCAAACCATGTCCCAAGCCTACCGATTCAGCCCTGAACGGGAGAGCCCATGGCGGCAACCGCTTCGCCGACGTCATCGGTGAGGGTGATCAAGCCCAGATCGCCCGGGCTGATGAAACCGCAGGCCTCGACCTCCCGCTCGATCCAGTCAAGCAGCGGCCCCCAGAAGCGGCTACCGAAAAGCACCACCGGGAAATGGGTCACCTTGCCGGTCTGGATCAGGGTCAACGACTCGAACAGCTCGTCCAGGGTGCCGAAACCGCCGGGCATCGCGATGAATCCGCGCGAGTACTTGAGAAACATCGTCTTGCGGGCGAAGAAATAGCGGAAGTTGATGCCGAGCCCGACGTACGGGTTGAGCCCTTGCTCGTGGGGAAGTTCGATGCCGAGCCCCACGGATGTGCCACCCGCCTCGCTGGCCCCCTTGTTGCCGGCCTCCATGATGCCGGGCCCGCCGCCGGTGATGACGGCGAACCCACGCTCCGCGAGGTCCCGGGCGATCCGTTCCGCGGCCCGGTACATCGGGTCGGTTGATGCGGTTCGCGCGGAACCGAAGATGCTGACTGCGGCGGGCAGTCCGTGGAGGGTGTCGAATCCCTCCACGAACTCGGCCTGGATGCGAAGCACCCGCCACGGATCCTTGCTGGCCCATTCGTCCCCGTCGGAGCCGAGCAGCGCCTCGTCGGCGGTCGGCACCTCCTCGCGGGCCTGGCCGCGAAGCACCACGGCTCCCTGGCGGCGTTCGGTCATCGGTTCCTCCTTCAGGCGAGCCAGCGGCGGAGGCCGTCAGCGCAGATTCTCAGGTGTTCAGCGGGGCAGCGTTCGTCGTCGCGGTGGGCCAACGACGAATCCCCGGGACCGTAGTTGACCGCGGGAATCCCAAGCGCGGAGAAACGGGACACGTCGGTCCAACCGTACTTGGGGAACGCCTTCCCGCCGACCGCGTCGACGAACTCCTGCGCGAGCGGCCTGTCCAACCCGGGCCGGGCCGCCGGGGAGAGGTCGGTCACCTCGAACGTGTACCCGTCGAAGACCTCCTCCAGATACCCCAGGGCCTCGTCGAGGCTTTTGTCGGGCGCGAACCGGTAGTTGATCTCCACCCACGCCTCGGGGGGGATGATGTTGCCCGCCACTCCCCCACCGATGCGAACAGCATTCAGCCCTTCCCGGTACTCCAGGCCATCCACCTCGATCCGTTTCGGTTCGTGGGCCGCGAGCCGCGCGAGCACATCCGCCAGGCCGTGAATGGCGTTGTCGCCCATCCAGGCGCGGGCGCTGTGGGCGGCCCTGCCCTCGGCTGTGATCCTGATGCGGATGGTTCCCTGGCAGCCCCCTTCGACCCGGGCCCCCGTCGGCTCCATGAGGACCGCGAAATCCCCCTCGAGCAGGTCGGGGCGGTTGCCCGCCAGCCGTCCGAGGCCGTTCAGGGAAGCGTCCACCTCCTCGTGGTCGTAGAACACCCAAGTGATGTCGAAACGGGGTCGGTCGAGTTCGCAGGCTAGCTTCAACGCGACCGCCACCCCGCCCTTCATGTCCACGGTGCCCCTGCCGTGGATCACGATCCCCTCGGGGGTCTCCTCCACCGTGCTCGGTAGGTTTCCGGCCACCGGAACGGTGTCCAGGTGACCGGCGATCAGCACCCGCTGGGCGCGGCCGAGCCGGGTCCTGGCAACCACGCAGTCGCCGTCGCGCGCCACCTCGAGATGGGGCTGGGTGCGAAGCACCTCCTCCACCAGATCCGCGAGCCGTTTCTCGTTGCCGGAAACGCTCTCGATGTCGACGACGGCGCGCAGCAGGGTCACGAGATCAGTACCGGGATCGAGAAGCATGGCTGCGAGCCTACTGCCACGAACAACCATCGGTGCTCGTGGCCGGGGCTCTCACCGTCACACCGGAGATGGCCGGACCAGCCATCCGGTCTCCCTCGGGTGAAGGCCCGGGCAGGGTGTCGTTGTCGGGTACGTTCACTACACTGACCCGCATGACTGACGTGCTTCGCCAGGGCTGGGGCTGGGGCCTCGCCACCGTTCACAACTCCGGTTCCGTCCTCGACGTGTTCTACCCGGAGCCGCGGATCGGCGGCGATGTCACCGAGGAGGCCCCCGCCTCTTTGCTGGCGGCACAGCTCACCGATGACCTGCGCCAGGTGAGAACCAAGGTGGTGCGCGTGGTCATTGATCTCGACGCGGCTCCCGGAAACACCGAGGACGCCTACCTGCGCCTGCACCTGCTCAGCCACCGCCTGGTCCGTCCCCACGGGATCAACCTCGACGGCATTTTCGGCCAGCTGCCGAACAACGCCTGGACCAGCCGCGGTCCGGTCCGCGTGGAGGACGTCACCCACATCCGCACCGCTCTGCGCGGAAAGGGCGAGATATTGCAGGTCTTCAGCGTGGACAAGTTCCCGCGCATGACCGACTACGTCACCCCAGCCGGGGTGCGGATAGGGGACGCGGACCGGGTAAGGCTGGGCGCGCACCTGGCATCCGGCACCACCGTGATGCACGAGGGTTTCGTCAACTTCAATGCGGGCACCCTGGGGGCCTCCATGGTCGAGGGGCGCGTCTCCGCGGGGGTGGTAGTCGGTGACGGTTCCGACATCGGCGGCGGCGCCTCCATCATGGGTACCCTCTCCGGGGGTGGCCGGGAGGTGATCAGCATCGGCGAACGCTGCCTGCTGGGCGCGGAATCCGGTATCGGGATCTCGCTGGGCGACGACTGCGTCGTGGAGGCGGGGCTTTACGTGACGGCTGGCACGAAGGTGGAGCTTCCCGGCGGTCGCGTGGTCAAGGCGCGAGAACTCTCCGGTGTCCCTGGCCTGCTGTTCCTGCGCGACTCGCAGTCTGGGAGGGTGGTGGCAAGGCCACGCCGGGGCGGAACTGTTGAACTGAACGACGAACTGCACACCAACTGACATGCGCAAGAAGACAGCAATCATCCTGGTCATGGCGCTCGTGGTGGTGGGCGCCCTCGGTTTCGGGGCCTGGAAGGGCTACGAGTGGCTCGTCACCCGCATGACCCCGAACGCCTGCTACCTGCAGGTGGACGGGGCGGAGGAGCCGCTCCGGCTCACCAACGAGCAAGCGAGGAACGCATCCATCATCGTCGCCGAGTCCTACAACCGTGGCCTGTCCGAGCAGGCGGCGGTGATCGCGCTCGCGACGGCTTGGCAGGAGTCGGGGCTGCGGAACCTCAACTACGGCGACCGCGACTCCCTCGGCCTGTTCCAGCAGCGCCCCTCCTACGACTGGGGCACCAAGGAGCAGATCATGGACCCCTGGTACAGCTCCGGGCGGTTCTACGAGGAACTGGTCAAGTTCGACGGCTGGGAAAACACCGACGTAAACGACATAGCCCAGAAGGTGCAGCGTTCCGGGCATCCCGAGGCCTACAGAAAACACGAAACCAACGCACGCGCCCTGGCCGGAGCCTTCCGGGGATCCAGGGAGGGCGTCTTCACCTGCATCAACCGGGACGCCACCGGAACCGATCACAGCGACCTGGACAAGGTGGTGGCCACCGTTCCCGGGGGCAGCTTCCAGGACAATGGTTCCGAACTGACCATGACTGCGAGCAACGCTGGCACCGCCTGGTCGGCCACCCAGCTGGCCCTGGCAAACGCGTCCGAACTCGGAATCGAGAAGGTCAGCGTCGGCGGAAACGAGTGGAAGCAGGGGGAACGAACCTGGAAGGATGTCCAACCGGTTTCCGGCGGCTCCGTGACGGTGACCATCAAACTCAGGTCGTGACCCTCACAGGGGTAAGAATGGACTGATGCCTCACGCCCCAGGGAGGAAGCCCATGTTGTTGAACCGACGAACCCTGATCCTCGCGGGTCTGGCAGCCGCTGCGGTGAGCGGGTGCTCAGCCGAACCGAAGGTGGAGACGCTGACGGGAAACTCCGCATACGTGGCACAGAATCCGAAACACCCCTTGGCCGGGGTCGTCGCCGCCGCCTCGCAGCAGATCGGTTGGCGGCTGCTCGTTCAGGGAGACCGCACAGGAAACCAGCTGGTCTCCCCCGCCTCGTTGTGTGCCGCCCTGACCCTGGTCGGTCTCGGCGCCACGGGAGCCTCCGCGACGAGCCTGGACGAACTGTTCGGGATGAACTCCGAGGACCGGGCAGCCGGCATCGGTGCCCTGCGAGCGGGACTGGCGGACTACGCCTCCCTGCCGGAGAGCATCGATGCGAAGAACCCGCCCGAGAAGCCAATCATCAATCTGGCATCGCGTCTCCTGATCTGCAGTGACGTCCAGCCCAAGTCTCCTTTCCTGGACGCCATCCGGAAACATTTCGACGCCTCGGTGGAGAAGGTGAAGAACTCCGAGGCCCAGGCCAGTCTGGATGCCTGGGCCAAGAAGAACACCGCTGGGCTGATCGAGCAGTCAGGAATAGCGGTGACACACGATACGGCGCTGGTGGTGCAGGATGCCCTGCTGTTCGCATCCCGCTGGGAAACACAGTTCAAATCCGACGACGCCCCCCTCGCCTTCACCACCGGGGGCGGGGAGACCGTGGAGATCAAGGCCCTGTCGGACAGCTTCTCCGTCCGGGCGGCCTCCGGACAGGGCTGGCAGGCCGTCCGGCTGCCCTACGACGAAAACCTCGCCATGGACGTCATTCTCCCGGACCAGGGAATCCATCCGTTGACGTGGGACGCTAACGTGCTGCAGGAAACCCACGAGAAGTTGAGTGCGGCCCCCAAGGACAGAGTTGAGGTCACCATGCCCCCCGCCGACCTGGCCGTGAAACGCAACCTCAAGGAGGAACTCACCCGCCTGGGGGTGGACCTCGATCATCTCGACGGCATCTTCGACGGCGCTGGAGCAAACCAGGCCGCCCAACAGGTGCGCCTCCAGGTGAATGCCAAGGGCACCGTCGGCGCAGCCCTGACGGAGGTCGAAATCCCTGTGAGCGCCCCCGCGAACCCGCCGACCACGCTCGTGGTGGACCATCCCTACGTGATGCGGGTGCTGGATGTCCGCAAGGGCTGGCCGCTGTTCCTGGCCGTGATCTCGAATCCCGAGGCGAAATGACCCGGTACCGGAACCGTCTGAACCACCCGGCGAACCGGATTCCAGCCGGAACCCGCCTCTGCCGTGATCAGTTGCCCTGAGGTTGCTCCCCCAACCGGGCGGCGGCAGAGGCGATTCGCTCATCCGTGGCGGTGAGGGCGACGCGAACGTGGGAGGCTCCGGAGGTTCCGTAGAAATCCCCCGGGGCGGCGAGAATCCCGCGCCGCGCTAGCCACGCGATGGTGTCCCGGCACGGTTCGCCGCGGGTGACCCACAGGTACAGCGACCCCTCGGAATCGTCCACCCGGAAGCCCGCAGCCTCCAGGGCGGGGCGGAGCACGGCCCGCCTGGCCAGGTAACGCCGCCGCTGCTCCTCCACGTGTTCTTGATCGGCCAGCACGGCCGTCAGGGCGGCTTGGATCGGGCCGGGAACCATCATGCCGAGGTGTTTACGGGCCTGCACCAGGTCCTGCACCACCACCGGATCGCCTGCGACGAACCCGGCGCGGTATCCGGCGGCATTCGAGCGTTTCGAAACGGAGTGCACCGCCAGCAACCCGGAGAGGTCGCCGTCGTTGACGCGCGGATCGAGGACACTGATGGCCTCTTTCTCCCAAGCGAACTCCCCGTAGCATTCGTCGCTGGCCAGCACGGCCCCCTCGCGGCGGGCAACCGCCACCCAGGAGCGCAGCTGCTCCGGGGCAAGGATGCGACCCGAGGGGTTGGCGGGCGAGTTCAACCAGACCAGCCTGGTTCCGGCCGGGATGGCATCGGGATCGTCGCAGGCCACGGGCATGGCACCGGCAGCCCGGGCCCCCACCTCATAGGTCGGGTAGGCGATCCCGGGATGGACCACGACATCGCCTGCCCCCAGACCGAGGAAGGTGGGCAGCCAACCAACCAGTTCCTTCGTGCCGATCACGGGCAGCACGGAATCGTGCCGCAGGCCGCGCGCGTTCCATCGGCGTTCCAGGTAACCGACTATGCCGTCACGCAGCTCCGGGGTGCCCCACACCGTCGGGTACCCGTGGGCATCCGACGCGGCGGCCAGTGCCTCCTTGGCGATTTCCGGGGTGGGGTCCACCGGGGTTCCGACGGACAGGTCCACGATCCCGCCCGGATGCCCACCAGCCACACGCCGGGCCTCCGCCAAGGAGTCCCAGGGGAAATCTGGCAATTGCTTTGCCAGAGACATCATTCGCCCTGCGGGGGAAGCTGTTCCACCGTCGGGTGGTCGTGGTCAACGGGACCCAGACGCGCGGCCCCGCCGGGTGAGCCGAGGTCTTCGAAGAACTGAGCGTTGATGTCGAGGTATTCCTCCTGATCCTCAGGCAGGTCGTCCTCGTAATAGATGGCCTCCACCGGGCACACGGGCTCGCATGCCCCACAGTCCACACACTCCTCGGGGTGGATGTAGAGCATCCGGTTGCCCTCGTAGATGCAATCGACGGGACATTCCTCCACACAGGCCCTGTCCTTGACGTCGACGCACGGCAGGGCAATGATGTAGGTCACTTCACTCCTTCTGGTTCTTCCGCGAGAAGCTTAGCGCGCGGCGCCGGAATCGGCTTCCGCCCGAAGAACCTCAGGGGGAGCAGGTGACCTTGTCTCCCGCGGCGTAGGTCCACGAGTAGTCCTCGGTTTTGGCCACTTCCCCGTTCTTGTAGAACAGCCGTTTCCAGGTGGCCGTGAAGCCCTGAATAGGGGCCTGGGGCTCACAGTTGGGGGTGGTCACGACGCGTTCCTTGCCCGAGTAGTAGTTGGACTTCACCGGCTCCGTCGACTCCACCTTGTCCCATGTCGGGCGAGACCAGACCCGGAAGGTGAGGCTTCCCTTGCTGTTGGCTGTGGAGGGGGTGTTCAGGCCCTGGATGTAGGCCGGGTAGTCGGTGTTGTTCTTGAACTTCATGTCGAAGCTGCCGTAATAGATGGTGGCCTCGCGCCCCGCAGGGTAGCGGTCGAAATACAGCGTGTGGGGCCGGTGTTCGACGTCCTCGTAGCCGGCGAAGAAACCTGCGTTGTACATGGTGGTCGCCGCCTGGGAGATGCCGCCACCGGATTCCTTGACCAGCAGACCGCCGTTGATGACGTAGCCGTCGGTGAAACCGTTGGCCGGGGTGCGGGGTCCCAGGGTGTCGTTCAGGCTGAACGTCTCGCCCGGCAGGAGAACCTTGCCGTTGATGAGTTCGGCCGCCCGCCCCAGGTTCTTGTTCCGGTAGTCGGCATGCGGGTAGTAGGTGGTGAACTCCCCGATCACCTGGGTGGGTTTGAGGGATTCCGCCCGTTCGGTGGAAAACTCCGCGGACCCGTCGATCACCTCGACGGTGGTGGTCCGGGCCTCACCGCTCTGGGTCGCGGCCTTGGCAACGCCCTCCGCCAGGCCCTTCATGTCGAGCTGCTGACCGCCCTCGGCGGGCACCACCTCGATGGTGTCACCCTTGAGGGTGTAGCCGGCGTTCTTGCCCGTCACCAGGCCGAGACCGGCACGGGCCTTGGCGGTCACCTTCAGCAGCTGCTCCGGGTTGATGTGCGGAACCAGTTTGCCGTCCTCGGCCGCGAAGGTGGTGACCGAGGCGATCTGTTCCGGGCTGACCTGGAAGCTCTTGTCGCGAACCTTCACCGTGACGGGGCCGGAAAGCGCCGGGGTCGCGAAATTCGCGACCGCCTCGTCCACCATCGCCGATGTGACTGCGGGGGCCTGCGCCTTCGTGACGGCCGCAACCTCACGGGTATTCGATTTCATGGCCTCGGTGACCGACGCGCTGGTGGCGTCCACGTCCAGGACCGTCGAGTCGGTGGACTCGGTGCGACTGATCGCGCCGTCCACGAAGGAGAGGGTGGCGTCGGTGCCCTCCACCTGGAAAACCGGGGCGTGGGTGGTCAGCGTCTCCTTGAGTTTCTCGGAGTCGACGTTCTTCGGCAGCTCCGTCGGGCCACCACCCAGCAGGGTCTTGAACACGTCAACCGGATTCAGGCTCGCTCCCCCGGCCGCTTTCACGGCACCTGCGTAGTCAACGCTCAAACCGCTGTCCAAGGGCGCCAGTTCAACGGAGTGCCCATTGCCGTCGGTCACGGTCAATGCCGCCTCGTACCGAGCCCCCAACTCGGTGCGCAGGCGCTGCTCGGCATCGGCGGGATGCAGTCCACCGATCGCCACCCCTTCAACCGTGGTGTTGGCGGGCACCTTGTCGCCAGCCAGCAAATAGGCTGCCGCGTAGGCACCACCCAACAGCACGACGAGTCCGATGCCGCCTCCTATCAACCATTTCCTGCGTAGCGATGGGGGTTTCTTGCTGGTCAATTCCGGTCCTTCTCTTGTCACCGATTGCGGGAAACGAGCCCGCCCCATGGTACGCGAGTAGGCTGGCACGTTGGCCGGGGGCCGCAGGAGGGAGACGACGTGGGAATCGGAGCACGACTTAGAGCAACCGGGTTGCCCCGCACCGCATGGGTGCTGGCGACCACGACCTTCCTGATCGCCGTCGGCTTCGGGGTCGTGATCCCAGTGCTGAGCCCCTTTGCACGCACCTTCGGGGCCGACAACTTCCAGCTCGGGTTGGTGGTCTCCATGTTCGCCCTGATGCGGCTCGTCAGCAGCCCGTTCGTCACCCGGATCGGGCAGGCCGTGGGGGAACGCAACGCGATCACCCTGGGAATGGTCATCGTGGCCACCACCACCTTCGGGGTGGCGTTGTCCCCCAACTTGGCGTGGATGATAGCGGTGCGGGCCCTCGGTGGAATCGGGTCCGCGATGTTCACCATCGCGGCCATGAACCTGCTGATCTCCACCACCCCACAGCACCTGAGAGGTCGCGCCTCGGGCCTGAACCAGGGCGGTTTCCTGCTCGGCAACATGGCCGGACCCGCCATCGGAGGGCTGCTGGGTTCGATCTCCCTGCACGCGCCTTTCTATTTCTATTCGGGGATGCTGCTGGTGGCCGGATTGTTCGCCCTGCTGCTGCTCCCGGCCAGGTGCGACCCCCTGCCTACCGCTGCGAAGGAGCCGCTGACGTTCTGGGAGACATCGAGGGACATCCGTTACCGGGCCGCCTGCCTTCTCGGATTCGCCCAGGGCTGGCAGTCGATCGGGGTGCGTGCCACCTTGATCCCGGTGATCATCACCGAGGCCTACGCCCTGGAAACCGGCTGGACCGGGATGGCCTTCGCAATCGCGGCGGTGTTCCAGGCCACGGCGCTGACCCCGGCCGGACTGGCCACCGACCGGATCGGTCGCAAACCCGTCATGGTGACCAGCGGATTGGTGTGCGGTCTGTCGGCCATCGCCATGCCCTTCGCCCCCGGGATCTGGGTGCTCATCCCGCTGCTGTGTCTCTACGGAATCGGCGCGGCCATGCAGGGCACCGCCCCCGCCGCCGCTGTGGGCGACGCCTCGGGTGGGCGTGGCGGCACCCCGGTCGCGGCCTACTCCATGATCATCGATCTGGGGGCGATCATCGGGCCCGTCGCCGTCGGCCGCCTAGTGGATGTCACCAACTACCAGGTGGGTTTCGCCGTCGGCGGTGCGCTTCTGCTGCTGGGCAGTTTCACCGCCTCCCTGATCCCGCAGAAACTGGACCGGTCTTTCTTGAACCCACCGGTTCCCGAGGGCGACGACAGCTGAGAGGTCAGTGCTCGAACTCGATCCCCAGGGCCTTCAGGAGGGGCCAGGACTCTGCCGGGCTCAGCTTCAGTCCCTTCGTCCGGTTCTCCCTGGGATCGAACACGTAGCCGAAGGAGCCGACGAGGCTGGCCCTTTCGAGATCGGTCTGGTGGAACCTGGTCCCCTGTAGATCGCAATCGTTCATCCCGGCGTTCGCCAGCCGGGCCTCGGAGAAATCCGCCTCGCGGATCGAGCAGTCGGTGAAACGGCACCGCGCCAGATCCACCCCAACGAACCAGCAGAAGTCCATTTTGCAGCGCAGGAAATCCAACGGACGGGCAGCGAACCTGTTGATGTGTGACAGCGCCCAGTTGATCCCGGAGAGCTTCGTGCCGGTGAACCTGCACTCCCCCAGGCTGGCGTCCGTCAGGTCCGCACCGGAGAAGTTGCAGTCCTCGAAGCGACACTCGGTGAAGGACGCACCGACCAGGACCGCCCTTTCCAGGTTCACGCCCTTGAAAACGCAGTTCTCGAACTCGAAACCCCGCAGCCCGGCCCCGGGTAGGTTTCCCTCGATCACGGCGTCGGTCACCAGGCCCGGAGGGGCGCCTGCCAGTTCCGCCAGGGACAGCGCGGTCACCGGGTCAGCGCACCTTGATGTGGAAGGGCAGGCTCAGCACGCCGTGGATCGGGATCCCGACCAGCTCGGCGGCCCGCGTCAACAGGTCGTCGGCCGTCGGGAGGGAAATCCGAGCGGACTCGGCGCGGTGTTCGCTGGAGCGTGCGGGGATGATCCTCTCCAGCACGGAACCGGCCCCGATCCTGACCGGGGTGGCCTCCTCGGGGTCGATGTCCGCCAGCGCGCAGACGCGCCGCCAGGCCAGGCGCCAGTCCCCGACGTGATCCACCAGTCCCCGTTCGCAGGCGTCGGCTCCACTCCACACCCTGCCTCGGGCCAGTGATTCCAGGTGCTCGTGATCCATGGCGCGGTCCTGCGCGGCCAAGGTCGTGAACTGCCGGTAGACGCGGTCGAGTTCCGCGTTGAGGCGATCCCAGTCCTCGGAAGAGAACTCCGTGGCCGTACTGAGCATCCCCGACGCCGCCCCGACCCGGATCGATTCCCGTTTCAACCCCAGCTTCTCGTAAAGCCCACGGGTCACGAACTTGCCGGCCAGGACACCGATGGAACCCGTCAGCGTGGTCGCGTGGGCGACGATCTCGTCGCAGGGCATCGACACGTAGTAGCCGCCCGAGGCGGCCATGGCGCCCATCCGAGCCACCACGGGACGGCCGGATTCACGGAGCCGCAGGATGCTCCGGCGGACGAAATCGGATGCGACGGCCGAACCGCCGGGGCTGTCGACCTCGAACAGCACAGCTTTGATCTGATCGTCGCGCAGGGCCACCCGGAGGTGTTCGTCCACCACATCGGCGCCGACGCTGGGGCCCGTGAAGGTTCCGGGACGTCCCCGGCCGGTCTCGATGGGACCGCGCAGGCTGACGACCGCGACCTTCGGCCGGTCCCTCCGGAACGCCCCCGCGAGGTTGGGGCGCGGCTGGTACCGGGACGCGTAGAGCAGGTCCCCGGGTTTCGCGGCCCATTCGGCGAGCACCTTGGCGTAGGCCTCGTCGCGGTAGCCGATCTCGTCGATGAGACCCAGTTCCTTGGCGCGTTCAGGCACAACCGGGGAGCTGTTGACGGCCTCCCACACGGTTTCCAGCGCCACTCCCCGGCGCCTGGCGATGACCGCCACGGTGTCGTCCACTGCGGACTGGGCCAGACGGTGGGTCATCTCCCGGTTGGCCTCGGTGACCTCGGGCGCCACGAACTGGTCCGCCGCGGTCTTGTACTCGTGACGTTGCCCGAACTGCGGAGTGACCCCCGCCTTCTCCAGCAGCCCGCGGAAGAGGGTGATGTCGACCTCGACGCCGCCGATGCCGAGTGCTCCGGTCGGTTGGAGCCAGACCGTGCGGCACGCCGTGGCGAGCTTGTAGGCGGCCAAGGAGTTGCTGAGTTCCCCGAACGACTCGGCCCACGCCATGGTCGGCCGTCTCGTCCCGAAGGCCTCGATCAGGTGGGCGATCTCGTCCATCACCGTCATCGGCTGGCCGCAGTCCACGGCGTGGACGATCAGCCCTGCGACGCGCTCATCCTTGACCGCTTCCGTGAGGTGTTCGCGAAGGTCGCTGACGGCTGTTGCGCCCACCACCTGGAGCATCTGCAGGGGGTTTCGCGGGAAGGTCTCCAACACGCCCCGGGCCAGGTCGAGTTCGAGCACAATGCGACGGGTGGGGCGGGGCAACTTGTCGAGGAAGGACTTGAGCACCATGCAGCAAGCCTACCGACAGCCACCAACGCCCCACCCGGGAAGCGGGTTCGCAGCAGTTCTCAGAGCACGGAACGGGCCGTCTTGATCACGTTGTCGACCGTGAACCCGTATTCCTCAAAGCACTTCGACCCGGCGGCCGACGCGCCGAAACACTCGATGCTGATGCTGGCCCCGGCATCTCCGACGTACCTGCCCCAGCCCATGGCGATGCCGGCCTCGATGGAAACCCTGGCCTTCACGTCCTTGGGCAGCACCGACTCGCGGTATTCGGGGTCCTGCTCGTCGAACCATTCCGTGCAGGGCATGGACACCACACGGGTGGGGACGTTGTCCTCCTCCAGTTTCGCGGCGGCCTCGAGGGCCAGGGCAACCTCGGAGCCGGAAGCGATCAGGATCAGCCTCGGCTTGTCGGAGGCCTCCTTCAGCACGTAGCCCCCACGGGCGACCCCCTCCGCGGAGGAGTACTCGTCGCCGCGCGCCACGATGCGCAGGTCCTGGCGGGACAGGATGATCCCCGCGGGACGATCGGTGCGGCGCAGGATCTCACCCCACGCGACGGAGGTCTCGTTGGCGTCCGCGGGACGCACCACGTCCAGGTTGGGGATGGCGCGCAGCGACGCGAGGTGCTCCACGGGCTGATGGGTGGGGCCGTCCTCACCGACCCCGATTGAATCGTGGCTCCACACGAAAATGGAGGGCAGGTTCATCAGGGCCGCCAGCCGGACCGCGGGACGCATGTAATCGGCGAACACCATGAACGTGCCACCGTAGGCGCGGGTCAGGCCCGACAGCACGATGCCGTTGATGATGCCACCCATCGCGTGCTCGCGGATTCCGAAGTGGATGGTGCGCCCATAGGGATTCCCGGGCCAGTCCTCGGCCTGCCGCGCATCGGGCAGGAAGCTCGGTTCACCCTTCATGGTGGTGTTGTTGGAACCCGCAAGGTCGGCGGAACCACCCCACAGCTCCGGCAGCTGGGGGGCCAGCGCGGACAGCACCTCCCCGGACGCCTTGCGGGTGGACATCTTGCCCTCCTCGAAGACCGGGAGCTTCAGGTCGGCGGGAAGCTTGCGGGCACGGACCCGCGCCAACAGGGAGGCCCGCTTCGGGTTCGCCGCCTTCCAGGCCTCGAATTTCTCGTCCCACTCGGCACGATCCGCCTTGCCCCGGGACGCCGCGTTGGCCCGGGCGTGGGCGACGGCCTCCTCGTCGACTGCGAAGGGCTCCGCCGGGAAACCGAGCTTCTCCTTGAGGGCCGCGATCTCCTCGGCCCCGATCTTGGCGCCATGGATGGCGTGATGCCCGGCCTTGTTCGGCAGCGGCCAGCCGATGATGGTGTCGAGTTTGATGATCGAGGGTTTGTCCCTGACGGCCTTGGCCGCCCGGATGGCCGAGAGCAGCGCATCGAGGTCCTCCTCGTACCCGGTGCCACCGTTGGTCCAGTCGACCTCCTGGGTGTGCCAGCCGAGCGCGTCGTAGCGGCCCAGGACGTCCTCGGTGAAGGCGATGTTGGTGTCTCCCTCAATGGTGATCCGGTTGGCGTCGTAGATCACGATGAGGTTGCCGAGGTCCTGGGTGGCCGCCAGCGACGAGGCTTCCGCGGCCACGCCCTCCTGGAGGCAGCCGTCCCCGACGAGGCAGTAGACGAAGTGGTCGAAGACAGACTTGCCCTCGGGGGCGTCCGGATCGAACAGGCCGCGTTCCCTGCGTGCGGCCATGGCCATGCCGACCGCGTTGCTGATGCCCGCGCCGAGGGGCCCGGTGGTGCACTCGACGAACCGGGTGTGGCCGTACTCGGGGTGTCCCGCGCACTTGGACCCCCAGGTCCGCAGCGACTTCAGGTCGTCGAGTTCGAGATCCGCACCTGCGAGGTAGAGCTGGCAGTACTGGGCCAGGGAAGCATGCCCGATCGACAGGACGAAGCGGTCACGACCAAGCCACTTGTCATCGGTCGGGTCCACCTTCATGACCTTCTGGTAGAGCAGGTAGACCACGGGGGCCAGTGATATCGGGGTTCCGGGGTGGCCGTTGCCGACCTTCTCCACGGCGTCGGCGGCGAGAATCCTCGCCGTGTCAACGGCTCGGGTGTCCAGTTCGGTCCAGTCGAGGGTCATGTTCCGTCCTTTGAGCTCCTGAGAGATGGGGCAACTGCGCCCGCAGCCCCACACTATCGGATTGTTAACGTAAACACCTGCGTTGTGTCAGATGTCCGTGACGTTGATGGAAAGCCCTGCCCACCGGGGCAGCGCGGTGAGCGAGTCCTCTTCCCCCGCCACGGACTCATCCTCCGGGGAAACCGTCCCGGGAACTGATCCGGGCGTTATGGGGCGGATGGTCTCCCCCAGTGCCTCACGGACAAGGCGCCCGAGGTCAGAACCACCTTCGGAATCGTGGGTGCGGATCTCAGCCATGGCCCGGATTTTACTTGGGGCCGCCAGCACTCAGCGCAGGGGTGGCCTGGCGGACCACGGGAACACGATCCAGCGATCGGTGTGCCTCCAGCAGAAGTCCGGTTTCACGATCGTGGTCGGCTTGGAGTAGAGCACCGCGCTGCGAACATCGGCCCCGAACCCGCGCAGCAGTTTCACCACCAGCGAAAGAGTGCGCCCCGAGTCAGCTACGTCGTCCACCACGAGAAGCCGCCTGCCTGCGATGGATTCGGTGTCCAGCATGGGGGCCAGCAGAACCGGATCGGGGAGGGTCTGGTGCACGTCGGTGTAGAACTCGACGTTGATCGCGTCGGTGAGCTTCACCCCGAGTCGGTAGGTCAACGCCCCGGCCGGAATCATGCCACCCCGGGCGATCGCGATTATCACCGAGGGGAGGAACCCGGATTCGTGGACCTGGAACGCAAGGTCGTCGGCGGCCTTCCCAAGCCCTTCCCAGGTGAGCACCTCCCTACCTTCGTGGTCGCTGGTGTCGCCGTGGTAAGCCATGGCGGAATGCTACCGAGTCAGTCGAAGCGGTGGGTGACGAACACGATGTCCAGCCAGCGCCCGAATTTCCTGCCGACCTCCGGGAGCACGGCCGACTCGACGAATCCCAGGTTCTTGTGGAAAGCCCGGGAGGCCGCGTTGTCGGCGTCGAGGACACCGATCATGACGTGGACCCCTCGGCCCCGGGCGTGGTCGATGAGGGCACCCAGCAGCATCCGGCCGGCCCCGTCCGAACGGCTTCCCCCGGCCACGTAGACGGAGTGTTCGACGGTGTGGCGGTAGGCCGCCTTGTCGCGGAACGGCCCGTAGCTGGCGAACCCGACCACCCGGCCGTCCTCCTCGAGGACCAGCACGGGATGTCCCTGGTTCCGCAGCCGCTCGAACCAGGCGGTGCGTTCCTCGAGGGTGGCCGGTTCGACATCGTAGGAGGCGGTGGTGGCCACCCCACCCTCGTTGTAGATCTCCACGATGGCGGGGAGGTCCTCATGGCTGGCGGAGCGGATCACGGGAGGCATGGATTCATGCTAGGGGCCCCTCGGTGGCGAGGCCTCAGGGCCGGTAGCCGAGAAGCAGCCGGGCCGTCTCCTCGTCCGTGGCCAGGGCCGAGACGAACCCGGTGCGCAGGCTCGCGTGCAGGGCGGGCACCTTGGCGACCCCCCAGGCCACCAGGAGGGCGAGATCGATCCCCTCCAACCGTTCCGGGGGCATGGAGATGATCCTCTCGCACATCCGGTCCTTCACGTGTTCTCCCCGGGCGTTGAAATAGTGCCCGCACATGTGGGCCACGGCCCCCCTGCGGTGCACGTCCAGGGCGATCTCGGGGGTGATCCACGGTTCCAGGATCGCCCCCGGGTATCCATGGGGCCCGACCGCCCCCACCCCGACCAGCGCGATGTCCGAGCGGGCCGCGAGTTCCAGGGTCGTCAGCACCAGCTCCTCCTGCTTCATCGCCTGGGCCATGGCGGCGGACCCCAGTACCAGGGGCACCGGCATGGGCCGGTAGGTTCCACCCAGCCGCCTGGCCATCCGTCTGCACAGCTCCGGGGAGTCCACGAGGTCGGTTCCCACCTGCCCCAGCGAACCCACCATCTGAACGACGTTGCTGTACTGCCACTGGCGCCTCGGCATGGCGGCCACGACGCTCGCGACCGAGGTGCCGTTCGAGAGGGCGAGAATGGTGTGGGAGTTGCCCGCCTCGGCGATCACCGACGCCGCGACCTCCCCCACCGCCTCCGCCGGGGTTCGTTCGGGGCTCTGGGCGACGGCCACCGTCTTGAGCCGGAACCGCCTGGCCAGCTGCCGTTCCAGCTCGAAGGCCTGTTCGAGGGGGTGCTCGATCCGGATCTTGACCATCCGTCGCTGCCGGGCCTCGGACAGCAACCTGGAGACCGTGGGACGCGAATAGCCGATCTCCTTCGCGATCGCCGCCTGGTTCAGGCCCTGGAAGTAGTACAGCCGCGCCACCTCCAACAGCAACTGGATGTGTCCCCGATCCGCTTCCGGCAATTCCCCTGCGCACATATGTGCCTCTTCCTCGACACCCCCTCCAACATCATCGACCTTACCTCCTTGACATTCCGGGATACGACGCCTCGGCAACACTCTCATTGCGCACAAATGTTCACTCTCAGGGTGGCGGTGGAGCGTTCTGCCACCAACGATTGGGGTACGGGCAAAGGAGCCGGAAGGCGGCTCCACCGACATCAGGAGGCCAGGAATGCAACTCGTTCGCACCATCCTCGGAGACATCGCCCCGGAGCGTCTCGGCGTGGTCAACGCCCACGACCACCTCATCCGGGTCGGCGCCGGTGAGGTCTACATCGATCCCGACCACCAGCTCGCGGACGTCGACAAGGCCGTGGAGGAGGCCACCCGCTTCGTCACGGCCTCGAAGAACTGGGCGGCCGCCGGCACGGTCGTCGACATGTGCCCCGCCAACTGCGGGCGCGACCTGAACAAGCTGGCCGAGGTCAACCGCCGAGTCCCCGACCTGCACGTGGTGGCGGCCACCGGTTTCCACCGGGAACACGTCTACCTGGAAACCCAGTCGCACTGGGTGTCCCGCTACACCGTCGACCAGATCGCCGACCTGTTGATCGCCGACATCACCGAGGGCATCGACGCCAACGACTACTCGGGTCCGATCGTCAACCGGACGGGACACAAGGCGGGCGTCATCAAGGTGGCCACCGCATACGGCAAGATCACCGCCTTCGAGCACAAGTGCATGGAGGCCGCAGCTGCCGCGTCCATCGCCACCGGGGCACCCATCAACACCCACACCACCTACGGGACCTGCGGTCTCGAACAGGCCCAGGAGCTCATCAGGCTGGGCGTCGCCCCGGAGAAGATCGCCATCGGCCACATCCAGCGCAACGCCGACATCTACTACCTGACCCAGATCCTGGAGACCGGTGTCTACCTGGAGATCGACGGCACCTACCGCATCAAGTACCAACCCGACTCCAACCGCATCATGGAGCTGCGCGAGCTGGGCGAACGCGGCCACGGCAAGCGCATCCTGCTCGGCACCGACTCAGGCAAACGCTCATACCAGAAGGCCTACGGCTCCGTCACGGGCGTCGACTTCAACCCCGCCAACGACGGTCCCCGCATGCTCGCCGAGGGCTTCGACCGGGCCTACGTCGAGGACCTTCTCATGCGCAACGGCCAGCGGTTCTTCGCTTTCGTCGAGGAGGACTAACATGCGGCCGAGACTGCAGGTCGCGGTGGACAACCCGGATCTCGTCTCCGCCCTCTCGGCCCTCAACAGGGCCGAACCCGCGGTCGATGTCATCGAGTGCGGCACGATCCTGATCATCGCCGAGGGTCTACGGGCTGTGCGCGAGATCCGGGCCCTGTACCCGGGAAAGACGATCCTGGCCGACGTCCGGATCGCCGAGGCCGGGTCGCTGATCTCCCGTCACTGCTTCGAGGCCGGGGCCACCTGGGTCTCCTGCGTCGCGGGCGCATCCCTGGCCACCATCGGTCAGGTGGTCAAAGTCGCCGCGGAGTTCGGCGGCGAGGTGCAGGTGGAGCTCGGCGAGAGCTACGACGCCGAACGCGCCAGGGCCTGGCGGGAGCTGGGCGTGGGGCACGTCATCGTGAAACGCTCGCGCGACCGGGAGGCCGCCGGGGATCTCAGCTGGGGTCCCGACGATCTGGCGCGGATCTCGGAACTGGCCGGCCTGGGTTTCACGGTGACCATCACGGGCGGCATCAAGGCCGCTGAACTCGGCGCCTTCGCCGGCGCCCCCGTCGGGGTGGTCATTGCCGGGCGCAGCATCATGGGGGCCCGGGATCCCCTCGCGGCCGCGCAGGAACTGCAGGAGGCCATCGGGAGGACCTGGCCATGAGGGGCATCAAACTCGGAATCTACGAGAAGGCGCTCGCCGGGCTGCCCGACTGGGCGGCGTTCTTCGCCCAGGTGCCCGATGCGGGATTCAGTTTCGTCGACCTGTCGATCGATGAGACTCCCGAACGGGCCGCACGCCTGGACTGGGATCGCGCAAAGCGCAGGCTGGTCCGCGATGCGGCCGCGGACGCGCAGGTCCAGATCGGTGGTCTGTGTCTCAGTCTGCACCGCTCGGTCATGCCCGGCTCGGCCGACCCGGAGATGCGGCGGCGTGCCGCCGATGTTTACCGGAAGGGCATCCACCTGGCCTCCGATCTCGGCGTCGGGGTGGTGCAGGTGGCGGGATACTACGCCTACTACGAGCCCGCCGATCCCGGGGCGCGACAACGCTACGTCGACACCCTGCTCGATGCGGTTCCCCACGCCGCACGGGAGGGGATCGTGCTCGGGATCGAAAACGTCGACGGAAACGACATCGCGTCCGTGCCCGACGTGATGGAACTGGTCGAATTGGCGGATTCCCCCTGGGTGCAGTGCTACCCGGACGTGGGAAACATCGCGGGACACGGCGGGGAATCGGCAGCAGAGCTGCAGGCCGGTGAGGGACACATCGTGGCCCTTCACGTGAAGGACGTCCTGCCGGGCCAGCCCCGGCGGGTTCCCTTCGGAACCGGAATCGCCGATTTCGATTCCGCGTTCAAGGAACTGGCACGCCAGGGCTGGTCGGGCCGGGTCATGCTCGAGATGTGGCATGACGACGCCCCCGATTCCCTGGCCAGCTGCCGGGTGGCGAGGAAATTCATTGAGGAGAAGGCCGCGGCCGCGGGGCTGCGGATCGTCGAGGACAGGAGTCGGCAATGATGCTGGAAGAACTGCGCGAGCAGGTGTGGAAGGGAAACCTGGCGTTGCCCGCCAATGGGCTGGTCGCCTGGACGGGAGGCAACCTGTCGGCCATCACGGCCGACCGGGAGCTCATCGTCATCAAACCCTCCGGGATGCTCTACACCGACATGACGCCCGCCGACATGGTGGTGGTGGACTCCACCGGGCGCGTCGTCGACGGCGACCGGGGCCCGTCCTCCGACACGGCCTCCCACCTGGCCATCTACGCGGGCAGGGAGGATGTCGGATCGGTGGTGCACACCCACTCCCGCTACGCCACTGCCTTCGCCGCGGTCGGGAAACCCATCCCGTGCTGCCTGACCGCCATCGCCGACGAGTTCGGCGGTCCCGTGCCGTGCGGCGGCTACGCCCAGATCGGTTCCGACGCCATCGGCCGTGAACTGCTGGCAGCCATCGGAGACTCCCCCGCCGTCCTGATGCGGCAGCACGGCGTCTTCACCATCGGATCCACGATCAACAAGGCCCTCCAGGCGGCCGTGATGGTGGAGGACGTGGCACACACGGTCTTCGCCGCCATGCAGCTCGGGCAGATCGAGGAACTGCCCGCCGCGGAGATCGCGGCCAACCATGACAGATACACCAACCGCTACGGAACCATCAACGCTTCCACCGGAGTAAGCAGGTAACACAGATGTTCGACCTCACAACCATCGGCGAAGGCCAGATCCGCCTGACCGTTCCCCAGGGGGAACGCCTCTCCAACACCCGTCAGCTGCGCATGACCGCGGCCTGCTCCGAGGCCAATGTCGCGGGGCTCCTCTCCCAGCTGGGCCGCCACACGTCCTGGTGCTCGGTACTGCCGCACAGCGACCTGGCGGAACGCTGCATCTCCGAGTTCCGCTCGGTCGGGGTGGACATGAGCAACATGATCCGGGTGCCCGAGGGCAGGGTGGCGCTCTACTTCATGGAGCCCGGTGAACCCCCCATGCCATCGCGGGTCACCTACGACCGCTTGAACACCGCCTTCCGTGAGATCCGTGTCGAAGACGTGAACTGGGATTCAATGCTGAACACCCGGTTGGTGTTCATCACCGGGATCACCACCGCCCTGACCAAGGCGACCGCCAAGGTGATCCGTCACTTCGTGGACGCCGCCCATGAACGGAACATCGACATCGCCCTCGACGTGAACTACCGCGGTCTCCTCTGGAGCCCCGAACGGGCCCGCGAGGTGTTGACGGGAATCGCATCCAGGAGCAGGATCATCTTCTGCTCCCGGAAGGACGCCGGAATCGTCTTCGGGATCGAAGGTGAACGGGCCGAGGTCTCGCGCCAGCTCCGCGAGGCCTTCGGGGCGGAGTACGTCGTCTCCACCGACGGGCACAACGGCGTCTACTACGCCGGACCCGACGGCCTCGACGACCGCCAGGTGGACATCGTTCCCGTCATAGACCGTCCCGGGGCCGGTGACTCCTTCGTCGCCGCCACGCTGCACGGTTTCCTGGGCGGCGACGTGCGTCAGGGAATCAGCTACGGCCTGCGGGTCTCCAAGTACGCCCTCACCCACCACGGTGACCTCACCCACATCACCCCGTCGGAGCTGGCGATTCCCACCACCACCGACATCATCCGTTGACCGGAGGATCCGATGAGCACTCAAAACGTTCCTCCCGCTGCGCAGACTGCAAGCGATCAGATCGACGCGAAACCCCTGACCGGAAACCAGAAGAACCTGATCACCCTGGTGATCGTGGCCAACATCTCCGAATTCTTCGACATGTTCTTGATCGGGTTCGTGGTCTCGCTGCTCACAAAACCCTGGAACCTCACCGGCTGGGAGGCCGGGATCATCCTGGCCTGTTCCGGGCTCGGAACCGTCATCGGCTCCATCATGTGGGGAGCACTGGCCGACCGGATCGGGCGGCGTCGCTGCTTCTTCTGGTGCGTGCTGTTGTTCACCGTGTTCACGGCCATCACCCTCCTGACTCCCGAACGCGGCTGGATCATGCTCGCCGTACTGCGGGTACTGGTCGGCATGGGTGTCGGTGGTCTGAACATCACATCCATTCCCTACGTGCAGGAATTCGTGCCCGCGAAACGCCGCGGCCTGCTGGCGGGCCTGGCCTCCGTGTTCATCCCGCTGGGTCTGCTGCTGGGCGCCCAGGCCCAGCAATGGCTCGCCGGTCCCATCGGCTGGCGTGGACTGATTGCACTCGGGGCGCTGCCCGTCCTGCTGCTGATCTGGCTGCGCCAGATGCCGGAATCACCGCGTTTCCTCCAGATCACCGGGCGCGATGACGAGGCGAGGTCGGCGTATGCCTGGGCCCTGCAGATCCCGACCGAACAGGTTGGCTCCCTGCCGCGGATCGAGGCCACGAGCAAGTCGTCGTTCGGTGTCGTGTTCCGGAAGTATCCGAAGCAACTCGCCATCATCACCCTCGGCTCGTTCAGCTTCATCCTGGGTTCCTTCACGGTCCAGTCCTGGGGGCAGACCCTGCTCAAGGACGGTTTCGGTTTCGAGGCGACCATGGTGGGTGGGTTGTTCACCATCGTATCGGTGGCCGACATGCTCGGGCGCCTCGGATCGGCATGGCTGGCCGACCGGATCGGGCGCCGCTGGGTGATGCTGAGTTTCGGCCTGCTCGGCGCGGTCGGCTGTGTGATCGCCGCACTCACGCAGGACCCGTGGCTCTTCTTCGCCGGGATCCTGGTCGTCATGACCTTCGGGGACGGCGCGTTCGGGATCCTGAACGCCTTCGGGGCGGAGCAGTTCCCGAACGAGGCGCGATCCACCGGTCTGGGGCTCGGCTACGGCATCGGTGCGATGGCAAAGGTGGTCGGTCCGTTCTTGATGGGTGCCCTCATCGGCGGTGACGCCATCAAGCAGAACGTCACCAGGGACGCCGTGCCACCCGCGTTCTACCTTTTCGCGGTGTTGTTGGTCATCGGCGGTGTGCTCTACATGTTCGCCAAGGAGACCCGCAACGTCTCCTTGGAGAAGATCTGATTCCCACATCCGTGTCGTGGGTCCCGGTCCGTCCGGGATCCACGACACGGGTCCCGAGCCTCCCCTACACCTTCGCGGCTTTTTCCGCGGAGGCCCAGCCCGCCAGGTCGCCCCTGTTGATCGCGAGGGCGATCATCTCCGGGAAGGCGTCGGGGGTGCAGGCGAATGACGGGATTCCCATGGCGGCCAGGCTGCCAGCCACGTCGTGGTTGTAGCCGGGGGTGCCGTCGTCGTCGAGGGCCAGCAGGGTCACCATCGTGACGCCCTGCCGCTGGAACTGGCCCATCCGCCGCAGCATCTGTTCGGGGTTGAAGTCGTAGAGGTCGCTGATGAGGACCATCACTGTCTCGCGGGGGCGCTGCACCAGGTGTTCGCAGTACGCGAGGGCCTTGCTGGTGTCCGTGCCGCCACCGAGTTGGGTGCCGAAGATGACGTCGACGGGGTCGCTGAGCTGATCGGTGAGGTCCACGACCGATGTGTCGTAGACCACGAGGCGAGTTTTCACCGCCTTGATGGAGGCCAGCACGGCCGCGAAGATACTGGCGTAGACCACTGACGTCGCCATGGAACCCGACTGGTCGACCACCAGCACGATCTCCCGCTGGAAACCGGTCTGTTTGCGGCCGTAGCCGACGAGGCGCTCGGGCACTACGGTGTTCAGTTCGGGAAGGTAGTTACCCAGGTTCGCCGCGATCGTTCGTGACCAGTTGATGTCGTTCAGGCGGGGCCGGTTGGTGCGGGCGGCCCGGTTCAGCGCGCCCCGGACCGCTTGCTGCACCTTGTCGGCGAGTTTCTCCTCCACCTGCTTGACCACCCGGGCCACGACCTCGCGGGCGCTGGCCCTGGCCTTCTGCGGCATGACCCGTCCCAGGCCGGCCAGGGTGGCCACCAGGTGCACGTCGGCCTCGACGGTCTCAAGCATCTCCGGTTCCAGCAGCAGCTGCTTGAGACCCAGCCGGTCGATGGCATCGGCCTGCATCACCTGCACCACCCGCGACGGGAAATAGGTGCGGATGTCACCGAGCCACCGCGCCACCCTCGGTGCCGAGGCACCGAGCCCGGCATGTCGTTTCTGTCCGTCGCCGCTCTGGTTGTCGTAGAGGGCAGCCAGGGCGGCATCCATGGCGGCATCCTGCCGGGACAGGGTTTCTTCGGTGCCCTCCGGGGCGGTCCCCAGAAGCAGCCGCCAGCGCCGGTTGCGTTCGTCGTTCATCGTGCGCTCTCCAGAATCTCGTCGACGGTTGCGAGCACCGCCGCGAACTCGGTCAGGTCCAGTTCCTCCTCGGCCACCGGACAGGCTCCGTCGAGGTTCGCGACCTTCCCCGCCAGGGCCTGCCGTTCGGGCCGTTCCCAGCCGCCGAAAGCCCGCCGGACCACCGGGAGCACGTCGGTGAACGATTCATCCGACAACCCCATCACCCAGGTGTCAAACACCTTCAGCAGGGCCGGGGAGTGGAGCAGCAGCAACGAGCTGCCCGACAGCACCCCCTCGGCCCAGGCCGCCTGCTCACCCGGCGCGTGGCCTCCCGACAGGGCCAGCGACAGCCGCTGCTGCACCTCGTCGACTCCCAGGTCACCGCCGTCGAACAGCAGCCTGACTAGGCGTCCTGCCAGCAGACCGGGAAGGTCGTGGCGATCGGCTGCGGCCAGCAGCGTGTTCCGCCACAGCTGTTGGGCTTGTTCTCCGAGCAGCCCGACTGCGGCGTTCGCCTTGTCGATCAGCCTCCGGTACCGGTCGGCTGCTTCCGGCGCCAACCCGCCCAGGGCAACGGGAAAACCCGCGCAGGCGCGCCCCAGGATGGCCGCGACCACATCCCCCAGGCGCCCGGTGTCGGTGCCGCGCACGTCACCGTAGCGATACGCCTGCACGAGATCGGGAAGCGCCTCCAGCAGCCGCGCGACGTCGGTCTCGGCCGCCGCCCGGACGTCCAGG